>Ga0209719_1000596_pt1 | contig 51597 bp, 41 predicted proteins | sample AD_JPNAS2_MetaG_FD_184421 | JGI IMG/M metagenome (GOLD analysis project Ga0209719, IMG submission 184421) | Active sludge microbial communities of municipal wastewater-treating anaerobic digesters from Japan - AD_JPNAS2_MetaG (SPAdes) (version 2) | ecosystem: Engineered > Bioreactor > Anaerobic...
GTTTACCGCCTTGATGGTCATAAAATCAGAATTATCCGCGTCTGGCGCAGTGAAAGACTCTTAAAAATTCCGTAAAAGAAATTGCGGTAAAGCCGTTATTTTGCGGATTGATCGGGGATCAATCCCTGCAACAAATTTCCTGTAGGGCGGGTTCCCCGAACACTCCGCATATATTATCGCCCCTCGACAATTTTAATTTCGTCTTCCGTCAGGCCGTAGAGTTCATAAACCAGTTTGTCGATTTGCTTGTCGGTGGCGTCGATCCGGCGCTGGAGCAGCGTTTGCTCGTGGCCGGTTTTGGCTTCATGCAATTGCTTGTGCAAGGTGAGCGTTTGTTCGACAAGTTGAGTAATTTTAGCGTGACTTACCTTATCGGCTTCGTTCTTGAAATCGATAATACGAAAAGGTACTTGAGATAAAAACTGTCGGTTCGCAGATAGCCAACCACCCCTAAAAGGAGCGCTTACAAAAGGGAAAAACCAACGCAATACTTTTGAATTGAGCAGTCCAAGCAGATAGTGCAGGCCCTGATCCTCGTAATCAGATTTCAAAGTAATACCACCAACATCTACATTATCTAAATAATGACTGCCATCATGGTCAATAGCAGCATAAAGGTGTTCGACTAAGCGTGGCACACAGATCTTTGTAAGAGATTGCCTACTCATATTTTTAAGATAAATATAGCCATACCAACCAGCGTTTTTAACTTTTCCATTTTCACGCTTTTCCAATATGCTTTTATTTGCCAATAAATATTCCGCTGTTCTCGGATAATTCATCTGAATAAACTTAAAATCGATAAGCTTCACTCCATCAGATACATTATATGGAAAAATTATGTATTGCCGGTTTGACAGAGGACAGAATCTATTTACATCCGTACCGCTTACCAGAGGATGCAACAGTTCCTTCTCTAATTCCCATTCCTGATTAAGAGCCAAGGATTTTAGAGTCAGCGTAGAACCATTATCTCTTATCAAATTCATGATAAATACTTTATCGGCGCTGGTCTGTAACCCCACAAATATATCGGCTATATGATCAAGTTTATTTGGTAAGGTTCTCATTCGTTCAAATAACGCTCTGCTCGGACCAGTTACAAAGTTCCATTCAGCCGCGCTGATCAAGTCGGAAGGTAGAATATTTCGTTTCTTTTTAAGGCCAATGTTAGATCGCCACATTTCAACATCCATCACCTTTTCGAAGTTGAAATTCCTCTGAATCTGCTTTTCCAGAAAGAACAAACATGTGTAAGTTGTAGCATTGACAAATATCTGTTTGTCTCCAAAATGAATTATTTCAGAGAGATGTTTGCCATCGGAAATCAATTTGCGTAATGGTTCACCGTATTGAGCATTAAAAAATTTGTGAGGCAGAATAAACCCAAGACGACCGGTTTTATCGAGTAGCTGCAATCCTTTTTCTACAAAGACAACATAAATATCATAATTGCCTTTCTGTGCTGATTGATAAGCTTCCTTATAAAACTCGACCTCTTTAGGTGCCCATTCTTTCAATGCCTGAATCCGGATGTACGGCGGATTGCCGATTACTGCGTCGAAGCCGCCTGCTTTGAAGATGTCCGGAAACTCGGCCTGCCAGTCAAAGGCGTTGACGCGCTGCATCTCTTCCGTATCCAGCAGGCTCGTTTGCTTGCCATCGTAAAAATCCGGGCCGATGAGCGAATTGCCGCACTTGATGTTGCCGCCCAGATTCGGCAACGCCCGTTCGTGAAAGAGCTTGAACTGATAATTGAGCGTTTCGCCGGTTTCGCCTTCCAGAACTTTGAGCAGAAGTGAAAGCTTGGTGACCTCGCAGGCCTGAAAATCGATGTCCACACCGTAGATGTTGTTGAGCAAAATGCGCTTGCGTTCGGCGGTGGTCAGATGCCACGCTCCGCCTTGCCCTTTGAAGAGAACCGGCTTTTTGGCTCTGGCGCATTTTTCGGGATCGTTTTCCGCATACCACTTTACATGCCAGTCCAGCAGATGCTGATACGCGCCCAGCAGAAAGGACCCGGACCCGCAGGCGGGATCAAGAATGCGCAGTTTCTCCGCTGTCTTGGGTGTTTTTCCTTCAAGGAGTTTGCCCACGGTGTTTTGAACGATATAGTCCACAATGTAGGTGGGCGTGTAGAAAACGCCGCCCGCCTTTTTGACTTCCGGCTTGTCTTCGACCACGGCGCGATGGTCGCTGGTGAGACGGATGACCTTGCCCAGGAACTGTTCATAAACCTGGCCTAAAATGTCCGCGGGCAAAACGGAAAATTCATAAGGCGAATCTGGATAGTAAAGGCGTTTGAGAATGTCCTTGAGCGGTTTGTCGTCAATGGTAAGCGACGTCGTGAGATTGTCGGGCGGTTCCGCCTCGTTTTTTTCATGACGGAAATGAAACAGGCCGGAGTTATAGCGGTCATCGGCTTTGTAGAACAGTTCCCGCAGCCTGGCGTAAGCATTATTGCCGTTGCAGAGGCCGCGCAGACTGCCGTATTCCTCAATGCCCCGGTCTTCCGCGATGCGCAGGAAAATAATCCTGTCGATGGTGCGCTGAACGGCGTCGTTCAATTCCCTGACGCTCAGTGTGTTGCGAAGTGCGATGTTGCGGGCCAGCATTTCGCGCCAGCTTTCGATCTCCGCCAGAAAAGCGCTGTCCACTTCGGCGGTGCCCCGTTTGCCTTTGTTAAATTCGGCGTATTTGTCAAACGAGCCTTTGAGAATGGCGTCTTTGGAAAAGATGCCGGCGATTTCATCCCATTTTTCGTCGTACTGTTTGTAGGTATAGTAAAGGATGCGGGCCTTGTCCGCCCTGTCGGATTGGTCCGGCTTGACGCGGCAGTCGTAAACGGCAAATTCGTCAAAGTCGGTGACAATGGAAAGCGGCAGCTTTGCCGACCAGGCATAACGGCGAACCTGATAAGCGGGCGCGGGCGTGTCCTTGATGTTGATGGAGGGCTGCTTGGCTTCGACAAAGAACTTGCGCTGTCCGCCGATGCGAAAGGAATAATCCGGCGCTTTGGTGACGCCGCCGACTTTCACGGCGTCTTCATGAATGACGTCTTTATAGGCTTCGGCATTGCCCGCTTCATTGTTGACATCCCAGCCCAGCGCTTGGAAAAATGGATCGATAAATTCCCGGCGCACCTGTGTTTCGTTGTAGGCGCCGGATTTGTAGGCTTCCTTGTTTCTTTCAAACCGTTCTATGAGATCAAGAATAATTTGCGGAGCGGGCATGGAAGTTCCTTACATTTCGACAAGAAATATTTGTAGAACTTTCTGACGTTGCTTCATATAGCCAATTGAAATTCTTATCAATAATTTTCTTGCGGATGCGCTTTTTTTATTTTCACATTTCCGACGTTGCATGCTATTAAACGCAAAAAATAAGGACATTGCCATGAAGAAAGCGCCTCTTGTGTTCGGCATCGGCCAGTGCTCGCTGGATCATCTTGGCCTGGTCCCGGTTTATCCCCCTCCGGACGTGAAATGCGAATTTACCAACCTGGTTCTGCAGGGCGGCGGCCCCGCCGCCACGGCGCTGGTCGCGCTGAAACGCTGGGGCGCCCGCTGCCACATCGCCGGTGTGCTGGGTGATGATGGTTTCGGAACGCAGATCCAGGCGCTGCTTTCCGCCGAAGACATAGACACGACAGGCCTGCAAATCCGCAAACAGCATCAGTCACAGTTCGCGTTTATCGCCAGCGAGCCTGCGCTGGCCCGGCGGACGATCTTTTACCAGATGCCCACGGGCGCGCCGCTTCGGCCGGAGGAAATCAACACCGGCATTCTGCTTAAGAGCCAGGCGCTGCATACCGATGGGCTGTTTACCGAAGCCTCGCTTTTCGCCTGCCGCAAGGCAAAGGAAGCGGGAATTCCCGTCATTGTGGACGCGGGGACGCTGCGCGACGGCTTGCTGGAGATGGCGAAAATGAGCGACTGCTTTGTCACATCGGAAGTATTCTCCAACGCTTTTGCAGAAACGCCCGCCGAAACCTGCCGAAAGCTTGCCGCCATGGGCGTTCGCCTGCCGGGCGTCACGCTGGGCAAGCGGGGGTATGTGGCGCTGGTTGACGGACGCTTCATCGAAAAAGAAGCCTATCCGGCCAAGGCGATCGACACGACGGGCTGCGGCGACGTTTTCCACGCGGGCTTGATCCACGGAATTCTTCATGGATGGAGCGCGGAAAAATGCCTCGACCTGGGCGCCTGGGCGGCCGCGCGCGTCAGCGAACAAATGGGCGGACGCAGCGGCATTCCCGATATCCGCACTCTGCAGTCCAAATATCCCGGCGACCACGGCCGGTAAAAGAGCCTGAAAATCAGGACGAGACCGCCGCAAACGCAAAAATGACAAGCACGGGATTTTCTTTGACAGAGCCGAAGGGTTTCACTATACTCGGGCGCGAAAATAATCTGTTTTCTGAACGTGCAACATCGTTTGTCAAAAGGCCGGTTTAAGTTATGGCCGGGACATCTTGCAATATTTCCGGAGAGGAGAAGGCTTATGTCGGATTATGAAGTCGTGGTAATAGGAGCCGGCAATGGCGGACTGACGGCCGCGGCCGGGCTTGCCAAGCGCGGGCACAAAACGCTGCTGCTTGAAAGACACAATGTCCCGGGCGGATGCGCGACAAGCTTCGTGAGAGGCAGATTCGAGTTCGAAGTCGCGCTTCACCAGTTGAGCGGCATGGGGCTGCCCGAATTTCCCGGGCCGCTGAGGGGACTGCTCAACGATCTGGGCGTGATGGACAAAATCGAGTTTGTCCAGCAGAAAAATCTTTACCGCGTGGTCGTCCCCGGACAACTGGACATCAATCTGAAAGCCGACCGGGCGGCGGTCATCGAATCTCTGACGGAAAGATTTCCGGCCGAAAAGGAGGGCATCCAAAAGTTCTTTGACCTTCTCTACGCGTTCTGCAACGAACTGGTGAACGTCCTGTTCATCCATGATCCGGAGGCCAGCCCCGAAAAATACCCTCTTTTCTTCAACCTCGCGCTGAAAAACTCGCAGGGCATTCTGGACGACTACCTCAAGGACCGACTGCTGCAGGCCGCTGTGACCATCTACTGGAGCTACGCGGGGCAGCCGCCGAGCCGGCTGAGTTTTATGGAGCTGGCGATGATGATCTGGGCGTATATCGAGTTTAAGCCCTGGCACATGAAGGGCGGATCGCAGGCCATGTCCAACGCTATTTGCGACGCCTTTCTCCGCTGCGGCGGGGATGCGCGATTCAACTGCGCCGCCCGAAAAATCCTGGTCAAAAATGGAAGAGTAGCTGCCGTCGTGACGGAGGATGGAGAAGAAATTGCGACAAAGTTCGTGGTGTCCAACGCCGGTCCGATTCGCACGCTCATCGACATGGTCGGGGCGGAAAACTGTCCGGCGGACGAGCTGAAAAAGCTCAACGCCCGCACGGTCGGACTGTCGGCCTTCACCCTATACATGGGCTTCGACTGCGAACCGTCGGAGCTGGGAATCGACAAGGCGACCAACTTCATCTGCACCTCCACGGATGCCGATTACGCCCACAGCAAAATGAAAACGCTGGACGGAGCGGAGTACTCCCTGCTGACCTGCTATGACGTGGACGATCCGGACTTCTCGCCTGCGGGCGCCTGCCAGGCTTCTCTGGTCACGCTCCAGTACGCCCAACCCTGGATGAGCGTTCCCCCGTCGAAATACCATGACACGAAATACCGCTTCGCTGAAAAATTGCTCGACCTTGCCGAGAAAGCCTTCCCCGACCTCCGGAAGCATCTGGAGGAGGCCGAACCTGCTACGCCGCTGACGCATATGCGCTATCTCGGACATCCTGGCGGTTCGATTTACGGATCGGAACATTTCACGCGGGAGACCAGCCTTTTTGTCGATTCCAAATCGGCGATCGAGGGGCTGTATTTCACGGGCGCATGGAACGGCTCGGGCGGATTTCAGCCGACGCTTCAGTCGGGCGCTTCCTCGGCCCGGCAGATCTCACGGCTTCTGAGAAAGCAGTAAAGGGGGAAACGATGGCCAGAACAGAAATCATGAAAAAAGTAGCCGGATACGATGAAATCATCCGGGACAATATAATTCTCGAGAAGTACGGATTCGACTATAACGCCAGAAAGGGAGAGGTGCAAAAGATCATCGATTCGCTTCACCCGCAAAGGCTTGACCTGACCGTGTCGGAAATCACGGAGCAGACCGCAAGCGCGAAATCTTTCAAGCTGGTGAGCTCAAGCGGCTCTCTGCCTCCGTTTCAGGCCGGCCAGTACATCAATCTTTTCGTGGAGGCAGGCGGCATCAGGACCAGCAGGCCATACAGCATCGCGTCCTCCCCCACGCAGACCGGCTATTACGAAATTACGGTCCGGCGGGTGGAAGACGGCTTTGTTTCGAATTTCCTGCTGGATGAACTGAAGACCGGCGACCGCCTGCAAGCCTCTTCCCCTTCGGGAAACTTCCACTACAATCCTCTTTTCCACGGGGACCGGCTGGCGTTCATCGCGGGCGGCAGCGGCATCACGCCTTTCATGAGCATGATCCGCGAGATGGCGGACCGCAATCTGGACCGCAGAATGCATCTGTTTTACGGCAGCCGCCTGGAGGAGGACGTGATTTACCGGCAGGAAATCGAGCGGACTGCCGAAGCCCACAAAAACTTTACCTGGGATCTGGTCGTGTCCGAACCGGATCCTTCCTTCAGCGGATGCCGGGGGTTCATCGACGCGGACCTGATCGGGAAAAAACTGGAAGGAAAGGACTGGACGTACTTCGTCTGCGGGCCGGAGGCCATGTATCAGTTCTGTCTTCCCGAACTGGAAAAACGCTCGATCCCGGCAAGAAAAATCCGCGTCGAAGTCATGGGCGCGCCGAAAAACATTGTTTCCTATCCCGGCTGGCCGGAAAACGTGAAAGCAGGGGATGTTTTCCCAGTGGCCATCAAAGGGAAGAAGTCCATCCGCGCGGCGGCCTCGGAGCCGCTCATGATCTCGTTGGAAAAAGCGGGGGTGGTGATTCCCGCCCTGTGCCGTTCCGGAGAATGCAGCCTCTGCCGGACAAAACTGCTTTCCGGAAAAGTGTATCAGCTAAGCGGCGTTAAGCTGAGAAAATCCGACCGAACCTTCGGATATATCCATCCCTGCATGGCCTATCCGATTTCGGACATTGAAATCCTTCTGTAAGGCCGGGAAAAGCCTGTGATGAAAGTTGTCTTCTTAGGCACAAACGGCTGGTATGATACGGACACGGGGAATACGATCTGCACTCTGATCACCACCCCCGAGGCGGTCATTATCCTTGATGCGGGCTACGGCCTTGCCAAGCTGGATCGTTTTCTGAAGCCCGGCGACGCAAGGCCCGTGTTCCTTTTTCTCAGCCACTTTCATCTGGATCACATTGCGGGCCTTCACACCCTGACCAAATTTCTACTCGGCGGCGGGTTGACCATCTGCTGCCCCGCCGGCGGCCGGGACGTTCTTCAAACGTTCGTGAATGCTCCGTTCACTGTCCCGCTCGAAGGTCTGCCCTATCCGGTCCGTATGCTCGAACTGCCGGGAGAAGCCGCATCCCTGCCCTTTCCCGTTCAGGCCCTGCCGCTTCTCCATTCAGGGCTGACGCTTGGATATCGTCTGGAGATCGGCGCGAAAGTCATCGCCTACTGCCCGGATACGGGTTACTGCGAAAACGCCGTGATCCTGGCGCGCGGCGCGGATCTGCTGATCACGGAATGCGCCTACAAAGAAGGTCAGTCGTCGGAGAGCTGGCCTCACCTGAATCCCGAGACGGCCGGCCGGATCGCCCGGGAAGCCCGAGCCCTGCGTCTGGCGCTGACTCACTTTGACGCCCGCATCTACCGAAGCCTTCCGGAAAGAATGGAGGCGCAAACCGCGGCCCGAAAGGAATTCCCCGCCGCCTTTGCCGCCTGTGACGACATGATCCTTGAATGCTGAAGACGCGCGATGAAATTTAAGCTTTTTCCAAACACAGCTCCGGGAAAATGCCTTCTTGCTTCGCGTCATTTTCCCTGGGCTTTTGTGCGCCGGCTGCCGTTTTTGCCGGCGGCCGTTCTGTTCCTGACGCTCCTCGCGTCCTGCGCACCGCAATATTTTTCACCCGTCCCCGGGGATGCTTTCACGCGCAAGGATCTGCGGGAGCTGTCCGGCCGAGAGCTTTGGCACGGGTTTGTTTTCAACGGTGAAAAAGTGGGGTTTGCCCGCCTGAAGATAGAACCGGATGCCAACGGGCAGGCCTACACACTGTTTTCCGAGGCCAGCCTGCGCATCCGTTTTCTCGGGATGGGCAAGAGCATCAGCATTCGGGGCGAAGATCGGGTGGCCCCCGATCTTTCGCTGATCTCTTTCCAATACGAACAGACGATGGACGACAAGCCCCTGATCCTCAAAGGCGAAATCCGTGACGGCCGCCTGTTGGTTGTTCAACGATCGGGGAGCGAAGCCAAAACCTTCGAAACAAAGATTTCGGATCCACTGTATCCGGCAAGCGGAATCAACCTTTATCCCGTCCTTCAGGGAATGAAGACCGGCGACGATTACGCCTATCCGGTCTATGATCCGCAGACGCAGTCCGTCGTGGACGTGTCCCAGTCGGTCGTTGCCTTTGAAGAAAGCCGGCGGCTTGGAATTGAACCCTCCTTCAAACTGGAGACGCGAATGTCGGGGCACGTCGCAGAAAGCTGGGTCAATTCTCAAGGAGAAACAGTCTTCGAGCGCGGCATGGGGGGCGTGCTGATCACGTTCAAGGAAAGCGAAAAGGGCGCGAAGAGTTTTCTGGCCGAAGCAGGCATGGGCAAAAAAGATTTGATTTTTGACTTCAGCCTCATCCGGACGGACACACCCGTCACCTGTCCCCGAAAAGCCGATTTTCTGGAGGCAACCGTCGAAATCCCGAAAAACACCCTGTCTCCCCTGCAAAGCCCCCATCAGAATATTTCCCCGCAAGAGCGCGACGGAAAAACGGTTTGGATCTGCCGCATTCGCAAAGCGGACCCCGATGTTCCGGACCTGACCCGTCAGGCGCTGAACGCAAAAGATCGCTTCCTTTTCCTCGCCCCTTCGCATCACATTGAAAGCGATCATCCGGAAGTTCTCAAGGCGGCCCGGAAAGCTGTTGAAAACGCCAGGACACCCCGCGAAAAGGTCGAACGCTTAACCTCCTGGGTGGCAAATGAAATCAAGGATGAACCGGTGGATTCTTTCTCTGCGCTGGAGGTCCTTCACGCCCGAAAGGGAGAATGCCAGGCCCACACGCTGCTTTACACGGCCATGGCCCGAGCGCTGGGAATCCCCACGCGTTTGACCGGGGGCATCGTTTATATGGAAGGCATGGGATTTCTCTATCATGCCTGGGCGGAAAGCTTTGTGGACAACTGGATTCCCGTGGATCCGACGTTCAATCAGGTTCCCGTGGACGCGACCCATATCAAACTGGTGGAAGGCCCCGATTGGCTTTCCCTCCTGCCCATGGGAAGCATCATCGGACACATCAAAATCAGGAACATTCGGTTCCGTTGCGGCGAAAACAGCGATTGACAAACGATGCATTTTCATTAAAAGGGGTATAGAACGATTGGCCGACAGGCCGGAAAAGGAGATGCCATGGGAACGATTCATAAAACCGGCTGTGTCCTCTGCGCGCAGAACTGCGGTTTGGAAATCGAAGTGGAAAATAACCGCATCGTCAAGGTCAGAGGCGACAAATCCAACGCCAAGAGCGAAGGGTATATCTGCCGCAAGGGACTGAACGTCGCCTATCACCAGCACAACGCCGACCGCCTGAAATATCCCCTGAAAAAAGTCGGGGACAAATTCGAGCGGATCTCCTGGGACCAGGCCATCGATGAAATCGCAGCGAAGCTCAAAAGCATTATCGACGAATACGGCCCCCGCGCCTTTGCCTACATGGGCGGCGGCGGACAGGGCTGTCATTTCGAAGCGGCTTTCGGCGTGCGTCTGATGCGGAGCCTGGGCTCTCAGTATCAGTACAGCGCGCTGGCGCAGGAATTTTCCGGCGCCTTCTGGGTCTGCGGGCGAACGCACGGAAAGCAGTACCTTCATGATCAGCCGGATGTCGATAACACCGACGTTCTGCTGGTATTCGGCTGGAACGGCATGCAGAGCCATCAGATTCCACAGGCCCCGCGAAAGCTTCAGCGTCTGTCCAAAGATAAAGACAAAATGCTGATCGTGGTCGATCCGCGCAAGACCGAAACGGCAAAGCTCGCCGACATTCATCTGCCCATCCGCCCCGGCACGGACGCCCTGCTGCTCAAAGCCATGATTTCCCTGATTCTAAAAGAAGGCTGGGAAAATAAGGAGTATCTTGCCGACCATACGTCGGGCTTTGATTCGGTGAAATCCTGTTTCGAAAACTTCGACGCCCGCGCCGCCGTGAAAACCTGCAATCTGGACTTCGATCAGGTCCGCGAAGTCACCCGCCTTTACGCCACGCGCAAATCGTCGCTGCGCTACGATCTGGGCCTTTTCATGGGACGCCACAGCGGTCTGAACTCCTACCTGATTGTGATTCTCCAGGCGATCAGCGGCAGGCTCTGTTCTCCCGGCGGCAACGTCATCAACGGACATATGATGCCCATCGGGCCGCATACGGATGAAAGAAATTCCAAAATCTGGCGCACGGTCGCCACCAATTCCTTTCCGGTCTGCGGTTCCTTTCCGCCCAATGTCATGCCGGAAGAAATTCTGTCGGATCATCCCGAACGGCTGAGAGCCGTAATTGTTACACAATCCAATCCGCTGCGCTCGTACGCGGACACGACGGCGTATGAAAAGGCATTTCAGCGCCTGGATCTTCTGGTGACCGGGGAAGTCGCCATGACGGAAACCGCCGCCCTTTCCCATTATGTCCTGCCTTCCCGCACCGGCTACGAATCCTGGGACGGCACGTTTTTCCCGATGACCTATCCCGGCATATACTTCCAGATGCGGCGTCCCATCATCGAACCGGAGGGAGAGCCGCTGGAGCTGGGCGAAGTTCATTTGCGGCTTGCCGACAAACTGGGATTGATCCCCCCGATTCCCGAAAGCCTTTACCAAGCGGCCTTCGCGGACCGCGCCGCCTTCGGCAAAGCCCTGATGGAATATGCGATGACGGAGCCGAAAGCCCTGAAAGCCATGCCATTCATTCTGGGTAAGACGCTTGGCAAAGCCCTGGGCTCCGTTCACCTGGCGGCGCTTTGGGGCATGCTGCTGGCCGCCCCCAAATCGCTGTATAAGAATGCCATTCGCGCGGGCTTTGCATCCGGTCCCGGCTTGGGCGAAGAACTCTTTGGGCAAATTCTCGACCATCCCGAAGGCGTCTGGGCGGGAAAAATCGACCCGGAAAACAACTTTGCCGAGGTCAAAACCGAAGACGGCAGAATCAATCTGTTCATCCCCGAGCTGCTCGATGAGTTAAAAGCGATCGAAGCGGCGCGTGAAGAAGAGGCCCTGGTTCTGCCTCCGGAATTTCCATTCATCCTGATGGCGGGCCGTCACATCGACAAGAACGCCAATACGCTCATGCGCGATCCCGCATGGAACGAAGGCAAACGCGCCTGCACGCTGGCCATGCATCCGGAAGACGCGGCCGCCTTGCATCTGAAAGACGGAGAGCAGGTGCGGGTCATCACGGAGGCAGGCACGGAAGAGATCGAACTGGAACTCACGGATGCCGCGCACAAAGGCCATGTGGTCATTCCCCATGGATTCGGGATGATATACAATGGCGTAAAGTACGGCGCCAACGTCAACCGCCTGACCAAAAACACGCACCGCGACCAGTTCGGCACGCCGATGCATCGATTTGTGCCGTGCCGGGTGGAACCTGCATGAGAAAGGAGACATTATGAGTGAACTGGTAAAAATCAACATTGCAAACCATATAGCGGATGTCCGCTTCAACCGGCCCGACAAATACAATGCGCTGAGTCTGGGAATGATCGACGCCATGGCCGACGCCATCAACCGGCTGGCAAAGGAGCCCGGCGTCCGGGTTGTTGTCATTTCCGGCGAAGGGAAGAGCTTTTGCGCCGGGCTGGATGTCGAGAACTTCGCGGCTCTCTTGTCCGGAGAAAACAAATTTCCCAATCTGACGGAGCGTTATCAGAACAGGATAACGAACATCTATCAGCATATCGGCTACGGGTGGAAAGAGCTTCCCGTGCCGGTGATCGCGGCCATTCACGGCGTAGCGCTGGGCGGCGGTTTCCAGATCGCCATGGGGGCGGACATTCGCTTCAGCACGCCCGATGCCAAGTTCTCGCTGATGGAAATGAGATGGGGATTGATTCCGGACATGAGCGTCACCCAGACCATCCGTGATTTCGTGTCGATGGACGTGGCCAAGGAACTGATCTTTACGGGCAAAGTCATCAAAGGCGAAGAGGCGGCCCGGTTGAATCTGGTGACGCACGTCTGTGAAAAGCCCCATGAAGAGGCTATGGTCCTGGCCCGGGAAATTGCGTCCAAAAATCCCGATGCCGTGCGCGCGGCCAAAAAGCTGATCAATGAGGTCTGGCATGGAGATTCCGCCAGGGGACTGATGATGGAATCCGAGCTGATGATGACGCTCATGGGAAGTCCCAACCAGTTGGAGGCGATGAACGCAAACTTTACCAAGCAGCCGCCAAAATTCAAAGACCCGGCTTGAAAAAAAGGAGGAAGACATGGACCTGAAGAAAGTCAATGAAACGCTGAACACCTACATCCGGCCGCAGACTTTTCCCATTGCCGTCAGGCTATTCGCGGCCGGGGAAGCGCTTCCGGCCAAAGTCAAAATCCCCGTCCGGGATCTGGGCTATCCGATCGCGCTTTGCCAGGCATGGGCTCTCTCCCGGCGACACGGCATGGTTGTAGCCGTCGGCAAAGAAGACCAGTGCTGCATTGGAGGCCACATCGCCATGGGATTCATGGACCATCCTCCGCAGGGAGGTCTGGGCGACGATTCAAAAAATCATGAGCCGGGCCGCTACGCCTATATGGTGTCGGCGCCCATCGACCGGGCCGATTTCGAGCCGGACCTGATCTGTCTGTTCGTCAACTCCGCCCAGGCGATGCGCCTGGCGCAGGCTGCCGCCAACGGAGGCGGCGGCATCGCTCCGACGCTGCCGAGCGGCATGGGAAGCTGCGGAGACATTGCGGCGCGCACGGTCAAAACGGATCTGAGCCAGTTTATCCTTCCCTCGGGCGGAACCAGGGTCTATGCTTCCACGCAGGATGACGAACTCATTTTCACGATCCCGAAAAGTAAAATCGACCTTATGATGAAGGCGCTGCAGGATACGCATGCCATCGGATTCCGCTACCCCGTCCTGACGGATGTGCGGCATCGTCCGAACCTGCCGCCCTTCCTCGAAATTCCGAAAAATGCGTAACCTCCGGGAAAGAAAATTAATGAGGTGAAGCCATGTGGGATGCTTCAAAATGCGATTATTGCGGCGATTGTCTGGTCAGATGCCGCTATGTCGATTACGACAGGGACAGGGCCGCACGCGAAATAAAGCTTCTCATGGAAGGCCAGGCGGCGGATATTCTTGGGTCATGCATTACCTGCAACGCCTGTGTTCAAACCTGCCCCACCGGCGCCGATCCGGCCGATCTCATCTACACCTTGCAGGAGAAAACCGGGGCCAGTCCGATCATCGCAGGCTTTAAACCCTTTATCGATGCCGTCATTCAGGGGTTTGAAGAAGGCGGCGCAGGCATCATCGTGGAAGGAGAAGCAAACAAGCCTGTTTTGTCCCTGGATTCCTTCGGCATCAAGCAGTTTCCGAAAGGCACGATGGAAAGCCGAATGTTCAAAGGCATGACCGTGGTACGGGGAAAGCCGTACGCTTCCCTGGTCGGCATGTGCCATATGGGTGGTGCGAGTCTGACCGCAAGGTATGCTCAAAAAGTGATTGAAGGCCTGTCCGCGCTCGGCAAGGATATCGTTTACCTGCACAACGAAGGATACGTTCTGGCCCATGTCAAAGCGAAGGAGTTGGGCATTGACGTCCCCTACCGGTATATGCACCTGTTCGAATACCTGCTCGACTATCTGAAGAGCAACGCAGGCGACATCACACCGCTGAACCGGAAAATCGCCTATCAGCCAAACTGCGCCGCCCGGTGGATTCCCCATCAGGACGCGTGGCTGGACGAAATTTTCGATCGGATCGGTGTAAAGCGCGTGTCGAGAAAATACGAAGGAGTGGACGCCCTGTGCTGCGGCGGACCGGCGCTTGCCGTCAACCGGGAGCTGGCGGCGAAAATTCAAAACGACAACATTTGGGATGCCCGGGACAATCAGGCCGAAGCCCTGGTGACCATCTGTCCCATGTGCGATCTCGTGCTCGGCGCCCCGACCGCAAAAGCCGGTTTGCCGAAAATATTCATCACCGATATTTGCCGCATGGCCCTGGGCGAGGCGCCCTGGCCCGCTACTGCAAATTAAACTGTTTTATCTTCCGGTAAAGGGTCGCGCGGGAGATGTTCATCTTTTGGGCGATGCGGTTTTTGGGCATCTTGGAATTCAGCAGCCGCAACAGCATTGTCCGATCGACTTCCGGGCGCGTTTCGACCTCCGTGAAGAATTCATCCGGACGGCGGATGTGCTCCGGAATGAGATCGGCGGTCAGCACCGGCGTCTGAAGAAAATTGACCATTCGTTCGATGGTGTTCTGCAGTTCCCGTACATTGCCCGGCCAGTTGTAGCTCATAAACGTCTCAATCACCTTTTCATCCACACGGGTAATGCTTTTTTTCATTGCGACGGCATAGCGGCGGATGAAGCAGTCGGCCAAAAGCGGAATGTCGTCGAGGCGATCCCTGAGCGGAATCATCTCGATGGAAAAAACGTTGGCGCGATAGTAGAGATCCTCGCGGAAGTTTCCCTTGCGGACTTCTTCCCGCAGGTCCTTGTTGGTCGAAAAAATGATGCGCACGTTCACCGGCCGGACGCGTGTGCCGCCGATGCGCAGCACCGATTTGTCCTCGATCACCCTCAGAAGCGCGGTTTGCAGCTCCAGCGGGGTTTCGGCAATTTCATCGAGAAACAGCGTGCCGCCGTCGGCCAGCTCGAATTTGCCCTGGTTGCCGCCGCGCCGGGACCCCGTGAACGCCCCTTCTTCATGGCCGAACAATTCGCTGGCGATCAAATCCCGGGGAATGGCGCCGCAGTTGATGGCGACATAGGGGCCGTTTTTCCGGTCGCTCTCATTGTGAATGGCCTGGGCGAAAATATCTTTGCCGGTTCCGCTCTTTCCCAGAAGCAGAACATTGGAGCGGCTTCGGGAAACCATTCTGGCCTGCTCCACCGTCATCAGGAAAAGGGGGTTTTGTCCCTGAATGTCCTCAAAGCGGAAATTGGCGGTCGCCCCCATCATCCGGGTCACCATGGACTTGGCCCGCTGGATTTCATTGAGGATAATAATCTTGCCGATGATGTTTTTGCCGGACGACAGAATCGGGTTGCACGTCAGCGTGAAGTCTCCCGAAAGATTTTTGAAGAAAATGCGGACTTCCGTGTCGGTGACGGTTTCCTGATTTTCGATCAGGTCAAAGAACTGCTCGTTTTCCCGTTTAAAAATATCGCGCAGCCTCCGTCCGTCAAAATCGGCATCCTCCGGAAAGCCGAACATGTTCCGGGCATTGTCATTCATCAGCGTCACATGGCCCGTGGAATCCACCGCAATGAGCGCCTCCTGAATCGATGAGATGACCGTTTGCTGATAGCTGTAGGCCACACGGGTTTCGGAAAGAGCCTTGCGGATGCGCAGCTCGTTTTCAATGGCGTTCGCCGCCGCCACCGTCATGCCCAGCGTGTGGGGGTTCGCGCGGTAATAGCGGCCGAACAGCACAAGGCACCCCAGCAGTTGTCCTTCCGGACTGAAAATGGGCGAACCGCATCCGGTCGCGCCGTGATACATTCGGACATAATGCTGTGCGCCGAACACCTGAACGGGCTTTTTATAAAGGACAACGGCGCTCGCGGCATTGTTGCCCGTGTTCTTCAAATCCCAGCAGGCCCCGACATAGCCTCTGGCCGTCTGCACCAGCCGGTCTTCCTCGGGATCTCCGAAAATCTCCAGAACATACCCTTTGCAGTTCAGGAGACTGACCATGAATCCAGATCCCTCCAGAAAACGGTACAGGTTTTTCATGAACGGGCGGCTGACGTCAATGAATTCCCCGTGGGTGGCCAGCAGGTCCTGAAGCAATGCTCCGGCCAATACCTCGTTGTCCGGATTAGCGAATGGGTCCAGGCCAAGCGCGGCACAGCTTACCCAGGAATCAAACACCTGCCGTGGAATAATGGACCGGTCAATGTCGCGGTCACCCGAAACAAATTTTTTCCATTCCAGAAACGTCTGCTGGTAAAATTTCTCGTAGTAATCCGCGCCCATCAGATTGATATCCTGGAGCAGCTTTCGCTTTTCCAGCCTGGACTCTTCCGTCATCATTCACCTCTGCACAGAGAAATGCGGATGTCTCACAAATGTCTCAATTTTGTCTCAGTGAGACATCCTTAAAGCATTTTTTGATACAAAAATCCAGAGGAAATTTAAAAAAAGCAAAACAAAACAACAATATAAAATTATTTAAGAATTGGCATACTGAATGCTAGTCATTTTATAGAAATAATGATTGACTGAAACAAATACAATCAATGCGGTTAATTTCACTAACCGCTAAAATCCCCCTTTTTTAATCCTACCGAAGGGGGAGAGGGATTCGGGGAGTAAATAGGTATCTCCAACATGCCTTCCCTGGACCCTCTCCCTCGCCTTCCTTGAACGCGTCTTCAGGCTCATCTTTTTGATAATTGCGTTTCTTTTCACTCATCACTTTTCACTTGTCTTTTTCCATCCACAATCCACTATTCACCATCCACCATCCACCATTCACTCATCGCTCGTCACTCGTTACTCATCACTCATATCCCTCCTTGACCCCCGTGCTTTTTCAGTGTAGGAAACCATCAGTGATCCGAAAGAAAGGAGGCCGTTTCGCCCACAGTTTCCTTTTATTTTTTTCGGGGCATGATCATCACCCCAACGTAAAAGGAGACCATCATGAGCGAAGCAGACGGACCCAGAATCACAAACATTAAGATCAATCCCGACAACCTTTACAAAGAAGAGTCTTTTACGGATCTGACCTTCGCCACGATCCGGCGCCTCACGCCGGTCAAAATCGACGGTTCGACGGATGAGAGCCGCCAGCCCCTTTTCACCGGAATGGCTCAGCTCATGTCCCCCAACGGACCGATCCCGGTTCAGTGCCTGATCGAAGGCGCCTCAACGCTCAGCGATGCGGCGGCCAAACTGCCCGACGCCATTGAAAAAGCGGTTCAAGGCATGATCGCCGAAGCGCAGGAACTGGAGCGGCAGGAAGCCTCCAAACTCATTGTCCCCGGCCAATAACAAAGAGGTGCAGCCATGATCGACAACACCATCGCCGCCTGGCACAAACTGGTTGAAGAAAGAGACGCAGCCGGTCTGGACCGCATTCTTGCGGAGAACGTCGTTTTTCATTCCCCCGTGGTCCATACGCCGCAGGCCGGAAAACCGATCACCACCCTGTACCTGACGGCGGCCCTGCACGTCCTCAACAACGACACGTTTCACTATCTTCGGGAAGTCGCTTCCGGCAACCATGCCGTGCTTGAATTTCTGACGGTCATTGACGGCATCTCCATCAACGGCGTAGATATGATCACTTGGGGCGAAGACGGCAGGATCACCGACTTCAAGGTGATGCTCCGTCCGCTGAAAGCCGTCAACCTGGTTCACAAAATGATGGGGGAAATGCTGCAGAAGATCAAGTGACGCCTTTTTTACAGGATGAAATCCATGGCAAAAGTAAAAGAACACAAGAAGTCCTTCGGTCAGAGCATCAAGGCATACCGCGAAAGCAGAAAACTGAGCATTAAAGACCTGGCGCATGAAACAGGCTATCCGGCCGACCTTCTGGAAAAGGTTGAAAAGGATGAAACCACCGCCCCGGTGGCGCTTGTTCTGCAGTTGAGCCGCACGCTGAAAGTGGACGTCGCCGCGCTGGACGGCGACGAAAACAAAAAAGCCTCCTCAAGAGTCAAAAGCCAGAAAAAGCGCGCAGGCTCCTACGCCTACACGCAGTTGACCAAATCCGGCTCCGATAAGCATCTGGGCGCGTATCTCGTCACCATCGAGCCCAACACCGCCCACGAAGGCGTGGAATACCACCACGAAGGGGAAGAGTTCGTCTATGTCTTAAAGGGAAAGCTTTCCATTTCGGTCGGCAGGAACACCAGCCTTCTGGGACCGGGCCAGTGCATTCACTTCAATTCGGCGCTGCATCACGCGCTGAGCAATCCTTCCCCCGACAAAACGGAACTTCTCGTCGTTCTGTATATTCCCTGAAGGAAAAACGATGGCCTTTGAAATCACAAGCGAACAGGAAATGATCCGGCTCATGGCCAGGGATTTTGCCAGAAAAGAGCTGGAACCGATGGCGGCGGCATGGGAGCGTCAGGGCATTTTCCCGATGGACGCAGTCAAAAAAATGGGGGAGCTGGGCCTTTTGGGCATGATGGTGCCGCCTGAACTCGGCGGCTCCGGCGCCGGCGCGGTAGCCTACTCCCTGGCGCTGCAGGAAATCGCCTATGCGTGCGCGTCAAGCGCGGTCACCATGTCGGTCGCCAACCTCTCCACGGAGCCGCTTCTCAAATTCGGCAGCCCGGAGCAGAAAGAAAAATGGCTGGTGGGACTTGCCGAAGGATCGCTTCTCGGCGCGTTTGCTCTGACGGAGCCGGGCGCCGGCTCCGACCCGGGATCGATGACAACCACCGCCGTCCTTCGGAAGGACAAATACATCATCAACGGCACCAAAGTCTTTATCACGCACGGCCAGTATGCCGATGTCATCAACCTGATCGCCCGGACGGGCCAGGAAAGAGGCGCCAAAGGCCTCTCGGCGTTCATCATCGAAAAAGGCATGCCCGGGTTTACCATCGGAACCAAAGAGGACAAACTGGGGCTGAGGGCGTCCAATACCGTAGAACTGGTGTTCGAGGACTGCGAGGTTCCCGCGAAAAACCTGCTGGGCAATCCCGGCGAGGGATTCAAGGTGGCCATGCTCGCCCTGGACAGCGGCAGAATCGGCATTGCCTCCCAGGCCGTCGGCATCGCCAGAGCGGCGCTGGATGAAGCGCTTTCCTATACGCAGCAAAGGCGTCAGTTCGGGAAAACCATCAATTCGTTCCAGGCCATTCAATTCATGATCGCGGATGCCGCAACCCGAATTGAAGCGGCATCCTGGCTGACGCTGGCCGCGGCCGACCGCAAGGATCGCGGACTGAAGTTCACCAAGGAAGCTTCCATGGCCAAACTGTACGCCTCGGAAACGGCCAACAAGGCCGCCTACATGGCGCTGCAGGTCCACGGCGGATACGGCTACACCAAAGAGTACAAAGTCGAACGCCTGTACCGGGACGCCCGCGCCACGACCATCTATGAAGGCACATCGGAAGTTCAGCGCATCGTCATCGCCAGAGAAGTCATCAAACCATGATCCTTCGCAAGAAAGCCGGACTCAGGATCGCCCGAGTATCCGGTTGATCTCGCGCAAAAGACGGGCGATTTCAGACTGCTCCCGAAGAAAGAAGCGGGCGCTGCTGTCATTCTTCCTGCCCACACGAACGGCGAGAATGCGCTTATGGTTCAGCCGGAAAACATCTTCATCGGTCTCGTCATCTCCGGCAAAAAACGCCTTTGAACACCCCGCCTGCCGCATGAGCAGCTTCAGAGCAGCGCCTTTGTCCGGAGCGTCTTCCGGAATCAGATTTTCAACGCATTTGCCCCCGACAAGCCTGGGCGGCGGAACCAGCCGGCCGGCGGCCCGGCGAATCATGGCATGTGCTTTTTTCCGGTTTTCGGCGTGCCGGTAGTGAACGGAAATCGTTGAACCCTTGTTTTCCATCACGATGCCTTCGCGGTCTTCCGCCGGAATGAGCGCTTCAAGCTGACGCTGCCAGTCCCGCGTTGCGCGGACAAAAGCCTTCTCCCGCGCCTTCCATCCCGAAAGCCCTTCCGCGCCGTGGTTCCCGACCAGATAACGGGGCGCAAACATCAGATGCCTGAGGGCGTCCGGGCGGGAACGCCCGGTAATGACCGCAACGGGTGCCTTTCCGGCAAGAACGGACAATTCCTCCTGGACCGCATCGGGTATTCCGGCGGCATCCGGGTGCGATACAATGGGCGCCAGCGTGCCGTCGAGATCAAAGGCAAAGAGCGTTGACCGATCCAGGAAATGCTCGAGAACGGGGAAAGAGTTCTTTTCGAAGAGATATTGAGCGGACGAATCCTGGCTCATAGCGCGACACCGATCCGTTCCGCCAGCTTTTCGCGCCGGCGGATGCGCGCCGCGTCCAGAAGCATTCGGGCCGCCCACCGGTAAACATTGAAATCTCTCACCATGGACCGCATGCTGCGCATCCGCGCCTGCTGTTCGAACTCGGGCATGGTGAGGGCCTGGTAGAGGGCGTCGGCCGTCTGTTCGATGTGATAGGGGTTGACAATCAGGGCTTCATAGAGCTCGTGGGCCGCTCCGGTAAAACGGCTGAGCACAAGGACTCCCCGTTCGTCGTCGCGGGCCGCTACGAATTCCTTGGCCACCAGGTTCATGCCGTCATGCAGGCTCGTCACCAGGCAGACGTCCACGGCGCGGTAGTAGCGGTTGATGTCGCGCGGTTCGTGATGCTCCACCCTCAGATGAACCGGCTGATAGCCGTCGCGGGAAAATCGTTCGTTGATCTGAGCGGCCAAAGCCCGTACACGGGCATCAAAGGCCTGGTATTCTTCAAGAACGGATCGCGACGGAGCGGCGATCTGGATGAAGCAAAACCGGCCGGCCATGTCCGGGTGCGTCTCCAGCAGACATTCGACGGCCCTCAAACGCTCGAGAATTCCCTTGGTGTAGTCCAGCCGGTCAACGCCGAGCCCCAGCAAAATATCCTTCCCGAGGTTCAGCTCACGTCGTATGTCTTCCCTGCAGCGGGCGACCGGCGGCTGCGTTTCCTGCCACGGCGACGGCCATTGGATGGAAATCGGATAGGCTTCAACCAGCGTGAGATTGCCGCCGTGGGAAATCGTGGAAGACGCGTAATTCACCCGCGTTTCGAGGTAGCGGTCCACGGTTTCCAGGAAATTCTTGCAATGGAAAGGCGTGTGAAAACCGACAATCGTGCTTCCCAGCATGCCTCGCAGGATTTCTTCGCGCCAGGGGCAAATGCCGAAGGATTCCGGATTCGGCCAGGGAATGTGCCAGAAGGTGATAATGGTTGCCCTGGGAAGAGACTGGCGGAGCATGCCCGGCAGCAGAGCAAAATGGTAGTCCTGAACCAGAACGACCGGGTCATCCCGTTCGGCTTCCCGGGCCACCGCGTCGGCAAAACGCTGATTGATCGCCACGTACCGGTTCCAGTCTCCGGTCCGGAAAATGGGACGCACATGCGCAATGTGGCACAGCGGCCAGAGGCCCTCGTTGGCCAAACCGTAGTAGTATCCCTTCTCCTCTTCTTCCGTAAGCCAGATGCGCCGAAGCGTATATTCAGGATGCTCCGGCGGCACGCGGACATAATCCTTTTGGTCCACGACCTCCCGGTCGGCCGTGCCGCTGCCATGGGCGATCCATATTCCGGAGCAGGCGCGCAGGACCGGCTCCACCGCCGTCACCAGTCCGCTGGCCGGGCGCTGAATCTCAATCCCTTCCCTGCCTTTCATGTGAATGTACGGCTCCCGGTTGGAAACCACAAGAATCTGCTCCCCCGCCAGTTGCTGGAAAAGCAAACTGCGGAGCGAATCCGGATTCCAGGAAAGAGTGAGATCATCGGCCATGCGCTTTTCCGCATCCATCGTGCGCAGGAGGGCGCGCAGATCACCCACCAGCGGCTGAAGTTCGGAGCTGGAAGACCTTGCAAAAGGCCTGATCAGGCCTTCGCCGCGCAGCAGGGCGCGGACGCCCGTCATCCAGCCGCGCCAGCTCAGATGGGCGATCAGGACGGTGATCACGGAGGTCACCAGGGAAAGAACGGCAAACAGGACCAGAAGATACTTGCGCGTGTCCTCGCTGCGCTGCCGGAAAAAGCTCATGTCGTGCAGCAACACCAGGGAGCCGGCCGGCATTCCCTCCATGAGAAAGGGATTGACGGCAACATGCACCAGCCCCTGCGGCAATTCCAGCAGCGATGGGGTTTTCCGGAGAGAAGGATCAGGAATGGAACAGCCGAGGCCGTCGGGAAAAGCCCGGGTTTTGAAGAGCAGATTTCCCTGAACGTCGCAGTACCCCAGCGCAAAAAGGCGCTCGTCCTGCGTGGCGCGGGCCAGCAGGGACTGAATCTTTTTTTTGTTGCCCTGTTCCAGAAGTTCGCCCAGAGGCTCCTGGAGTGTGCTGGTCACCAGTTTTGACCGAATGTCCATGTCCCGCACCGACCAGCGCAGCGTCAGCTTGTCCACCAGGGGCACCACCGCGTAAGCCAGGAGCGCCATGGCCGCGACGAGGGGAACGACAAAGCGCAGCGTAAGTCTCAGCGACCGGGAAGATTTGATGCTTTGAAGGCTCATCCTTCCCTCCCTTCTAAAACGCGCTGTCCCAGCGCCTACTTAAGCGAATGGCGGAGTTGATCAGGCCCACCATGCTGTAGGTCTGAACAAAATTCCCCCAGGGATCGCCCGTGCGCGGATCGATGTGCTCGGCCAGAAGCCCGTGGCGGCTGCGGCGGGACAGAAGGTTTTCAAACAGCGCGCGGGCCTCCTCGCCGCGGTTCAGGGCGGCCAGGGCGTAAATGTACCAGAAGGTGCAGACCACAAAGGCGTTTTGAGGAACGCCGAAATCGTCCGTCTCCACGTAGCGGTAAATATAATCGCCGCGCCTGAGCTCCTTTTCAATCGCTCCCGCCGTCAGGGCAAAGCGCGGATCATCGGCGGGCAGAAACCCGATGTCGTGGAGCAGCAAAAGACTGGCATCCAGCGAATCTCCGTCAAATGCGCCGACGAAAGACTGCTTTTTTTCATTCCACGCGCGGCGGCAGATGGTTGCGTGAATCCGGTCCGCCCGGCTCTGCCAGCAGGCGGCCCGTTGGGCCAAACCGATATAAACCCCGATTCTGGCCAGACGGTCGCAGGCCGCCCAGCACATCAGGCTGGAAAACGTGTGAACCCGCAACTTGTTGCGCGTTTCCCACGGCCCCGAATCCGGCTGGTCGTGAACGGCAACGGCCGCCTCTCCCAGAAGCTCCAGCCTTGAGAAGAGAGCCGCTCCTCCCCGGTGGGCAAGTCTGCGGTCAAAAAAGGTGTGCGCCACGGCGAGGATGGCCGATCCGTAAACGTCATGCTGAATCTGTTCGCAGGCCTGGTTGCCGATCCGGACGGGCCCCATTCCCCGATAGCCGGGAAGGCTTTCGACGTCCCGCTCGTCCAGTCTCGCTCTGCCGTCAATGCCGTACACCGGCTGAATCCGGCCGTTGGGCGTTCCCGCCGCCACGTTGATGAGGTAATTCAAATACCGTTCCATCGTATTGGTCGTGCTGAGGCGGTTGAGGGCATTGACGACAAAATAGGAATCTCTCAGCCAGCAGTAGCGGTAGTCCCAGTTCCGGCCGGAATCCGGCGCTTCCGGAATCGATGTCGTCATGGCCGCGATGATGGCGCCCGTATCCTGAAACGTATTCAGCTTCAGGGTTATGGCGGCGCGGATCACCTCTTCCTGCCACTCAAAGGGAATGGACAGGTCTCTGACCCAGTTGCGCCAGCTTCCGATGGTTTCATCCAGGAAACGGCGCGACAGATCGCCGATGGCGTCCGGAATGGTTTCGTCCGGCCCCAGAATCAGCGTGGCGGCGGTTTCCAGGAAAAAGGGGATTTCCTGAAGCACGGCGGTTACGGAAATGTCGGTGGTCAGGCGTAAAATCCAGGACGGCGCGACGTAGCGGATGTGATGACTGCCGTGGGTGACGGTGCAGCTCTGGCCGCCGTATTCGCACACGGGGCGGATGCGCACGCAAATGCGCGGCGTCCCGTGAATACGCCGGATTCGGCGAATCATCATCATCGGCATGAACGTCCGGCCGTACTGATGGAACCGGGGAGCAAAATCCGTGATTTCGATGGACGCGCCGTGCCGGTCCGTGAGCCGGGTCACGAGAACGGCCGTATTGGGCAGATAGGACTGGCTGGACTCCGCCTGATCGATCAGCTCCACCGCGCAATAGCCGGCCCCTTCTCCATCGGCATGTTCGCGCAAAAGAGAGCAGAAAACCGGGTCTCCGTCGAACCGGGGCAGACAGCTCCAGACGATTTCACCGCGCTCATCAATCAAAGCGCCGATGCGGCAGTTGCCGATCAGGCCAAGCTCAAGGGAATTTTTCATCAAACGTTTTCCTTATTTGAGGTTGTCCATTTTTTTCCATCGCAAATCACTCAACGGAGGTATGCCGGAAGCGATCAGGGAGCAACGGCGGACAGTCGGTATCGGTCAATTCGAGAACAGCGTTTGGTTAGAGGCGAAAGATTTGCTCATAGGCGTCTTGAGTATAGGAAAAGCCGCCGGGGATGTCAATGATGAATCGATTCCGTGAAAGCCGCCGCGGCAATCCGAATAAAATGATTCAAAATTTCATTTTACGGTTTGTTTTTTTGTGATAGAAAAAACAAAAACAGGGAGCGTAAACATGCGTAAACCGGGAATGGTCTCAGCGGCCCTGCTGGCCGCGGTGCTCGCGGGGCTTTCGGCGGGCTGCTCGGGAAAGCTGCTCAAAGACATGGGCAGCTTCAAGCCGAGCGTCGAGGCGACGGAAAATTTCAAAAAGTTTGTTGTCCGGAGCGACTATGCCTATTTCATCAGCGGGTCGGACGTTTATCCCCTTGCCATTTTCGGCCTTCAGAAAGATTGGATCATCGACAGCGATGAGGACCTGTGGAAAAAAATCGAGCCGAAGCCGGAGGTCATGGCCGACCTCGTCACCAACATGCAGAGGCGACTCAACGAGTGCTGCTATCAGAGCCCCCACGGCCTTGACATTCTGGACAACCAGGGCCGGAAAATCGGCGAGTGGTACTCCATGCTGGGACTCATCATCGGCATCAAAATAAAAGAAGGGGGAAAGGTGGTCATCTATCCCCCTTCCGATACGGACGACGTTAAAAAATACCAGGACAGAACCAGCGGCAAGGGCCGGTAAGATTACCTTGCCTGCAGCGCCCTGCCGATGGTCATGATTTCGGCTTCCTTGGTCCCTTCGTAAAGCTCCAGGATTTTTGCATCCCGGTACCATTTCTGCACGGGGTACTCTTCAATGTATCCATAGCCGCCGTGCAGCTCCACGGCGTAATTCGCGCAGAAGACGGCGGTCTGCCCGCCGTAGAATTTAGCCATGGCCGCAAGCGTGTAATCGGGTTTCCCCTGATCGATCAGCCACGCCGCCTTGTACACCAGGCCGCGCAGCGCTTCTATGCGGATGGCCATTTCCGTAAGTTTCATCTGGGTGATCTGAAAAGCGCCCAGCGGAGCGCCGAAAGCGGTTCTTTCCTTGACATACTTGATGCTGGTTTCCAGGCACGCCTGCGCAAGCCCCAGGGCCTGGGCGGAAACCATCACGCGGGTGATGTCGAAAAAGTGCATGAGCTGGCGAAAGCCATTCCCCTCTTTTCCCACCAGATTGGATTGGGGAACGCGCACGTCTTCAAACGCGATCTCCGCCGTGTCGCTGGCGCGAATGCCCATCTTCCCGTGAATCTTGTTGCGCGTCACCCCTTTGGCGTCCGCCGGCACGATGATCAGGCTGAAGCTGTTGTGCTTCTTTTGATCGGGGTTGGTGATGCATTGCGCGACCATGAAATCACATACGGTGCCGTTCGTAATGAACATTTTATTGCCGTTGATCACGTAGTCGGTTCCGTCCTTGACGGCCCGCGTCTTGTAGCCCGAGACATCCGTTCCCGCATTGGGTTCGGTGTAGGCCCCGGCGCACACTTGAACGCCCTGGCAGACCGGCGGCAGATAGGTTTTTTTCTGCTCTTCCGTTCCGTAGTTGAGGATGGACTCGCAGCCGAAGCCGGAGGCCACGATATTCAGGCCGATGCCCATATCGATTTTGGACAATTCTTCCGTGATGATGGCATTGCCTAAGATGCCGGCGCCGGACCCTCCGTAGGCTTCCGGAATCCACGCGCCGACCAGGCCGTTTTCGGCCGCCTTTTTCCGGATTTCCGGCAGATATTTCTCCTGCTCGTCGCACTGGGCGGAAACCGGCGCAATTTCCGCCGCGGCAAATTTATAGGCCATCTCCTTCAACATCCTCATTTCTTCCGTCAATTCGAAATCCATGGATTATTTCTCCTTTTCATCAGTATTTAGATTGTTGCGACGGCATGGAAGCCCGCATCCGCCTGCCGGATGATTTTATTTTTTGCCGTAATCGTAAACGCCCCGACCGGTTTTCCGTCCGAAATTTCCGGCGCGGACCAGCTTTCTCAAAATGGGCGCCGGACGGTATTTGTCGCCCAGTTCCCTGTGCAGGCCCTCGATAACGCGCAGCAGCGTCTCATTGCCCACCAGATCGGCCAGCGCCAGCGGCCCGATCGGATGATTGCAGCCCAGCACCATGCCTTTATCGATGTCTTCGGCCGACGCCAGCCCCTCGTCCAGCACAAAGAAGGCCTCGTTGAGCATGGTGCACAGAATCCGGTTGACGACAAAGGCCGGGGCCTCCTTTACCGTAATAACCTCTTTGCCGATTTTTTTGCCCCACTCCTGGGCGGCCCGCAGCGTTTCATCGGAGGTCTGATGACCGCGGATGATTTCCAGCAGACGCATCACCGGAACGGGATTGAAAAAATGCGTGCCGATGAAACGATCCGGCCGGCCGGTCACGGCCGCCATTTCCGTAATGCTGAGGCCGGACGTGTTGGTGAAAAACAGGCAGTGTTCGGGAACAACGGTTTCCAGTTCGGCATAGACTTTTTTCTTGACGTCCATGACTTCGATCACGACTTCCACCACAACGTCCGCGCCCGCGGCGGCCTGCTTCAAATCCAGCGTGGGTGTGATGCGGCCGAGAACCGCCTCCATGTGCGCCTGGGTCATTTTCCCTTTTTCGACGTCCCGGGCCAGGTTCTTTTTGATCGTGTTCATGCCTCCCTCCACGAACCGCTGTTCGATGTCCCGAAGAGCCACTTCGTACCCAGCCTGAGCGCAAACCTGCGCAATGCCGTTCCCCATCAGTCCCGCGCCCAACACACAAATTTTCTTGATTTCCATAAAGCATTCTCCTTATCGAAAAATATTTTTCAACTTCCTGTTTACTGGGTGAATCTTGCCGGAAAAAATGCATCGGATGATTCGCTATTCAATGCGCTTGATGGTGTTTCTTAATTTTTTTTGACGGGGAAATCAACCACTTTTTCAAAAAAATGTTCCGCGCGAATCACCGGATGCCTGCCCTTCCGCCGCGTCCCGCCCTTCGGCGACTCTCAGCCGGAAACCGTCTTTTTCCGTTTGCAGCAGCAGGCCGCACAGGTGGAACCGGCGGGCAAAGGAGTCGATTTTTTTCTTCCGGTGGGGCGTCGGCGCCTCGCCGCACCGGCCCGCGGGCGACACTGTCACAAAAAGACCGCTGCGATCCATGCCCGTCTCGATGCGGATAGAGGTCGGATGCGCCTGCGCAAGCCAGTCCAGAAAGGTCAGGAGCGTATTCGAAAAACGGCCGGCCGCGAGCGATACGTACGGCAGGGGCCTGTGCGGCAGGAAATGAACGACGGGGCGTTCGGCGGCCGGCTCGTGGCCGATGCGCAGAACCAGAGCGGCCAGAAACTGCGCGTCATCCTCCACGTAATCCAAAACGGAGTCGGTGAGGTGAGGGCTGTTCTGCCCCGCCCGCAGCACATCGTCGATCACCGCGTTGACGTCCGTTGGAATAAACTCCTCAAGATTGCGGCGTCCGTTCGCAATGCCGATAAAATCCAGAAGCAGGCTTGTGCCCCGGTGAATCAGCGGCTGGGGCAGGATGGCGGCCAGCGGCCGGGGATCAAAGAGCGATTTTACCTGTTCGACAATCGCCAGTGCGCCGTGCGCGAATTCCACCCGACGGATTTTTCCGGAATCCAGCCCGCGGCAGAGTTTGCGAAACTCCAGCAGGCAGGCGTCAATCTTCTCCATGGGCATCGCGCTGCGGCACCGGCAGGCGGCCTCTTCCTCCTCCAGACACTCCAGTTGATAGGCCACGTAGAGAAGGCGGCCGGCAATCGACGAAAAAACCTCCTCGGCTTCGTCCAAAAGCTCCAGCGCGTAGTCGGTGATCTGAAAGAGGCGCTCCTCGTTCATCCGGCTTACGTCGCCCAGCGAGAGGGTTTTGCGCTGAAGCCGCTGCAGGATGTCGCGGACTTTCCCGGACGGAATCAGGCCGCCGTGTCCGGGATAGCAGATCCTGACCGGCTTGTGATCCAAAAGCCATTGCACGTGCTTTTGAGTTTCGATGAGATGCTCCCGGTGCCAGCCGGAAATTCCGGCAACCATCGGATTGGCCGCGGCGAGCAAATCGCCGATAAAGAGAACTTCGCCGGCGCGGATGCAGATGCTGTCGGGGCTGTGTCCGGGCGCCGAATATATTTCCAGGACGTCGCCTCCACCGATCGAGATGGTCTGCTGGAACATCGGCTGCTCCAGATTCGCGTGGATCGCCTCGGTCATGATGGTCATGCCCACGCCTTGCATCAGCGAAATGGAACGGGGGGCTTTTCTTCGTTTGTCGGTTTCCGTAAGCAGGCGGATATCCGGCCGCAGGGACGGAAAAGCCACGCCGTAGAGTTCCGCGATGGTTTTTGCCGAATCTCCCTCACTCAGATAATCGGCCCCCTGTTCCTGGATGGCGATCCAGACGGGAGCCGTCGTCATGATCTGCCGGTGCCTGCCGACCTCCAGGGAATGGTCCAGATGACAGTGGGTCAGGTAAACGACGACCGGTCGGGATCGTTCCCGCTGACAGTCCGTCAGGATCCGGTTCAGGTCGGCGGTCTGCGCGGCCAGCGCCCCGGCGTCGATCAAAAGAATCTGCCGGGGTGTGCGAATGATGCAGGAATTGGAGGAGAGAAGATCGGGCTTGCGCAGATACGGATAGATTTCCGCCTGCCGACTTCCCGGAAGAGGCTGCCAGACCTGATTCTGAAGCACGGGAGACTCCTTTCCAGCCGTGAATCTTCACCCGTTCAGGCGGGCGATGATTGTCCTGGCTTCCTGGGTCAGAAAACGCCATACGCCGATTTGCTCAAGCGTCTCCACCTTTGGGACGCCCGAATCCGTCCAGCCCCGCTCGCGGTAATAGACAAGAATCAACTGACGCAGCTCGTCTTTTCGATGCCGCATCAGAATGGCGCGCTTTTCGCCCGTGGGCATTCGCTGAATTTCCGGCAGCGGCAAATTCAGGATCACGGAAAGTTGCCCGTCGTTATAATCTTTCTCCAGTTCATAGAGCGCGTCCTCCGTGGGCCCGATGGCCCGGTCGGGAATCCAGTCGCGATCCCCGGTCGCGGATTGAAAAAACAGGACATTCATCACGCGCTGCAGATTGATGTCCCGGTCCGTTTGTTCGAAGATCTGCTCCCAGGTCAGATTCGTGCCCAGCATGCCGTTGTAGAAATCCGCATACAGTTCCTGCGACGCCGGATTGATGTAAATGTCGGCATGGCCCTGCTTCATGGAATCGGGATTGAAAACATCCACCCAGGGCAGCTTGCACAGGCCCAGATTGTCGTTGCCGAGGCGAACGCGGGGATAGGTGATGAGCGCTCTGGCCTTGGATTCAAACGTGGGAAAGGCGCCCAGCAGATCCACTTTGACCAGCCAGGCGGCTGCGTGGTGCGCGCCGATGTCGCTGGCCGCCGCGTAGGAAGCCTGCATGGATAGAGACCTGTGCGTGCGATACAGGGAAAAAGGAAGGCCTTTGGTCTGCATGGCAAAGGCCTGCAGCTCCTCAAGCGGCTTGGTTCTTGCGGTTCGCGCCGCGTATTTATCGGCGATCCAGCCGGTCAGGCCCACCATGCCCCGGGCGGCGGCGCGGGCCAATTCGGTCCGGCGGTACGCCAGATCATGGATGAACTGCAGCGCCGCCTGCTCATCCCCCCACGTCAGGCTAAAGCCGTCCGTGTCTTCTCCCGTCAGGTATCCGCGCTGGCCGCATTCCATGATAAATGCCATGAGAACGGCCGTGGTAATGGTATCGATGCCGTAGTTGTCGCAGTGCCAGTTGGCTTCCATGATAAATTCAGGATGCCACATGCCCAGGTTCGAGCCGAATCCCGCGGCGGTTTCATACTCGGGGCCGTCCACCCAGACCCTTTGTCCGCGATGCTCGCCGGATGTCAGCGTGACCCAGCCGCCCTTGGTGCAGCGAAGATTGCAGCCCGGAAAGCATCCGTCCATCCCGCGGTGTTCGAACAGCCGCTGGGCGTAAATTTTGCCGCAGACCTGATCCGCCTGCGGGTGTGAGCCGCGCTGGTAATTATACACAGGCAGGGACTGGTACTCGTCCTTGTTCATAAAAGAAATCAGACCGGCTGAACCTTTCAGATGCATTTTCAGCGCCTGCGGATCGACGTCCCGGACAATCCCGTGCAGTTTCGCCCCCGCCTTTTTAACCTTGTTCCAGTCGGCCGCCCCGTAAGGATTTTCTCCGCGGGGAAAAGCGGTCAGAACGACGATGGCCGCGATGCGCTTATGGCTCATCACGGACCCCAGACCCGTGCGGCCGGCCTGTTTGGTGCGGAAAAGGCCTTTGCCGCCGGGAACCGGCTTCGTGGCGTCATAGTAATGGCTGTTGATGCACCCGAAAGACGTATGCGCCGCTCCGATGCCGGTCGTCAAAAAGGCCAGGTCCTTTTTCTCGTGGCCCTCGCGCAAAAACCGGTCCACAAGCGTTTTCTCAAGGTGAAAAACCTGATCGTCTTCGGAGACGCCGACGATGGAGATTTCCCGTTTGAAACCGTCAATGACAATCATGACCGGCTCACGGGCGGTTCCCGCGACTGTCAGCGCGTCAAACCCGGCATATTTCAGATAAGCGCCGAAATGGCCTCCAAAATTGGAGACACCGGGAATGCCGGTCAGCGGCGACAGGGAAATCGCCATGCACTTGCTCGTTCCGGGAAACTGCGGAATGCCGCCCAGCGGCCCCGGCGAGAAAATCAGGGGATTTTCCGGATCAGAGGCTTTGGTCCGGGAAGTAACCTGCTCATGCAGCAGATAAAGCCCCAGCCCCCTTCCGCCGATAAAGAAATCACGAACTTCGGGATCCAGCGGACGGACCTCCATTTTGCCGGTCGCTACGTTGATGGAAAGGATTCGGTTGGCGTATCCCTGCTGAAGCGGTTGAACCGTATATTGCATTTGCTGTTCCTTTGAAAATAGTCCGCGCACGTTACGGCAATCCGGGAAAAAATTCAACCATCAAAAGAGGTTGAAGGATGGACGATCCCCCCTGGGGCAAAAGCTTCCCCAGGGACGGTCCCGCCGCGTGGTGCAACACGCTTCTCAGAACGTGAAGAGATTGAAAGGGGAATAGAGATCGGAGCGGTCGGAGGCCCATTCATTCCGATCGATATGACCGCTCTTATCTTTGTCCAGGGAAAAGAACCTTTTTCTTGCGGCCTGCTGGTGTTCGCTTTTATGGATTTTCCCGTCCTGGTTGGCGTCGGCTTCCCGAATCCATCGATCCGCGTCGGTCTTTTTATTGGGTTGCATCTCTTCTTTCGTCACGACGCCGTCCCGGTTCTTGTCCAGAAAGTCAAACGCCGCGCCTGACGCATCCAGGTATTCCTGGTGGCTGATTTTCCCGTCTTTGTTTTTATCCGCCTTCGGCAAAACGGCCTCCGCGGCAAAAACCAATGAAACGGCAAAAAGGATCATCACGATCACTGCAAGTATTTTCTTCATCATTAACCTCTTTTTGACTAAAAATCGCGCGGCAGCTCTTCCAGTTCCGCCAGTGAAAACACCGGCCCGTCCGAACAAACGTATTTGTAGCCGACATTGCAGCGGCCGCATTTGCCGATGCCGCACTTCATGCGCATTTCCAGCGACGTCAGAATATTCTCCTTGGAAAAACCCAGATCAAAGAAAACCGGCAGCGTGAATTTAATCATGACTGGCGGGCCGCAGATGACGGCCACCGCGTTTTCGGGGGACGGCGCGACGTCCTTGCAGACGGCGGGGACAAATCCTTCCCTGCCCTTCCAGGTTTCATTGCCCTTGTCAACGGTAATGATGGTCTTGATGTCGCTGCGCTTTTCCCAGGCGGCCAGCTCATCCTTGTAGCAGAGCAGGCCCGGGGTCCGCGCGCCGTAAATGACGGTGATGTCGCCGAAGCGGGGGCGGTTGTCCCCGTGCAGCATATATGTGACCAGCGACCTGAGCGTGGTGAAAGCGAATCCGCCGCCGACCACAACAATATTCTTTTTCTCCAGAAACTCAATCGGCCAGGGATGCCCCAACGGCCCCCGCAGGCCGATTTTGCCGCCCTCTTCCATGTCGTGCAGCGCCGCCGTCACCAGCCCGGGCACGATGGCGCCCGCCCGCTGGACCGTAAACTCGACGTAGCCCGGCTCCGTAGGCGACGAGGCGATGCCGATCGGAGACTCTCCTTTTCCGTAAATGGACAGCTCCGCGAACTGGCCGGGCAGATACTGAAACCGGGACTCATCCTCGGCATTCAGAAATTTAAAGCGGAACGACTTGATGTCATGGGTATCCACTTCGTCGGTGATTTTGACAATCTCAACCGGCATGGGGATATAGGGATTCGTTGAACGCATATTCTTCCTCAAATTGGTTTATTCCCGAATGCGCCTTTGGGGCGTTCGGCGTCACGCCTTCATGGCTTCTTCGACAATGGAAAAAATATCGATATTCACCGGACAATACCGCGTGCAGCGGCCGCAGCCCACGCAGGAAATCACGCCGTATTTCCGGACATGGTAAGAATACTTGTGGTTAATTTTCTGCCGCAGGCGCTGATATACTTTCGTGCGGGGATTGTGGCCGCTGGCTTCCAGCGTGAAATCCGTGAACATGCAGGCGTCCCACACGCGGCGGCGTGTTCCCTGCTGAAACAGGGTTTCATCACAAATATCGAAGCAATAGCAGGTCGGACACGCAAAGGTGCACACGCCGCAGCTCAAACAGGCGTTGGATGCCTTCTCCCAGAAATCCGTGTTGTGAAAAAGATCTTCCAGCTTCTTCGTGATGACTTCGGCGTCCACGCAGGTAAAACGCGTTTTGAAATCCCGCCCCGCGGCCACCGTGTCGTCAAAAAATTTCTCGTCATCGGCCGACGCTCCGGCCAGGCCGCCCATTCCGGTCAGCAGCGCCTCCCCCTTGCCGGTGATGCTTTTGAGGAGCAGATCGTCGCCGCGGCGCACCATGAAGATGTCGCTGCCTTCGGGATCAGCCGCGCCGATGCCCAGCGTCTGATAAAATTCCTCCGGCTCGGCGGGCGCGCCGAGGTCGAAGGCGTATCCGATGATGGCGGCCGCTTCTCTTCGGGCCTGCCAGTAGGGATCCACGTCTCCGGTGCCGGAAAAATGGATGTCCATGATCTCAAAGCTCTTCACGTCGCAGGGACGCACCCCGAAAAGAATCAAGGGCTTTCCCTGCGGCTCGACCGGTTCGGCCTCCTGCATGGGCCTGCCCGTCCGATAGCGGACGAAATCTTCCGTCTGCGGAAAGAAAACGGATTTGGGGCTGATGACGGTATTATGAAAATTCAGGTCCACCCGCTTCGCGTCGGTGATTTCGCGAAATTGGAAGCCGGCGTCCTCGCGGACCGGGGCGACCAGCGTTCCCTTTTCCATCAGCGCGGAAGCCAGATCGGATAATTGATTGACGGTGGTTTTCTTCAGCACAACAAAAGCTCCTTATTCCAAAATTTTGTCGGAATCTTCCATGCGGAAATTGACCAGCACGGGCTTGTCTTCAATGCTCATCCCCGCGGCCTGGCCGAACATTTCTTCGCAGTCTTTGGCTACTTTCTTGTGGAACAGATACAGAGGAATGTCCACCGGGCAGGCGCGCGAGCACTCGCCGCAATCGATGCAGCGGCCGGCCAGATGATGAAACCGGGTCAGATGGTACATCAGGTTGCCCGCCGGCTCCGGAGATTTCTCTCCCCACCGGGGCTTGCGCTGATCGATGAAGCAGGGATCGCAGTAGCACATCGGGCAGGCCTTGCGGCAGGCGTAGCAGCGGATGCACCGATCCAATTCTTTTTTCCAGAACGCAAAGCGCGCGTCCCGGTCCATCGCTTCATATTCGGCCAGCACGGCGTAAGGAGATGAGACCGGCTGTCCGTGCACCTCTTCGCCGATCAGGACATCATACAGCACGGGATTATACAGGCCGCAGGTGGTCTTGCCGTCGATGAGCTCACCTGTCTTGGGGTTTTTGATGCCGTACACCGGAATGCCGAGAATTACCAGGTCGCGCCGCTTGACCTTGTCTTCCTGAATGAGCTGAACCACGGCCCGGCTGTCCGCCGCCTTGACGGCGACGGCGATTTTGGTTCCCCGCGGATACCGGACCAGATATCTGGCTGGATTGTGGGTGCAATACTCGTTGAACACGATGCCGTCCGCGTCGGAAGGACACTTGGCAACATAGGGCATGGGATGTTTTTCGTCGTAGCCTTTACCCCACGCGAGCACCAGGCTCACCTCGCCCGATTCCAGAAGCCTTCGGGCTTCGGTCTTTAATTTCTCTTCAATTTGCTGAAAGCTGACTGCCATATGCTCCCTCGCGCTTCTATGAAATCTTGAATTTGGTCTGGGGTCCCAGCGCTTTGATCTGTCCGGTGAACTCGGTCACAACCTGGGCGAACTTGTTTCCTTCGGAGGCGGAAATCCATTCGACACGGAATCTCCCCGGCTCCAGGCCTGCAAATTCCAGAATTTTTTTGGTCACGGCCAGGCGTCTTCGCGCATAGAGGTTCCCGGTATTGTAATGGCAATCGCCCGGATGGCATCCCCCGACCAGCACGCCGTCGGCGCCCAGCTGGAACGCGCGGAAGATAAACGAAGGGTTGATCCGGCTGGAGCACATAACGCGGACCACCCGGATATTCTGCGGATACTGCAAACGCGTGGTCCCCGCCAGATCCGCTCCCGTATAGGTGCACCAGTTGCAGGCAATGCCCAGTATCTTCGGTTCAAATGACATGAATAAACTTCCTTTCTAAAAACAAACGTAATACCCTTTAATTCAGGTCGTTCAAAAATGTCCCAGATGCGCGGCGCGCAAGGCCTTCGGAGTGAGGCGTATAGTTTCATACGCCGCAGCGACGAAAGGTCGAAGCGCAACAAAGCAGATGGGCATTTTTCAACGACCTATCAAAATTCCATTAAGCCTTCCATTTCAGCAAGTACCTGTTCATTGGTAAAGTGCCTCGCGATAATCGCCGAGGACGGGCAGACGGACGCGCACAGCCCGCAGCCCTTGCACAGCGCCTCGTTGATTTCGGATACACCCTTGGGCTCGTTGAAGAACGGGGCGCCGTAGGGACAGACGCGCACGCAGTTCTGGCAGGCGCAGCAGGAGGCCGGATTGACCATGACCGTTGTGGCTTCCAGCTCCAATTTGTCTTTGACGACAATGGTCAGGGCTTCCGCCGCCGCGCCGTTGGCCTGCGCCACCGTGTCCGGAATATCCTTCGGACTCTGGCACACGCCGGCAATGAAGACGCCTTCCGACATCGTGGACAGAGGCGCCAGCTTGGGATGGCGCTCCATGAAAAAACCCTGCTTGTCCGTGCTCAGATTGAACAGCCGCGCGACGTCCTTGGCATTCGAGCGGGGAATCATGGCCGGCGACAGCACAACCATGTCCACGGGCAGTTTGATGAACTTGCCCGTGATGGTGTCTTCCGCTTCCACAATCAGGCGGTCCGGTTCGTCCACGCTTTTCGCCACGCGGGCAACCTTGCCGCGGATGAATTTCACGTCCTCTTCAATGATGCGGTTGTAAAATTCCTCATAGCCCTTGCCGGCGGCGCGGATATCAATGTAAAACTGATAGACGTCAGCGGACGTTTTTTCCTTGAACAAATGGGCGAATTTCAGCGAATACATGCAGCAGACGCGGCTGCAGTGTTCGTGGCTGTTCTTGTCGCGGCTGCCGATGCAGTGCAGAATGGCAATCGCCTTAGGTTCGCTGCCGTCGCGCAGCGTCACCTTGCCGCTCGTGGGCCCGGCGGAGTTGAAGAGCCGCTCCACTTCCAGCGCGTTGTAAACGCCGGGATATTTGCCGTAGCCGTACTGAATCAGATCCCGCGTATCCATGAGGTCATACCCGGTGGCCACGATGACCGCGCCGACTTTCACGGTGCTGAAGGTATCCTGCTCACCGAAATCGATGGCCTTCTGCTCGCAGACCTTCTCGCAGAGGCGGCACTTGCCCTTTTTAAAGAACGTGCAGGCCTCGCGGTCGATGACCGGCTTCTGCGGCACGGCCTGCGGGAACGGAATGTAGATGGCCTTGCGCTTCACCAGACCTTCATCCCATTCGGACACGCTCTTTCCGGGGCATTTCTCCGTACACGCCAGGCACGCGTTGCATTTGTCGTGATCGACATAGCGCGCCTTCTGACGGATGGTGATGTCGAAGTTTCCGACAAAGCCCTTGACCTCGCTCACTTCACAGGATGTCATGAGCTGAATGTTCTTGTGCTGAAGCACGCTGTCCATCTTGGGCGTGAGAATGCAGGCGGAGCAGTCGAGCGTGGGAAAGGTCTTGTCAAACTGCGCCATGTGGCCGCCGATGGTGGAATTCTTTTCAACCAGATATACTTTTCTGCCAGTATTGGCCAGCTCCAGCGCCGCCTGGATGCCGGCAATGCCGCCTCCCAGCACCATGACATCGGGATTGACGTCGATCACGCGCGAGGTGAGCGGCATCAGCAGCCGGGAGCGGCTCACCGCGCCGTTGAGCAGCGCCTTGGCCTTGGCGGTTCCTTCGTCCAGATCATGCGTCACCCAGGAAACCTGCTCGCGGATATTCACGATGGTTAACAGGTACTGATTGAGGCCGGAAGCCGCCAGCACCTTGCGGAATGTCTGTTCGTGCATGAGCGGCGAACAGGCCGTGACGATCACGCGGTCCAGCCGATGTTCCCTGATGTCGTTCGCGATCATCTCCTGGCCGGGCGTGGAGCACATGAATTTGTAATCCTTTGCAACAACCACATCCGGCAGGGTGGAGGCAAACTGCGCCAGTTCGCTTACCCGCACGGTTTTCGCTATATTCAATCCGCAGTGGCAAACAAAAACACCAATTCTGCTCATACCTTCTCCTAGCTTTCTTTCCTTGAAAAACCGCCCGTCCGGGCCGTTTCCGTTCTGTCTTAAAACACCGGCCCCGCGGCCCCGTCCATTCAGGAGCTCCGCGCCGATGGTCCGCCCGCTCTCATATCAAACGGCGCAGGCGTCTCCGACCGGTTCGTCGATGTTGATTTCCAGACTTTCGAGGAGGAGCTCCGTCACATCCCGGATTTGAATCCGTCCGTCAACATTCAGCGTCCGCGCGCTGTCTTCAAACATGGTGATGCAGTACGGGCAGGCGGTCGCCAGAACCTTCGCGCCGGTCCCCATGGCTTCCTCGATGCGCAAATCGCTCAGGCGTTCGCCTTTGGCCTTCTCCGTCCACAATCCGCCGCCCCCGCCTCCGCAGCACATGCTTTCTTCGCTGTTGCGCTCCATCTCGACAAACGCCACGCCCGGAAGGGCCTTGAGGATGTCGCGGGGCGCGTCATACACCTTGCTGTGCCGTCCCAGGTAGCACGGATCGTGATACGTCACGGTAAGACCGCCGAAATCCTTTTTGGGAACGAGTTTTCCGTCCCTGATCCATTGAGACATCAGTTCGCTGAAATGCGTGACGTCATAATCCGCGCCGTAATCGTTGTTGAATGTCGCCAGGCAGTGGGGGGAGACCGTAATAATTCTGGAAACCTCATTGGATTTGAAATAATCGAGGTTTTTGCCGCGGAGACGCTCGAAAAGCTCCGCGTCGCCCACCTTGCGCAGGCTCTCGCCGCAGCAGTTGATGTCGGGAGAGGGCATCCCCCAGCTCACGCCGGCCAGATTCAGAATTTCCGCCGCCGCTTTGGCAAGCCTCATGTTGCGGGGATCGTAACAAACCGTGCAGCAGGTCCAGAACAGATAGTCCATGCCCGGCGCATAAACGGGATATTTCTCCTTGGCCCAGTCATTGCGCGCGGCCGGGTCGCCGGACCAGGGATTGCCGCGGGCGGAGAGGGATCCGACAAAGGCCCGCAGGCTCTGCGGCAGCATGCCGCCGCCGCTGTACACATTGCGGATGGCCGTTACGATGTCGATGAGTTCAACGCCCCGCGGACAGCGTTCCACGCAGAACCGGCAAGTGGAGCAGCCCCACATAAAATCCTCGATGCCGTCCAGGCCCAACTGGCCGTAGCGCACGAGCTTGCGGATATTGAAATGGGTGATCGGCGTCCAGGGGCAGGTCCCGGAACAAGTGCCGCACTGGTAGCATTTTTTCAGCGCCTCGCCGCCCGCCTCCATGATCGCCTGGGACATCTCCAGATAGGGGGTAACCGTTTGTGACATGCAACATCTCCCGTCATGAATGGATCAATTTATGCTTCTGCTAGCATAGAAAAAAACAAACATCAATTTTTTTTGCTCTCCCCGCCCTCGCAGGCGGGGACGCCGCTTCAAAAAAAAGGGAACCCAAAGGCTCCCTTTTAAAACAGTTTTGAAGAATTCGGGGTTGGCTAGTATTCCGGCGTCAGTTTATCCAGTTCCGCGAGCGAGAAAACCGGCCCGTCCTTGCAGACATATTTGCTGCCGACGTTGCACCGCCCGCATTTGCCGATTCCGCATTTCATCCGCATTTCCAGTGACGTGATGATATTTTCCTTCGAAAAGCCGAGCTCAAAGAAGACCGGCAGGGTGAAGCGAATCATCACGGGGGGGCCGCAGATCACCGCCACGGCGTTTTCCTTGCTGGGCGCCACTTCCTTGCAGACGGCGGGAACAAATCCCTCTCTGCCCTTCCAGGTCGCATCGCCCTTGTCCACTGTGACGTTCAGGTTCAGGTCGGTTCTTTTGCCCCATTCCGTCAATTCATCCTTGTACAGCAGGAGGCCGGGATTCCTCGCGCCGTAAATCACGGTGATGTTGCCGAACCGTTTGCGGTTGTCGCCGTAAATCATGTAGTTGATCAACGAACGAAGCGTCGTGAACGCGAAACCGCCGCCGACAATCACGATATTCTTGCCTTCCAGAAAATCCAGCGGCCAGGAATTGCCCAGCGGCCCGCGGATGCCCATGATCGTTCCCTCCTCCATTTCATGGAGCGCCGAAGTCACGACGCCGGCCTTCTGAACGGTGAATTCGACATAGCCTTTTTGCGTCGGAGAAGAAGCGATGCCGATGGGCGATTCGCCTTTGCCGAAGATGGAGAGTTCGCCGAACTGGCCGGGAATGTAGGCGTATTTCTGTTCGTCTTCCGGATTCACGAATTTGAAGCGGAACGTTTTAATGTCCTTGGTATCGACCTCGGTAATGATTTTATCCACTACAACGGGATAAGGAATATACGGGTTTTGCATTACGAACTCCCTGATTATAATTTAGAAATATCTGCAACCACTTTACGGATATCAATGTTTACGGGACAAGCCATGACGCACCGGCCGCAGCCCACGCAGGAAATCGCATTGAACATGTCAATGTAATACTTGAACTTGTGCATGGTCCGCTGGCGCCATCTCTCCTTCTGCGAAGAACGCGGATTGTGTCCGGACGTTTCCTTTGTGAAGAGCGGAAACATGCAGGAATCCCAAGACCGGATGCGCACGCCGTCCGATCCCTTGACCTCGTCGCTGATATCGAAGCAGTGGCAGGTGGGGCACATAAACGTGCAGGTTCCGCAGGCCAGGCACTTGCGATGAATGGTGTCCCAGAAAGGATTGTCGAAATTGACGTCGAGAATCGGTTTGATTTCATGCGCCGGAATTTTGGACTGGATCGCATCCCTGGCTTTGGCGGCAATCTCCGCTTTCTTGGCATCGGCGGCCGCGTCGGCTTTGGCGTCGCCGAAATAGGAGGCGAGCTTCTCGCCCTTATCGGTGATGAATTCCACCAGATAATCGCCTCCGAGGTCGGTGAGCAGTATGTCCGCGCCGTCGGCTGAAACCGGCTCTCCGTCCACCGACGTGCAGAAACAGGTTGCGTAAGGCGGCTTCACGCAGGCCAGCGAGATCACCGTCGTGTTTTTCCGTTTTTCAATATAGTACGCGTCCTTGTATTTTTCCTGATCGAAAAGCTTGTCCAGCAGAACAAAGCTGTGGGCGTCGCAGGGGCGCACGCCGAACAAAACCGACTGCCCGGATTGATTGACCTCCGACGAAAATTCCATGCCTTTCGGCGTGCGGGTGAACTTCATCAGGGTCTCCGTGTGAGGGAAGAAAACATTTTTCGGCGCGTTTTTGGAATTCAGATAGGTGAAAACCGGCTCGTCGCCCGTTCCGAGGGGTGCAAAAAGAACGTTGTCTTCTTTCTTTACCGGCGCCCAAACCATCGCATCTCCGGCCATTTTCCTGGCAATACCCGCCAGCGCATCTTTCTTGATCAAACGTTTTTCCATAATTATCCCTAATTAATTTTTTATCCAGCTTATCAGTTTCAAAGCGTCGGGTGTTGTTTCCTCACCGATCAAATCAAACGCAGTTGATTCAGAAGCGGCTGAGGATCGGTCAGGTGCGAATTGAAGGTATCCTTCGAACCCGGGAGCCCCATCGCCAGCGAAATCAATTCCGTAAAATAGAACACCGGCATCTTCATGTTCGGACTGGGGCGCATTTCCAGGTTGGCCATGCACATCGGACATGCCGTGACCACACAGTTGGCGCCCGCTTCTCTCGCCGCAGCCATCAGCTTGTCGCACATCGCCACCACGATGGGGGTTTTGCTGACCGAGAGCGAACCGCCGCAGCAGTCCGTTTTATACGACCAGTTCTTCACGTCCGCCCCCAGCGCTCCCATCATTTTGTCGAGCATGAAGGGGTTTTCGTAATTTTCAAACTGGCAGACTTCCGGCGGACGAAGCAGCAGACAGCCGTAATAGGACACGGGCTTGAGGCCGGTCATGGGTTTTACGACTTTCGCGGCCAGTGCGTCGATGCCGATTTCATTGTAAATCACGTCAATCGGGTTGCGGATGGAGATGCCGCCCTGATACCTGGCGCCCAGCACTCCTTCGATGCGGGCTTTGAGGTCCTTGTCGGACTTCAGGTGATGCTCCGCCATTTTGAAGCGGTTGAAACAGGCGGCGCAGGGAACCATGACATCCATTGCGTCCTTTTCCGCGGCAATCAGATTGCGCGCCGGCAGGGCGATGGACAGATCGAAATTCGTGTTGTGCGCGGCCGACGCTCCGCAGCAGGACCAATCGTCGACTTCTTTGAGTTCGATGTTGAGGGCTCGGCTGACGGCCTTCATGGACTGATCGTATTCTTTTCCCATCGCGTGCAGTGAGCAACCCGGATAATATGAAACTTTCAAGAGAGTAGCCTCCTTTTAAACTGTTACTTCAGCGCGCCCTGGCCGCCGGGGGCCTTTCGCGCGATATTCCATCATTTGCTCTTTGTTTTCTCAAAAATGCCTCGAACCGATTTCAGATCCCGCGTCCTGGGCGGCAGAAGCGCCAGTTTCCCCTTCAGGAGCATGGTCGGGGCAAGGTCCGCATCCGAAAAGAGGTCTCCGGATTTAAGTTTGTAATGAACCGTCATCAGCATTTCATGGACGCGTCCGCCGAACTTGATGCTGGACAGGAACGCCTCGTGGAATTTGAGAACGTTGGCCTCTTTTGCGGCAACCCCTTCTTCAATCGCCATCTGGCGGAGAACGTCCATCATCCGCGCAATGTCCACCTGGTTGGGGCAGCGGGTAATGCAGGTCTCACACGACAGGCAAAGCCAGATCGTCGAACTGGACAGCAGCTTGTCCTTCTGGCCGTTCTGGATCATCTTGATCACCTTGTTGGGGTTATATTCCATGTAGGACGCCGCGGGACATCCGGCCGAGCATTTCCGGCAGTGATAGCAGGCCTGCAGCGGAACGCCGTGTATTTTTTTGTTTACTTCTTCCAGAAAAGTTTCCATGTAAACTCCATCATCTCATTCAATTACGGGTTGTAGACAAAATCGCCTTTATCGTGATGTTCATCGAATTTCCCCAGGGGCGGCATGTCTTCCATGCCGGACCCGGCCCGGTTGCCGAAAAATTCAAAGCAATCCTTGTCGAGTTTCTTGAGGAATTTGCGCAGATCCACGCCCATCGGACAGACGGCGACGCAGGAACCGCAGTCCACGCAGCGTCCGACCATGTGATACAGACGCATGAACTGGAACACCTGCGTATCGGTCGCGTCCTCGCCAATGCCAACCCACTGCGGCTGGCTCTGCTCCACAAAGCAAACCGGACAGTAGCAGGAGGGACAGGCCTGGCGGCAGGCGTTGCAACGCATGCACTTTTCCATTTCCTTGGTGAAATACGCCCAGCGTTCTTCCATGGCCTTGGCTTCGAACGCGTTGACTTCGTCGTATTCCGCATCCGGGTTCATGGGCGGCGCGGGCGATCCGATCATCACGTCGGAAATAATCGGATTGTTGAAGCGGCAGGTCTTGCAGCAGTCCGCCAGCACGTCTTTGAGCACGACGGTCTTGTCGCCGTCGGACGTTTTCATCTTGATCTGGCCGCCCTCGACGGCGCCGTCCATGATATCCGCGCCGTCAATTTTCACTTTCAGTCCTTTGCCGTCCACGTAGCCGTCGCAGGGAACGCCGATGATGCAGACGTCGTCGCGTTCATACTGTCTTTCCTGCAGATGGATGACCATGGAGCGCGTCGTGCAGCCGCGGGCAACCACACCGATGATTTTCCTCTTCCGGTCTTCCGGTTTCACGCGCTTCTGTGAATTTTTGTGCTGCGTGATCAGATCGTGCACAAACTTGGCCAGGTTCTGTGAGCAGAGGTTGTTCCAGACCAGTTTGTCGGCCTCTTCCGGCTTCGTGATGAAACAAGGCGTCGCCGTCAACGGAAGCGTTCCTTTTTCATAGCCGATAATCACCTCGGCCTTCTTTTCCAAAAGCAGCCTCTTTGCTTCTTCCCGCAATTTTGTTTCGATGTTTTCCACAGTGATGATTTCCCCGTTTATGTATTATTCTATTAAATCAGACTGGCCAATCGTCTTGACCATCTTTTTGGCCGGTCCCAGTGCCTGGATTTTCTCCGTGGCACCCTTGATGACCTGCGCCCACCGGTCACCTTCCGATGCGGAGACCCAGGTAAAGATGGTCCGGTCGCCTTCCACACCGATGTAGTTCAGGAAACTTTTTAACGTCGCAAACTTGCGCCGCGCCACCAGATTTCCTGAGATATAGTGGCATTCACCCGGGTGTCAACCCGAAACCAGAACGCCGTCGGCGCCGGTCTGCAATGCCTTCACGATGTAGAAAGGATTGATCCTTCCGGTGCAGGGAACGCGGATAATTCTCACGTTGGTCGGGTACTGAATTCTGCTGATCCCCGCCAGATCGGCTCCCGCGTAAGTGCACCAGTTGCAGACAATGGCAACGAATTTTGGTGTCCATTCCTTGTTTGCTGTGTTTTCAGCCATATATTCTCCTTCCAGCGGCAATGCGGCCTGATCAGCCGTTCGCCTTAATTGATATTAAATATCTGCGCCAGCACTTCTTCGTTGTTGAAGCCGTTGAGGTCCACCGCGTTCATGCGGCAGGACGCCGTGCAGACACCGCAGCCTTTGCAAAGAACCGCGTTCACTTCGGCGCACCCTTCCGCGGGATTCACGCGAATCGCGCTGTAGGGACAGTTGATTTCGCAAAGCCCGCAGGCCGAACATCTTTCCTTGTTCACATAAGCGGTTTTGCCTTCCGCCTCGATGAAATCAAGACTCAACACCAGGCAGGCGCGCGAAACGGCGGCGTTGGCCGATGTAACGGTCTCGTCGCTATACTTGGGCGAATGTGACATGCCGCACATGAACACGCCGTCGGTTGCGAAATCCACCGGGCGCAATTTGACGTGCGCTTCCAGGAAGAAACCGTCCTGATTGGTGGGAACTTTCAACATATTGCCGATGGTTGCGTTTTCCGGATTCGGCACGACGCCAATACTTAAGGCTACGACATCCGCAGGCAGATTGACCGCTTCATTGAGAATCGGATCGAAAACCTTCACTTCCACTTTGTCGCCCGCCGCCACGACTTCGGGCTTACGGTTTTCTTCGTAGGAGATGAATTTGATGTTCGCTTCACGGGCTTTCTTGTAATAGTCTTCCTTGAACGCGAAGGTGCGGATATCACGATAAAGGATGGTAATGTCGCGGGACGGATCGGCCGTTTTGAGTTCCAGCGCATTCTTGATGGCCTCGCCGCAGCAGTAACGGCTGCAGTAAGGTCTTTCCTTGTCGCGGCTGCCGACGCATTGAATCATGACCACATTCTTCACGGCGGCCAGCTTCGCGTCTTTCTCATAGATCATCGTCTCCAGCTCACGCTGCGATTTCACTTTGGCGTTTTCTCCGTAGAGGTACTCTTTCGGTTTGTTTTCATAAGCGCCGGTGGCGACCAGAACGATGCCGTGCTCGAAAACTTTCTCGCCGTCCTTCGCCTTGACGGTGGTTTTGTAATTGCCGATAAATCCTTCAATCTTTTCAATATGGGCCGAGGTAACGACAGTGATTAAAGGATTCTTGTGAATTTTTTCCAGAAGTCCCGTCAAATGAGCGCGCGCGTCCAGTCCTTCGAGCGTCTTATACAGGTGGTTGTAGTTGCCGCCCAGTCTATCTTCCTTTTCAATGAGGAAGGAGGCAAACCCCTGATCGGCCAGCGACAGCGCCGCGGTCATGCCGGCAAGGCCGCCGCCGATAATCAACGCCTGATGATTGACGGACAACTGCCCCGGTTTTAACGGCTTGAGATACTGGGCCTTCGCCACCGCCATGCGGAGCAGGTCTTTGGCTTTCTGGGTGGCTTTTTCCGGCTCGTGCATGTGCACCCATGAGTTCTGGTCGCGGATGTTGGCCATCTCGAACAGGTAGCGGTTCAATCCGGCCTTTTCGCAGTTTTCCTGGAACAGGCCTTCGTGCGTCCGGGGCGAGCAGGAAGCGACGACCACGCGGGTCAGATCCTTTTCCTTGATGACTTCCGCCATCTTCACGGCCGTGTCCTGCGAGCAGGTAAACAGGTTGTCCGCCGTGTAAACGACCGTGGGCAGCGTCGCCGCATAGTCGCGGACTTCGGGAACATTCACCACGCCGCCGATGTTGATGCCGCAGTGGCAGACAAACACGCCGGTGCGAACCCCCTGGCCGCGCATATCTTTTTCTTCCGGATTTTCCACCGGCGTAATCATCGTGCCGCGCCTGGAGGCCAGCAGGCCTTCCGCGCACGCGGCCGCGGCCGAGGCTTCCATCACCGTCTCCGGAATGTCCTTGGGTCCGCCGAAGGCGCCGCACACAAACACGCCGGGCCGCGACGTCTGAACGGGATTGTCCAGAGACGTCTTGCAGAAGCCGTGCTCTTCCAGCTCAATGCCTAAACTTGCGGAAAGTTTTTTGGCTTCTTTGGGCGGCATCAAACCGACCGACAGGACCACCATGTCGAATTCCTCCTCGGTGAAGGTGCCGTCGGGGTTGGTGTATTTGATCAGCAGGTTGTTGGACTGCTGCAATTCTTTGATGGAGGACGGCATGGAGCGGATGTAGCGGATGCCGTATTCATCCTTGGCGCGATTGACAAAGCGGTCGAAATCCTTGCCGTGAGCGCGGATGTCCATGTAGAAAATGGTGGGCTCCAGACCCTTGGCGTGCTCCTTGCCGATGATCGCCTCTTTGGTGGCGTACATGCAGCAGACCGACGAGCACCAGCTGTTGCCGCAGGAAACGTCGCGGGAGCCGACGCACTGAATGAAGGCGACCTTTTTGGGCTCCTTGCCGTCGGAGATTCTCTGCACGTGGCCGAAGAAAGGACCGGACGCGGACAGGATACGCTCGAACTGAAGCGCGGTGACCACGTTCTTGTATATGCCGTAGCCGTATTCGCCGCGCTGGCTGGCGTCGAAAACCTGGAAGCCGGCCGATGCGATGACGGCTCCGACTTCAATCGTTTCTTCCTCCATCTTCATGTCGTGATCGATGGCTTTGGCGATACAGGCCTCGACGCACTGGTAGCACTCGGAGCAGATGCCGCAGGCCAGACAGCGATGCGCTTCCGCGATCGCCTGGGCCTCGGAAAAGCCAATGCCGACTTCCTGGAAACTGGTGCGGCGCTCTTCCGGTTTCATGTTCGGATATTTTTCCCGGGATACTTTGGGAACATCGGAGAGGTCCGCTTTGTCCGCCAGGTCTTTGGTCCAGTCTTTTTCGCGGCCGGCCTTCATATCCTGACCTTGCAGATAACGATCAATCGATTTGGCCGCTTCCTTGCCGGAAAAAACGGCTTTGACCACGGTCTGCGGACCGGTGGAAACGTCGCCGCCGGTGAAAATGCCGGCAACGTTGGTTGCGTAAGTGATTTGATCAAAATCCAGGTTGTTCCATTTATTGATGGAGACGCCGCTTTCCTTGGTGATGAAGGAGAGATCCGCTTCCTGGCCGATGGCCGGAACAATGGCGTCGCATTCGACGATGAATTCGGAGCCTTTGATTTCAATGGGACGGCGGCGGCCGCTCTTGTCCGGCTCGCCCAGTTCCATGCGCGTGCATTCGATGCCCGTCACTTTTCCGTCCTTGCCCACCACGCGCTTGGGGGCAACGAGGAACTTCATTTCAATTCCTTCTTCCAGCGCTTCTTCGATTTCCTCCGGAGAGGCGGGCATTTCGGCGCGGGTCCGGCGATAGAGAATAAAGACATTCTTGGAGCCGCTGCGCACCGCCGTGCGGACCGCGTCCATCGCAACGTTGCCGCCGCCGATGACCGCCACCCGGTCGCCCAGAGCGACTTTTTCGCCGAGGTTGATCTTCATCAGATAATCCACCCCGTGAACCACGCCCTGCATGTCTTCGCCGGGAATATTGAGCTTGCTGCTCTTCATCGTGCCGCAGCCGATGAAGATCGCACTGTAGTCGCTTTTGAGTTTGTCGAAGGAAATATCCTTGCCGATTCTGGTGTTGAGGTGAATTTTGACGCCCAGATCCTGAATAACCTTGATTTCCGCGTTGAGAACGTTCTTGGGGAGGCGGTATTCGGGAATGCCGACCGCCATCCAGCCGCCCGCCACGGGCAGGGCTTCAAAAACTTCCACATCGTAGCCTTCAATGGCCAGATAGTAGGCGCATGTCAGACCCGAAGGACCGGCGCCGACCACGGCGACTTTCTTGCCCTTGCTTTCCTTCTTTTCCGGCAGATAGCGCGTGTCGCTGTTTAAATCCAGATCCGCGACAAAACGCTTCAGGTGCATGATGTCGATCGGTTCATCCACCTTGCCGCGCATACAGGCGGTTTCGCAGGGATGGTTGCAGACGCGTCCGCAGACGATGGGGAACGGGTTGTCCTGCTTGATCAGCTTGAGAGCTTCCTTGAATTTCCCTTCGGCGATCAGCGCCACATAACCCTGAACGCTGATGTGCGTCGGGCAGCCGGCCTTGCAGGGCGAAGTGCCCAGCTTGTCGATCGCAAAGCCGCTGGGAATGGCCTGCGGAAAGTGCCGATAGACGGCCTTTCTTTCGCTTAAATTGCCGTTGAACTCCGCTTTGACCGTGATGGGGCAGACTTTGGCGCAATCGCCGCAGCCCGTGCATTTGTCCAGGTTGATGTAGCGGGGGGCGGAGGTGAGTTTGACCTTGAATTTTCCCGGCTCGCCTTCCACGGATTCCACCGTGCGCCGCGTTTTGATCGTCACATTCGGATGGCGTCCGACCTCGACCAGCTTCGGAGACAAAATGCAGGCGGAGCAGTCGTTCGTGGGAAAGGTTTTGTCCAGCTGGGCCATGACGCCGCCGATGCTGATCCCGCTTTCCACGAGATAGACTTTCATTCCTGAATTGGCCAGATCGAGAGAGGCCTGAATGCCGGCGATACCCGAGCCGACCACCATTACCGCACCAATTTTTTCGTTATCTTTTACCACGTGTTCGCACCTCGTAATTTGTATAAGCAGCCCTGAAAAAATCCGTCCGACGCATTGTCGGATCAGCGTCCGTCGGCTAACACACTTTATTTACCGTGTCAAGCGCAGAAGATGAATTTAGTTTGATTTTAGATTATAAGATATTGTAATAATTGACATATATATTTGACCACCGTTCAGAATATGCGCAATTTTCCCTAAAATCCGCCGCGAAATCAAACCTCCGGATTTTCTTCTTGATTCGTCTTTGCGCCGCCGGAAACAATGACCGGCCGGTCAGAGGCCTCTGTGCAACGGCGCAATAGAACGTCCATGAAAGCTAAATACTTTCCAGACCGGCCAGGTGCTTTTCGATAAACTGCCAGAGTTCCTCCGTGCCCTTTCCGGTTTTTGCGGAGAAAAGAATCGTGTTTCCCGAAGCGCCCTTCCCCATCGCCTTTTCAATGAGCTTCTTCTGCCCCAGCGCCTGCTGGTTGGACAGTTTATCCGACTTTGTCAGAATCACCGCGTAGGGAATGCGGTAATGCTTCAGCCAGTCGCGCAGGGAAAGGTCTTCCCTGCCCGGATCGCGCCGAATGTCCAGGATAAAGATCACCAGGGCCAGATTCCGCCGCTCCCGCAGATAGGTTTCGATCATTGCCCCCCAGTCCTTCTTGACGGACTGAGGCACTTTGGCAAAGCCGTACCCCGGCAAATCCACAAAGAAGAGCCGGTTGTTCACGGTAAAGAAATTGATCAACTGCGTCCGGCCGGGCGTATTGCTGGTTTTGGCCAGGCTCTTCCGGCCGACCAGCGCGTTGATCAGGGAAGATTTCCCGACGTTGGATCGCCCGACAAAGGCAATTTCCGGCAGGATGCCCGGCGGATACTGATTCGGCCAGACGGCGCTTTTGACAAATTCGGCACTGGTGATTTTCATAAACGTCAACGATCCTTTTTCAGTTCAGAGCGGATTTTAATCCGCCAAATCCCGTGATTGATGTAGCGCAGGACTTTAGCCCCGTCTAGCCTGAAGTCCCGCCTGAAGTCCCGCACCCCATTTACACATCATGGCGTCCTACGGACAACGTATTAAATATAAAGAAGAATTCATTGACAATCGGTTTTCTCCGTGCAATAAGAACACCACCTACAACGAAGGATCTTTCAAACTTGGTTCATAAACTCCGGATCTGGGGCGGGAAGAACCTTCGGTGTATCTTCGATAGTCATATTTTAAATAGTGAAACACGCTAAAAAATTGATCGTTTAATAATTGCCAAAGCGGCGGCCGAAGGGGCTTGTTCCAATATTTTCCATGTTTGCCCATTTAATAACGTAATAAGTGGAATGTGGCAATCGGAATCTCAATAAGCAAATTTTATTTTGCCATTCTTCCATAGTTTTATAGTTTCATATCAGAATAAGTGGAAAATCTATCCATATCGTTTGTTATGATGGAATATTTTTCGTCCATTACACTATTCGCATGAACGAGGAATAAAAAATGGGAATACCAGATTTTCAATCTATTATGCTTCCGCTCCTTCAATTTTGTGCAGATTCAAAGGAGCACACAAATCGAGATGCAATAGATCATTTAGCAAAAGTATTTGATCTTTCAGAAGAAGAGCAAAAAGAACTTTTACCGAGTGGTCGGCAAGCAATATTCCACAATCGTGTGGCGTGGGCACGCGCATATATGAAAATGGCAAAACTTATTGAAAATACGCAACGGGGCGTGTTTCGTATTACCGGCAGGGGCAATGATGTTTTGCAGAAAAAGCCTCATAAAATTAACATCAGCTTTTTAATGCAATATCCAGAATTCGCTGAACATCGAAAAGCTGAACAGAATAAATTGAAAATGAAAAAAGATGAATCAACAACATCAATTGAGGCACCAGATTCAAGTATTACACCTGAAGAACAAATTGAAGTTGCATATGAAAATCTGAAAGAAAATCTGACAAGCGAAATTCTTTCCCAACTTAAAGACGCATCCCCTTCTTTCTTTGAAAAAGTAGTCGTAGAAGTGCTTGTGAAAATGGGCTATGGCGGTTCACGTAAAGACGCAGGTGAAGCTATCGGGAAAAGTGGAGATGAAGGCATTGATGGCATTATCAAAGAAGATCGTCTTGGCTTAGACATTATCTACATCCAAGCAAAAAAATGGGAAAACACGGTATCACGTCCAGAAATTCAAAAATTTGCAGGTGCTTTACAGGGCAAGAGAGCAAAGAAAGGCATTTTCATTACCACATCGGACTTTTCCCGTAGTTGTGAAGAATACGTGGCTACAATAGATAGCAAGATTATTTTAATTGACGGTCAGCGCCTTGCCCAATTGATGATTGATTTTAATGTAGGAGTTACTACGGAAGCAATTTATGAACTTAAGCGTGTTGACGCGGATTACTTTGCTGAAGAATAATGAAATGCGAACAAGGCGCTACAGCCGATCGCCGCGCCAGGGGCGCGGCTCCGGCTGAGCTCTGCGTTGGACTAAAATGATTCTAAATCCAAATGCAATCCGAGAGAAATTTGGTGATGACTACGTTGCCGATGAGCGTACCTTTATCATGGGCATCGACCAGCGTTTCACCAGACATTTCGCAGAACGATTCTCCGGTCTTAATGTTTTAGAAACTTGCACTGGAGCAGGATTCTCAACGATATCGCTGGCAAGAACGGCTAAGCATGTAATCACAGTTGAAATTGACGAGTCTATCCAGAAAAAAGCGATCAGTAATATCAGAAAAGCAGGACTTTCAGAAAAGGTATCCTTTTTGCTCGGCAGTATCCTTGAAACGGAGACCATAAAGAAAATACCAAAGGTTGATGCAGTTTTTATCGATCCTGACTGGGCAGTCACGGGGCCTGATCACATATATCGATTTCAAAAATCTAACACCCAACCACCAGCGGATTTAGTTTTAAGAAATATGCTCAACATGACGGATAATGTGGCTATTGTTTTGCCACCATTTATATCGGTGGAGGAATTTGAAGGTCTCCCGGAACATGAGCGTGAAAAGCTCTGTCTGGGTGAAAGCCATGAGCTTTTTTGTCTTTATTTTGGTGATCTCATTAAATCCTTGGGGGAAACTGAATTTCGTGTAACAGAATGACGGCCTTGCCGAACAATCGCTCCCAGCCGACGCTTGTACCTCGCGCGGCTGAAGCGTACGTTATTTCGATACGCCATAGAAAATATGGATAGCGAAAGGAGAAAAAGCAATGGGCGCGCTTGAAAAAATTGAAAAGACGGAAATAAGGGATTTGCTGGGAAAGGGGTGGCTAACCCATGATGGCATGTGGTTTTACAGCACTTACCTGGAATGCGGGATAGAAAAAGCCAACCAATTAAATAAAGCAGCGATAAAATCCATGGCGCCCTTTGAGATGGATAGGATGCAAAGAATTCT
>Ga0209719_1000601_pt1 | contig 51401 bp, 30 predicted proteins | sample AD_JPNAS2_MetaG_FD_184421 | JGI IMG/M metagenome (GOLD analysis project Ga0209719, IMG submission 184421) | Active sludge microbial communities of municipal wastewater-treating anaerobic digesters from Japan - AD_JPNAS2_MetaG (SPAdes) (version 2) | ecosystem: Engineered > Bioreactor > Anaerobic...
GTGATCGGGGATCCGTCGTAGTTCTCCGCCAGGTAGTCCATGAACTCCGCCACGGTGACCAAAGGCTTCTCCTGCCCGATGGCCGCAAACGCTGCGGCGAACTCGGGAACACCGACCTTCGTCGATCGCAGCAGATGGTAGGTCTGCCCATGCAGCGATCGATGACCCATGAGTGCGACGAGACGTCGACAGGCCGCATCGACCGGGGTGAAGTCCCACAGCCGAAGGTCGCCTTGCGGGAGGCAGGCGAACCGATAGAGCGCCCGCATCTGCAGGTAGAACGCGTTCTGGTCGATGTTCTCCTGGAACGTGCCGTCGCCCGAGTCGCCGGTGATCGCGTTGAGCCGATAGATCGTCACGACCTGACCGGCCCGACGCGCCTCGTGGAGAAGGAGCTCGGCCTCCAACTTGGTGTCGGTGTAGGCGTTCACCGGTTGCTGGCCGAGGTTGTCGTCGAACTCCGTGAAGATCTCGTCGTTCCCCGGCATCAGCCCCATGACGCCGCGGGTCGACACGTGGTGGATGTCCTTGGCGATCCCCGTGGCAGCGAACTCGAGGATCTGGCGCACCGCGCTCACGTTGGGCCCCACGAAGTCGTCCCGCCGCCCGACATGATCGACCTTGCCGGCCGAGTTGAGCACGCAGTCGATCCGCCCGGCCAGACCCTCGTAGTCCTGCTCCGCCAGACCGAAGTGCGGCTGGGCCGCGTCGCCCACGAGGAGGTGGATGCGGGGCTGGTGCCACCGGAAGTCGTCGTCGGAGAAGAACCGGGTGTATGCCGCGCGCAGCCGCTCGGCCGGACCGGCGCCACCGGGTCGCACCAGCACATGCACACTCGCGGTCGTCTCCTGGAGCACCTCGTGCAAGAGGTGGACGCCGACAAACCCCGTCGCACCCAGGACGAGGACCTCGCGGTAGGTCACCGCATCGGTGTCCAGGGCGGCGCCCAGGGTCGACGCCAGGGGCACGTGGGCGGCATACGCGTCCCGTCGTTCGGCGATGTGCGCGTTACCCTCGCGGCGCCATCCGCCGTCGATGAACCAGCGGCCGACCTCCTGGAGTTGCTCGCGCAGGTCGGCACTGCCGCCCATCCCCCCGACGTATGCCGCCAACTCGGCGATCGTCGGGTAGGCGTAGAGGTCGGTCACCTCCACCGGATAGGCCTGGTTGAGAACCGACGTCAGGCTGATCGCGTGCAGGGAGTCGCCGCCCAACTCGTAGAAGCTGTCGTTGACCCCGATGCCGCGGATCGAGAAGACGCCCTCCCACATCGCGGCCATGTTGGCCTCGACATCGGTACGCGGCGCGACGAAGTCGGCGGACAGCTCAGGCCGATCGAACTTCGGCTCGCCGTGGCCTTCGCCAAGGACCGCGTCGTCGCTTCCCTCGAGAACGGCGCGCATCTCATCGATCGACTGGCTCGTGACGGCCACGTTGACCAGAGCGCTGCGCAGGAGGGGATCGATGAACCCGATGCCGTCCTCCAGGGTCAGGCCGTCGGCCATCATCCGCGCCGCGGCCGTCCCTTGCGGGGCCTGCGCCTCGCTGCGCGCGGCCATTCCCACGTGTGCCCAACGGTCCCAGTTGACGCTGAGGGTGCGGCGCTGCGGATACCGGATCCGGGCCGCCCGGGCATAGGCGTCCTCGAAGGAGCACGCGGCGGCATACTCGCTCGAACCGGTGGGACCGAGGATGGCCAGGACCGACGAGAAGAGCATGACGAACTCGACGTCCCGGTCGGCGAAGACCTGGTCCAACACCAGCGTGCCATCCACCTTGGGCTCGAGGACCGGGGCACTCGTCCCGGGCGTAAGGAAGTGGATCATGCGGCCGCTGGCGACGCCGGCCAGGTGGAAGACACCGGTGATCGGGCCAAGTCGCACCTCGACGTCGTCGATGAGCGCCGACATCGCCGTGAGGTCGGTGAGGTCGACCGCGTGATACTCCACGGGGACCTCGTGTCGGCGCAACGCGACCATCGTGGCGATCCGGGCCGCGACCTCAGTGCCGTGGGTTGCCACGCTCACCGTCGGCCACTCGGTCTCATTGGGCAGCGCGGTGCGCCCGGTGAGGACGACGCTCGCGTGGTGAGTGCTCAGAAGGTGCTCGGCGAGCGCCTCGCCGATGCCCCCCAACCCTCCGGTGAGCAGATAGACCCCGGATCGCAGGGCGCACCCCCCAGAGCCGTCGGCGATCTCCACCGAACGGTGCCGGCGGGTGAGCCGAGCGTCTCCGCGATAGGCGATCGGCGAGGGCTCGGACCCACCGATGGCCTCAGCGAGGATGCGCGCCGCCAACGTCGCGGCCTCCGCGTCGAGGTCGGTGTCGACGTGCCGGATGGCAAGCTTCGGGTATTCGTGGGCGGCCACGATGGCCGCCCCGGCGACCAACGCGCTGGGTGATGGCTGGCCATCGAACCCGAACGCTCCCGAGGTGACGATCGTCAGGGCCGACGTCTGCCCGCCGAGCAGCCCGGAAACGGCCCGCATCATCGCCACCAGCGTGTCGAACGGACGGTTGCGTAGGTCGCCGTCGGGTGCGTCGAGGCTCCACAGATAGACGACGTGGGTCGGCACGGCCTCGGTCCGCTTGAGGTCCTCCACGAGGAGGTCGAGGTCCTGCGGTCGATCGGGGTCGAGGGTGTAGCGGTCGTCCCCGCCCACATACTCTCCGCGGTCGTTGGCCGTCACCTCCACCACTCGGGCACCGGCGTCGTTGAGGTATGCCGTGACGCGATCGCCTGTGGGACCGGCGTCACGCAGGACCAGCCAGCTCCCCGCGAGCAGTTCCGGCGTTGGTGCCACCAGGGCGTCTGCGAGCGCCCAATCCGTGGTCGACGTGACCGGCCGGGCCGCTTGAGCACGCCCCGTCTGTTGCCAGAGGGACGCTGCCCCGGTGGGGGTCGGCTGATCGCTGTGTTCCGCCCAGAACCGGGTCGGCAACAACGGCGAGCCCGGCAGGGCAAGCCGCTTGCGGGGACTGCCCGAGTAGAAGGTTCGCCAGTCCGTGTCGATACCGGTCCGGTAGAGCTCGGCGACGCGTTCGAGGGTTGCTCGATCGGTGCGTCCGGACTGTCGATAGCGGTCCACGGCGGCGGACATCTCGGCGAAGGCCTCGTTGCGACCCTCAGTCCTGGGCTCGGCGCCCAGGTCCGCCCCGGCGGCCACCTGGGCACGCAGGTCGGTGAGCCCAGCCACGAGGTCTTCAACGGTGGCGACCGTCAAGGCAACTCGCCACTTGCTGTGGCGCCGTCCGGTGTTCGCGGTGTAGCACAGGTCAGCTAGCGAGCTGTCCGGATGGGCCTGCAGGTGCTCGAGATAGGCGTCCAGCAGGGCCGGCCACAGGGTCCGAGCATGCGTCGAGAGGGTCAACACCTCAAGCCCGTCGCCGACTGACGGGGAGGTCTGCGGCGGCGGCGACGCGAGGACGGCGTGGCTGTTCGTGCCGCTGAAGCCGAAGGAGCTCACCCCGGCGAGCCGAGCCGTGTCCTTCGGCCATGGGAGGGGGCTGTCGACCATGAACATCGGTGAGTTCGCGAAGCCGATCTCGGGGTTCGGCTCCTCGAAGTTGACACTCGGCGGCAGGGTTCCGTGCTCCATCGCCATGACGACTTTGAAGAGGCCGGCCATCCCGGATGCCGCGACCGCGTGGCCGATGTTGGGCTTCGCCGTGCCGAGGCCGCAGAACTGGCGTTTGGTCGTGAAACGTTCGAAGGCGTTCGTCAGGGCGCGCATCTCGATCCGATCACCGACCGTGGTTCCGGTGCCGTGGGCCTCGAGATAGGACAACTGCCCAGGGTCGATGTCGGCGTCCTTCCAAGCTTGGACGATGACCCGCTCCTGGGCTTCCGAGGACGGCGCGGTGACGCCGTTCGTGGCCCCGTCGTTGTTGAGGGCGACCGCCTTGACCACCGCGTAGACGTGATCCCCGTCGGAGATGGCGTCATCCAGGCGCTTGAGCACCATGGCGGCCACCCCCTCGCCCCAGTTCGTGCCGCTGGCTCGGCGATCGAAGGTCCGCACGGCACCGCCGCCGGACTCGACGCTCTGGAAGTTGGTCCCCCCTCGGGTATAGATGCTGACGTTGACGCCGCCGGCGACCGCCATGTCGCACTCACCGGCATACAGTCCCTCGCAAGCGGCGTGCAGCGCGACGAGCGACGAGGAGCACGCCGTGTCGAAGACGACCGCCGGCCCGGAGAGGTCGAAGAGGTAGGAGGGTCGCCCCGCCATGAGGCCTGGCATGGCACCCGTCTGGGCCAGCATCCCCGGCTCCTTGACGAGTGCCTTGTAGGGAAACTCGGTGTCGTTGAGATGGTCGACGCCGACATAGACCCCGGTCTTGGTGCCGGTGAGGGCCGCCCCTCCGTAGCCGGCGTCCTCGAAGGCGCGGTAGAGCACCTGAAGGAAGAGCCGCTGCTTCGGGTCGATGACGAGGGCTTCCTTGGGCGAGATGCGGAAGAACGACGCGTCGAACTCGGCGATCTGGGGCAGGTACCCCATCGCGGAGTAGTGGGCGTGCTCGTCCGACCGGGTGATCCCGAGCGAGTCCTCGACGTCGTTGGCGCGGGCGCGGGGCATGGTCCGGATGCTCGTCCGTCCTTGGACGAGGTTGGCCCAGAACTGCTCCTTGGTCGTGGCCTGGGAGAAGGCGCACTCGAGACCGACGATGGCGATGTCGGTGCGACGCCGCTTGGCATTCACCTGCTTGAGGATCGCCGCCCCCATGCCGCGGTCGATGACGCCGTCCCGGGCGGCTTGCAGGAGGAAGGCGTTGATGTCCTTGGTCGAGATCGTCACAGCTGATGCACCTGTCCATCGCGGGCCGAAGTGGATCGATCGGGGCTGGAGGGTCGAGCCAGACCGCGCATGAGGATCGAGCACAGCGGGGCGACGTCGTCGAACCAGTAGAAGTGGCCACCGGGAAGCTGATGGACATCGAAGGGTCCGTCGGTGAACTCACCCCACCGCCGAAGCTGCTCAGCCGAGACGACGGGGTCCCGAGTGCCGGCCACTGCGGTCACCGGGCAGTGCAGGAGTTCGGCGGGAGCGGCGTACTCGTAGGTCTCGGCCACCTTGTAGTCGGACTTGAGGATCGGGGTGAACAACTCGACGAGCTCGGGGGTGTCCAACACCTGTTGGGAGGTGCCGCCGAAGCCACGGATCATCGAGAGGAAGACCGAATCCGGTGCCTGGTGCCACGACGTCTTGGACGGAACGTCAGGCGTATGCCGTCCGGAGAAGAACACGTGAACCGGCTCGATGCCTTCGTGCTCCTGCAGGGAATGCAGCACTTCGAAGGCCAGCAGGGTGCCCACGCTGTGGCAGAACACGGCGAACGGTCCGGCCGCCATCTGGTCGGTCAGCCGGGGCAGCAGATCATCGACATGACCCGACACCGAGTCGATGAGAGGCTCCTTCATCCGGCTCCCGTGTCCGGCCATCTCGACGGGGACGACATCGATCCGCGGGGGCAGATACCGCCGGAACCGGTGGTAGACGGCCGCCGTGGCGCCGGCGAAGGGGAAGCAGAACAACTTCAGGCGATCAGTCATCGGGCCGACCTCACTCCACTCGTTCCAGCAGCTGCTGAGCCTCATCCATGCTGAGCTCGCCGCGATCGAGCCCGTCCATGATCTCTTCGACGGTGAGCACCCGCTCGGCGGTCGGCGCTGCCTCCGGCAGTGGCGGCGCCTGCCGGCCGTCGAGGTAGCCGGCCAACTGGCGCACCGTCGGGTTCGCATAGACGTCCGAGATGTCCAGCACGGTCTGCTGGTGTTCGTTGAGCGCGTTGACGAACTGCGAGATGACCAACGAGTCACCCCCGGAGTCACTGAACGGCTCGTGGACACTCACTTCGTCGAGGGCCTGCAGGGTGCCCCAGATGTTCGCGACGGCAACCTCGGTGTCGGTCAACGGTTCGGAGCTGAGGACGACCACCTCGCGACGGCGAGGGCGTTCCTGCTTTCGCGGCTGGCCCATGCGCAGCTTGGCCCGCAAGGCGTCAGACAGCGGCAGGCCGATGGCTCCTCCGGCCTCACGGATCCGGCCGTGGTCCAAACCGCCCACGAGCAGGACGGCAACGTCACGATCGAGAACGCCCACCGCGGCCTCGGCCCCGGCGGCGTCGGTCAGGCTATGGAAGACGCCGCGCACCTGATCCGCGTCGTATGCCGTCGCCATGCCGCTTTCGCTCCACACCGACCAGGCAATCGCTGTGGACTTCTGCCCACGAGCCCGACGCATCGACGCCGTCGCGTTGAGATAGGCGTTGGCGGCGGCATACGCCCCCTGGCCGGCGGGACCGAAGACGGAGATGAGGGACGAGGAGAGCAGGAAGAAGGCGAGGTCGTCCTCCCGGGTGACCTCCTCCAGCACCCACGTGCCCGCAACCTTGGGACGCAGCACCCGATCGAACTCTTCGAGCGAGGTGTTGACGACGTAGGAGCCGGCGGGCAGCCCGGCGCCGTGAACCACGCCGTTGATCGCCCCGAACCGGTCCCGAAGTTGCGCGCACACCTGCCTCATCCCGTCGAGGTCAGCCACGTCACCCGCGACCGGGTGGACGTCGATCCCTCGCTCGCGCATCTCGCGCAACCGGGCAACGCGGGCCGCCACTGCCGGGGGGCCGGCGTTGGCCGCCGCGTCCCACTCGGCGGGGTCGTCCGGGATCGGGGTCCGGCTGAGGACGGCGAACCTGGGGTGACGCTCCTCCGTCGTGAGGCCCTCGATGATCGCTGCGGCGATCCCGTCGAGCCCGCCCGTGATGAGGTAGACGCCAGTGTCCCGGATCTCCACCGGCTCGGCCGGGAAGGTCTCCAGTTGCGCCTCCTCGACGACCGCGGCATACCGATGAGCGCCTCGCCAGACCACGAGGGCGCCGTCCTGCAGCGCTGCGATCTCATCGACGAGAGATGGCACGACCTCGGCTTGCGTATCCAGGCACCCCACCGTGAGTCGCGCGTGCTCGGCGGACAACACCTTGGCGAGCGCACCCACGCAGGCGCCGACGGGGTTCTGCACGTCGGCGTTCCCACCGACCGGCGAGACCGCGTCGACGAGCACGAGCAGCGGCAACTGACCGGCCGACTCGCGTCGGGCGAGCGCCTGCGCCAGGCGGACCAGGCTGTGCGTTCCGGCGTCGACCTGGCTGGTGAGATCCTGCGCCGACCGGGGTGACCGTCGGCCGAAAGCGCCGGCGTGGACGACGGCGCCCAACCGGTCATCGCCGAGTGCCGCGAACACCAGGTCGAGGTCGGCATCGGTGGCCGCGACGACGACCTTCGCGCCGACGGCCTCCAACTGGCGGCTGGCCTCCGCGATGACCAGCCCCTGGTCGGGTTGGTCGGCCACGAGCAAGACGGTGGAGGCGGCCAGCGAGTGGGCGCTGCCGCCGACAGCGGTCGGAGGCAGCGGGGTCTCCTTGAACCCGACGCGGTGATAGACGCTGTTGACGAACAGTTCGTGGTTGACCCGTTTGAGGGAGTACTTCTCGAGGGTGAGGATCACCCGGCCCGCCGCATCGACGAGGGTGACGTCGATCGACGCAGCACCCATGTCGTTCTTGATGGGGTTGCGGATCACCTGGACGCTGACGAACGACTGAGGCAACGGGGCGTAGATCTTGATGCTCTTGCAGGCGAACGGCAGGAACATCGTGTGGGTGACGTTCTGGATGAGGAACTCCGACCCGATGTTGATGGCGTTGTCCAACAGCGCGGGGTGCAGGAAGTACTCGTCGAGATCGGCGAGGAAATCCTCGGCCATGACCAGGTCGGTGAAGATCTCCTGCCGGGAGTTGTAGACGATCTCCGTGACGTTGCGCCACCGTGGCCCGAACCGGAAGCCGCCGTATTCCTTGGAGAGGTCGAACGGCAGCACCTCGTCGCACCGAGCGCGCGTGATCGCCGGGTCCAGGACGGTCGGTGGCCGGGTTGCAGCCAGAGGTATGCCGCGTCCGGTCGCGTGAGTGACCCAGCCAAGGTCGGGGTCCTCACTGAGGATCTCGATCTCGAAGGCACCCTCGACGGTGCGCACCGTGATCTGCACGTCCAGCGGCTCGTCCGGACGCACTGTCGCCGAGGCATGGAAGACCACGTCCGCCAGCTCGAGCTGGGGCTGCCCGCACGTCTGCGCGCAGGCGGCATGCATCATCTCGAGGAAGGCCGTTCCGGGAATGACGTTGTGGCCGTTGATGACGTGTTCGGTGAGGATCCACTGCTTCCCGACCTCGAACCGCGTGCCGTAGATGTCCTCTGAGCGAGATCGGGCGAGCAGCTTTTCGACGAGTGGGTGCAGCGCGTCGGGCTCGACCAGCGTGGGTGACTCCGGCTCCGGCTCGATCCAGAAGTGCTTGCGCTGGAAGGGGTAGGTGGGGAGCGGCACGCGCCCCAGCCCCGGTGTCGAGAACGTGGCCGCCCAGTCGACAGAGGCACCGCCGACGAAGAGGTCGCACAGGTCCGAGCGCGCCTCGGCTCCGAGCGGATCACCCGTGAGCAGCGCGGCGGCCTGCGCCGTGAGGGCGCGCTGTTGGGTGCCGGTGAGGTCGTGCGCGTCCTGCGCGATCATGTTGGCCGAGATCACCCGGTGCCGGCCGACATGGACGCCCGCCAGGTGGCGGTCAGGACTGGACAACTCCGCCAGCCGGGCCAGGAGTTCGGCACGGCCGGCGAACTCGAAGGCCAGCCGGTGCTCGAACTGCATCCGGCCGACAGCGAGGGTGAAGCAGACGTCGGCCGGGCTCAGCTGCGGGTGGTCGACAAGATGGTCGTGCACGGCGCGCACATAGTGCCACAAGGCTGCTTCGGTGCGCGCCGAGAGTGCGAACACGAGGCGGTCGGGATCGGGGGCCGGGGCGGGATCGGCCGGGACCTCGCGGGCGGGCGCCTCCTCGAGGACCACATGGGCGTTCGTCCGCCCGAACCCGAACGAGCTCACTGCGGCCAGCAGCCGGGGACCGTTCGGGGTCCACGGTTGCAGGACATCGCTGACGTACAACGGTGATTCGTGGAAGGCGATGTAGGGGTTGGGCTCCTCGAAGTTGATGTTGGGCGGGAGCTTCCGGGCCCGCATGGCGAGGAGCACCTTGAGCAGTGAGGACATCGAGGCTGCGCTCACGCCGTGCCCCAGATTGGGCTTGACCGAGCCCAGGGCGCAGAACTGCTTGCGCGAGGTATGCCGTGCGAAGGCGGTCGTCAGACCGTCGACCTCGATGGGGTCACCGAGCACGGTTCCCGTGGCGTGTGCCTCGACGTAGGACAGGTGCTCGGGATCGATGCCGGCGTCCCGCCACGCGCGCAGGATCACGTCGGCCTGGGTCGAGGCCTTGGGGGCGGTGATGCCGTTGCTGCGGCCGTCGTTGTTGACGGCGCTACCGCGGATGATCGCGTAGATGTGGTCGTTGTCAGCGATCGCTCGATCGGCGGCCTTGAGGACGACCAGGCCCAGTCCCTCGCCCCACACCGTTCCCTGCGAGTTCCGATCGAAGGATGCGAGGACACCGGAGGTCGACTCGACCCCGTCGAAGGAGGCGTCGGTGTCGCTGAGTAGGTGCAGTCCACCGGCGATAGCCAGATCGCTCTCGCCCGCCCGGATCGACAGACAGGCCTGGTGGACCGCGACCAGACCGGAGGAACAGGCCGTGTCCAGCACCATGTTCGGTCCGCGCAGGTCCAGGACGAAGGCGATCCGGCTGGCCATGACCGAGGACATCGAGCCGGTCATGTCCAGCAGGGAGTGAGCGGCGTCGTGGGCGACGTAGTCCATCGGATAGGAGTGGTCCACGCCGACGAAGACCCCGACGTTGCTGCCCTCGACGCTCGGCCCGCAGTAGCCCGCATCCTCCAGGCAGGTCCAGGCTGCCTCCAGGAAGATGCGCTGTTCGGGGTGCATGCTCAAGGCTTCCTTGGGCGAGATCCGGAAGAAGGCCGCATCGAAATCACCGATGTGTTCCAGCCAGCCGGCCTTGAGCTTCATCGCATGACCGGTGTCACGAGCCCGGTCCTCGGGGAAGGTGCCGATGACGCCGACCTTGTTGATGATGTTGCGCCAGTACTCGTCGTAGTCATCGGCGCGAGGGAAGCGACACGACATCCCCACGATCGCGATGTCCTTGCTCGGGTCGACCCCGTTGAGCTTGCGCAACAAGGAGACTGCCGAGTCCCCGTCGAAGCTGCCCTCCTGGACCCGCTCCAGGATGTACCGGTTGACCGCCTCAAGCTCGCTCATCGGGACGCTCACTCCTTCCCAATCATGATTCGTACGGCGTCGTCGATGGACGTCCGCCCGGCTTTGACCTGGCTGATGAGGTCGCTGATCTCGACCGTGGAGTCGCCGGCGCCGGCCTCGGGGGCGCCCGGCTCCGGGTGGGCCGTTCGGGGCTCAGCCTGCGCGAGGGACTTCTTGTCGATCTGTGCCGCCATCTGCTCGACCGTCGGGAATGAATAGACGTCGGCGACTTCCACCAGCCCCGGGAAGGCCCGATTGATCGCCTTGTAAAGCTGGATGGCGAGGAACGACTGGCCGCCGAGGTCGCTGAACGTGTCGAAGAGATCCAGCGTCGGAACCTGCAGGACGTCGGCCCAGATGACCAACAGTTGGCGTTCGGTCGGGGTGTATTCCTCGTGCATCACCAACGCCGAGCCACCACCGGAGCTGCCGGCAGCGGTGCTCGTGGCGGCCCGGAGCCGCTCGTCGACGGCTCGCTGCAGCGCGGGATTGAGCCGGAAACGCACCCGGTCCAGCCGGCGGCCCAGCTCCTGCAGGTCCAGACGGCCTGGGAGCAGCGGCGTCAGCCAGGAGCCGAACAGGTCGTCCAGGCACCGCATCGCCTCCGCCGTCGTGAGCGGGACGACCGTGTTCGCCTGGCTGGTCACCCCGAATCGCACCGCCATGCCCACCTCCGCCCAGGCCGGCCAGTTGATCGACATGACTCGCGTCCGGCTGGCGCGGCGTGTGGAGATCGCGTCGAGGTAGGCGTTGGCCGCCATGTAGTCCGTCTGGCCCACGTCTCCGAAGAGGGCGAGGACGGACGAGAACAGGACGAGCACATCGAGGTCATCGGATCGCGTGAGGTCATCGATGACGCCGAAGCCACCGATCTTCGGTCGCAACGTGGCCGCGAAGGCCGCCTCGCTCTTGCTGATGGCCAGACCCTCGCCGGCCAGGCCAGCACAGTGGAAGACTCCGCGAACGACGCCGAGATCGCGGCGAACCTCGTCGAGGATCTCGGCCATCCGAGCCCGGTCGGCGACGTCACCGGCATACATCTGCGCGCGTGACCCCGACGCGGCGATAGCGGCGAGGTACTCCCGGATCTTGAGCCCGTGCGGTGACTCGGGGCGGGCCGCGTCGGTCCAGTCGGTGCGCCCGATGAGCACGATCGTCACCTGCTCGCGGGCTGCCAACCAGCGGGCGACCTCGAGCCCGAGGTCGCCGGTCCCCCCGGTGATCACGTAGACGCCGTCGCGGTGGACCACCGGCTGGTCCTCACCTGCCGTCGGGAGGGCGTCCTCAAGTTGCTGCTCGTACCACGAGCCGTCCCACCAGGTCCGGTCGTATCGGTAGCTGCCCACCGTCAACTGCTCAGCCACCCGCACTGCGGCCCCGCGCGGATCGTCGGCCGGATCGACGTCGAGGACGAGGACGTCGAGGTCAGGGTCCTCGTGCGCCAACCCGGCGAGCATCGCTGCGAGCGCGCGATGGGTCGGCCGGGCGATGTCGTCGCCGACGCCATAGACATGGTCGGCGACCGCGCAGAACCGAAGCGCCCCTGACGTGGTGCGCGCCGAGATCGCCTTGAGCACCGTGAAGTGCCCGAGCAACGTCGTCTCGGGGTCGTCGTCGCGCCCCCAGGATGCCGCGTCGACGACATGGGTCGGGCCGTGTGTCAACGCTGCGCCGAGGGCTGGGCCCACCTCGGTCCAGAGCGGCCGGCCGGCCTCCCCCGACGCCGGCGTGATGACGCAGAGGCCGGGGTCGAGGACGGCGAGTTCGTCGGCCAGGGCGAGCGCCGCCGGAGTGCCGCTGCTGAGCAACACGATGTGCCCGACAGGTTTGGCCTGCGCATCGGGAGTGGCGTGGGTCGGCACCGGGGCGAGCCGGTAGTAATGGGGGACGCCTCCGGAGCGGCGGATCGCCGCCGCTGATCGATCATCGACCCGCTTGATCGAATAGTCCCTGACCCGGGCGAAGACCTGGCCATCGGGAGCAACGAGGTCCACGTCGAAGGTGATCGTCTCCAAGTCACCGTCCTCCGGTCCGGGTCGGACGGAGATGATGCTGTGGAACGACGGCGGCATCGGGGCCAGGCACTGGATCTCACGATAGAAGTAGGGGAGGTAGAGGCCCTCGCCGACCTTCTGGCTGATGGCGTTGACCGCGTTGTCGAACATCGCCACGTGGAACACGGCACCGACGAGATCCGCCCGCATCGGCTCGGCGAGGTCGAGGCGCACGATCGCGGTGCGATCCGCAGCCGCGACGATCTGCTCGTTGGCCCACCGCGCTCCCAACGCGATGACGGACTCGCGCGGTTCGAGGTCGAAGCACGGCGCCCCCGCGCCGTCGAGTCCTGCTCGGAGGCCGTCAAGGTCGCGGCTCTCGGTGGGTCCGGCCCCGGGGCTGACCGTGCATTCGGCATGCCGATGCCACCTGCCGTCGGCGAAGCTGGTGAAGAGCAGGTCCAGCCCGAGCGTCGTGCGAGTCGCTGCGATCTGGATCGAGCAGCTCGAATCTGCTTCTACGACAAAGGGTTCGGCGTAGGCCATGTCGCGAAGCGTCACGGGACCCGGCCAATACTCCCGGGCGACCTCCAGGGCCAGCTCGACGTAGGTGGTCCCGGGAACGATGTGTTGGCCGAGGATGACATGGTCGGTGAGGATCCAGTCGTGCGCGCTGGACAGCCCAGCGGTGAAGTAGTCGATGTCCGGGGAGCTGAGCGCGCGGGCACCCAGCAGCGCCCCCAGTCGCGGCGCCGCGGCCGGCTCCTCGAGGGGTGCGCCCGAGTCGGGTTCCATCGCCTCGCCGCGGTACCACCACGGAGCCGGGTCGAAGGGATACACCGGCAGGGCCGCCGTGCGAACGGGTATGCCGTCAAACAGGCGACTCCACGGGACGTCCGCTCCGGCGACATAGAGCTCGCAGACGGCGTCCAACCCGTCACCCGACGGCGCAGCCAACGCCGCCGTGACCGCCAGGTCCGCGCGAGCGGACAGTTGCCGGCGGGTGGTCTCGGTGAGCTCGCCCGACGAGATCACCTGCTTGCGCTCGGAGACGACCCGGCACTCTCCCCGCCACACGCCTGCGGGCACAGGCCCACCCTCGGGCACCTCGTCGGCGAGGGCGCGAAGGGCGGCGACCAGTTCGGTAATGGTGGCGGCGCGGATGGCGACGCGATGCTCGTAGTGACCCCGCCCAACGGTGGAGGTGAAGCTCAGCGCCGACAACGCCGGCGCCACGGCCGTGGCCAACCGGGTGGCCGTCGCGTGGATGAGACGGCGGAGCAGGTCCGGCGTCTTCGCCGAGACGGTGAAGATGTATGCCGCGCGCCCGTCCTCGACGGCCGCCTGCGCCGGGGGTTGTTCGAGGACGACGTGGGCGTTGGTGCCACTGAACCCGAACGAGTTGACCCCCGCCCGTCGGACGCCGCCGGGGTCTGGGGTCCACGCTGTGGTCCGGTCGCAGACGTAGGCCGGCGAGCCGACGAAGTCGATGAACGCATTGGGGTCATCGATATTGACGCTCGGGACAAACTCGCCATGCTCGATCATGAGGATGACCTTGAGCAGTGAGGCCATGCCCGATGCTCCAACGAGGTGGCCGATGTTGGGCTTCACCGAGCCCAGCCCGCAGAACTGCCGATCCGGCGTATGCCGCCGGAAGGCGTTGGTGAGCGCCCGCACCTCGATGGGGTCGCCGAGCACCGTCCCCGTTCCGTGGGCCTCGACATAAGTGATCGATCGCGGATCGACCTGGGCGTCCTGCCAGGCGCTCAACAGAAGTTGCTCCTGGGCATCCGCGTTGGGAGCAGTGATCCCGTTGGACGCCCCGTCGTTGTTGACCGCACTCCCCCGGATCACGGCGTGGACCAGGTCGCCGTCGCGGATCGCGGCGTCGAGCGGTTTCAACACGACGACCCCGATGCCCTCACCCCAGGTCGTGCCCTTGGCCCGGCGGTCGAAGGTGCGAACGGTGTCGTCGGGGGACTCGATCGATTCCAACTCGCGTTGTTCCGACGAGAACGTCGTCGCCTCGTAATAGAAGCTGCTCAGCCCCCCGGCGATCGCCAACTCACACTCCTGCTGGCGCAGTGCTCGGCAGGCCTGATGCACCGACACGAGGCCGGAGGAACACGCCGTGTCGATGACCATGCTCGGACCTCGGAGGTCGAACAGGTAGGCCAATCGGCTGGCGAGAATGCCAGGCCAGGTTCCGGTGACGGCGAGCGGGTCCTTCGCCGCAAGACGCTTGTACTTCAGCTCTTCGACGTGGTCGATGCCGACGAACGTCCCGACCTGGCGGCCGTGGACGCGTCGGCCGCCGTAGCCTGCGTCTTCCAGCGCGGCATACGCCACCTCCAAGAAGACCCGCTGGTTGGGGTCCATCGCGGCGGCCTCGCGTGGCCCCACGCCGAAGAAGGCGGCGTCGAACTGGTCGACCTGGTCGAGGTATCCGCGCCGCGCGAAGTCGATGCGCAGCGACCCGTCCGGGTTGATCCGGCCCTCGCGCCGCAGGTCGTCCTGGTGGAAGCGACGGATGAAGTCCAGGGCGTTGGGCTTGCGCGAGTCGGGCAGGTCACGGATCGACGCGCGCCCCGCACGGAGGTTGTCCCAGTAGGCCGTCAGGTCGGGTGCCTCGGGGAAGCGGCCCGCCATCCCGATGACGGCGATGTCGTGCGGGCCGGCAGCGGTGGACAACTCTCGGAGGTACTGCTTGGCGTCGGCGACGCTGAGCCGGCGCTCCGCGACCTGGGTGTAGAGGTACTCCTTGAGGGCCATGTCAGTAGAGCCTCTCCGCGTCCTGCACCGACAGGTCACCGCTGGCCAACCCGGCCAGGATCCGGTCGAGCTCGTCGTCAGCCGGGTCGTTTCCGGAGACCGTCGTGGCCGCCCCCACCGGCTGGCCGTGCCGGTCGAGGTAGTCGGCCATCAGGTGGATCGTGGGATAGGTGAACACCGAGGTGATGTCGACGAGATCGCCGAAGTCGGCCCGCAGTGCGTCGAGAAGCCGCACAGCAAGGATCGAATCACCGCCAGCTTCAGTGAAATTGGCGTGCACGTCGATCACGGGATTCCCGAGGACCGCCCGCCAGGCGGCGGCGACGCTGGTCTCGGTGGTCGTGTAGACGCCGTTCCCATTGGCGGCGGAGGGGGCGGTGACCCTCACCTCAGCCAACGGCTGCTCACGTCGCTCGTCGTCGTCGAAGATCATCGAGGTCCGAGACGATTGCTCCAGCACCCGACGGTTGGGCCGGCCGACGACCACATGGGGCCGCGGATGGCGCAGGACGGCGTCGAAACACTGCAGCGCTTCGGCGTTGGCCAGCGAGTAGAGGTTGTTGCGCGACTCGTCCAGGCCCATCCGGACCGCCATCCCCTGCTCGGCCCAGGCCGCCCAGTTCACCGTCATCGACAGGCCTGGGCCGGTGCGGCTCGCTGGGTATTGGTCGAGGTAGGTGTTGGCCGTGACATAACCGGCCTGACCGATGCCGCCCATAAGTGAGCTGATCGAGGAGAACATCAGGAAGAAGTCGAGTGGCTGGGCCCGAGTCGCGTGGTCGATGACCCATGTCCCGTGGACCTTGGGTCGCAAGAGGTCGACGAAGGCCTCTTCCTCCACCCGCATGATCAACCGATCACCCAACACGCCGGCCAGATGCAGCACACCACGCAGCGGACCGCGCGCCGCCACGGAGGCGGTGATCGCGTCGTCCACGGCCCGAGGGTCGGTGATGTCGCACTGCACGTAGTCGAGGGTCGACCCGTGCGCCTCGATGACGGCGCGATGCTCCGGCCAGCCGGCACACTCCTGTTCCGGCAATCGGTCCAACACCGTGACATGACACGGGGACGTGCTCGCGAGGTGTTCGGTGACCACGCGCGCCAGGTCACCGGCGCCGCCGGTCAGCAGGTAGTGCCCTCCTTGACGAATGGACAGGGCCGATTGGTCGGGGGTGTCGAGGACCACCGGCCGGGCCCGCTGGATCTGTGGGCGACCGGCCGACAGTCGCACCTGGTCGGGTCGGCCGTCGGCAAGGACCTCGGCCACGATGACCTCGTCCGGGGTGGTGTCGTCGACGTCGATGACCCGGCACCGAACCCGACCAAACTCGGCGTTCACCACCTTGCTCAGCCCCCAGGTGAGCGACGCCTCCGGACGGACGGGTTGGTCGAACGCGTTCGCTGTCAACACCGTGATGGCGGCCACCGGGGCCGACTCACGACCGACCAACTGGACGAGCCGCACCAGAGCCTGCGGTCCGTCGCTCACTGCGGCGGTGAGCTCGGTCAGGCCCGTGGTCAAGCCAGTGGACACGCCCGTCGTCAGGCCTGGATGCAGGCCGGCGCCCACGACCAGGTGGACCGGTCCGGGACGACTGTCCAACAACCGCTCCACCTGATCGGCGAGTGAGGCCGCGGGGCCAGACAGGGTGACCACTCTGTCGTGGCGCGCGCGGAAGGCCGCGCCCAGCGTCTCGGCTCCGTCGGGCAGCAGCAGCACCAGCAGGCTCTCGCCGCTCGATGCCCCGGCGCCGGGCGTCTCGATGGGCGCCCAGTAGACCTCTCGGACGTAGTCGTCAATCTGGCGCAGCGGTGCGAGATGACGGGCGTGATGCTGCAGGAGGCAGTAGTCGGTGGCGGTCAGCGCGACCCGGCCGGCCGCGTCGGTCAGAACGATGTCAAGCAGCAGGGAGCGATCCAGCCCATCGCTGGGACGGCGGGTCAGTCGGGCCACGCAGGTGCGGTCGAGGGGGCGATGGACGACGAGGCGATCCACCGAGAACGGGAGGTAGGTGCCGGAGCCGATATGGGTGTTGAGCGCGTTGAGAGCCCGATCGAGCAACGGTGGGTAGAGGTGGAACCCCGCGAAAGCGGCTGCGTCCGAGTCGGGCACGTGGAATCGACCCCAGGACGTCATCGCGTCCTGCTCGCGCAACTCCCGACTGATCCGGGTCCAGTGCCCGCCGATGGAGACGGCCACGGGTCGCTCCTCATCGGGGCCGACCAGCCGCAATGCGGTATCCGGCGGCACGGCGATGTCGGCCGCGACGGCGTCCTCCGGGTATCGCACCGCCCCGATGACATGGGTGTCCCATGGGCCGCCGTCGATACTCCCCAGGACCCGGAAGGCTTCCCCCGAGTGATCCCGGGTCAACGCCACCATCAGCGCCGCCGAGCTGCCCAACGGGACCGTCACGGGCCGCAGGAAGAAGACCCGCTCAAGGACGATCGGGCCGGCCGATCCCCGACCGCGGGTGCGCACCGCGGTCACCACGGCGTCGACGATCGCGGCGCCGGGTAGCACGCAATCGGAGTCGACCCGGTGCTCGGCCAACACCCAGTCGGTGGACAGGTCCAGGGCGATCCGGAAGAAGGTCTCGTCGCCGGTATCGACAAGACGTTCCAGGCGCACACCTTCCGGCGGCTGGTCGATCTCCGCCGCCCAGCAGGGGATGCGCCGGAGCGGATGATGCGGAAGGCGGGATCGTCCCTCCCCTGGTTCGCGCACGAGCGCCAGCGCACTGTCGTCGCCGGCAACGAACCGCCTCGCCACGTCCGTCAGCACGGCACGGCGGGCAGCACCGTCGCGCGGAACCGATTCGGGCAGGTCGCCACCGGACGGAACCTCGCGGGCGCGAACGGAATTGGCCAGAACGGACGGTTCGGCGTCGTCGGCCAGCCACCGCTGGAGCGCGTCGACCAACTGCGCCGACGAGTCGGCGACGCAGGCCAGTCGCATCGGGAAGGCGGGGCGCCCATCGGCCGCCGTGCGGCATACCGCGGCGAGGTCGTCGTCGATCCCCTGTGACGCGGTGAGCGCGACGATGTAGTCCCCCACCAGTGCCGAACGCTGCGCCGAGGTCTTGGCCGAGATCGCCAGCAGGTGAGGTCCGGGGGAACCGGTGGTGACGGTCGGGGGGTAGTGCTCGAGGAGGACGTGACAGTTCGTTCCGGCGAGGCCGAAGGAGCTCACCCCACACAGCGGGCGCTCGACCTCCGCCGGCATGGGGTGCAGGACGTCGGCCACATAGAGCCCCGAGTCGACGAAGTCGATGTGTCGGTTGGGAGTCTCGAAATGGATCGTCGGGGGGATCGTCCGGTGACCAAGCATCGCGACGACCTTGACGAGGGACGCGAGGCCGGCAAGGTGGTCCAGGTGTCCCAGGGACGGCTTCACCGAGCCGACCGCGCAGAAACCCCGACGAGAGGTATGCCGTCGCAGCGCGGCACTCATCGCGCTCACCTCGATCGGGTCCCCCAGTGTGGTTCCCGTGCCGTGGGCTTCCAGGTAGACCAGGTCCTCCACATCGATCCCGGCTGCCTCCCAGCAACCCGAGAGCAGTTCCTCCTGGGCACGGGGGTTGGGAGCGGTGATTCCGACCGTGCGCCCGTCCTGGTTGACGGCGCTCGCGCGGATCACCGCCAGGATGCGATCCCCGTCGGCGAGAGCGTCGTCCAGTCGCTTGAGGACCACGGCCGCCGCACCCTCACCCGAGCTGATTCCATCGGCCGCGGCGTCGAACGTCCGGGTCTGGTGGTGGGCTGAGCGGATCCCCAACTCGTCGTCGGGGCCGGGCCCGAGGGGGGCGATGTTGACCTTGACGCTCCCGACGACGGCCATCCGGATCTGCCCACTGCGCAGCGCTTCTGAGGCGATGTGGACGGCGACCAGGCTTGACGAGCAGGCCGTGTCGACGACGACGCAAGGGCCCCGGAGGTCGAGGTGATAGGCCAGCCGGCCGGCGATGACCGAACTCATGTTCCCGGCGACGGAAATCTCCGGAAACACGGTGGGGTGTTCGTCGCGAACGAAGTCCGCATAAGCAGCGGTGAGATCCGCGCTGTGACCGACATAGACGCCGGTGTCGAAGTCGCGTAGGGCCGGGCCGGTGTAGCCCGCTGACTCCAGCGCTCGATACGCCTCCTCGAGAAAGATCCGCTGGTTGGGATCCATGAGGCAGGCCTCGCGGAAGGAGATCTCGAAGAAGGCATGGTCGAACGCGGCGATGTCGTCGAGATACCCGGCCGGGTAGCTCGTCCCGAGTCCGGCGCCCGCCTTGTCGCGCGCCGCCCTCGCCCCCGCGCGCGCCCGGTCGCCCGGGAACCGACGATGGCCGTTTCGTCCGTAGCGGAGGTTGGCCCAGTACTCCTCGAGGTCTGCAGCCAGCGCGAACCGGCCGGCCGCACCAATGATGGCGATCGGCTCCGGCGTCCCGAAGCCACCGCTTCCCGACGACTCAGAGTCCGACCTGGCGCCGAACACCGGTCCGGCTGAGAAGTCCATCGCCCCGACAGTCATTCGCCCGTCCCACCCTCCTAGAGGAGACCAGCGGTCTGCAGGTCGGTCCGCAACGACCCGTAGGTGCCGGTCTCCTGAGTGATCTGCACGACTCGCGAGCGCTGCTCCTCAGGGGGTGTCCCCTTGGTGTCGAGGATCGTCTTGAGCAGCAACAGGGCGCGCATCGAGTCCTGCCGGTCGGGGAGACGCTGCTCCAGTTCCAGGAAGTCCTGCAGCGCTTTGATCTCGTTGTAGGGCTCGATCACGCCGCGTCGGTACTGCTCGTCGTCGAAGTTGTGATTGCGGGTGCAGACCGCGACGGCCAGGCAGCGACCGATGAGCGAGACCTCGTCCAGCGTCGGGACCCGGTAGTCCGCCCAGGCCTCTCGGTCCGCAGCGATGTCCATGGCGAAGCTGCGGATCAGCGGCTTCTCGCTGCGCATGAGGTTGGCGAGCACCTGCTTGGGGCCGATCTCGACCAGCGCCGAGATCCGCAGCGACTCGAGGTACGCCATCGTCTCGGTCCACCGGACCCGGCTGGAGAGCTGGGCGGTGAGGTTGCCGACGATGCTCTCCTTGCCGGCATACGGCTGGGCCGTGGTGTTGGCGATGACCGGCACCTGCAGGTCGGAGAACGTGTAGCCGGCCAGCTCCTGCGCCAGTGCCTCGGCGGCTGACTTCATGTAGGGCGAGTGGAACGGGGCGCTGACCTTGAGTCGCTCAACGAACATGCCGTCGCTGACCAACGCATCGGTGGCCCGGTCCAGCGCGGCGAGGTGACCAGAGATCACGAGTTGCTTGCTGGAGTTGTCGTTGCTGATGACGACCACTTCGTCCGGGGAGCTGACCGCGCGGCATACCTCCTCGACGTATGCCGTGTTGCTGCCGACGACCGCCGCCATCCCCGACGGCCCGGTGGCGGCCGCCTGCATGAGTTGGCCGCGCTTGCGCACGATGCGCACCGCATCGGCGAACTGCATGGCTCCGCTGCAGACGAGGGCCGTGTACTCCCCGAGGCTGTGGCCGGCCAGGACGGCCGGGTAGATCCCGGAGTCGTCAAACAGCGCCTGGGCCATCGCGTAGCTCACGGTGAGGATCGCGGGCTGGGCGTTGTCGGTGCGCGTGAGCTCGTCGAGATCACCCGAGAAGCACAGCGACCGAAGGTCAAATCCGAGCGCGTCGTTCGCCTCGTCGAAGACCCGTGCGGCGGCCGGGTAGGCCTCGACGAGCTCCCGGCCCATCGAGACGTACTGGGTGCCCTGGCCTGCGCACACGACAGCGGTTCGCTTCATTGCCTCTCCTTTGGATCGCTGGACAACTGACGGGCCATGTGGTTGATCGAGCCCAGGACGTAAGTGGCCATCCGGGCGTCCACGCGCATTTGGTTCACCCGAAGGACGCGACCGAGAGGCGCCTGCGGGTCGGCAACCAGCACGAGATCGCAGCCGCGCAGGGCGTGCGGGATCTCGGCTGCGAAGCACCACGCTGCCGTGATCGACCGAGTGGTTCGCGGTCGTGCGGTGAAGGTGAGGTCGTCCTGGCCACGAGGGTCGCGCAGCACCGCGGCGGCCTCGGTGAGGATGGCGGTCGGGGTCAGTGCGCGGGGGTCCAGCCGCACGCACCTCGCCCCAGCGGTGTTGAAGGCCACCACCTCCACCGGCCCGGGGGGAGCCAGGGTGGTCAACGCCGAGACGAAGGCGGCGAGCCCGAACTCCGACTCCGCGATGCCCAGCGCTGCACAACGCTGGGAGACGGCCGATCCCAGCGTCGGGTCCACGGGAGACGGATGGTCGACGGCGCGAGTGCCATTGCCACTGCGCACGCGGAACTCGTTGCGCAACACCACCACCGGGAGCGGAGTGGGTGCCGCCGCCGTTGCGACTGCCGTTGCAGTCGCGCTCGCCGTCGCAGTCGCCGCTGCGCTCGCCGCGGACGTTCGTAGCTGGGTCGCGGTGAGCCCCACGGTCGGGTAGCCGAAGAGGTCGGGCAGGGTCAGCCGCCCGGGGTAGCGCCGCTCGATCGCGTTGTGCAGCCGCACGAGAAGGAGCGAATTCCCGCCGACATCAAAGAAGTTGGCATCGTCATCGAACGTCGAGCGACCCAGCAGCTCTGCCCAGGTCATTCGCACGAAGGCGGACTCGGGGTCGGTCGCCTGGGCCCCGGTGCCGAACACACCGTTGCCGTTGGGCTGGCCGTCGGGGCGCGTGGCCGAGCCGAGTGACGTCGTGAGCCACGCCTTGACGGCGTTCCGGTCGATCTTCGCGTTGGGGGTGACCGGCAACTCCGCCAGGCGCCAGAAGCCGGTGGGCACGCAGTAGCTGGGCAGGTGCTCGGCGAGGTGGCTGCGCAGCACGCCGTCGGGGATCGGCTCGGCCGACGTGTATGCCGCGTGCAGTTCCCCGGCCGCACCGGTGTGGCCCGTCGTCAGCACGCACACGGCCTCGCGGATGTCTGGATGCGCGTTCAGCGCGATCTCGATCTCCCGCAACTCGACCCGGTAGCCCCGGACCTTGACCTGCTGGTCCTCCCGACCGATGAACGCGAGCTCGTCGCGGTCGTTCCACCTGACGATGTCCCCGGTGCGGTAGATCCGTTCCCCGGGGTGGTAGCGGTCGGCGACGAACGCGCGAGTGGTGCGGTGCGGGTCGTGGACATAGCCCGTGGCCACGCCGTGGCCACCGATGCACAGCTCACCCGGCAGCCCGCGGGGGCGCAGTCGCAGGCGTCGGTCCATGACATACAACCGGGTGTTCTTGATCGCCCGGCCGATGGTGAGGTCATCGACCGACTCGATGCGCTTGACGGTGCTCCAGACGCAGGTCTCGGTGGGCCCGTAGGCGTTGAAGACCCGCGGGGGGCCGGCGAAGGAGAGCAGCCGGCGCACGCCGTCCTGGGTGATCGGCTCGCCACCGATGACGAAAGTCGAGATCCCCTGCAGGTGAGCTTCGGCGTCAGCCGCGTCCAGGAAGGCCGAGAGCCGCGAAGGGGTCAACTGGAGGGTGTTGACCCGGTGCCGCCGAAGCAACTTGGCCAACGCCGCGAGGTCCAACTGTTCGCGCTCGTCGGCAAGAACCACCACCCCGCCGAGGGCTAACGGGACCAGCACTTCAAGGACAAAGATGTCGAACGAGACGGTGGTGAGGCAACAGACCCTCAGGTCGCGGTCGAGGCCCACCGCTTCGGCGATGCCGTCGACGAAGTTCACGAGGTTGCCGTGGCTGATGTCGACGCCCTTGGGGAAGCCCGTCGATCCGGACGTGAAGATCTGATAGGCGCTGTCGGTCAGGGCAACGTCCACCGGCCCGTGGGCGACAGGCTCCTCGACGGAGTGAGTGGCCCGCACCGTGGTCACGTCGAGACTCGGGACGTCAGGCGTGACAGCGACGACCGTTCCGTCGGTGGCGATCAAGCCCACTCGACTGCGATCCAGGATGTGGGCGATCCGCGCGGGAGGAAACCCGACGTCCAGTGGCACGTAGGGCGCGCCCGAGGCCAGGACGGCGAGGAGCGTCGCCACGAGGTCGGGGGTCCGCGACATCATGACGCCGACCGGCGCCCCAGGGCGGAAGGCCGGGTGGCGACGAAGGGCCACGGCAATGGCGGCGGCCCGATCCCGCACCTGTGCGTAGCTGAACTCCTCGTCGCCGAAGCACAGCGCGGGGGCGTCGGGCGTCATCTGGGCGTGTGCCGCGAACCGCTCGTGCACGAGCGCGGGCGGGAGGGGACTGAGGGCCGCGTCGATGCCGCCGGGCAGGGGCTCGGCACCCACACTCACCAACTCCACCTCGCGCAGCGCGAGGTCGGGCCGATGACAGATCTCGGCCAGGACCGTGCACAGCGCGTGCCACAGGGCCCGGACGTAGCCCTCGCTGAACAGATCGGTGCAGTATTCGAACTCCGCGTCCCAACCGCTCGATCGCGGGTGCAGATACAGCGTGAGGTCGTAACGACTGGTCGTGCCCGCCATCCGCAGCGGCTCGATGGCACACCCGGGCAAGGCCAACTCGGGTCGGTCGGGGTCCTGATGGACCACCATGACGTCGAAGACCGGATGCAGACCGGGGTTGCGCCGGAACTGTGGAGATTCGAGGACGTCGGCGGGGATCGCCCCGAGACGCCGAGCGGCCCGAGCCACGCCGGCTACCTGCATCGTCGCCTCGTGGAGACTCCCGTCCGGGTCGACGGTGCAGCGCACCGGGACCGCAGACATGAACACCCCGACGGTGTTCTCCAGGTGCGCGTCCTCCCGACCCTGTGCCGCGACCCCAAGTACCAGGTCGCTCGTCTCGGCGAAGCCGCCGAGCGCCAACGCAAAGCCGGTCAGGGTGATCTCGAAGGGGGTCACGCCCCACTCGGCGCCGCGGCGGAGCAGGTCCTCGACCAGCTCGAGTGGCAGGGTCCACCGGGTTCGTCGGCCGGTGTTGCTCTGCCGTCCGGATGCCGACGGATCGCGCGGGAGGTTCAGCCGCGGAACCTCCCGCAGGTTGGTCAGATGCTGGTGGACCCGCCCCGACGCGTCGGCGGCATCGCGGGGGTATGCCGCGCGAGCGGCATACCCTCGGTAACTCCCCACCGCGGGCGGCAGGTCGCCACCGACGTAGCCGAGCGCGAACTCCTGCTCCAGGATCACTTGGGAGGCCTCGTCACCGGCGATGTGGTGCAGGTGGAACAGCAGCACGTGATCGTCGGGGGCCAGGCGCACCACGACCACGCGCAGCGGGATCTCGCTCGAGAGGTCGAAGGGCACGGTCAGTTCATCGAGCAGCCGCAGGAGCGTGGCCTCGTCGTGCGGCGGGTTGTCGGACACGTCGAGGACCCGGACCACGTCCACCGGGGCGTCGGGAGGGCGGACCCGCGCAGTGATGCCGGCGTCCGCGAACGCGTACGTGGTTCGTAGTGCGTCGTGCCGCTGGACGAGGAGGGCGGTGACGCTCCGGATCCGGGCGACGTCCAGAGGGCCAGTCACCCGATAGGCCCACGGCATGAGGTAGGTCGTCGGCACGGTGGCGAGGGCGTCGGCCAAGAAGATGGCTCGCTCCTGTGGTGACACCTCCGATCCGATCGGCACGTCTGCGGCCGGTATCCCAGGGGCGGGTGACGCGGCGCGGATCAGGGCGACCTGGGCTGCCACGGTGGGATGTTCGAGGATGTCCGCGGCGCCGAGAGTGACCGCGAACCGCTCGCGGATCGCCCGGGCCAGGCGGGCCGCGAGCATCGAGTGCCCACCGAGGAGGAAGAAGTTGCTTCCCGCATGGACCCCCGCTGCGCCCAGCACCTCGCGCCACAGGTGCACCACACCACGCGTCACGGCGTCGGACACGGCGTCGGACACGGCGTCGGACACGGCGTCCGGCACCTGGTCGGCGGCGCGCAGCCGCTGGCGGTCCACCTTCCCGTTGGGCAGCGTGGGGAAGCCGGGCAGGACGAGATAGCGACCGGGCACCATGTGCCTCGGCAGCACCTTCACGAGCGCTGTGTCGATCTCTTCGGCGGTCACCCCACCCGGGGCCGACACGGCCGCCACCAGCGTTCCGTCATCCGACTGGTGGACGACGGCGTCGCGGATCGCCGGTAGCCCCCGCAGCCGCCGTTCGACGTTGGCGAGGTCGACCTTCATCCCGCGGACCTTGACCTGGGAATCGAGGCGACCCAGGCAGACCACGTCGCCGTCCGGGGTGAGATAGCCGCGATCCCCCGTTCGATACCGCACCGGTCCCGGTCCGCCGAACCCCTCGAAGGATCGGTCGGTGAGCACGGGGTCGTCGAGGTAGCCGTGTGAGGCATGGTGGGTGACGATGACGAGCTCGCCCTCCACGCCTGGCGGCTGGGGTCGGCCGTCGGCGTCGCACACCTGCACCTGGCTGCCGGGGAGCGGGCGCCCGACGGGGACGATGTGGCTCGTTGCGTCGTCGAGGGTCAGCCGCCGCCAGCAGGTGGCAAGGGTGGTCTCGGTCGGACCGTAGAGGTTGACGAGCTCGGCGGTGTCACCGAGGGCGTCCCGCGCCTGGGTGATATCGCTCCCGCGCACCGGCTCACCGGCGAGCAGCAGCAGGCGGGGCCGGTATGCCGCAGCTGGCCGCCCGCCGCGGACAAGTTCGCGCAACAGGGTTGGAACCAGGTGGACCAGGTCGATCCTGTCGTCCTCGAGCCAGGCCAGCAGGGCCGGTCCGTCAAGGATGGTCTCCGCGGACGGCGGGATGCACAAGGTCGCTCCCGAGCACAACGGAACGAAGATGTCGCGCAGGAACGGATCGAAGGTGGGGATGGTCAGCAGGCTGGTTCGTCGCCCAGGGCCGACGCCGAACTCATCGATCTCCCACCCGATGAAGTGCCCCAGGCCCCGCAGACTGCCGACGACGGCTTTGGGTGTCCCGGTCGACCCGGACGTGAAGTAGAGATAGGCCCGCTCCTGTCCACCCGGCGCGCGCGGCTCGCCTGCCGGGCTCTCCGGTCGGTGGCTATCGTCGATCGCCACGACCCGGACAGCAGCCGCGACCGGTGCCCTGGTCCCGTTCAGCGCAGCGAGCCGGACCGCTCCCGGTGCATCGGTAACAACGACCGCCGCGCCTGCGCGACGCACGACCGCGGCCAGATAGTCGTCGGGCCACTGGTCGGTTGCCGGGACAAAGGTGCTGCCGCTGGCGAAGGTGGCCAGGATCGCGACGACCAGATGTATGCCGTGGGGCAGCAGGACGACCGTCGGCCCCCCGTCGACCCCCGCCGCGCGCAGCCGACTGGTCAGGTCGTCGACCTGCTCGGCGAGCTGGGCATAGGTCAACTCGTGACCGTTGTGGTGCACGGCGACCAGGTGCGGGGTCGCCCGGGCCTGGTCCAAGAAGCGGACGGCTACATCGGGTATGCCGCTCATCAGGCCGACCTGTCCGATCGGACCGACGCGTGCGCCACCACGTCACTCACGGACTGCTTGATGACTGTGACCGGCTCGGTGGACACGACTGCCAGCCGGGCGCTGCGATGCCGGGCGGTCAGGACCGTGAGCTCGTCGGCCGGCGCACCCTGGGCGAGAATCCGCAGCCCCGCACCGGTCGAGACCACCCGGAAGGTGTCGGCCGGCTGAGACATGCCCCGCCCCAACTGCTTCACATACGCCTCGCGGACCGTCCACAGGGTCAGAAGGTCCGACAGTGCGGGATCGGTCAACTCGTCCGGGTGCAGGTATGCCGCCAGGTCGGCGGGTGCCACCTCGCGCGTCCATTCGACGTCGACGCCGATCGAGCCTCGGCCCACCGCACACACGACCCATCCACGGGTGTGGGAGACGTTGAAGTCCATTCCCAGGGCCGCCAATTGCGGGCACTGCGGCTTGCCATGAGGGCCGCGTGTGAATGTCAGGGCGACGCCGGGGCCGACGGCGCGGCCAACACACCCGGTGATGAGCGCCCCTGCAACGAGACTCAACATTCGGTCGGCAACGAAGTGATAGCGGGCGGCTCGCTCGGCGCGCTCGGGCGACACCACGGATATCAGCGCAGCGGTGTGCCGCTGCGCGACATCGGTGACGTTCACCACCACCACTCTCCCCGACATGATGACCCTCGACCGGCGGACCGCCGTGGCGGTCAGCCGCCCTTCCTGCGAGCGCGCATGATGAGGACGGCCAAGGCGAACCCGACGATCCCGCTCACGACGAGATAGGCCGCGGATTGGAGGGGGGTGACCTGCGATCCGTTGACCATGAAGACGACACCCATCGTCTGGTCGAATTCGCTCCTCACCGAGGCCGGAGCCCCGGCAAAGGCCAGGTTCTCGGGTCCTTCCAACATCACCTGGCGCAGCAGCATCGCCGAGTGCGTGGACGGCAGCGTCTTGAGCACCGACGCAACCTCCGTCGGGAGGCTTCCGATCGGGATATAGGCCCCGACGACGAACCCGATGGCGGCACCGATCGCGACGTTCGCCCCACTGAACGCACCCTCGGTGCGAATGAGGCTCGCGACGACGGCCAGCACACCCGCCGCGGACACGACTGACACCACGACGATTCCGAGAACCTTGAGGAGTTGGAGGGCCGACATCACATGCCCGCCATAGGCCAGGACATACAGCTCGGCCACCACCACGGTGAGCAGGCTCATGATCGTCCCGATGACGATGCTGTTCAGCAGATAGGAGCCGATAATCGCACTGCGGCTAATGGGTGCCGTCGTGAAGTCCTTGGAAATGCCGCTCTGCTGGTCGCGGATCATGGTGCCGTAGCCCGACAGGCAGGTGGTCACGGTCGCTGAGGCAATGATGCCGGCCATGATCCAGTTGTTGAGCAATTCTTCGGCGGCCGACCCCGTCACGGGCAGTTCGGGAACAACGGTCGTCTTGAGGAAGAGGATATAGAGGCCGATGATGATCAACGGACCGAGCAAGGAGAAGAAGACGACGCCCCGATCCCGGTAGAACAGTTTCCAGTTCCTCGCCGCCAGCCCCAGCATTATTCGCGCAACGCCTTCCCGGTGACCGACAGAAACACGTCGTCCATGCTTCCGTGCGTGACTTCGAATCGTCCGATATGCGCGCCGAGGACCTCGAGCATTCTCAGGGCCTGTGCCGTGGACGTCACCGTCAGAATGTGCAGGGGGCCGTCCCGGCGAACACTCCCCGCTGGGAGCCCGAGTCCGGCGACGACCGCGCTGAATCCGTCATCGTCCTTGGGAAGCACGCTCAGTTGGTCGACGGCATACCGTTCCTTCATCTGCGCCGGCGAGCCCTGCGCCGCGACGGTGCCCTCGTCGACGATGACGACGTAGTCGGAGCCGGACGCTTCCTCCATGTAGTGAGTGGTGAGGAAGATGGTCATGTCGTGCTCGTGCTGCAGTCGCGTGATGGTCTCCCAAATGTGCCGCCGCGTCTGAGGGTCCAGCCCCGTCGTGGGTTCATCCATGAACAGGACCCGGGGGGTGTTGAGCAGCGAGCGGGCGATGTCCACGCGCCGCCGCTGGCCCCCCGAGAGGACGCCATAGGGACGTTCGAGGAGGTCACCGATCTCGGTCGCCTCGGTGGAGCGCGCCACCGCACGGCGCAGGTCGCGTTGGTCGGAATAGTAGAAACCTCCACGAACGAAGAGGTTTTCCCGCACGGTGAGCCCTCGGTCCAGAACGCTGTCCTGAAACACGATCCCGATGCGACCGCGGACCGAATCAGGGTCATCGACCGCGTTGATACCGTCGATCTCGATCGTGCCTGCATCGGGGGTCGAGACCGTACACATCATGTTGATGGTCGTCGACTTGCCGGCCCCGTTGGGCCCGAGGAACGCAAACAACTCGCCGGGGGCGACGACAAAGTCGACGCCACGCACGGCCTGGACTTCACCAAACGACTTGCGTAGGCCAGTGACTCGAATGATGGGGTCTGTGACACTCCGCTCCGGGATCGCCTGGCCATCCCTCACCGAGTACCTCTTCTCGAATTACCGGTCACGTTCGTCACGTCCGACCGGGTCGTTAGAACCAGCCTTATGGCGCTTTCCTCACCCAACCACCGATGTCCGGTTCGCCCCAAACATCCTCTCAAATCGTGAGACGACGCGGCGGATCCGAGGCACCCGAACGGCTGGCAACCACCACCTCAGCCGACCACAACAGCGGTGAGTGCGAGGAAATCCCCGGCGAACGTCAGGCGAACGGCGGCCGGTGTGGGACGGCATACCCGCGGGGGGTGGACGTTTAGAGTGGGGCGGTGAGTACCGCCATCCCCCTCCCCACCAACCCGGGCCGCCGACTGCCCTGGGTTGAGGAGCGGTCGGCGGGCGGCGTGGTGGTCGACGTGCATGAGGGATCGGCGCGGATCGCGGTCATCGCCCGCCGAAATCGGGCCGGACGGGTCGAATGGTGCCTGCCTAAGGGGCACATCGAGCCCGGCGAAACGCTTCCGGAGACCGCCGCGCGCGAGGTCGCCGAAGAGACCGGCATCACGGGGCGAGTGCTCACCGAGCTCGGGACGATCGACTACTGGTTCGCGACCGGCGACAAGCGGGTCCACAAGTTCGTCCACCACTACCTCCTCGAGGCGACCGGTGGCGAGCTGACCATCGAGAACGACCCCGACCAGGAGGCCATCGACGTCGCCTGGTTCCGGCTCGACGAGGTCCACCAGCACCTCACCTTCCCCAACGAGCGGCGCATCGCCAAGGTCGCCTGGGAGCGTCTGGCAGGCACGGCGTGAGGCTGGCGGCCCGAGTCATCGCGCTCGTCGCCGCCGCGTGTGGCTCGCTCGCCGCGCTGGGTATGCCGCCCGCCTCCGCCGCTGCGACCCCTGCCGCTGCGACCCCTGCCACTGCAACTACTGCCACTGCAACTACTGCGACCGCGACGGTCACGATCCCCCGAGCCGATCCGTCCGGTGACCGGATCACCCTCACGGCCGTCTCCCCCGCCGTGTTGCGCCCCGGAGACACCCTCCTGGTGACGGGGACGATCGACGTGACGAGCACCGCGGCCGACGGGATCCCGACGACGGTGCGCCTAGTCCGCGGTCGCTCAAGCCTGACGTCCCGAGCCGATGTTGACGAGTGGTCGGCCGCCACCGGTGCGGTCTCGGGGACCGAGCTCGGTCGCCAGCCCCTCGACCCGGCCGCACCGCGCAACGCCATCCCGTTCCAGTTCACCGTCCCCGCCGATCAGGTCCGACCCGGCCGCGCCTATGGCGTCAGCCCGATCGCCGTCGACGTGGTCACGGCCAAGGGCACGAGCGTCTCGGCGTTACGCACCTTCGTCGGCTGGCAACGATCGGCCGACTACGAAGCGCTCTCCCTCGCCTGGCTGTTGCCGGTGACGCTCGCCCCCGACACCGCCCTCACCGCCGACGACCCCACCGCGCGAACGGCCGCCTGGACCAAGCAGGTCGGAGCCGGCTCGCGCCTGGCGGCTCTCTTGCGCGCGACCGCTTCACAGACCGTCGGGTATGCCGTGGACCCCGCCGTGCTCGGACCGTCGGGTCGGACCCCGGCCCAGGACGCGGCCGACCCGGCAAGTGCGGTGCGCTCGGCGTTCTCGATGTCGTTGAGCGCCGCCTCCGCCACGCACCCCGTCTTCGCGTTGCCGCAGAACGACCCGGACCTGGCTGCTCTCACCGCACCCGACCTCGGCCCCACCCTGTCCCCAGCGGCCTCCCAACTGTTGGCCGAGGCGGTCGGCCAGTCCACCCGGCTGACTGATGCCGCGGTGACCACCCGCGGGACGCTCGCCTGGCCGGCCGACGGGGCCCTGCCGAGCGGACGTGAGGCGGCGCTGCGGGCGGCATACGCCTCCCGCCTAGATGCCATCCTCGTGTCGACCCAGGTGACGGACCCGTCTGCACGACTGACCCCGCCCGCGTTGGGGGTCGCCCCCCTCGGGACGACCGTGCTGCGCTGGGACGACCGGCTCGGCGCCTTGCTGGCCCGCCTCAAGACCCCGCGCGAGGCGGTGTTGGCCGCCCAGGAGTTCGTGGCGCAAACCGCGGCGCTGCTCGCTGAGCGGCCGTCGATCTCTCGCACCATTCTCGCCGTGCCACCGCGCGGCTTCGACGCCGGGCTCGACGCCGACCTGGTGTCCACGTTCTTCGACGCCACCAAGCAGGTGCCGTGGCTGCGCACCGTCGGGGTGGACTCCGCGATGCTCCCCGGTCGAGGCCTGGATTCTGCTCCTCCCTTGCCGACCGATGCGCCAGCTTCGCGGGTCACCCCCACCGACCCGGCCAGTGCCGCTGCGTCCAACGGCCCGGCGGCCGGCCGTTCCCTCCTCGCCCGAGTGTTCCAGCAGCGCTCCGTCATCGACCAGCTCTCCAGCGTCCTGGCGCAGGGCAGCCCCACGATCGCCGCCTGGTCGGATCTGCCGGGACAGGCGGCGAGCACGCGCTGGCGCACCGATCCCGCCGGCCGCGAGGCGCTGCTGGCCGGGCTCGAGCAGTCGACCGCGACCGTGTCGAACGGGCTCATGGTCATCCCACAGACGACGAATTTCCTTGCGGACGAAGGCGTCATGCAGCTCACGGTCGTCAACTCCCTCGACGAGCCGGTGCGCGGCCTGCGCGCCGTGCTCGCACCTGGCAATGGCCGGATCGTCGTCGTCGACCCCGGCGCACCCGTCGACATCGCGGCCAATGCCAAGGCGACCGTGTCCGTGCGCCTGGCCGTGCTGGCCCAAGGTCTGGTCCCGGTCAACGCCTGGCTGACGACAGCCGACGGCACCCGGATCGGCGCCGTCCAACAACTGACCATCCGCGCGGCCCCACCCGGGGCCTGGCTCTACATCGGCATGAGCGTCCTGTTCGGCCTCATCCTCATCGCCGGCATCGTTCGAGCCGTCCGCCGCCCGCCGCGGATGGTCGTCGATACCCGTGGTCTGGATCCCGTTGACCCCACCCCCGAAGCGCCCGTTGTCGCGCCGGTCCAACGGCATACCGCACCATAGGATGAGCCGAGCGGGCAGTGAGGTGGGGGCCAAACCCCCGTCAAGGAGGGAGCGACCATGCAGCACGTCGGTCCCGGCACCCTGATCGGCGATCGGTATGCCGTGTCGCACCGCCTCCAGCAGCACCCCCGGTGGGAGCGCTGGGCCGCACACGACACCACGCTCGGTCGCGATGTCGTCATCCTCACCTTCGCGGGGGGCACCCCAGCCGCCGCAGCCGCTGTCGATGCGGCCAGGCGGGCCGCCGCGGTGACCGAGCCTCGGCTCGTGCGGGTGCTCGACATCGTCACCCCGCCGACCACCGACGCTCAGGTTCCGAGTAGCCCGAGCGGTAGCCCGAGTGAGGCGGCAGGAGGCTCCGCGGGAGGCCCGGCGAGCGCCGCCATTGTCTGCGCGATCATCGAGGAGCCGGTCGAGCGCTCCCGCAGCCTCACCCGGATCCTTGAACAGGGCGGCCTGCCCGCCGACGAGGCCCGACGCATCACCGGCGAGGCCGCCATGGCGTTGGATGCCGCCGCCGCCCGCGGCCTGCGCCACATCGTCCTCACTCCGCGCAACGTGCTCCTGCTGCCCGACGGCTCGGTCCGGGTCCGCGGAGTCGCTGTCGAGGCGGCGCTGCTCGGCCTGGAAGACACTCCCGCCGACGTCGGAGCGCGCCTGGACGCGACCGCCTTGGTGAGCATCGGGTATGCCGCCCTCACCGGGCGCTGGCCGCTCGGCGGTGCCGACTCTGGGCTCCCGCGGGCGCCCGTTGTCGGCGGCACGGTCGTGGCTGCCGACGAGCTTGGAGCCGACGCGTGCAGCGACCTTCAGCGGTTGGCCCGAGCGACCTTCGTCGAGCACGCCGGGCCCAGCACGTCCGCTGATGTCTTGGCTGGTCTGCGACCTTGGCCCAAGGGGCCGACGGTCGATCTCTGGGGTGACCGGCGCCCACCGGCGGTTCCCAGCGCCACCGAAGGCCAGGGTGCAGGCCCCCGTGCCGGGCAGGGTGCAGTTGCGGGTGGAGGCACAGCTGCAGGCGCGGGTCCAGCAGCGCCCAGCCTCGTTCAGCCCGATAGCCCTGCAGCGCAGCCCTTTTCGTCGCAGCAGCAACCGTCGTCCAGTGCTGGCGGTGGCGCCACGGCCGAGGGCGTCTCGTTGGCCACCGGGGCTGGCGGAGCCGCCGGAGGCGCAGGTGCCACGAGTGCCGCGGCGACTGCTGCCGCGGTCAGTGCCGCTATGGCCAAGGGAGCCCGGGGCGTGGGGTCGGCCCTCGGTGCCGCTGGCACCGCAGCGTCTCAGGCCGCGTCACGCCTGGGTGGGCGGGCACGGCATACCGTCGAACGGCTCTCAACCCGACCCGAACCGGCCACCGATGAGGGGATCGCGTCCGCCCCCGCCGCACCAGGAGCGGGAGCGCCCGAAGCCTCGTCCGCGCAGCCTCCCGGCTCGCCCGGCAGCGGCACGCCGACGGCACCTGGGCCCTCGGCGCCCCGCGTGGCGCCTGGAGCGCCGAGGGTGGTCGCGCCGCGGACGCTGCGGGCCCCTGACCTGATCCGCGAGGACGCGACGCTGGCTTCGGTCCTCGCTCCGGTGGACAGTCCCCTCGAGGATGCGGTCCCGCTCGTTCCGATCACCGGCGAGTTGGGGCGCGACGAGTCCCGCCTCGCGCTGGCGATCGTCGCCGGTCTGGTCGTGCTCCTGGCGGTGCTGGGGATCTGGGGGCTGCCCAAGCTGACGTCGGGTGGGACGACCGGCGGGTCGGTCACGACCGCGAGGGTCACGAGGACGGCGACCGTCACGTCGAGCGCGGGCGCGACCGGAGCCGGGGCCACGGCCGGCGACGGCCCTGCGGTTGTTGCTTCGCTGACCCCCGTGGCCATCATCGGGGCCGCCACTTTCGATGCGAGCGCCGGGCAGGTGGCATCGAGCAGCGCACCGAGGGGTTACGACGGGAACGCCGCGACGATGTGGCGCTCGAAGTGGTATTCCAACGAGAAGTTCGGCGGCCTCAAGGTGCCCGGGATCGGCTACATCGTCGACCTCGGCCAGCAGACGGAGGTCCGCCGGGTGACCGTCACGCTGCCTGCCCCGCAAGACATCACGGTCTACGTCGCCAACCGGGCCTCGCTCGACGGGGCCACGGCGATCGGCTCCAGCACCGGCCAGAGCGGCCAACTCGTCTTCGATGCCCCGGCCGGGCCCGTGTCCAGCGGCCAACTCGTCATCGTCTTCGTCACCAAGCTTGGACCCGACGGCGCGGGCAACTTCCGGGCCCAGGTGTCCGAAGTGGCGGTCAGCCGGTGACCTCGGGTCGAGTGGAGTTGGCCGGGCGCTCCGACGCCGAGTTGCTGGCCGCACACTGCGCGGGCGACCGCGAGGCCTTCGCCGAGATCTTCAGACGCCACAAGGACCGGATGTGGGCGGTCGCCGTGCGCACCTGCGGTGACCCCGAGCTCGCTTCGGACTGCGTCCAGGACGCCTTCATCGCGGCATACCGGAGAGCGGGGTCCTTCCGCGGGGAGTCCGCAGTGACCACGTGGCTGCATCGGATCGTTGTCAACGCCTGCCTCGACCGGCTGCGCCGGACCCGGCCCACGAGCCCGCTGCCCGACTACGACCTGGCCGATCGCAGCGACGCCCACTCTGCCGTCGAGTTGCGCCTGGACGTGCGCGCCGCCCTCGACCAACTGCCGGAGGGACAGCGAGCCGCGCTCGTGCTGGTCGACATGCACGGCCTGTCCGTCGCCGAGACCGCCGAGATCCTCGGCGTGGCCGAGGGGACCATCAAGTCACGGTGCGCCCGCGGGCGGGCCGCGATGGCGCACTTGCTGGGGATTCGCCGATGACCGCCACGGTATGCCGCGGGAACCAGCGCGTCCCGGCGTGCGTCTCAGTCCTGAAACCCATGCCCAGCTGCGGGCCGGTCCGTCGGGGGGCGGGCCAGACGAGCCACATCCCGAGGGAGTGTTGATGAGCGAGCCGACCAGGTTCGACGAGGACCCTGATCCGACCGGGGTGCGGATCCTGCTTGCCTCCCAGCCCGATCCGGGGCCGATGCCGGCGGACGTGTCCGACCGGATTCTTGCTGCCTTCGCCGAGGCCGGTCGACGCGCCGACCTCGATGCCGACACTGGCTCGCAAGAGTTGAGCGACGAACTCGGCCTGGGTGCCGACGCGTTTGACGACTTTGCGAATCTTGTTGCGGGCCAAGGGGTTTCGGGAGTTGACGAGTCCGGGCCGGCGGTGCCTTTGCACCTCGTCGGGCGTGGGACGCAGCCAGCGGGAACATCATCTGAGACGTCGGGTGCTCGGACCGACGTGCGCACGGGGTCACCCTCGGGGTCGCGCTCGGGCGCAGGTATGCGCGGGCGGGTCGTCGATCATCGTCGGCGGTTGACCGTCCTCGGGGGTGTTGCCGCCTCCGTTGCTGCCTTGGGCCTGGTCGGCGCCCTCCTCAACAACCAGGGCGCCACATCGCCTACTGCGTCGAGCGCGCGTGCCGAGTCGGTCGTAGGGGCCGCAAAGGACTCCAGCGGTCTTAGTGCGACCGTCGACTCAGCGGCCAGCGCGAACGTGCCGATGGCGGCCAGCTCCACCGGTCAGCCGATGCACATCGAGTTGAGCACCCGCACCTACACGAAGGCCACCCTCGCCCGCCTCGCGCAGGACATGCTCGACGCGCCGGGCCGGCAGTTGGGGCAACCCGCCGTCGAGGCGCCCTCGGTGGGGCCCATTGGCACCCTGATCGGTCTGACCGACTGCGTGACCACCCTGGGCGAAAGCGATGCCGACGCGGTGTTCGCCGATCTGGCCACGTTCGAGGGCGCCCCCGCGGTGGTCATCGTCGTCGTCGACGCTGAGCTCAAGCAGGCGTATGCCGTTAGTCGCAGTTGCAGCAAGGGCGACCCGGGGCTGCTCTTCGGTCCCGTCGACATGCCCTGACCTGCTGGCACACGATGAGGGGCGATCGTGACGTCCAATGGTTCCGCGACGGCGGTCGGTGAGCGGACGGCATACCCCTGAGGTGAACCGTCGGGGAATCTGCGGTGCGCCGCGATGGTTGGGGGGATTGGGCGGGTATCTTGGGTCTCCTGCCCCGCGACGACACCACATGTGCCGTGTCGCGAGCCCACAGCGGTGAAGCGCCGCAAACGATCGAGGAGTTCCGGTGAGTGACGCTGTCGAGACTGCGACCGACACGGGTGTGCGCGAGGTCGTGATCGTCGGGTCCGGTCCCGCGGGCTACACGGCCGCGGTGTATGCCGCCCGCGCCAACCTTCACCCTGTGCTCTTCGAGGGCTCGGTCACCGCCGGCGGCGCCTTGATGAACACCACCGAGGTCGAGAACTTCCCCGGCTTCGAGGACGGCATCCAGGGCCCCGACCTGATGTTCGCCATGCGCGCGCAGGCCGAGAAGTTCGGCACTGAGATGGTCACCGACGACATCGTTGCCATGGACCTTGCTGGCGACATCAAGACGGTGACCGACGGTGAAGGCCGGGTGTGGCGCGCCAAGAGCGTCATTCTGGCGATGGGATCGGCCTACCGCGAGTTGGGCCTGCCCGAGGAGAAGCGCTTGTCCGGCCACGGTGTGTCGTGGTGCGCCACCTGCGACGGGTTCTTCTTCCGCGACCAGGACATCGCCGTCGTCGGCGGTGGTGACTCCGCGATCGAGGAAGCGACCTTCCTCACCAAGTTCGCCCGGAGCGTGACGATCATTCACCGGCGCGACCAGTTGAGGGCGTCGAAGATCATGGCCGACCGCGCGCTGGCCAATCCCAAGATCCGTTTCACGTGGAACGCTGCCGTCACCGCCCTGCACGGCGACCCGAAACTCACCCACGTGACCCTCTCCGACACCGTCACCGGTGCCACCAGCGACCTGCAAGTCACCGGCCTGTTCGTCGCCATCGGTCACGACCCCCGCAACGAGTTGATCCGCGGGGTCATCGATCTGGACGACGCAGGCTACGTCGTCTGTGAGGGCCGATCGACTCGCACCAACCTGCCGGGCGTCTTCGCCTGCGGCGACCTCGTCGACCACACCTACCGCCAGGCCATCACTGCTGCCGGGAGTGGCTGTGCGGCCGCCCTCGACACCCAGCACTACCTCGAGGCTCTGTCCGATGTCGCCGAGTCAGTCGCTGCGGCGCACTGAGCCAGCACCGACTGTCAGACCCCCGCGCTAGTTTTCGACCAGACCATGACCCAGACCCAGACCGGGCGCACGGCATACCAGTCCGTGGGCCGCACACCGTGAAAGGACCTCACATGGGCGCCATTGCCGCGACCACCGACTCCACCTTCGCCACCGACGTGCTCGCGAACACGAAGCCTGTCCTCGTTGACTTCTGGGCCGCCTGGTGCGGGCCGTGCAAGCAGATCGCCCCGATCCTCGAAGAGATCTACGCCGAGTACGGCGACAAGATCGAGATCGTCAAGCTCGACACCGACAACAACCCGGCGACGACTGCGCGCTATGGCGTCACCGGCATCCCGACGATGAACCTTTACGTCGGCGGCGAGGTCGTCAAGACCATCGTCGGCGCCAAGCCCAAGCGGCTGTTGCTGCGTGAGTTGGAGCAGTTCCTCGGCTGAGCCTCATCGCAGCGCCCGGTGTCTGCGGCCTCAAGGCCGACCAGCGCCGGGCGCTTCGTTGTTTGCGGTGCCGACGGGGTTGCCGGCCCCCAGGCGCCGAACCGGAGCGAGGATCCGATCGAGCGCATGCTCGACGTCCTCGCGCCAGGCCAGTGCGGTGCGCAGATCCAGCCGCAACCGAGGGTATGCCGCGTGCTCCCGCACGACGTAGAAGCCCACGGCGGTGAGGAAGTCGACCGGGGTCAGGCACTGATCGTCCCGGGTGGTTCCGAAGGCCTCGATCGCCCGACCGTCGTGGGAGAGGACTTCCCGCGCGGCGGTCTGGACCAGTCGGCGCCCCAGGCCCTGACCGGCATACCGGGGATCGACCCGCACCGCGAGCAGGAGAATCGCATCGTCGGCGACCGGGGAGGTCGGGAAGGCGAGGGAGCGGGGCGCGAGATGAGCCGGGGCGATGAGAAGGTGACCAGCCGGCTGACCGTCCACCCGAACCAGCCACCCCGGGGTGCCCCACTCGGCCTCGACTCTGCGCACCCACGCAGCCTTGTCCCTGCTCACTGTGCTCGCCGTCCCCGCGACGAGGCCGGGTCCACGCTCCCAGAAGGCGCAGTCACGACACGGCTCGACGAGGGCGGGCACGTCATCGGCCGTCACCGGCACAATCTCCGGACCGCCCTTGCGGCGCTTGGGTGTCGCGGCCATGTCCGGTCAGCGCTTGGGTCGGTCGACGCCGATCACGTCCAGGATCCGGTTGAGGTCCTCCACCGAGGCGAACTCCACGACGACCTTGCCCTTGCGTTGTCCTAAGGCGATCGTCACCCGGGTGTCCAAGTGGTCGGACAGAGACGCGGCCATGTCGTCGAGTTGCGGCCGCCGCCCACCGGCGCGGGGAGACTTGGGTTTGACCGGAGCCGTTCCCACCGCCCCGACGGCGACGATCTCCTCGACGGAGCGGACTGAGAGGCCCTCGGCGACGATCCGTTGGGCCAAGCGCTCCATGGCCGCGGCGTCGGTGAGGCCAAGGAGGGCGCGGGCATGTCCGGCGCTCAACACCCCGGCCGCGAGGCGGCGCTGGACCAGCGGTGGCAGTTTGAGCAGCCGCAGGGTGTTGCTCACCTGCGGGCGGCTACGCCCGATCCGGGTGGCCAACTCCTCTTGGGTGCAGCCGAAGTCATCCAGGAGTTGCCGATAGGCCGCCGCCTCTTCCAACGGGTTGAGTTGGCTGCGGTGAAGGTTCTCCAGGAGCGCATCGCGCAGCAGGTCGTCGTCGTGGGTGGAGCGGATGATCGCCGGCACATGTTCGAGGCCGGCTGCCTGCGCGGCTCGCCACCGCCGCTCCCCCATGACCAGCTCATAGGTCGCGATAGCAGCGTCGTGTCCCGAGCCGAGGGGCCCACCATCGTCGACTCGGCGCACGACGATCGGTTGAAGGATGCCGATCTCACTCACCGAGTGGACCAACTCCGCCATGTCGTCTTCGTCGAAGACGGTGCGTGGCTGGCGTGGGTTGGGCCGGATCGACTCGACGGGGAGTTCGGCGAACGTGGCCCCAGGGACCGGTCGCAGGGCGTCGTTGTCCGGGTCTGCCGGTCCGGTGCCTGCCGAGGGGGCGTCCGTGGGGCTACTCGACGACGACGCGGCAGCCGCGTCGGTCGGGTCGGTGGTCTCGGCGGAATCAGTCAGGTCGCTCGGGTCGCCGTCGGCCGCGGCGTGCTTCGTGCCAAGGTCGACGGTGATTGCTGACGGCGCAGGCCCGAAGAAGACGTCGACGGGCCGCTCCCCCGCGGGGGCCGTGGGGATGAGCGCCCCCAGGCCCCGGCCCAACGCGCGTCGCTTCTCTCGTTCCTTCACGGATGTGCTCCCTCGTTCATCGATTCGGCACCTCGCTGGGCGATCTGACTGGCGGCTTCGAGATACGCCAGCGCCCCACTGCTCAACGGGTCATAGGTCATGACGGTCTCGCCGAAGCTGGGAGCTTCCGACACCCGGACCGACCGGGGGATGGTCGTGCGCAGGGTCTGCTCGGGGAAGTGCTCTCGCACCTCTTCGGCCACCTGGGCCGACAGCCGGGTCCGACCGTCAAACATCGTCAACAGGATGGTCGAGACGGCGAGCGTGGGGTTGAGATGCGTCCTGATCAACTCGACGTTGCGCAGCAACTGGGACAAGCCCTCCAGCGCGTAGTACTCGCATTGGATGGGGATGAACACTTCGCGCGCGGCAACGAAGGCGTTGACGGTCAACAGCCCGAGACTCGGGGGACAGTCGATGAAGACATAGTCGTATGCCGTGTCGGCCAGGTGCGCATTGAGCGCCGTCGCCAGGCGGCCCTCACGGGCGACGAGTGAGACGAGCTCGATCTCGGCGCCGGCCAAGTCGATCGTCGACGGGGCGCAGAAGAGTCCCGGCACGGTGGGGGATTCGACGACGACCGCGCTCATCGGTTGGCCGTCCACGAGGACGTCATAGATCGAGTCGATGCCGGCCCGGTGGTCCACCCCCAATGCCGTGCTCGCGTTGCCTTGGGGGTCGAGGTCGATGACGAGAACCCGCATCCCCGACTGCGCCAGGGCGGCCGCGACGTTCACCGCTGAGGTGGTCTTGCCCACGCCACCCTTCTGGTTGGCGACGGTGAGAACTCGGGTGGTCGGGGGGCGCGGCAGGGGGGCTCCGACGAGGGTGGACCGACGGCGCACATCTTGGGCGATGGCAGCCGCGAGCGGGGTGCTCTCGTCCTGGAGGTCCATGAGGTTGCTGCTCTCAGCTGCCGGGTCGGGTGTTTCACGTGAAACAGCGTCGTCGGCTGAGGCCAGATCGGTCTGGACCGGGGGGGTCGCGGAACCAAGCTCCCGGTCGGGTGTTTCACGTGAAACAGCGTCGTCCGCCGTGGCCAGGTCCGTCTGGTCCGGAGGGGTCGCGGAACCAAGCAACGGGTCAGGTGTTTCACGTGAAACATCGACCGTCGGGTCCGAGTCGCTGGTCAACGGCTGCTGGTCACCCAGATCATCGTCCGAACCGTGGTCGGGCCACCCCAGAGGGCTTCGCCGGCCAGGGGATGAACCCCAAGGCCACCCCAGTCCCCGACTGGTCCGTGCGCGCCGCTCCATCCCTGCATCCAACCACAGCGCCCGACTCGGCTTTCGCCATCATCCACAGGCCAGGCCCGTAGTGGGCGAGATCGGTGCTGGTGGGCGTCACTTGCTCGGTGATGCCTCATCGGCACCGGTGGGCGAGAACCCTCCACGGTGCCGTCGCGCTGCGGCGGCTCGCGCCTTGCGTTGTTGCGCGCGGGCGCTGGGTGGGCGGGCCCGTCCTTTGCCCGACGATGGCGCAGACCCCGCAATCACCTCCACGACCCGGGTCGGCGGATCGATCATCGACCCACCGCACTCACGGACCGACCCGGCCTGGCACCCCAGACGCTGCAGGGCCGGCCAAGCCTCGGCGAGCTCGGCCTCAGCCTTGGACCCTTTGATGGCCAGCAGACGTCCACCGGGCGGCAGTAGGGGCAGACACCACTGACCCAGGGTCGCCAACTCGGCCACGGCTCGGGCTGTGACGACATCCACGGTGAGCACGCCGTGCAAAGCGTCGGCCCGGGAGCAATGCACCGTCACGCCCGACAGACCCAGCTCAGCGACAGCCACGTCAAGCCACCGGGCCCGCCGCTGCAGGGGCTCGACCAGATGCATCGTGATGTCCGGCCGAGCGATCGCCAACGCCAGACCAGGCAGCCCCGCCCCCGAGCCGATGTCGGCGCACAGAGCATTCGGGGGCAGGAGTTCCTGGATGGCGGCGCAATTGAGCACGTGTCGGTCCCAGAGGCGAGGGACCTCGCGTGGGCCGATCAGCCCGTGGCTGATCCCGGTGTCCGCGAGCAGACCGACATAGGCCCTGGCCAGCTCTTCACGGGGGCCGAAGACCTGTGCCGCCGACAGCGGCGGGACCGGGACATCAACCTCGGTCACGCCGGGCTGATGACGATGTGCCGGTGCGGCTCGACCCCTTCGGATTCCGAGACCAGGCCGGCGGCCGTCACCTCGTCGTGGACGACCTTGCGCTCGAAGGCCGACATGTTGTCCAGCGCCCGGGCCACACCCGAGGCGCGCACCTCGGCGATCGCCTCTTGGGCCAGGGTGACCAGCGCGGTGCGACGGTCGGCCCGGAACCCGGCCACGTCGAGCATCAACCGGCTGCGTTCGCCGGTCGCGGTCTGGACGGCGAGCCGGGTGAGCTCCTGGAGGGCATCCAGAACCTTGCCGTCAGGGCCCACCAGCCGGCGCGGAACGCGGCCTTCCTCGGAGTCGACGATCGACACCGCAGCGCGGTCCCCGTCGATGTCGACCTCGATGTCACCGTCGAGGTCGGCGATGTCCAGCAACCGCTCCAGGAAGTCGGCGGCTACCTCGCCCTCACGCTCGAGCAGAGCCACGCGGGACCGCGACCGCGAACCACGCGACCGACCCGCGGACGGACCGCTGGCCTCGTCGTCGCCACCGTCGGCGTCATCCTCATCGCCTGACTCCTCATCGGAGTCATCGTCCGACTCTTCGTCGTCGTCCGAGTCGTCGTCGGAGTCGTCGTCCGAGTCGTCGTCGGAGTCATCATCAGACTCATCGCCGACCGGCAGGTCGCCCGAGTCGGACTCACCCTGCACCTCGACCTCGTCAAGCTCGACCTCGTTGACCACGGTCTCGTCAACCACGGTCTCGTCGACCTCGGCCACCGGTTCGCTCGCCTCGACGAGCTCCGTCACGTCCTGCCCTGCTTCGCTCATTGACACTTCTCCTTCGTCAGCCGCCGCCGCGCGTATGCCGCGCTGGCACGGCATACCTCACTGGTCTGTTGGCTTGCCGTCTGCCGCGGATCCCTCGGCGTCGTCGGTGCCGGCTGCGCCGGTGGCCGGGCCGGAACGCTTGGCCCGCTTCTTGCTCTTGGGTTGCTGTCGCTGGCGGTTGACCGTGTTGGGTGCGTCCTGAACCGTCTCGTCGGCTGCGGCCCCTGCGGCGGCGTCGCGCTCCAGCCCACGGATCGAGAAGGGGGTCACGGTCTTGCCCTTGCGCTCCTGGCGCTCGTGCAGCGCCCGCTCGGCGGCCGAGCCCGGCGCCGGCATCCGGCGGATGACGTAGAACTGCTGGCCCATCGACCACACGTTGGTCGTCAGCCAGTAGAGGAGAACGCCGATCGGGAAGTTGATGCCCGAGAGGGCGAAGAAGATCGGCATGAGGTAGAGCAACACCGTCTGCTGCTTCATGAACGGGTTGTCCAGCGCCGAGTCGGGCAGGTTCTTGCGCATCAACTGCCGCTGCGTCGTGAACGTCGACACCGACATGAGGATGATGAGGACGACCGTGACGATCTTCGTGGCCGTGTCGGTCGACCCCATAAAGGTCGAGGAGAACGGCGCCCCGAAGATGTTCGACGACTCGATCTCATGGGCCACCGCTGGCGTGATCGGCCCAATCGCCGGGTGGGTCCCCTCCGCGATGCCCTTGAGGTTGTTGAGCACCGTGAACAGCGCGAAGAAGAACGGCGACTGCAGCAGGATCGGCAGACACGAGGAGAACGGGTTGGTCCCGGTCTTCTTGTAGAGATCCATCGTCTCCTGAGTCATCGCCTGCCGAGACTCGGGATCGGTCTTGCCCTTGTACTTCGCCTGGATCTTCTGCATCTCCGGCTGGATCAACTGCATCCGCCGGGACGAGTGGATCTGCTTGACGAAGAGCGGGATGAGCACGATTCGCACGACGACCGTCAGCCCGACGATCGACAAGGCCCAGGCCCAGCCACCACCGATGCCGATCGTCGTCCAGACCTTGTGCCAGGCAAGCATCACCCAGGCCTCGCCGATGGTCAGCGGCGAGAGGATGAGGTTGATGAAGTCGCCCACTGTCGTCCTTGCTCGAAAGGCGAGACTCTCATCTCGCCGGATGGTTCGGTCCGGTCAGCAGTCCAGGTATGCCGCTCGCGGACCAGGTGGTCTAGGTCGCCGCGTGAGTGCGGCAGGCTTCCCGCTCGGGAACGTGGTCAACGCCGCCAGGGTTCCACGGGTGGCAGCGGCCCAGCCGGCGCGCAGCCAGCCAGCCACCGCGCAGCGGACCGAACCGCGTGAGGGCGGTGACGGCATACGCCGAGCAGGAGGGGTAAAAGCGGCACCGTTGCGGCAACAGCGGCGAGATCGCCAGTTGGTAAATCCGAACGAGCACGAGCAGGGGTGCCGCAGCCGCCTTGCGCCACGTCCACGGACCGCGCAATCCGGGCCCGAGCAGCTCTGCCAGCGTCATCAGCTCACGCCACCTTGGCCAGGGCGCGACGCAGGCACCGATCCAACTCGGCCTGCAACTCGGCGAACGACGCTGTCGCCGCGGCCGGAGCCGCCCGCACGACCAGGTCACACCCGGCCGGTATGCCGCCCAGCGCAGTCCCGGCCAGCGCGCGCAACCGGCGCTTGACCCGATTACGCACGACGGCGCCTCCGACGGCGCCGGACACGACGAAACCGACCCGGGGGGCGCGAGCACCCATCGGATCGGTCATCGCTGCGTGAACCACCATCAACGGTCCGCCGGCTCGCGACCCACCAGGGCCGCGGAGGACGGCACGGAACTGGCCCGACTCACGCAGCCGATTGCGGGCCGGGAGCACATATCCGCCTCAGGCGGACAGCTCGGAGCGGCCCTTGCGACGGCGAGCGGCGAGGATCGCGCGACCGGCGCGCGTCCGCATCCGCAGGCGGAAGCCGTGCGTCTTGGCGCGACGGCGGTTGTTCGGCTGGAAGGTGCGCTTGCTCACGGGTCTGTCTCCGTCGATCGGCAGGCCCAGGGCGGGTAGCCTGCGGGCGGACTGCGGTGGACTGCGGGGCGCCCGTATGCCGCGTCACCCCGTCCGCCGGCCGCAATCGGAAGCCCGCGGTGACAAGCACGGGCGCGCGAAAGCGGCCGGAGTCAGAGTCGACACATGGGCCGCAGATCAGGGTACGGCCCGTCGGCGGGCAGGGTCAAACCCGGGACCTCGACCAGCAACGAAAACCCAGCATTCTCCCCCCTCGTCATTCCGGTTTAGGGGAGCGACACGCCCATCAAGGGGTGTAATCTCTCCACGCAGCCCCCGGACAGACGATGCTTCCGGCTGCGAGGCCTTCCCCCATCGGTGGTTTGTCCCCACCCTGTGGATAGAGCTGTGGATGACGGGTAATGTCGAACGTCTGGAGGCCCGACCCAACGGGCCCGGCGTCGGCAAGGAGGGGAGCCACACGTGACAGGCGGAGACGTCGATCTCACCGACCTGTGGCAACGCACCCTCGTGGCTCTGGAACGCACCGGTGTCTCCCCCAGTGAGCGTGCCTTCGTCGGTTTCGCCCGCCTGATGGCCGTCGTCGAACAGACCGCCCTCATCGCCGTGCCCAACGACTACACCAAGAAGGTGCTCGAGTCGGACGTCCGCGAGCACCTCGTCGCGACGCTCAGCGGAGCGCTCGGCCGCGACATCGGGCTGGCCGTCACGGTCGACCCCACCCTCGAGCACGCCACCCCCAGCTCCAACGGGGTCGACCCCGCCAACGGGTTCGACACTGCCAACGGCGACGAGCGCCACGAGAGCCCCGACGCCGCGCGGATGGAACGCTTCCATCCCGAGGGGAGCGGGCGGCATACCCCTGGGGTGATCGCCTTCCCCCGACGCGACGGTGACCAGGACCGCAGCCGGCTCAACCCGAAGTACACCTTCGACACCTTCGTCGCCGGGTCGAGCAACCGGTTCGCGCATGCCGCGGCTAACGCCGTGTCCGAAGCGCCGGCCAAGGCCTACAACCCGTTGTTCATCTACGGCTCCTCGGGGCTGGGCAAGACCCACCTGCTGCACGCAATCGGCCACTACGTCCGCCAGATCTATCCCGGCTTCCGGGTGCGCTACGTCAACTCCGAGGAGTTCACGAACGAGTTCATCAACTCGATCCGTGACGACCGGGCGAGCACCTTCCAGAGCCTCTACCGCGATGTCGACGTGCTGCTCATCGACGACATCCAGTTCCTCGCCGGCAAGGTGCAGACGCAGGAGGAGTTCTTCCACACCTTTAATGCGCTGCACAACAACAGCAAGCAGGTCGTCATCACCAGTGACCTGCCGCCCAAGCAACTCAGTGGTTTCGAGGAGCGGCTGCGTAGTCGGTTCGAGTGGGGCCTCATCACCGACGTGCAGGCACCCGACCTCGAGACCCGCATCGCGATCCTGCGCAAAAAGACCCTCCAGGAGCGGATGAGCGCCCCGGACGAGGTGCTGGAATACATCGCCACCCGGATCACCTCGAACATCCGCGAGCTCGAAGGGGCCCTCATCCGGGTCACCGCGTTCGCCAGCCTCAACCGGCAGCCGGTCGACTTCACCCTCGCCGAGGTGGTCCTCAAGGACCTCGTCCCCACCGACCAGCCTGTGCAGATCACCATCGGGACCATCCAGGCCGAGACGGCGAGCTATTACGCCCTCACCGTCGATGACCTGTGCAGTTCTTCGCGCTCGCGGCAGTTGGTGACGGCCCGGCAGATCGCCATGTATCTGTGCCGCGAGCTGACCGAGCTGTCGCTGCCCAAGATCGGCCAGGCCTTCGGCGGCCGCGACCACACGACCGTCATGCACGCCGATCGCAAGATCCGCGAGCTGATGAGTGAACGTCGGGCGATCTACAACCAGGTCACCGAGCTCACCGCGCGCATCCGCAACCACTCGCGCTGACCCATTCACTTCGGCACGCTCCGTCGCGTCACGCTCCTCCCGCCTCACGCTCCCCCCCTGCAGCTTCCTCTGCCCTGAGCCCTCCCCTAAGTTGTCCACACTCGGCTGTGGACAGCTGTGGACAACGTCCACCATTTGGGGGACAACAACACCCTCACAGTGCACTGGCTGTGGGTCCGTGGTGCCCGTCAACAGGCTCGGTGAGTTACCCACCGACTCATGCACGCGGCATACCCAGGCCGCTTGGGCCGCTGACCTGCGGACTTGAGGGTTATCCACAGAATCCACAACACCTATGACGACGACGAGTCCACCAATTCTCTCCATTGCCCCGACAACGCTGGGGATCAGGCAGGAGCGTGCGCAACTGCGGTGACCCTTCCCTCTTGCAGTTCCCGCCCAACCGACTAGGGTCGGAGTTCCCCCCGACACGGCGGTGGTGCGCGCGCCCGCGCCGTTCTGCCGGTTGAGCCGGGGTCTGGATCGAAGAAGCACGAGGGTGGAGACGATCGTGAAGTTCCGCGTTGAGCGCGAGGTGCTCGCTGATGCCGTGGCCTGGGTGGCTCGCGGTCTGCCGAACCGACCTCCGGTGCCCGTCCTGTCCGGCGTGCTGATCGAAGCCGATCGGGCCGGCACGGTCACGCTGTCAGCCTTCGACTACGAGGTGTCCGCCAAGGTCACCGTCGCCGCCGACGTTGACGAAGGCGGCACCGTGCTGGTCACCGGGCGCCTGCTCTCGGAGATCTCGCGCGCCCTCCCCGCTCGCCCGGTTGACGTCTCGACCGAGGGCAACAAGGTCACGGTCACCTGCGGGACGAGCCGGTTCAGCCTGCTGATGATGCAGGCCGACGACTACCCCACCCTGCCGGCCGCGCCGCAGCCCTCCGGCACCATCGCCGGCGACGTGTTCACTCAAGCCGTGCACCAGGTCGCCATCGCGGCCGACCGGGGTGACACACTGCCGATCCTCACCGGCGTCCGGATGCAGATCGAGGGCGACAAGGTCACCCTGCTGGCGACCGACCGCTACCGCCTGGCCATGCGCGAGCTCACCTGGGCACCGGCCCGGTCCGACGCGGCATACACCGCGCTCATCCCGGCCCGCACCCTCAGTGACACCGCGAAGGCCCTCGGTGCCGCCGGCTCGGTCGAGTTGGCCCTCGGAGGCAACGCCGGTGGCGACGGGCTGATCGGTTTCGAGGCGGGGCAGCGGCGCGCGACGACTCGGTTGCTCGACGGCGAATACCCCAAGGTCACCTCGATCTTCCCGACCTCGGTCGACTCCGAGGCCGTGCTCGAGACCGGCGCTCTCATCGAGGCGGTCAAGCGCGTGGCCCTCGTCGCCGAGCGCAACACGCCCGTGCGGTTGCGGTTCACCGATGGTCAGGTGGCCATCGAGGCCGGCACCGGTGACGACGCGCAGGCCTCCGAAGCGGTCGAGTCGACGCTCACCGGGCCTGACATCGAGATCGCGTTCAACCCGCACTTCCTGCTCGACGGTCTCGGCGTCATCGGCACCCCCTTCACCCGCTTCTCCTTCACCCAGCCCAGCCGCCCCGCGGTCATGGCTGGGCAGCGGGAGGCGACGGGTGAGGCCGACACGTCCTACCGCTACGTCCTCATGCCCGTCCGCTTCGCCAGCTGAGGCTTCACGGGTGGGAGGGCGGGCATGGAGCCGCTCATGAAGCCGCAGCAGGTGGTGTGATAACACCATCAGGGACGGCTTCATGGGCGACTTCACAGCCGTCGCAGCGCGCGCCTGGCACGCGGCATACCTGAGCCACTGGTGAGCGGGGCATAGCCTGACCTCCGCAGCGTCCCTATCGACCGTCACTTCAGGAGGCACCCGTCATGCAACTCGGTCTCATCGGTCTGGGCCGGATGGGCGCCAACATGCGCCAGCGCATCCGGGCGGGCGGCCACGAGGTGATCGGCTACGACAAGAACCCGGCCGTGCGCGACGTCGCCAGCCTGGCCACGATGGTCAAGAAGCTGAGCGGTCCCCGGGTCGTGTGGATCATGGTGCCCGCGGGCGCGCCGACGAGGGACACGGTTGCCAAGCTGGCCGGGCTGCTCGAGAAGGGTGACCTGGTCATCGACGGCGGGAACTCCCGCTTCACCGACGACTTCGCCAACGCAAAACTGTTGGCGCAGAAGGGGATCGGTTACGTCGACTGTGGCGTCTCCGGTGGCGTGTGGGGGCTGGAGAACGGCTACGGCCTGATGGCTGGCGGCGACAAGAAGTGGATCAACCTCGCGATGCCGATCTTCGACGCGCTGCGGCCCGAGGGCGAGCGCGACCTGGGCTTCGTGCACGCCGGCGAGGTCGGCGCGGGGCACTACGCCAAGATGGTTCACAACGGCATCGAGTACGCCATGATGCACGCCTACGGCGAGGGCTACGAGCTGCTGGCGAAGAAGGACATCGTCACCGACGTGCCCGGCTGCTTCAAGGCCTGGAGCCGCGGGACGGTCGTGCGGTCCTGGCTGCTGGACCTGCTCGTCGACGCCCTCGAGGACAACCCGACGCTGGCCGACGTCTCGGACTACACCAACGACTCCGGCGAAGGCCGCTGGACCGTCGAGGAGGCGATCGACAACGCCGTCCCGATGCCGGTCATCGCCGCGTCGCTCTTCGCCCGGTTCGCCTCGCGCCAGCCGGTGTCGCCGGCCTTGCAAGCCGTGGCTGCGTTGCGCGGGCAGTTCGGTGGGCACGCGGTGATGACGGTGGCTGAGGGCGAGAACCTGCGCGCCACCGCGCCCGAGAGCGCCGGAGCCAAGGCGTCACCGGGTCAGGCACCGGCTGCGGCTAAGGTCGCTGCCAAGAAGACCACCACGCGCCGGGCCGCCCCCAAGGCATCGCCCGCACACTGATCCGACCGAGGCAGGTGACGGCAGGGCCATGCACGTCCGTCACCTCTCGCTCGTCGACTTCCGCTCGTATGCCGTCGCGGAGCTGCCGCTCGCTCCGGGTGTCACAACGATCATGGGCCTCAACGGCCAGGGCAAGACCAACCTTGTCGAAGCCATCGGCTATGTGGCGACGCTCGGCAGTCACCGGGTGGCCACCGACCAGCCAATGGTTCGGTTTGGGGCAGCCCAGACGGTCATCCGCGCCGCGATCGTCCGCCACGATCGGGAGACCCTCGTCGAGCTTGAGTTGACGCCGGGCCGGGCCAACCGGGCTCGCCTCAACCGGGCCCCGCTCACGCGGACCCGCGACGTCCTCGGCACCCTGCGGACGGTGCTCTTCGCGCCCGAGGACCTCGCGCTGGTCAAGGGCGACCCGGCGGGTCGACGGGCGTTCCTCGACGAATTGCTCGTCGCGCGGCAGCCCCGCTGGGCCGGGGTTCGGGCCGACTACGAACGGATCCTCAAGCAGCGCAACGCCTTGCTCAAGTCGGCGGCGCCAGTGCTGCGCAAGGGCTCGTCCCGGCGCCGGTCGGCCAGCCTCGCCCCTGGCGAAAACCCTGACACGGCAACGGAATCCACCCTGCACACCCTGGACATCTGGAACACCCACCTTGCCGAGGTCGGCGCCCAACTGCTCTATGCCCGGCTGCGGCTGTTGCGCGACCTCACCCCCTTCCTCGCGGCGGCATACGCAACGGTGAGCGCGGGAGTCACCCCGGTGTCGGCGAGCTACCGCGCGAGTCTGGGTGAGTCGGTGACCGCAGCCATCGGTGCCGGTGAGGTCCCCGACCTCGAGGATCTGCGAGCCGAGTTGCTCGCGGCCTTCGAGGCCAACCGGGCCGCCGAAGTCGAGCGAGGGGTCACCCTCGTTGGGCCGCATCGCGACGACGTCCACCTGGCGCTGGGGCCGATGCCGGCCAAGGGCTATGCCAGCCATGGCGAATCCTGGTCGCTGGCGCTGGGACTCAAGCTCGCGGCATACCAACTGCTGCGGCGCGACCTCGGCGAGGACCCGGTGCTCGTCCTGGACGACGTGTTCGCCGAGCTGGACACCCAGCGACGCGAGCGGCTGGCCGAGCTCGTCGCCGACTGCGAGCAGGTGCTCGTCACCGCCGCCGTGGGCGCGGACGTGCCGGAGCGGCTGCGCTCCACCGGCCGGACGTATGCCGTCACGCTCGGCGAGGTGACCCGTGTCGACTGACGAGGCGGGCCCGCTCTCCGTACCGGACTCCGACGTGGAGGCGGGCAGGGACACGGAGCCGGACACTGCGCCAGACGCGGAGGGCCTGCCGGTCGCCGACCCGGCCGAGGCCTCTCGCAGTGCACTGGCCCGAGCGCGTAAAGCCGCACGTGACAAGGGTTTTCGCCCAGGGATGAAGCCGGCTCCCAACTCCCGTCGCATCGCTGGTATGCCGCCCACCCGCAGCGCCGGGGACGACCGAGACCCCGCGCTTCTGGGTGCGCAGTTGGAGCGACTGTTGCTCGACCGCGGCTGGTCCGCCGACGTCACCGTGGGCTCGGTCATGGGTCGGTGGGCCGAGATCGTCGGGGCGGAGATCGCCGGGCACGTGCGGCCGGTGACCTTCGAGGGAAGTGTCCTCAGCGTCCAGGCCGACTCGACCGCATGGGCGACCCAGATCCGGCTGCTCACCTCGTCGCTGCTGGGCCGGATCGAGGCGGTGGTGGGCGCTGGCATCGTCACCGACCTCGTCGTACTCGGGCCAGCGGCCCCTTCGTGGGTCAAGGGCCGCCGCCGCGTGCAGGGCCCCGGCCCCCGTGACACCTACGGCTGACCGACGGGGCGGCCCCGCAGTCGAGGTGGCGTTCGTTGCCTGACGTTCCACGTGAAACCTCGGCCCCAGCGGCATACCAGGGCCTCGCCTGACCCGGCACTGCGCCGACGGCCGCCTCTAGGCTGGACGACATGTCGAGCCGACGCGGGGTCATGGTCACCGTTCCCGAGTTGGCCGCCGCTTTGGCCGGCTCCGCCCCGCCGGCGCTGCTGGATGTCCGGTGGACTCTCGGCGAAGTGCCTGGCTCGGGACGGCAGCGGTATGCCGCGGGCCACCTTCCCGGTGCCGCCTTCCTCGACCTGGAGTCCGCGCTGACACGGCATACCGGAGATCGGCGCGACGGTCGCCACCCCCTGCCGGTCCCTGCCGTCCTGCGGGACGCGCTCGCTGAGGCCGGCGTGCGCGCCGGCCAGCAGATCGTCGTCTATGACGAGCCGGGGTCCTTTGCCGCCGGCCGCGCCTGGTGGGTGCTGCGCTGGGTGGGGCTT
>Ga0209719_1000605_pt1 | contig 51041 bp, 35 predicted proteins | sample AD_JPNAS2_MetaG_FD_184421 | JGI IMG/M metagenome (GOLD analysis project Ga0209719, IMG submission 184421) | Active sludge microbial communities of municipal wastewater-treating anaerobic digesters from Japan - AD_JPNAS2_MetaG (SPAdes) (version 2) | ecosystem: Engineered > Bioreactor > Anaerobic...
AACGCTTAAAACAGCGAGTTTCATCCTATGCAACTCTAACTGTCGCAATCAAATCGCCTGATTTGGAAACTTCCCAGCGTTTTGCAGAGGATCTAGTTGTCAAACTTGAAGAACTGCAACCTGATATGATTCAGTTTATCGACTACAACATCAGGGACCTGACGCGGTTTTATAAGGATAACCAGTGGTTATTTGCTGACCTTGAAGATTTGGTGGACCTTAGAGATCGCCTCAAAAAGCGCATCAAAGAGGAAACACAGGCGGCTTTGTTTGAGTCCTTGGACGACACTCCCGTTGAAAAAACGGACCTAAGAATCGATGAGTTTCGCAAAAAATACGAAGAAAAAGCCAAGGCCCAGGACCGCTATCCAGGCGGATATTACACAACCCCTGATCGAGACATCATCGCAATTTTCGTAAGGCCTCCAGCCACAAAATCTGAATTAAATCATGGCGATGAACTTGTGGCTGCAGTCCAAAAAAAGGTAGATGAGCTTGTTCCATCAAATTATCACCCAGAACTCACGGTTGGATTTACCGGTGATGTCAAAACTCAACTTGAAGAAAGAGACGCCCTTGCCACAGACATTGGGTTCATTTCAATCATAGCGTTGCTGGCTATTTTTGGATTGCTGATTCTTCACTATCGCAGCCTTCGCGCCATCATGCTGACTGGGATGCCTGTAATTCTAGGGGCGATAATAGCTTTGGCCTTCGCATATTTGACCATTGGGCACTTCAACGCCGCCACCGCATTTTTGTCGGCGATCATCGTTGGAAACGGCGTCAACTTCATGATTATGCTGATGGCACGTTTCTTAGAGGAAATCCGAGTTGGCGGCCCTGATTCCCTGGAAGAATCCTTAAAAACCTCCGTGCGTGGAACCATCCGAGGAACAGCGGTTGCCTCTCTCGCGTCTGTCGTTACTTATGGGGCACTGATTTTCGCCGGATTCAGGGGTTTTCGCGAGTTTGGGATCATTGGTGGCGTTGGCATGCTGATGTGCTGGATAGTCACCTTTGCTACTGGGCCTGCATTGATAACATTGGCCCATCGCCTGAAACCCATGTCTGGCAAAGGCAAGGGTGTTGGAGTTATTTCGGGCAAGATTGGCGGTTTTGTCGCTAATCATCCCGGGAAAATCCTACTTGTATCTTCAGCCCTTACCTTCGCTGGATTGTTAGCCTTCATCCCCTACGCTAAGGACCCGTTCCAGTACGATTTTCGCAAACTACGCAACAAAGTTGGAATCGAGCGTGGTTCCGCAAAATTGTCCAAGGAAATCGACAAGATTTTCGAGTTACCACAATCTCCAACGCCAGTAGTAGCTGATGAATTGGCGGATGTCTTGGATATCAAACAGCGAATTTTAAGCGCGGAGGGCGCCGATAATATCGTTGGTGATGTCAAAACGGTTTTTGACGTTTTGCCAAAGGATCAGGAAGCCAAACTCGCTGTTCTTGCTGAGTTGCGGGAGCTGGTGGATTCCAAGCTTGATTTTTTGACGCCGTCTGAACGTGAAAAAGTGCTGGAATATCGCCCGCCTGAAAGGCTGAGGGTGTTGACAATCGAGGATGTCCCCGAAATCGTTGCCCGCCCGTTTACTGAAAGCGATGGCACTAGAGGCAGAATCCTTTATGTGTACGCCAAACCTGGTAATAGCCTTCTTGATGGGCGTTATCTTTTGAAATTTGCAAAGTTTTTGCGTGGCATTCCAGGTGAAGGCGACACTTTCCTGACATCAGGCCAACCGCTTGTGTTTGCAGACATGATCGACGCCATCATTAACGATGGGACCCAAGTCACGGTAATCGCAGTGGTTGGGGTCTTTTTATTGCTAATTGTTGCGTTTAGATCTGGCCTTTATACAGGTTCAGTGTTGTTGGCCGCGGTGCTAGGAACCCTTTGGATGATCTGCATTGGGGCATTGTTTGATATCAAACTTAACTTCCTGAACTTTGTTGTCATTCCCATCATGTTAGGCGATGGAGTCGACTATGGAGCAAACATAATCGAGCGTTACAGGGCGATTGGAAAGGGAGGCGTTGCTGAGGCCATCCAGACGACTGGGGCCGCTGTCATGCTGGAATCATTAACAACCATGCTGGGATTCGCCTCTTTGATCATGTCCTCTAACATGGCTTTGCAAAGCTTTGGAATCTTGGCCAATGTCGGCGAAATCACCTGCCTAGCGGCCTCCACAATAGTGATGATGGCCCTCATCGCATGGATAGAGCGAAGAAGGGCAAGAAAGGCGGCAATCAAGCAAGGCTAACCCCCGGACCATGTTGCAGGGTGCCCTCTCGACCGCCTTTTAGCTCCGGATTCTGCTAAACAGCACAATCGTCTCCCTGTCCCGCACCCTTCACTCTGACCCTGCCCCTGCCCCCCTGTCAAATCAGCAGCCCGCCTCTTAAAAACGCCAGCAGCTCATTGACAAATGCCTGCTCATCCAGCTCAACCAGCCCCATGGCCCATGCCCACAACACGCCCCTTAGGGACCCAATCAATGCATGCGCCGTGACCTTTGTATTACAGGCGTGAATGATTCCCAAAGAAACTCCGTCGTCCAGCGATTCAGCAAGCCACTCGCCAAGGCGCCCATAAAAGGCCATCAGGCGATTTTGGGCACCTTCGTCAAGACCTTCAGCCTCGGCCATCAGGATCTTTACAGCATCCTTATCTTCCATCAGGCATTGGATCAACCTCATGGCGTTATCTCGAATCTGGGATTCAACAGTGACTTCATCTGGAGATTGCGGAATAATGATGGGATAGATTCTTGCCAACAGGTCTTCAAAGATCCGGTCTAGCAAAGCATCGAAAATGGCCCGCTTACCATCGAAATAAAGATAGAAAGTGCCTCTGGCGATACCGGCCTTAGCGATAATATCCGACACTCCAGTTGCGTGATAGCCCTTGTCAGCAAAAACCACCTGAGCCGCGGCCAAAATTTGTTCACGTCGTTTGTTAGAAGCCACTTACACATCTCCCGAATGGTTAGCCCCCTTCCTGGAAGTAACCGGATGTCGCGATGGAGTCAAGTATATTTCTTGCCTTCCAGAAGCGGCAGCAACCCCATTTTTGCGTTCAAACAAAGGCACCATGGCTGATGCCGTCAAGGCCGTGCTTATTACTTTTCGCCCAAGCTTCCAGCCAATATTCTTGGTCATTGAGTTTTGATGCGCACCATTTTGTCTTGTTCGTGCATGTTCCTTGACTATAAAAGCAAAATCTTCAATAGAACGCTGATCTACCGAATCGCCCATAATCTCCAAGGTCATGGATGGCAATCCATAATCCTGTTCAACACTTAGGTAGTGAGACTCAGCAATCTTACCTGGCATACACTCTAAAGGAATCACCGACACAACACCATCAATTTCACCTGCCTTGTACTCGGCTAGAGGTGCGCCTACAGTCAAGATCGCCTCACCAAGCTGGTCTTTGGAAACATACTCCCCGCCAGCATCCAAAGATGACAGAACCGTGGTTCTATGGCCCCACCCCAAATGCTGTGCCATGGTGTCCCACAGGCGGTCCATGATGTCTTCCTGAATGGCCCCAGTCAGGAAAACAGAAGGAGGAGCTTCAGTTCGCAATGGACGCCCATCCAAGATCCTCTTCCTATAAGTCCAGGATGCATACTCAATCCATTCAATAAAGGGTGTGAGCCTCACCTTAAGGCCGCACTGTTCCAACCTGTCGATCATGAAATCATTGGCAAATGGGTCCAAACGAACATAAATCTCCCCTGTCAAAGCTACAGTTGGAAGAACTTTGTCAAAGTCCTTGATTTGCGCAAACTCCTTCGCTGCATCTTCGAGAACTGGACGCACCCCACCCATAGTCTTTGGGATATCCAAAATAGCCTGTCCCAAGGTATGCCCCGGCGGATTTTCCAATACATCCATCAGCCTTGAAAACGCCTGGTCAAATATCTTTTGGGCGGCACCTGGGACTGTTTCCACCGGTCGAACATCATGCAAGGCAGCCTGCAACACATCCCCAGCTACCATCCCAGTCCAGACTCTAACCTGAAAATCTGCAGGCAAACCCTCAAAGTAGTTCTCATCTGAAGGCGAAACGATTTTTACCCTGTCAGCCCAACCATTTCGCTCGAAAATCAGTTTGTGAAGCAGGTTGTAAGACCCAAAACGACAAGGGCCATCCGCAGTTGGCATCAGATAAGCAAAACGCTCATTGGTATGCCTGTCCTTTTCAAGCCGCTGTAAAATCGAACCAGCCGTAATAATCATTGGAACGCATTCTTTTCCAGAGGTGTTCTTTCGTCCAAGCTCAAGCGCCTTTCGGTCTGGAAGCGGTAACGTTTCACAACGAATCCCCTCACCCCTCAAGGCAGCAGAAGTTGCATAAGCGGCCACCCCCATTGGAGGTATCAGCAACAAATCATCGTTTTTCTTGGTGGTCGGGATGTCCTGACTGACCCCATCAATCGTCCTAAAATCATTTACAAGCCTGCTGTCTCTGGTTTTTTGATCAAGCGACCTATCCTGCTCTACGCAAAACAAAAACGCCTCAAGTCGCGTTCTAGTCCCAGCATCACCAGAATGGCCGTCAGTCTCAATAACAGCCCAAGGCTTGTTGGCCATCTGCCAGGAAAAGAAGTGCATCACAAAGCTGTCCGGCCCACACGAATAGTTCGAGCAATAAACAGGATAGAGGCCGTCAGTGCGGCGCACCTGATGTGCCGCCCTGACATTTGCCTGACCGTGACGCCAGTAAATATCTGTAAACGCCGGAGTTTCAGGTGCCAAAGGCAAGCAATCAACTGGCAATGCCAAAGCACCCAACTCTCGCAAAATCTTCGGCACATTCGAGTTTAAAACATCGTTATATAGGGTATAAACCCGCCCAAAAAGCACTATAACTGGCAGGCCTTTTTCCTTTGCCCAGTCCAACGCTCTTTGGCCAATCTCCAGGCACTTTTTATCAAAATCATCTTGGACCGTTGACGCCTTTTTCCAAGCCTGATACCACTTTTTCCCCACGCCCAAAGATCTTGCCAGTTCCCTTACTGACTTTTTGAAATCCTTGGAATGAATTCCTTCAGGCCCAACTTCAATTACGGGATCCAGCAGTTTTGGGGCATCACCTCGTCGCCAAATTGATTGCCTCAAAAGAGCTGGCGCCGACTGAACGACAGGACAAGTAACAGATGTTCGTTCATCAGCCGGCCTTGGAAGTTCCCTGATCATGGGTACCAAGATGAAATCCACATCAGACTGCGCCATTTGTTCAGCCACACCATAAAACATCTGCATTGGCGCACACCATGGAACCTCGCTAATCTCAATACCCTTGCGCAGGATTCTTTGATTGGCCTCAGTAAATACCATGGGTTCAAAACCTAAGGCGCGTACGAAACTAGCAAAAAACGGTGCCAGGGATTTAAGCTCAAAAACATCAGTTAAGGCAATGATTCCTTTAGCCTCTTCCCCATCTGGCTCCTGGACTTTTGCATATATATCCCCAGCCAGTTCCTCTCGTTCCTTTGTTGGATCTGGGGCTTTGTTAGGTAACTTGTTCCTGCCAGCAGTTTTGTCATAAAGACTGCATGATCCACCCCATGTGAAGTTGCCTCTGATTCCTGCAACATCTGTAACCAGGCGGTCTATCTGACATTTGTTGCCAGGCTCGCCGCAGCCCTTTGTAGATTTACAGGTAAAGGTGTCTCTCTTAACCACCTTAGCTTTTAAAAACGACTCCAGTTGTAGCGGCTCGGCCTTTACATCCAATTGCTCTCTTGCCAACAAGGCAATCCCAACGGCGCCTATCGTCCCAGGATTTGGCGGCACTATCACCGTCTGGCCAGTCTGTCTGGCTACTGCAGCAGCTAAAGCGTCGGAAGAAAAGGGCATTCCTTGGCAAAACACCTTTTTACCTACTGGACGATTTCCCTTTACGCGGTTCAGATAGTTGCTGATTACCGAATCATAAAGTCCAGCCAAAATTGCCTTGGTTTCACGCCCTGCCGCCATTGCCTGCTCGATGACTTCAGCCATAAATACAGAACAGTGCTGTCCAAGCGACACGACGTGGTCTGCCTGCAACGCCAAGCGCCCCATCTCTTTGACATCGTTGATGTTTTCAAAACACTGACCTTGCTCCTCGATGAAAGAACCAGTCCCAGCGCTGCAAGCCTCATTCATTGCAGCATCAACCACCCTTCCATCTTCCAAACGGATGTATTTGGCGTCCTGCCCACCTAGTTCAAAGATGGTGTCAACCTCTGGATCCCAGTACACGGCACCAGCGGCATGAGCCGCAATTTCATTCATTATGAACACTTGGCTTGCATTCATTGCAGAAGCGGCCAAGGAGCCCACGATTTGTCTACCAGACCCAGTGACTCCGATGGAAATCACATCAGCATGATGGCCATGAGCCTTCAAAAACTCATCAATCAAGCCTCTAGCGGCCTCAACTGGATTGCCCAGCGTACGAGACCACGAATCCCACAAGGCTGTGCCTTCATCAATATCAATAGCTGCAGCCTTAGACCCGGTACTACCAATGTCAAGCCCAATTATCACTTGGCGCCGTTTATCACCCCACTCCTGATTTTTTCCAGTAAGGCGATGCACCTTATCCATCGATTTCGTCAGTGGAGGCAAGGTCTGAAAGGAGGTTGGCTTTGTAAAAACCAGTAGTTCAGAGATCGGCGGCAGATCAATGCTACCTGACTTGGCCGCCAAAACCGCAGCACCAACGGCCTCTATGAATTCTGTTTGGCTGTAGTCGAAATCAATAAATTCCAGGTTTGCCCCATTGGCGAATTGTTTAAACCGCTTTCGAATGCGACCAGACCTTACCACACCACCAGCCATAACCAGCGCGGCCTCATCAGATCGCGGACGAAGCAATGTCTTGACGTTGTCACAAACGGCATCATAAAGCCCAGCCAATATTGTCGCTGCATCCTCCCCCTTATTGGCTAGGTGTGTCATATCAGTCTTCAATATGACAGGACATCTACCAGAAAGATGGGCAGGATTGGCAACTTCTTCCACCATTTCATCGGCTTTAGCCAGGTCCAAGTCAAAACGCCCAACCAGCTGGCGCAAAAAGCTGCCAGTGCCTTGAGAACAGCGGCTGTTTTCACGCACAGAACTACTGTCGTCGTCTCGAATTTCCACCACAGAAAATCCCTGAGCACCAATCGAAACAACAGAAATGGCTTTATGTTCAGGAAACAAAAGCCTAGCACCCTGAACTATCGCCGTCTTGGTAGGGATTCTGGCCAACCGCAAAGACGACCCAATCCTCCCAGTCGCAGCCGCCCCATTTACCTCTGACCACCCAAGCTCGCTCAAAAGCCCCTGAACAGTCTGCCCAACCTCCCCACCATGCTCGCCTCGAACCGTCCGGCCCACAACAGCAACCCCATTATTAACAACGAGTTCTGCAATCTTGACGCTCTCTGCACCAATATCAAATCCAAGAAATCGTCCATCATTTAACCGGCTCATCAACTCAACTCCCCAAAACTGTACTGACGTGTCAGTTCACCGTGCGGAAGTTTATGCTTGTGAAAAAGCAGAGTCAAATTGTGAGGGCGAATTCTGAGGCAGGGGGGCGGGTTGGGCGGGAGCAGGGACAGGGGCAGGGACGGGGACGGGGGCGGGGAGGTGGTGCGGGGTGCGGAGTGCGGGGAGAAGGGGGCAGGGGCGGGAGGCAAAAGAGATTGTGCTGATCTGCAGGATTTGGAGCTAAAAAGAGGTCGAGAGGGCACCCTGCAACATGGTCCGGGGGCAATCCTGGAGGGCGCTATCGGGAGTTGCCGACAGTCGGGGTGGCTACGGGAGATTTTGGGCCCGGAAGGATGCCCACGGACATGTTTTTAAACTGTAACGAAGAGATCAAACGCCAAAAAGAACCAACAATCAGGAACCAGAGCAGACAAATTAGCTGGATCTGCTGCAGGGCCAGAAACGTGGAGATGATCGTGCTAATCTAAAGGATCTGGAGCTAAAAGAAGGTCGAGAGGGCACCCAGCAACATGGTCCCGGGGCAATCCTGGAGGGCGCTATCGGGAGTTGCCGACAGTCGGGCTGGCTACGGGAGATTTTGGGCCCGGAAGGATGCCCCCGGACATGTTTTACAACTGTAACGAAGAGGAAAAACGCCAAAGCCCAACAAACATCTGCAACCAGAACATGCTAATTGGCAGGGACAGGGCCAGGAAACTGGGGCAGGGACAGGGCCAGGGGCAGGGACAGGGCCAGGAGCAGGCTCAGGCTGGAACAGGATCCTCGTCGTCATCCGGGCTGGTCAGTTGGGCGGTCACCTCTTCGATTGATTTGACAGGTGACAGCAGGAACAACACGTCACCAAGCTCTATCATGGTGTCGCCTCTTGGAGCCATGATTTTATCCTCTCGAACGATAGAGCTTATTAAAACGTTTGATGGTAATTGCAGATCCTTAATAAGCTTCCCGATTGAAACTGCACCCTCCTCGATGTGAACCTCAAAAAGGTCTGTATCACAACGTTTGGTGGCATACAGCTCAACTGTATAGGAAGCCTTTTTCTTTAGCGGCACCGTCAACTTCAACAGTTTTGCCATCGGCCCCATGGTTGTTCCCTGAACTAGACACGTCATCAAAACTGCAAAGAAAACAATACTAAACACATGGCCATCAGGATCCAGATCATTAGCTGCCGGATACGTGGCCAAAACGATAGGAACAGCCCCCTTGATCCCACCCCAAATCAAAAAGCTCCGTTCACGCCAGTCAAACTTGAATAAGGCGGTAGAAAGCAAAACTGCTACTGGCCTAGCAACCAGAATCATCAGGACGGAAATCAAGACAGCCTGTGGCCAGATCCCCCCAAAGCCACTAGGATTCGCTAAAACTCCCAACATCAAGAACAAGGCGACATTTGAAAAAGAGGCAACACCATCAAGAAAATGACCAACACCACGTTTGAAGGTAAAGTCAGTATTGCCAAACCAATAACCACCAAAGAAAACCGCGATGATTCCATTTGCATTAATAGCTTCAGCACCACCGTACGCCAATAAAGGCACTGTAATCCCAAGTACAAAGTAGTGCCCTCGGTTTTCAGACTCAAGCCTGTCAAACAAAAAGCGCCCAATTTTACAAGTTACCCACCCAATACCAACCCCTGCAACGAAGCTCCAGATAAGGCCCAAGGTCAATGGAAGCCATCCAGACCCATCTTGCCCCTTAATCGCAGCTATAAACGTGGCCGTAAGCAGAATTGCCATTGGGTCGTTAGCGGCAGACTCAACATCCAAGGTGGTCGCCAAGTTCCTGCGTATAGGAGTCTGCCTGGTAGCCATGATGACGGCGGCAGCATCAGTTGATGAAAGAATCGAGCCAATCATCATCGATGTAAGCAGATCCAACTTGGTTATCAGATGAATCAATCCACCCAAAACAGCGGCGGTAACGATAACCCCAAAGGTTGCAAGGGTTAAAGCTGGCCCTTTGACAGACTCGAAGATTGCGCGCTTAGTTTGAAAGCCACCATCAAAGATTATGAAAATCAGAAGTAAATCGCCTACACGCCTAGCTAATTCCGCATTATTGAATTCAATTAACGCCAAGCCATCAGAACCAACAATCATACCAATGCCCAAAAAGGCAATTAGCATCGGCATGCCAAACTTGGAACTAACGCGAGCCGAAAAGATGGCGGCGATCACCAGAAGCGATAACAACAGGTACATCGAATCTCCAAACTAGCACTAGGCTCACAAAGAAGCAGCCTGCTCCAAGCGGGCCAAAATCTCCGAATCCAGTTCGATATCTGCGGCCTTGATGTTTTCAACGGCCTGTAAAGCAGTTTTCGCACCACAAAGAGCAGTTGTCACGCCTTTTTTTGCTAAAACCCATGCAATTGCAATCTGCCCAGCAGCAACCCCAAATGATTTCGCTATCTTAGCAACCCGATTTGTTGCGGCAATATAGCGCTCAAAGGTCGGCATCTTGAAACGTGGATCTGTCGCCCTTATGTCTTTTGGGTCAAATTGATGGTCAGGTGTAAACTTGTCTGTAAGTAGCCCCCTTGCAAGTGGCTCATAGACCAAAACCCCGAGGTCACGCGCAATGCATATGGGCAGGATTTCCTCTTCAATATCACGGCGAAACAGGTTGTACGGAGGCTGCAGCGAGGCTGCCACTCCAGTATCCGCGGCTTTATTAAGCTCGGCTGGTAAAAAGTTCGACACCCCAATTGCGGCCACCTTTCCAGCCTTAACGAACTCCGCCAGATAGCCCATGGTTTCATCAATAGGCCACCCAGCCTCATACCAATGAACCTGTAACAGGTCGATTCTGTCTACTTTAAGGCGTCTAAGGCTGTCATCGACCTGAGAAATCAAACCCTCGCGGCTTAAATCAAACCTTAAAAGTCCAGGCCTGACTTCTATAGGGCCACATTTGGTCGCGATAATGACCTTTTGAGACACACCCTCAAGCGCCTTTCCCAAGACGCTCTCGGCATGCCCGTTGCCATATAAAGGCGCGGTGTCAAAAAGATTGACACCCAAGTCCAAGGACCTGTGTATCGCCTTGATAGAGTCCCGATCATCAACTTTTCCCCAATCTGCCCCACCAATGGCCCAAGCACCAAAGGCAATCACTGAAACATCAAAACCCGTCTTTCCCAAGCGTCTGTATTGCATCATGAAATCCTTATCAACCAGCCTTTTTAACAACAAAACATGTGGTCTGGATCAGCACCAGTTTTTGGGTATAACACATCGCGAACCTGATTTACAAATCACCTAATTCCGATTACAATGCTGCGACTTTTAGGACCACCGGTCCACTCCACTTTTGGAAGGGAAAAATGACTCAAGACGACCAGAATTCAGGATTGAAACAAAGCTCCATTTTTAATGGCGTAAGCGAATACACAACCGAAAGTATCAAGGTCTTAAAGGGCCTAGAAGCGGTCAGAACTCGTCCTGGTATGTACATCGGAGATACCGACGATGGTTCAGGGCTCCACCACATGGTTTACGAGGTGGTAGACAACTCGATTGACGAGGCGTTGGCAGGTTTTTGCAATCGTATCGACGTCATCATCCATGATGGTGGTGCGGTAACCGTTGAAGATAACGGTCGAGGCATCCCAGTAGGAACACATGAATCCGGCAAGTCAGCCGCCGAAGTCGTGATGACGGAACTTCACGCTGGCGGAAAGTTCGACCACGACTCCTACAAGGTGTCAGGCGGTCTGCATGGCGTTGGGGTGTCTGTCGTCAACGCGCTTTCCGAGCACTTGCGAATGGAAATTCGCAGGGAAAGCGGTGTATTTGCTCAAGAATACGTGAAAGGAGTCCCGCAGGCCCCTCTGGAAAGGATTGGTAACACAAATCGCACCGGTACAAAAATCACTTTCCAGCCTGACACCACCGTTTTCAGCAACACAGAGTTCAACTTTGACACGCTGTCCCAAAGACTGCGTGAGTTGTCATATCTAAATCCAGGGCTGAAGATCGCCATAACTGACGAACGGGTTGAAGATCGCCATCACCTGTTTCACTTCGAAGGCGGTATTGTCAGCTTTGTTGAGCATCTGAACCGAAATAAAGTGGTAGTCCACGACAAGCCCATTTACATCAACTCGGTTAAGGATGACGTGGGTGTCGAGGTCGCGATGCAGTGGAGCAAGGAGACCTACCACGAAACGATGTATTGCTTTACCAACACCATCATTAACCGCGATGGTGGTACGCATGTGGCCGGCTTCAGAGCTGCTCTTACTAGGACAATCAACAACTACGCGGATGCGGAGGGGCTGCTTAAGAACTTTAAGGGGACGCTGGCTGGAGAAGACGTTCGCGAAGGCTTGACAGTAGTTTTATCCCTGAAAGTTCACGACCCAAAATTCAGTTCTCAGACCAAGGACAAACTGGTTTCTTCGGAAGTAAAAGGCGCTGTCGAAAGTGCGGTTAACGAAGGCTTGGCCGACTTTTTCGAGCGAAATCCCGCCGTTGCTAAGGCCATTGTCTCCGAGGCTGTAAATGCTGCCAGGGCAAGGGATGCTGCCCGTAAAGCTAGGGACGTGGTACGTCGTAAAGGAGTTTTGGACGGCGCCTCACTACCTGGAAAACTGGCTGACTGTCAGGAAAAAGACCCTGCAAAATCCGAACTTTACATCGTCGAAGGTGACTCAGCAGGAGGCTCAGCAAAGCAAGGACGAGACAGAGCCACCCAGGCAGTGTTGCCTTTGCGGGGCAAGATTCTGAACGTTCTAAAGGCTCAGCCTGACAAGCTTTTAAGCAGTGACGCAATTGTTACGCTGATAACGGCGCTAGGTGCCGGGATTCGTATTGGCGGCCGAGTTGGAAAAGACGACTCTGGGCCCGAAAGCAGCCGAGATGATTTCGATATCGACAAAATCAGATATCACAAAATCATCATCATGACCGATGCTGACGTCGACGGTTTGCACATTCGCACCCTATTGCTGACTTTCTTCTTCAGACACATGCCTGAAGCTATTGAACGTGGCTATGTGTACATTGCCCAGCCACCGCTTTTCAAGGTAAAGAAAGGGCGCAGCGAGATGTACTTAAGGGATGAAAAGGCGCTTGAAGAGTTCTTGCTTACCAGCGGCGTCGACGGGATTGATGTTGTCCCGTCTGGTCAATTGATGCCTTTGGCACCCAGTGAGCTTCAAAATTACCTGCAAAAGGTCTCTTTAATCGACCGCTATCGAACCTCAATTGAGCTTAGGGCTGATAGCCGGATTGTCCAAGCCTGCTTCTGGGGCCGAGACATGGGACCAGAGGACCTTCGCAGCATGGACCGAATCGAGGCTTTGAAGAAACGAATAACCAAGTATGTGGCTGAGTTCCACCCAGATGCCGAAGAGCCGACTTACGAAGTCGTAAGAGACGAAGAATATGATGCAAGAATGTTACGGGTGACTAGCCGGAAACACGGTCAAGATCGCGTGACAACCATTTCCACAGCATATTTGCTACGGCCAGAAGTTGTGCAAGTGCGTCGTGGATACGCTGAGCTTCGTAAAGTTGCAGCGTGGCCCTATGCCGTGACGGAAGGGGAGTCCACCACAGAGGTTCGCTCCCCCGAAGAGCTCTTGGAGAAGGTGATGGCAAAGGGCCAAAAGGGCCTATCGATGCAACGCTACAAAGGTTTGGGAGAAATGAATCCTGGCCAGCTGTGGGAAACCACAATGGATCCTGCAGCTCGTACTTTGCTGAAGGTCACTATTGAAGACGTGGTTGAAGCCGACGCCATGTTTGTTTTGTTAATGGGTGACGCTGTTGAGCCACGTCGCGAATTCATTAATCAAAACGCACACACCGTACGCAACTTGGATATTTGATTCCCTAGATATACCTGACCTGGATACCTGTTTGACATGTCAACTGATGAGCGCCCTTTCCTTGAACAGATCGAGTCATTTTTCCTGGAAACAGTCCAGCAAGGGTTAGCCTTAAGACCAAGTGACGTTGAAATCACCAAGGACTGGGAAAAGCGCGGAGTTCCAGTCGAGGTTGTGCGCAAAGGTATAGCCGATGGCATCCAGCGGTTTTTGGCAACCGCCGCTCCTAGTCAACCACTTCCTGGCGTTTTAAAGTACTACCGAACGTTTGTAGAAACCGAATTTGAGACCTGGAAGCGGGCAAAGATGATGGGGCTTGGTATTGCGTCCGAGCCTGTGATTAAACCTGTGGACATGATACAGGCGGCGATAAATGTGTTGTCCAAGTGGAATGACCAAGCACAGAATCCAAAAACTAAAGCCCTTTTTTCTAAAGCAATAACAAAGCTTGAAAACAGGCCGCAAAGCCAGTCTGCAGTCGAATTAATTGGGGAACTTGATGACTGGCTAGCCTTGGAATTGCTTGATAATCACGGAAATTATGAATGGCGAGATTCCATGAAATCCGTCTTGGAAGCGGCCCAAATGCGTGGTGTTGGCTTTGAGGCTTTAAAGGAGCTTGAAAAAGCACAGATTCGTCTGCATGCCCAGCAATTAATTGGCTATACTGGCCTGGTAAACGCCTGCCTCGATTGGGAGGATGATTAAAGATGGACTGTGTAAAGTGTGCTGATACAGGCTACTTAGTTGCCCCAGAGGGCGAAATGGCAGTAGCTAGGGTCTGTGACTGCCAGATTCCATGTCCAGTGTGCGACGACACCAGGTTTTCCATCGATTACTCGGTCACCCCACCGGTTACTCGCCCATGTGGGTGCATACAACTGCGTAAACGAATCGAAAAATTTAACGAGGCTCAGATCCCTGCCAGATTCCATCGTTCGACGTTGGAAAATTACGAAGAACTGGCTGGTAATCAAGCAAAAATCAAGATGCACTTTAATCGCTATCGCCAGGCATATGAACCTGGTGCCAAGGGGCTTTTGCTGTCCGGCATTCCAGGAGTCGGCAAGACGCATCTGATATGTGGGCTGCTTCGCCATCTTGGACTTGAACTGAACAAAACTGTGCGTTTCGTCGACTTCTTCAACCTGCTAGACATGCTAAAAAGCAGTTGGAATGACGATAAAGGCGATGGCGACATCATGAACTCGCTGGCTTCAGTTGATGTCTTGGCCATCGATGAAATGGGCAAACGGCCAATGACAGCCTGGGAGCTAAGCGTTTTAGATCAACTGATAAGTCGCAGATATAACTCACGAAAAACCATGCTTATCACAACAAATCTTGCTATAGATACAGCTGGACAGAGTCAAAATGTTAAAAGGAGGCGCCTGGTTGACGAGGTCCAAGAAAGGATCTATTCGCGCCTAATCGAGATGTGTGATTTCTTGGAAGTTAAGGGAGTTGATTACAGAATTAGCAAGCAATAACTTACAGTTCCTTGCGCCCTTTCAGAGCCCTCATTAACGTGACAGCATCCAAAAATTCAATTGAAGACCCCATTGGGATGCCTGTTGCAGGCCTAGTCACTCTAACGCCATAAGGCTCCAAAGTTTTACGGATATACAAGGCGGTAGTTTCACCCTCCGCATCCGCGGAAGTGGCAACTATCACTTCCTTGATACCACCAGCCTTCACCCGGTTTACAAGTTCAGCTATTCGAAGCTTGTCTGGGCCAATTCCCCTCAAAGCTGAAATCGCGCCACCTAATATGTGATACCTTCCCCTAAATTCCCCTATCTTTTCAAAGGATACTAGATCCGCAATCCCCTCAATGACGCAAATAACACTTGGATCCCTTAGCTCGTCAAGGCAAAGCACACACAGCTCGCCATCTGCCAAGAATCCACATTCGCGACAAGGGGTTACCTGCGCCGAAACACTGGCCAAGGCCTCACTTAAAGCCTCAACCCCCTCAGGTCCACGCAACATCAGGTTTAAAACATATCTGGTGGCAGTTTTCTCACCAACTCCAGGAAGCTTTCTAAGCTCATTAATCAGACTTACAACAGCGGATGGCAGCACCGCGCTCATTCGTTTTAACTCCAGTGTTTAAATAAATCAGCCTTCAAGTTTGGTATCAACGATTTCAAACGGCATAAGTTCCGTCAGACGATTGACTACGGGGTCGTTTAAAATCAAGCGGTTTGCCTTACTTTCACGCTCCAGTAAATCCTGATTCGGTTCAGGTGACGCAGGAGCTTGAGGCTGCTGTACATCATGACTAGCAGGCGCTGTATCAACTGAAACTCCAGCTATAGCATGCAATCTAGCAGCAGCTTGGGCAGCTGGCCCCATGCTAGGTTTTGGCTGTGGTGGTGGAGCAACCCTAGGAGCTGGATTACTTACATAAGCAGGCGAAACATTGGAAGAAGTTGCCTTTGAAGCAAGATTGCCCGCCCCTGTCATCAGGTCTTCAAGCCTGGAAATCATGTTTTCAATGCCAGTCAGCGAATCCATTCGACTGGCCTGAACCACCGCTGCCTGAGCCAAAAGCTCTGGACTCCTTGAATCTGCGGCCCTGTCAGAGGCGTCCACAAGCATGTTCAGCAAAACAGCCAAATAATCAACGGAACGGCCACTGCTAAGGCTAACCATCTGTTTTATTTCAGCATCAGTCAATCCAGTCTCAAGCGCAGATTGCTGGCCTAAAACGTTCACCTTGATGCACTCGGACAAAAACCTGGCCAAATCAGCCAGCACCTGACGCGCAGGCAGCCCCCTTTCTTGGGTTTGCACAAACACCTTCAAAGCAGTGGCAGAATCCCCTGCCAAAATTGCAGTCAACAGGTTTTCAAAGATACCCCTGTTACCTGTACGCAAAACGGCCGCCACGTCGTCGACTCGAATATTGTTACCAGCAAAGGAAATCACTTGGTCAAGCAGGCTGCATCCATCTCTAACGCTTCCATCAGCCTCTCTGGCAACCAATCGCATGGCATCAGGTTCAACTGTGACACCCTCACCCGCTGCAATATGCTCCAGATGACGAGCCAACACCTGTAATGAAGCTCGCCTGAATTCAAAAACCTGGCACCTTGAAGCGATAGTCGCAGGAACTTTATGCAACTCGGTAGTTGCAAAGATAAAAACAACGTGCGGTGGCGGTTCCTCAAGGGTTTTCAAAAGCGCGTTAAAGGCCTCGTTGGTCAACATATGAACTTCGTCGATTATGTAGACCTTGTAACGATCCCTTGTAGAAGCAAAGGCAACCCCTTCCCGCAGTTCGCGGATACTGTCGATGCCTCTGTTGGAGGCTCCGTCTATTTCCTTGACGTCAAGCGAGCGCCCCTCAGTAATCTCACGGCACGCCTCACACTCGTTGCATGGTTGTGGAGTCGGGCCATTTACACAATTAAGCGCCTTGGCCAGAACTCGCGCAGCCGTGGTTTTGCCAATTCCCCGAATGCCAGTAAACAAAAAGGCATGATGAACGCGCCCAGAAGTGATGGAATTTTTAAGCGTCGTTACAATGTGCTCTTGTCCAACAATATCTTCAAAAGTCTGCGGGCGCCATTTCCGAGCAATAACTTGATACGACATCTGAATTCCGTGAAGAAAAAGGGCAGAAAAAATACCGGGACAGGACACCCGCAACGAATCTTACCGTTGCTTCCTTCCGGACCTGGCGGGGTTGGGAAAACATCACGCCGCCCCATCCCGGCAAGTAGGCTTTTAGCACCACCTGCCCAAAGTTGCAAGCGTTTGAGTCAAATTCAACCAAAAATCACCGACAGGCCAATGTCTGGGGTGCCTAGATAAGGCCGCTTTGAAATCAACGGCTAATCTTGAAGAGAGCAACATAATCAGTTTATGGTCTCAATTCAGTGGTCAGATCCTTTCGGAAAAGCTACTTAGCTATCGGTGCAGAGACATCAACGCGGATAGCAACGTCATCACGGATCAGGTTGTCAGGCATGCCAGGATAACTCATTCCAAAATCCTTGCGATTAATGGAAAAAGACGCCTTGACCTTCAAGCCATCTGGGCTAATCGCAATGGTGGCCGGGAATGTAATGTGCTGAACATGATTATTTAACTCAAGACTGCCACTTACATTCCAGTTGTCGCCTTCACCCTTTGCAACAACAGTCGAAAGAAATGAAGCTGTAGGGTTCGTCTCAACACCAAAGAAGTCCTTAGACAGCAGATGAGCTGTCAGCTTTTCGTCATCTGAGTACAGTGACGCGATGTCAATCTCAACTGCAAGCTTTAGATGTTCGACTTTACCAGTTGGGGTCTCAGCAGTTCCTTTGAACTTTTTAAAACCGCCGTCATGTTTGCCGGTAACCTTTGAACCAGTCCACTCAAGCTTGGTAGTATCGCCATTGATGCGAAAAAGCAGCTTACCGTCAGTTTCAGCTATCTGTTCAACGGTTACTGGCTTCTTGTTGGCCTCAATAGCAGCCTTTGGTAGATCCTTAGCCGGATCAGAGCATGCAACTGCTCCGAGAGCAACGGCCACAACCATAAAAACTTTAAAATAACGCATTAAAATCCTCCAATAACTATCGATTTCTCCTGCATGCTACGGCTGATAACAACTCAGTTCGGATGCAGGGTACCCAAGGTGTGGCCGACGAGTCACTTCGTCAAGATCCACCCCAATCTTCGGATTTATTATTAAATAATATCAGTACCCTTGAGGATTATCAGACTGCCATCGCCAGGAATCTGCACACATCTGCTCAAGACTGTGGATGGCCCGCCACTCAAGCGCCTTTTCAGCCAATTCTGGGTTTGCGTAACACTCGGCTATGTCCCCAGGTCTGCGATCAACAACTTCAAAGGCAATCTCGCGTCCAGCGGCCTTTTCACACGCCCTTAAAACTTCAAGCACGCTACTACCCTTACCTGTTCCCAGGTTAAACACATGAATTCCAACATTATTTTCCAGATGTTTTAAAGCATGAAGGTGCCCCAGTGCCAAATCTACCACATGAATGTAATCCCTGACCCCAGTACCATCTGGAGTAGGCCAGTCATTTCCAAACACCCGAACCTTTGGCAAGCGCCCAACTGCCACCTGGGTAATGTAAGGCACTAAATTATTTGGTATTCCGTTGGGGTCTTCGCCAATTTTACCACTCGGATGAGCGCCAACAGGATTGAAATAGCGAAGCATCGAAATCCGCCAACTAGGATCTGCGTTATGGAGATCCCGCAGAATCTGTTCAATCTGAAACTTGGTCTGCCCATAAGGATTAGTTGGTTTTAATGGAAAATCTTCCGTTATGGGCACTTTATCTGGAGCACCATAAACGGTTGCAGATGATGAGAACACCAGCGTCTTTACGCCATGACGCTCCATTGCTTCAATCAGGTTTAAAGTCCCTACCACGTTGTTTTTATAGTACAAAATGGGCTTCGCAACTGACTCACCTACCGCCTTTAAACCTGCAAAGTGAATAACGGCATCAAATCTGGTTGCAGCAAAAACTCGATCCAGCGCTTCTGCATCTAAAAGATCTACTTCGTGGAAGTCCAGATTTTTCTTGGTGATTTCTGACACACGCGAAAGCGCCTTTGGACTACTGTTGGAAAGATTATCTACCACCGAGACCTGGTGGCCAGCCTCAAGCAGCACTACACACGTATGACTTCCAATGTATCCAGCCCCTCCAGTTACCAATATGTTCATTTTCCATCTCCTGAATTAAGGCTGCTGCAGTCACATCCCCATGATTTTGGGACCTTGACACAAATCTGACCTGCAATTATTTCGTGCCCCTCTTTCTTTGGGTGGATATGATCGAACGAATGCAGTTCTGGTCGAAGATACCACCTTGGTAGCGCCCTTGCCTGTTCTATCAAACGTGCACGTTCAGCTTTTTGTTGACCTTCAGGGACCTTAGCCATCAACTTTTGCATGTCTTTGTCTTTGTCAAAAGACCGCTCAAGAGGCCCTGCAGGCCGCAGCTCGGCATCTTTGTCTCGCAAAGGCGAATCATAGAGGTCCACAGCAATATCCGGAAGTTCCGACGCCTGCCACCCAGTACGCCCCTCAGCGTATTTTCCCAAAGCGACCTCTGGAGACAAACGTCCCATCACAAAATCTGCCGCCTTTTGGGTGTTGTTTTGGCGTCCAATTCCTGTAAATCCGGTCCACCTTTTATCCTTTTCACTTCCCCAAGGGGAAAGGGTTAACCCAACAACTTTAAAGCCGTTTTGATGGGCAAGTGTATACAAAGACATAATGTCATAGTTGGTTTTTTCAGGATTTCCAACACTATTTAGGCCTCCCAATACAATCACCCAGGACTCCTGCTTTTTTGGGTCAACATTAGGGTTTTTAACAACCTGCGCCTCAAAACGCTTCATTACGGCCCAAGCGCTGTACCCAACCTTTGCAACGTTCACGACCTCAATGTTGGAACAAGCCCGCTCCAGATAAGCACCAAAACCAAATGACAACGCCGCCACAGAACCGCCAGCGACTATCACCTTGACAGGCTTGTCTGTTTTAAAAGACCAGTCGCCTACGGGCTCGTCTACTCCAGGCTTAGCATTGACCGCACTGCCAACAAAAACCAGCAAAGCTACTAAAACCAAGCGAATCACAAGTTACTCCAGAAACAAGGCCCTGAAAGTATCAGTGATTATTCGCGTTAAATAAAGTTTAAGCATAAATTCCTGCCAATATTGAAAATTGCGACTCTTTAGCTTGACTGCTTTGCCTGTAAAGGTGAGCCTATAGTGCTTATAACACGGGGCTTTAAAAATGCGCCTAACCATCGTCACAACATTTGCTCTGGCGCTGCTTGCATGCGCTTCATCCTCACCAAACGGACCAAATGCGGACGTTTCATCTGATGTGTCTTCGGAAACTGGTGAAATCTCACCAGACTCTGATACCAAGGATTCGACAGCCGACGATAATCAGTTGGAATCCACCGAACCTGATTACGAAATTAAGGGCGAAACTGCTGATGACGACTTGCCCCCAAGGATCTGCCATTCTGGCACCACCTGGACTGATGGAACAAAAGCCTTTGAAAATGTCACAGTTGGGACCAACCCTCGATCAAATTTGCGCACTTTAGGAGTCACTGGAATACGGGTTTCTTCTGTCGATTTTGACAATGATGGACTGCCAGATTTGATAGTTCGGGGCCATACCGTTGCAAGAGATTCTTGGGATGAAGGCCCTCGATATACTTGGCTGTTAAAAAACTTGGGAAATTTCCAGTTTGAAGACGTGACCAAGAGCAGCAATTTCTTGGCTGTAAGAGACGGTGAAGGTGGGCGCGTCGCTCATGCTGTAGTCTTTGGTGATGTAAACAACGACGGCTTTTTGGACGCCTATACAGGTGTCAGCCTGAGTGGCAGCCTAGACGGGCCAGACACGGGCGACCGGCCTGAGATTATGCTTGGAGGTCAAGATGGCTCATTTTCTTTGATCGATGAACAACCCTTGCCTAAGCCTTCAGAAGACTGGCGTCCACCCGTTATGGGAGCATCATTCGTCGATTTTGATGGGGATGGATTCTTGGACCTGTGGATTGGTTACGGTGCAGGTGTCGGTGGGCCTGAGCAAGACCGCCTCTACAAAGGGGATGGCACCGGTAAATTTGTCGACGTCACATTGGAGTCGGGGCTTGAAACTCAACCGGCGTTTTTTATTAGCGCCAGAGTAAACGGTAAAGCCCACAGAAACGACTATGGATCGACGGCCTGCGATCTAAACAATGACGGGATTCCAGAGTTGTTATCATCTGCTTATGGACGATATTTCAATGGCTTGTGGCAGGGACAACGCAACGATGACGAGACCATAACTTACGTTGACAGGTCCTTTGATTCTGGTTTTGCCAGTGATGACAAGGTCGATTGGAAAACCAACCTAAATGCGCAGTGCTATTGCAAACTTGTGCCAGAAGCAGAGCTTTGTGAGGATGTACCAGAACCTCCGCCGTACTTTGCCTGTAGTAATCCAAATGCACTACGTTGGAACCATGACACCGACACCAGCGCCTATCGACTTGGAGGAAACACTTTTACAACGCTGTGCGCAGATATAAACAACGACGGACATGTGGACCTGATAAACTTTGAAATCGTACACTGGGACGTTGGCGACACGTCCGATCCAACTGAAATCCTGTTAAACGATGGTTCAGACGAACCCAAATTCATCAGACCTGGTAATGAGGCCACTGGTTTAGTTCGAGATCCTGGGCGAATTGACTGGAACTTTGGAGACATGACCGGGGCGGTTTTGGACTTCGATAACGATGGTCGCAAGGACATATTGATCTGCAGTTCTGACTATCCTGGGACAAGGGCCTATTTATTTAGGCAAATGGAGGATTCGACGTTTGCCGAGGTCCCTGTAGAGTTTGGTATTGACCACATCCGAGCTCATGGGGTTGCTGTCGCAGATTTCGATGGAGATGGTGGGCTTGACGTTGCTTTGGGACACGGGCGTTCAAGATGTGACCCAAACGAAGGATGCTACGACACAGCTGAAGTGCACATCTTTCGCAATCTGGTTGGCCAGCATGGAAACTGGCTAAAGGTCAAGCTTGAAGGAGGGCCAGGCACAAATAGGGCAGCGATTGGAGCCAGGGTCGAGGTAACGGCTGGCGGAATAACGCAGGTGCAAGATGTCGGAGGCGGGTATGGGCACTTGGCGATTCAACACGATTTGGTACTGCACTTTGGCCTTGGAGACAGCTGCGACGTAGAAAAAATCGTAGTTTTCTGGCCAGATGAAAAGCGATCCAAAGCAGAATTCACAAACATACGAGGCAACTACCTAATCAACATCAAGCAAGGATCCCCCAAAGTTGACTACGACGTACGTCTCCCACCCAACTGCCCCGCGTCCTAGACCCTGCCCCCGCCCCATTTTTGCCTTCAGACGGTTCCTTTAAAGCCACCAAACATGTACAATTCCTGCGATGAACGGTTTGAGGGTCTTATGAAACGTTTAGTTCTCGGTTCAAAGGTTCTGGGGTCAATACTCCTGGGTTCAGCGGTACTAGCTATGATCGCCTGTGGAGGCTCCACAACACCTGAAAAAGACGCCATTATTAACATCGACGCCAAGGCCGACGTTGGTACTGACGTACCAAAAGATGTGGGCGCAGACACACCCTTGGATCGACATGAGGACATCCCCGATACTCCTGAAACAATTGAGGATACTGAAATTACCGAATTAGACATCAAAGCCGATGATCTAACGCCTGATGAAGATCTGGTCGAAGTTAAGGATGACACATCTGAAATGATCGAACCAGATGCTGATGTGGACACCGAAGTGACAGATGAGACTACCGAACCAGACGTGGAGGAGTGCCCTGAAGACGACCTTGAGTGCACTGTGGTTTATCAAGACCCCGATGAAGGTTGCAAAACGGTTTTACTAATGGGTTGGTGCCTAATCGATGGAGTATGCTACCAAGATGGCGAAGTCGACCCAGAAAATGATTGTATGGCTTGTAACCCATCATGGGCGATTGAAGAGTTCGTGATCCGAGCCGGCGAGGAATGCAACGACCCCACGCCTTGTTCCACTGGTGGAATCTGTACACTGGACGGTCAGTGTGTAACTGCAGAACCAATATGCAAACCTGCACTTCAGTGCGTTCGTGGTCGTTGCGTAGATGGGGCCTGCCAATACTCCAACTTGCCCAAGGGTTCTGAGTGTCAGGGCTACAATAAATGCTACAACATACACAAATGTGACGGGCGTGGAATATGTGAAGGAGTGTCACCAAAGTGGTGCCCAGATGACAACAATCCATGCACTACCGACGCGTGTGATCCTATCTCTGGCGAATGCTTATATATCCCAAGAACTGGGACATGCGACGACAAAGACCCGTGCACCGATAATGATCGTTGCGAAAACGGAGTCTGCATTGGCGATTTAAAGGATTGTAGTGATGGAGACCCCTGTACACTTGACTTGTGCGAGCAGGGGGTGTGCCGAAATGCCCCCCATTTTGGCTTATGCGATGATGGTAACAAGTGCACAAAAAATACAGTCTGTGACTCAGCCGGCCAGTGTGTTGGAGAGGCGGTATTATGTAACGACGACAATGTCTGTACGAACGACTCCTGTCTCCCCGAAGTGGGCTGCGTTTTCACTCCCAACAATAACAGCTGCAATGACCAAGACCCATGCACTGAGAATGACCGGTGCGTGGAAGGAGTTTGTGTCGGAACTCCCAAGAACTGTGACGACGGAGATTCTTGCACCAGAGATGTCTGCGAGTCAGGCATGTGCAGGCACTTCGCACTACCTAACGGAACACCTTGTGATGATGGTAACGAATGTACTCTCGTTGACAAATGCCAATCGGGTAGATGTGTTGGGTCATCTTGGTGGGATTGCGACGATAGCGATCCTTGCACCATTGACGAGTGTGTTGATGGAATTGGATGCCAGTACACCCCATACGTCTGCGAAAACAACAACCCATGTACCACTGTCCACTGTGAAAGTGGCGTTGGCTGCGTCTACACCCCCAAACCTGGACCTTGCGACGATGATGACGCCTGTACTGTGAATGACCGATGTGAGGAAGGAGAATGTATTGGAGACCCTAAAGACTGTGGCGATGGCGATCCATGCACACTAGACCTCTGCAGCAATGGGGTCTGCTCTAACCCACCAAACCATGGCGAGTGTTTCGATGGTAACCATTGTTTGCAGGGAAAGACGTGTGTCAACGGTCAGTGCGTTGGTGGTACACCAGTAAATTGTGAGGATTACAATGAATGCACGGCTGATAGTTGCGAACCTAGCGTTGGTTGCGTCCATACACCGCTGAGTGGAAAAAAATGTGACGACTACAGTGTATGCACCTTGGGCGACACCTGCAATGACAAGGGAGTCTGCACCGGGTTCCCAATTATTTGCGACGACGGCAACTACTGTTCAGACAACCTATGTGACCCGATTTCTGGGTGCTTTTACAGACCAAACACGTTGATGTGTGAGGACTATAACAGGTGCACATTTAACGACCAATGCTCTAACTTCGAGTGCCACGGAATCAGCTACTTTACAGATCCGATTTCCAAAGCAGCGACGCTGGAATTTTTGAAGGGACCAGCTAGGCCTGGAACAGCCCTAGATATTGACGAAAATCCTGCGACGTGTTCACCAAAAATCCAAATGGACCCGGATAGAAACTGTGAAGGAGGTGTTGATAACGCCTTTGCAGCTCTTGCCCTCCTGATAGACAACCAGTTTGGGCCACAATTGCTTACGGCTGTAAATTCGGGCACTTTAGCGCTATTTTTCGAGCACGAGCAGCCTGGCCCTGGTGCTGGCCCCTATGAACTGAACCTGTTTTTTGGCCAAAAAGCGATGCCTTTGTCTTGTGATCCGACAACGGCAGGCTGTAACTACGATGTGTTTGGTGAAACCGTAATAGGTGAGTGCGCTCCTAGATACACCTTTAACAACGCAAAGATTGCAAATGGTAAGTTAACAGCAGGTGGTAAACAGCATGAGGCGGTTTTCTACCTAATGATTGGAACCTACAAGCTGCCAGTTGTCCTGAAATGGGCAAAAATTGAGGCAGACGTTAGCATGAGTGGCGGCAAAATAACCGGTGGAACAGGAATCCTTGGAGGCGCATTGGATAAGCGTTCTCTGTTGGCCGCCCTAAACAGAGTTCCCTCGAACCAGTTCTACCCCTACATCAAGGATAACGTCCGAAATCACATCAATTCGTTCCTAGTACCAGACATGGATGTGGAGGGCACCAGCCACCTAGATTACGCCAGTATTGCAATGAAATTCACGATTGTGTCTGGACACGCGGTCGGACGAGCTGATTAGCCCTAGACTTTGACCTTGGCAAAGGCTTCGTACAAACGCAGGTTGCAATCAATGCCGCCGTAGAAGTGGTCTACTTTGAACTTTTCATCTGGGGAGTGAATGTTGTCTTCGTTTAGGCCATATCCAACCAAAATGGCTGGAGCGTGCAGCGCTTCCTGAAAGACAGCTGTTATTGGAATTGACGCCCCTTCACGAACCAAGGCTGGGCGCTTTCCAAAAGTTTGCTCAAAGGCATCTGCGGCCGCCTGGATAAAGGCCGAGTCAGCTGGGACCATGACTGGACTGCCGCCATGCAGATACGTGGTCGTTGCTGTGACGCCCGGCGGACAGTGTTTTTCCACATGAGCTGCAACCAGCTTGGCAATCTTTTCAGGCTCTTGATTGGCCACCAACCTGAAGCTTATCTTAAAACCCCCTTCTGCTGCGATGACCGTCTTGGAACCTTCACCTGTAAAGCCACCCCAAATGCCGTGAACATCAAAGGAAGGACGCCCCCAGTTTCGCTCAACGGCAGTGTAGCCAGCCTCGCCCCACAACTGTGGCACTTTCAGGTCTGCTGCAATCTCATCCTCAGGCTCTTGGACAGATGCAAACTCGGCTCTTTCTTCTGCAGTAAGCTTCACGACGTCGTCATAAAGGCCTTCAACCAGGATATTTCCGTCAGCATCCTGGAATGAGGCAATCAGCTTTCCAACGGCGTTAAGCGGGTTTTGCACCATGCCGCCATAAACACCGGAGTGCAGGTCTCTGTCTGGCCCTTGAACATTTATCTCGAAGTAGGCAATCCCCCTTAGGGCATAAACGATTGAAGGCCTAGTTGGAGACATCCAGGAGGTGTCAGAAATGGCAACTGCGTCACATGCCAGCATCTTGGCATTGTCCCTGACGAAATCGTGGGTCATGCCCTTGCCGCCTTCTTCTTCGCCCTCGATGAAGACCTTGATGTTGCACGGGAGCGTGCCGTTGGTTTTAAGCAACGCCTCCAGCGCAAACAGGTGTGTCATGTACTGCGCCTTGTCGTCTGAAGTGCCGCGCCCTCGAATGTAACCATCTGAAATCACGGGGTCAAATGGAGGGGTAGTCCATTTATCAATCGGGTCTTCAGGCTGAACATCGTGGTGCCCATAGATTAAAATCGTTGGTTTACCAGGCGCATGCAACCAGTCTGCATAGACAGCGGGATGACCCCCAGTTTCCAAGACCGCGGCGTTATCCATGCCGATTTTCGCCAAAAAATCTGCAGTCCACTGAGCTGATCTGCGCACTTCTGCATCCCGCTGGGGATCGGCCGAGACGCTTTGAATCTTTAAAAGCTCAATCAAATCAGCAAGAAATCTTTCACGCTTTTCCAAAGCGTATGCCAAAGCTTTTTCCATTACAAAACCTCCAAAAAAAGCCAACATCACTGAGCTTGGGGAATTCCCAAAACAATCGAACCATTGAGCATACTACCACAATGATAGACACACGAAGTGATAGAAATATCAGTTTGTAAGTTAGGAATCCTGCGAATTCTAGTCGCGATGAAAACCAAGGTCAGCTGGATTGATTCTGCCTGGGATATGCTTTAAAGAGCCGCCGTTGGCATTGAAAGTGCGTAATTCTTTGGCTGTCCACTCTGCTAGTAAGGCCAGATCAGGGTCGGTAGAGCGTTTTTCGGCGCTTACCCAATTTTTGGACCAGTATGAGATTACAAGGTCGCTGTCTCCATAGATGGATTTGATCTGGTTTGCATTTGCTATGCGTAGGGCGTAAAAGCAGCCTAGCAATTCGCCGAAATTATTGGTTTTTCCTTTTGGCAAAAGGACTGTTCCAAATTCGGTTAGGGGAAATTTGGGTTTGGCCAAGTGGACGATTGGAACGCCTTTGCGGTCGGTGACGTTTACTTCGGTCCCCCTGCCACGTCCGGTGCCTGCGTCAAAGAAGATGGCATCTTTGGGGTAATCTGAGAGGGCGAGCCGCTTTTTGACCTTTTTCTTTCCATAGACAGCGCCGCCCTCAAGCCAATCAATGGCCTCTTGGCGAGTGCTAAATCCCCTGTATCGAGCATTGCGACCTGAAACTATGGCCCGGCAATCTGCCCAAGAAAGTTCAATGCCCTGGTCGCCATTACAATACCAAGCATAAAATTTCGGCTTACTCAAACCGCCTCCACGCGCAGTAGCAGCCCTATTGAATTGACTCAGCCCAGGTATGTCAAGCTTTGGTGTGCCTGTCCCTGCCATTAATCCTGTCCCTGCCTACACAAATAATCACCGCGCTACTCTCGCAAAACACCCTGTTTCATAACGATAAGGGAGGGCGCAAAAAAACCGACCTCACGAGCCACCATCCTGCAGACGCGCAGACTTGCGGCCTGCCGTATCCAGTCAGGCGCACTTTGCAGGGTGTACCCGGTGTTGCCTTCCGTATGCGAGGAATACGTCGGCGCTCAGAACTGCTTCGCCCATTTCGAGACTCAATACCCTGCCTGCATTTCCCCCTGTCAACGCTTCGAATATGATGTTACCACCATACCCGCATGACTCGGGGCCGATGTGGCTCGCTAAACCTTCATCGTAGGACTCTTTCATTCCCAACTCTTTACCGTTTTACAGCGAATCCTTAGCGAGCCGGAAACCGACGACGTCGCTGCGGTAGCTAGGCGAGGCGCTGCCGCGATTCGCCGACCGCACGTTCCTAGCGTAGAAGCTCCAGGAACCGCCGCGATAAACCCGGATAGAGCCCGCTGGAGATTCCCAGGCTGAACCATTGGTTGGAGCTCCCTGGTAGCTATCGTGCCACCAATCCTGCACCCACTCAAAAACATTGCCGGCCATGTCACATAAACCTTGAGTTGTGTTGCCTCTCGGCTTGCTACAAACAGGCCAGGTACTTTTACGGCCGCAACCCAAACCACCATCGTACATTACTGCCCGATCACAAGTCGCTTTTTCATCACCCCAAGGATACTTCCAATCCCGACCACCACTACGGGCAGCATACTCCCATTCAGCCTCACTAGGTAAACGACCTCCTGCCCATTTAGCGTACGCTTGAGCTTGGTGCCAATCTACGCAAACCACCGGTTGATCATCACCCTGGAAACTACTAGGTAATGTACCTTGTTCGAAACCAGAACCAGTCCAAACGTAACATGTACCGTCATCAACATGGGCTGGCGTGCAACCACCCGCAGATACGCACGCTCGATACTGCTTAAAGGTTACAGCTGTCTTGCTGATTTCAAATTCAGGCACCGTTACTCGATAAACCGGCTGAGAATATGGCAAATCATTAGACCCCATCTGGAAGGTCCCACCTGGAATTCGCACGCATTCAATACCTGCGGTATCAATTTTAATATTCACATCTGAACGACTATTGTGGGCCACTGTAACCTGTTGGCTGGCCTTGCCCTTTGGGCACTGTACCTCAACCGTGTGAGAGCCTGCTGAGACGTCTCCTTGCCAAGGAGTGCGGCCTACCGGGAGGCCGTCGATCTTTAAATTGCCTTCGCACTTACTGCCGCCGCCGTAGCTGGACGACACTACCAAACGACCGCGCATTGGTTCTAGTTTTGCTGCAACTGAGGCTGTCTTGCCGCGAACAACGCTTGTCCTTGCTGTGCCCTCGCTGTGACCCGCTAGGAAAAACTTGACGACGTGTACTCCTGGGGTGACGCGGTCCAAAACACAGGGAGTTGTTAGATTTGGCACTAATACATCGTCAAGATAAACTGTGGCGCCGGTGGGGGAGCTTGAAACGCTGATTTTTCCCCAATTCGAGGCCAATTCTCGGTGATGTATGGTCTCTTTACCCTCCTTAATGACCAAAGTCGCTTCGTTGGAGACATAGTCGGGTAATTCAAGGCGTAATTTGTAGGTACCGGACGGCTTTTCAGGGATTACATGGGGAGTTATGCCTATGAATTCATCGTTGAGCCACACTTCGGCTCCAGACGGCGAGCTGGTGATCTTGGCTGTACCACCGCCTTTGTCCAAATCTTGAGTTGACGGTGCTGGCACAACAGCACCGCCTTTGAATTTGGCAACGACTAGGTCGATGGAGGCCTTAATCCCGGCGACAGTGCAAGGACCTTCAGCTTCAGCACCGGCATCTGTGGTTTCAGTTTTAAGGTCGTAGATCTGTGATTGCAATGCGCACACATCGCCAATTTTAATCAGCCGGCTGGATAATGATTTGTCGGCCGCTACGGCCTTGCCAAGTTCGATTTGGCAGGACTGGTCATAGCAATCTTTGTGGGACCCACGTTTAAGGTCTACAACACGCTCTCGAACTTGACTCTGGGGGGTGAGCTTAAAACCAGCAGACGCCAAACGGCCATACATGTAGTCGTTTAGATTCGCCATCGTGGCGGCTTTTAAAGGGACGCCCCGCCTTTCAATCTCGAAGACAGCAATAATGTCCGAGGATTGAGCTGTGGCGCTAGCAGCCGGCAATAACCCTACTAGGCAAAAGGTAAACCAGAGACAAAGTTGTAAAAGTAGCTTTCTCATGACCCGGATTTATCGCACACCATACAACCGAACGCAAGCACGAATTTCCCCCGCCCCTGTCCCCGATCCTGCTACGTAGTTTCGTAACGGTGATGGGTAGGCAAAAAACCGATCTCACTAGGCACCATCCTGCAAACGCGCAGACTTACTGCCTGCCGTATCCAGTCGAGCGCATTTTGCAGGGCGACCCGTCTCTGCGTCCGGTCCCTGTATTGCCCAACCGGATTCCCCTTGGCCAGTTCCCTTCCCTCCTCACACTCCGCCACAGCCTTTGACATCGGTTCAGGAACTGCGGATGTCCGGCTAAGTCCTTCTCTCACGTGTGTTCCCTCCAATGCTGTTGCTGCTTTGTTCATGTGATTCTCCGGTACTATGAAACTGTCCGACTTCCCGGTCTCGTACCTCACGGCTGTACCCCTTACGGGTTTTCCGTGCCGCCCACTGCGCAATCTCTCAGTGGACAAAGACCGGGACCTCCTGCATCCCGTGTAAAGAGTTTCCATGCATGCAAGGGGTCTAGGACCCCGCCGAGCCCGGTTACACCTCGCGTTTGCGGTGTACCCGGTGTTGCCTTCCGTATGCGAGGAATACGTCGGCGCTCAGAACTATTCCGCCCATTTCGAGGCTCAATACCCTGCCTGCATTTCCCCCTGTCAACGCTTCGAATATGATGTTACCACCATACCCGCATGACTCGGGGCCGATGTGGCTCGCTAGGCCTTCATCGTAGGACTCTTTCATTCCCAACTCTTTACCGTTTTACAGCGAATCTCTCGCGAGGCGGAACCCGACGTTGAAGATGCGGATGCGCGGACCGCCGTAGTCGCGAAAAGCCGCCCGCACGTACCCGGCGTGGCTGTGCCAGGAGCCGCCGCGATCAACCCGGCGAGAGCCTGAAGGCTTTTCCCAGGCTGAACCATCAGTTGGTGCACCATTGTAACTATCATGGTACCAATCCTGAACCCACTCCCAAACGTTGCCTGCCATGTCACATAATCCTTGAGTTGTGTTGCCTCTTGGCTTGCTACAAACGGGCCAGGTACTATTACGCCCACAACCTTTACCACCATCATCCATTACAACACGCTCACAAGTAGCGTTTTCATTACCCCAAGGATACTTCCAGTCGCGACCACCACTGCGGGCTGCGTACTCCCATTCAGCTTCAGTGGGTAAACGACCACCAGCCCACTTAGCATAGGCTTGGGCTTGGTGCCAATCAACGCAATTTATTGGATGCTTGCCACGATCAGATTGGCCCCAGTTACATGAACCTCCACTATCAGGAGCAGTACATGCACCAGCATCAACACAAGCCTTGTACTGCTCAACGGTAACCTGAGTCTTCGTCATTTCAAATGTTGGTACAGTTACTCGATGAACTGGCTTTTCATCACTATCGCCATTATTAGACCCCATATTAAAACTACCACCTGGAATCAAAACCCACTCACCCACACCTTTTTCAATCTTAATATTCACATCCGAGCGACTGTTGTGGGTTACTACTACCTGTTGCTTGCCCTTACCCTTTGAACACTGAACCTCAACTGTGTGAGGCGCGGCCAATACATCGCCCAGCCATGGCGTTTGACCTACCAATTGGCCGTCGATCTTTAGGTCACCTTCGCACTTACTGCCGTCGGCGTAACTGGAAGTAACGACTAAAAGACCAAGCATCGGCTGCAATTCTGTTGAAACAGAGGCCGTCTTGCCACGAACAACGTCTGTTTTTTCACTGCGTTCTCCGTGGCCAGGCAAGGAAAAGCGAACTATGTGTAAACCAGGTTTCACACGATCCAAAACGCAGGGAGTTTGGGCGTTTGGCACCAAAACATCATCCAAGTAAACCGTCGCGCCCGGAGGAGTGCTTTTAATGCTGATTTTTCCCCAATTCGCAACTAATTCACCATGATGAGTGCTGACTTTGCCATCATTGATGACCAATTCAGCTTCAATCGGTAGATAATCAGCCAACTGAAGACGCAGCTGGTAAGTGCCTGAAATCTTTTGGGGGATTACATGGGGAGTGTTGCCAACCCGTTCACCATCAAGCCATACTTCAGCCCCGGACGGAGAACTGGTAATCTTTGCAGAACCAAATGCTTGCTTTAGATCCAAGGTTACTCGCGCACCTTTCCTGGTCAAAGAGACTTCTTGACGGGCTGGGTGATAAAGGCGACCAAATTCAGCAACAACAACGTACCGACCTACCGGATACTCCAACTGCTGTGGAGTTTGACCGACCTCTTTGCCGTTGATGAAAACGGTCGCACCATTTGGGGTGCTGTTAATGACCAAAAAGCCAGTCTCATCAGTTGGCACGTTGACTATGTCGGCGCCTCGGTCAAAACCTTGGCCTGTTTCAACGCGACCACCACTTATCGGACCTGTTGAAGTGACTACTTCGCCCTTAAATATTGCAACCACCCGGTCAATTGAAGCCTTAACCCCGGCGACAGTGCAGGGTCCTTGAGCTTCGGCGCCGTCATCCGTGGTTTCAGTTCTAAGGTCATAGATTACTGATTGCAGGGAACACGAATCACCATATTTCTTTAACTTGCTGGCCAAAGCCTTTTGAGCAGCAACAGCCTTGGCAAGGTCAATCTGGCAAGACTGGTCAAAGCAGTCCTGATGAGACTCGGCTTTGAGTTGAACGACACGGTCCCGAACTTGACTTTGGGGAGTAAGCTTGAACCCAGCAGCGGCCAAACGCACAAACATGTAGTCGTTAAGATCAACCATTGCGGCGGCGCCTATGGGAACATCCCTGCTTTCAATGTCGAAAACAGCAATGATGTGCGCAGGCTGGGCTGTGGCGTTAGCAGCCGGCAAAACCCCGGCCAGGCAGGAAACAAACCAGAGACAAAGTTGTGGTAGGTGCTTTCTCATAACCCGGGGTTATCGCATACTATAAAGGCGAAGGCAAGCGGCAATTTCAACCCTGTTCCCGCCCCCAGCCCCGCCTCCACACCCACGCCTGAATCAAAACCCGCCTTTGACTCGATAACTATCATCGGTGGGTTTCTGGATCTTGGATGATGCTGTCTCGTTGTGCATGGTCGCAAATCTGTGTTGGGCATCTGTTGGTGCTGTGTTGTCGTCATGGCTTTTGTGATGCTATGCCTGAAGAGATTGAAAGCATTGATGAGCTTGAATTTAACTTCATGGATGGTGAAATTGATGAGGAAACCAGGGACTACCTGATTGAGCAGATTGATGTTTATGGGCCACCTCAAGCTGGTAAGCGGATTGGTGCTTTGGCTCTTAGTTCACTTTGGAAAATTGGTAGTGGCGAGGCTTCAACCTGGCTTACAGGCAGATTCAATGCGCCCAAACGCATCACTGTCGGTTTTACAATTGCTGCTAGGCCTAAATATGGGCTTGCTCAGTCAGCTGGTTTTGGACAGCCCATCTTGCTTCCTGGTCGCAAGATCAGGTTTGACCCTGTCGAGGCCTATGTAACTCACGTTGATAACAGGCTTTCATGGATTGTTGGCTCCTATAGAATCGGATTTGGCCAGCGATTAACCTTTGATACGACTGGGTATAGATGGCCAGATGGATTTGTCCCTGGAACCCGAGTGTCGGGTTCAATTATTTCGGGCTCGCTGTCATACACAAAAACTCTGCTTGGTGCCGCAGTCAGGTACAAGAAGCAATGGGATGCCACGGCCTTCGTCTCGTATAACCTTGATAATATTCACGTTAATCACTTTGATTATGATCGATGTCCTGCTTCAAAGCCGCAGTGCAAGGCGTCGCAAAATATGCCAAAGGTGCAAAACAAAGAGACGGGCGACGGTTTTTCTTGTGAATCCCCTACTCTGCCATGGGCAGTCCATGAGGCACTTGGGGGCGCAAGCATTGGTTATCACTTCCAAAATCACGTTTTCCTTGGAATCACTGGATATGGTGCTTGGCGTCAATTTAGGGTGCGTGGCGAGCATATACAACACACCCGCTCTTCAAAGTATCCCTGGGATCGCGGCTTCTTTGGGGCTGTGGGACTGAACGGTGCGTTTAGCAAAGGGATCGTCGATGGAGGTTTTGAAATTACTTCCACCGACAGAGGGGCCTTGGCTGGCTTGATTCTGGTTAACATCAAGCCGCTTTCAAAGCTTGAAATCACCCCATCGTTTAGATACTACTCGCCAAACTACGACAACCCTTATTCACGAGGCACGGCAGATCCAGATGAATTCCAAGGTATTAGAGGACGTGACGAGATTGGTGGCCGTCTTGAGCTCGATTGGAAAGCATCGCAATTCATCGCGATTGGCAGTCGATTAGATGTGTGGCATCACCGCCACGACAGATGCGATGAAACCGCGCAACCTAGCGATCCTGGCTGGTGCCCTAGACCACTTGGCTTCTTTAATGCTGGCCCAATAAAGCCATCAACGGATTTGGAGCTGATTTTTAAGACCTTGATTAGTTTTAGCCAGCATGAAACAGCCAGACTCAGATTGGTGTATCACGATGAAAACCTTGCGAAATCCGGTCGAAATCTTTCATACAGCCCACACATTAACTCCCAAGGAGACTGGTCTGGCGGTGCAAAAATCTACTGGTCTGTAAGATTTGCCACCAAAAGGATCCCCAGGACCAGGCTAGCCCTGTCGTTTCGCCAGATCTTTGAAGATATCTACGCGTTAAAAGACAAGTTTGATCACTCTTGGTCAACAAATCTGAATGTGCGTATTGATGCAAGTCCAGGGCCAAAACTGTGGATTCGCCTTGGATATCGCGATGATTCAACCACCACCTTGCCAATTCGACATGCAAATCAAATCTGCGGTAGCTGGGACACAGATGGGCCTTTACCAGAGTGGCTACCAGGTCAATGCAGGGGAGAAACATCCATCAGTGTCTACCTAAAAGGAAGCCAAAGGCTGCTGACTTGGTCGTCTGGAGACCTGGACCTGCAACTTACTGGCAACTGGATTAGGTGGCTGGACGACCGTTTACTGTTTACAAAGACAACCAACTGTGGGCCGCCTCCATCGAGAAACAGCTTTTCCTTGAGGGCGGCCATTTCAACCAGTTTTTAGGAGGGGTAATTGGCTGGGCCATTAATGCACAAACTGCCTGTGCTAGTCGTGCTAGCGCTGCTTTTTACTTCCTGCGACCACCAGGATTTCCAAGCACCAAAGACCACAGTATGCAACGTTGCCTTCCAGGAACTGCTGATAACCGAGTTGATGGCAAATCCCGTGGGCGCGGACAACGAAAAAGAATGGTTTGAAATCTACAATGCATCTGGCCACCCCATTAGCCTTGATGGCCTTGATTTTATTGCCGCAGGCACGGGCCGGCCAAAAACGCACAGGGTACTGTCAGAGCTGGCCTTCACGATTCAACCAAACCAGTACATTACTGTTGGCAACGCCGTTATGGGCGCCCAGACAGCCGACTACTCATGGCCAGAAATGGTGCTTCCAAATGCAGGTGGCTACATCGAAATTTGGTGTGCAGATGAATTGATAGACGCGGTCGCCTATGGAAACTTGGCTGAACCATCACAAGGACGCTCCTGGCAGCGCTGTGTCCTTGATTTGGAAAAACCTGACCAAAGCCCCACTTGGTGCGACGTTGACGCAAAAACAGATACTTATGATGGCGAAAATCTAGGCACTCCTGGCCAACAAAACAATGCCTGCCCAATGCCTGATCACTGTCTGGATGAGGAAGGCGACCTGCGGCCGATAACACAGGCAAGACTGTGGGACCTGATTATTACTGAGCTTTATCCAGATACACCTGGAGCAGACAATCCAATGGGAGAATGGATAGAGATGTATGCCTTTGCAGATTTTGACCTGGCTGGGATGGTGCTTGAGCATCTTAGTAACGACAGAACTAGGCAGTTCAAAATCCCTGACACCAGATGCTTGCCACTGAAAGCTGGCAGATTCTATGTACTATCTGGCAGCGACAACATGTATGAAAACCAAGGAATCAAAGAAGCAGTGCCCGCGTTTTCGCCAAAGGGCCTGACTTTGTACAACAGTTCTGGGACGTTGACTTTTATGAACAAAGATGGCGAGATTGTCGCCCAAGCTGAACATCCAGCCCCCAAATCTGGAATTTCCATAGGGTATGACTGGGATTCGGAAACTTGGTGTAATCAAAGAAGTACCGGGATTTTTGATGGAATTGGAACCCCGGGACAAACAAATGATCGATGCTCTGGTGGTGGCCAATGAAACGCAAAATCTTAACCTTGCAAAGCGAGATTTTCGCGTGGAAAAACAAAGCGTTGAAGGATGACACTTGGAAAGATATCACTTGGAAAAACAAATCGTTGAAGGATGACACTTGGAAAAACAACACCACTACGCTAACTAACTACAAGCTCACGGCCCTACTTTTCATTGTGTTTTGCCTATTAAGCATCTCCTGCACGAACGATTGTGGCCCTCCAGTCGCCTGGGTTTCCTATGTAATCGATGGAGACACCCTTGAGCTTGAAAACGGTGAACGCGTCAGAATCCTTGGGATTAATGCACCTGAACTTGGCAGGCCCTATGAATGTGGCGCCCAAGAAGCCTTAGCCTTGCTAGAAGACTTGAGCCTTCGTAAAACCGTTCATCTTACTTACGAGGCCGACTGCAGAGATCGCTACGGTCGACTGTTGGCGCACGTTTATGCGGACGACCAACCGCTTGGCTTGGCTTTGATTCAAGCCGGCCTAGCCCGCCCGTTATTCATGGGTGACAACCGCGATTTTGAAGCTGAATACAAACTAGCCACACAGATAGCCAAAGCCAAAGGCCTTGGAATCTGGGGTAAACTTTGTGATTGAACCCGCTTTTGGGATAAAAACTATTTCTTGGCCTTTTCCTGAGCCAATCTTAGCGCCATCGCCAAGGCTGTTTCCCCTGCTGGCTGCTTTGATGAAGGCATATAACGTGCTCTAGTCGCCACATCAATGTCATCTTCCTTTACCGCCAACGCCTTCATAGAAAGGCTTATCTTTCTTTGTGCAGGGTCAAAAACAGTAACAGAAACAACAACTTCGTCGCCAAGTTTAAGCAACTCACCAGGCGAACGCAGCCGCTTTTCAGCGCTCATCTCTGATATGTGAAGCAGCCCCTCAACCCCAGGGGCCAATTCCAAAAAGGCCCCAAAAGGCATCATCCTGACCACCTTGCCCTTCACAGTCCGGCCAACCGCGAATTCATCCGTCACTGAATTCCAGGGATCTTCCGCTAACTGGCGCAAACTTGCAGAAACTCTAGGCCTGCCATCACGGGTTTCCACGCGAGTGATCATCACTGAAACGGTCTGTCCAACTGGCAGCAATTGGGTTGGATCATCACCACGAGTCCAAGAGATCTCGGACCTTGGGATCAAGGCATTTACACCACCACCAAGGTCGACAAAAGCCCCGAAATCTTCATGCTTTATGACGGTGGCACTACGAATCTGGCCATCCTTAAGCTCGGCCATCAGCTGATCGCGCTGGGCAGCTTGTTCTTCCTTCAACAAGGCAGCACGTGACAACACCACATCCTTGCCCTTGATCTCTAATATCCGGAATTTAAAGGTTTTTCCAATGTATTCCGAAGGCTGTTGACGCACCCCAATATCGATCTGCGAGTGAGGAACAAACCCCCTTGCCCCAGGCAGGTCGACCTCATAACCGCCTTTATTTTCGCCACTTACCTTCCCTTCAACTGGGATCCCAGCCTTGGCAGCATCCTTTAAAGCCTCCAGGTCCAGTGATCGCCCACGCATCCCACGCGACAGCCGGATTCCCCTAGTGACTTGGGCTACATACACCTCAAGCACATCGCCCACCCTCAAATCCATCAGCTCATCTTCAGTAAACTCGTCGGTGGGAATCGAACCTTCGCTGCGTTGACCAACGTCCATCAGCAAAGAATCATTACCGATTCCCACGATAGTGGCCTGGATGCGGTCACCAACTGAAAGGTATCTGAATGGGCCCGAAAAACCAGAGTCAAGCAAGGTTGCAAAATCCTCTGTCTCCATGTTCTCTTCAGGGCGGAAGCCCTCTAAATCCTTTTCCATAGATTTGATTTCCTATTCCTGAGGTCTATTTAATGAAACATCCCAAAAGCTTGTGCCGTTTAGATGGCCACGAGTTTTACCTGAAGCGTGAAATTACTTAACAACGGTGACCTTTTCAATCTTTACATCGGTTGTAGGACAATCACGAGCATCACGAGGCAAAGCCGCAATCTTATCAACAACATCCATGCCATTTACAACCTTACCAAACAGGTTGTACTGCTTTGGCAAGCGGCCAGACAAGTTGGCCAAGCAGATAAAAAACTGGCTTCCATTAGTGTTTGGGCCAGCATTTGCCATCGCTAAAGCGCCACGCTCATATTCGCCCTTAACTGGCTCATCGTCAAAGCGAAAACCTGGACCACCAGAACCCCACCTAGCCTTTTGGCTTGGGTCCTTGGTCAACGGGTCCCCAACCTGAATCACGAACCCGGGTACGACTCGATGAAACAGGATACCATCATAAAATCCTCCTGAGGCTAATTTCGTTATATTTTCCACAGTTTTAGGAGCCTTATCCGAATAAAGCTCCATTTCAATGTCCCCCAGGTTCGTTGTAAGGGTCATTTTAACAACACCAGGTTCGACTGCCACTTTTTTCTCCTGTGATTCCACTGGCTTTGCTTCAGAAGGTCCTTTGCTTGTAGCACAGGCTGCCACAGTAAAAAGAACCATAAGCGACATAGCAAATACTCTTCTCATCGTGCTCTCCTCCCACAAAGTCACCAACGTGCGATGGTACCTCGAAATTGACCGTTGGTGAACCCAAAAATACCACACAAATATTCATCAGCGTGCAACACACTCATCCAAAGCAGACTGCTCAAGTAGCGTGTCCAGAAGCTGAAGTTCATTTGTACCAGCCTCAAATCTAAAGCCCAATTGTAACATCCCGGCTTCAAATACCTTTCTAGCTTGCACCATCACCGCGCCATCTGGCTCTGGCCTACTAGCAAGGACCCAACCGTTGGGACCGCCCAAAAACTCAATTCCATCAACTCCAGCATTGGCAGCTTTCAAAAGTTCCATCAAGGTTTCACTATCTCCAGGCTCAACATGCAGAATCTGTCCATCGCCGATATCAACTTGCATTGGCCCACATGCGGCATCAATGTAAAAGAGCTGCCCCTGACTTCCAACCCAAGCAGGTGGTGAATTTGGCAACTCCTTTCTGGAAATCTTTGCCCAAGTCCCGGGATGTGCGATTGTAACACTGGCGGTCTGGCCACGCTCTAAAGTCAAAGTGGCATGAGCTTGTCGAACTGGAATCAGCTTGGAAAGATCCATATTAAATGAATGTCTAACCCCTGAAATTCCCAGCGCAAAAGCGGCAATCCACAATACAACGACGGCCACCTTACCAATATCGCGCAGCACCTTAGGAATCCTGGTCAACGGCACCAAAATAGCGGTCAGCAGAATACCAGCCACAAACCCGCCGCCATGAGCCGACAAGCTAACCATTGGAATAGCCAGGCCTAGGAATAAATTCGCAAGAAAAGTAAAGGTAAACGCACTCATGTTCCGGCGCACCCAGCGCAAAGGCATCCTGCGCCTGCTTGCAAACACCATCACAGCACCAGCGCCAAAAATCCCGCTTATCGCTCCAGACGCTCCAACCATAACTGCAGGCTGCCCCAAGGCAACCGCCGTTACAGAGCCAATCACCCCAGAAAACAGATAAACAGCCAAAAACCGCCAAGGCCCCATCAGTCGCTCTGCCAGATTTCCCACCTGGATTAAAAACAGGGCATTGACCAAGAAGTGAACTGGACCAGCATGCAAAAACATTGATGTAAACAGGCGCCACCACTCACCTGCGTTGACCACACGGTCTGCCAGACAGCCACCACAACGTAATAGATAGGAAGGGTCAATTGAGCTGCCAGTTGCCATGACGGCAAGCAAAATCACGCCAGAAATAAAGGCTAAGCTCGCTGAAGCCGGAGTTGGAGCCCTGAAACTGGTCAAAAACGAAGGCAGGTCCTTTTGAACCGCTAGCTCAGCCTGCAGCCTTTCAATGTCCTCTTCGTTGTAAGTCCTGCCCTTGGCACCCGAAAACTGTGCCAGCTCAGCCTTGGTAAACAAGGGGCGCAAGGCAGAACGTCGTCCTAAAAACCCAGACGGGTCACCCCCCAGATAAGCAAGGCAAAAAACGCTGGCTCGCCCGATGTAAGCATCCGGAAGCTCACCAGATTCACCAATCGATCTGGTATGAGCCACCTTGCCATCTGCAGCAAGATGCATGTGCTCCACAATCTGGACTGGACCAATTCCATAGGGAGCCTCTCTTTTAGTCTTTGCATAAGCCTCGACTATTAAAGACAAAGCCCCAAAAGAAAGCCCCGTTACAGCCGTCGAATCCTTGGCAGCCACGCCCTCAAATCTATCTAAAAGGCCACCCCAGTCTTCCTTTGCAGCGTGCAACCAAAAAATCCCTTCAACAGCCGTCGAGGCGCCCTTATCTCCCAACAACGGTTCAGCCTTGGCCAAACGTTCTATTCCCTCGGAAATACTGAGCCTACCTCGCTGAACCAGATAAACGGTATATGTAACGTGAAAGTGTAGTCGCCGAACGGCACCTGGTCGTAGTATTACAGCCCCAGTTTCAAGCCAAAGTGACAAGCGCGTTTGCCCTCTTACTCTGGCTAACTGTGACGCCATCGACAGATAGGGCGGAATGATGCCAACCACAAGTGCAACAATAATGGCAACAACTCCTGTGATTGGCTCGCCTGTGTACCATGAATGACCAGCTAGCCCCATGATGACAAGGGCCAAAACTATCAGGGGCCTATCACCTGGAAAGCCACCCCTTAGCATTCGAAGGGCAGACATCAACGAAATTAGGGTAATGACCCCTAAAATATTTTCCATTCCATCTCCACTCAGGTACGCTGTAGCGCCCGAAGGCTAAAAATAAGGCCATTCAAAAATAAAGAAAGGTCGATTATTGATTTAGTGTTGTTTTACAGCTTGAACTAAGCATGCTAAATGCAAAACCAGCGAAGTTCCAGGAGGAATGAATGACAGCTCGAAACATGACAGACCAGGATTTTTTGGAAGGTGCCCGCAAGTCCCCAAAACGAATTGTGGTGCCATCAGCAGCCAATCAGGAAGCCTTAGAAGCAATATCAATGGCTTTTACAAATGGAGCGCTGAAGAAGGCCACGTTGATTGGAGATCCAACTGCAATTGCTGCAAAAGCCAAGGCAATCAATCTGGACCTTGGCCTGTGTGAAATAATCGAGTGTTACGACGATGATGACGCTGCCACCTTGGCTGTTTCTCATGTGGTTGGCGGCCATGGCGATTTTTTACTTAAAGGACAACTGGACACCAAAAAGTACCTTAAAGCAGTGCTAAACAAATCAGCCGGCATAGTTGAAGCAGGCCGCATTCTTTCACATGTGACTGTGACTTCGATCCCAACTTATCCAAAACCTTTGCTGTTTACAGATGTTGCAATCAACATAGCCCCAGATGTTGAAACCAAGATTCAAATAGTCAAAAACGCCATTGAAGTCGCAACAAAGCTTGGAATCGAGCGACCAAAGGTTGCCTTGGTCGCGGCTGTAGAAAAGGTAAACCCTAAAATTGTAAGCACCACTGACGCCGCGGCAGTGGTTGAGGCCGCAAAACAAGGGGCATTCCCACAAGCTGCAGTTGAAGGCCCCTATGATCTCTACATTGCGACCTCTAAAGAGGCCGCAGAAATCAAGGGTGTGCAGGGAGAAGTTTGCGGGGACGCCGATATCCTGGTTTTCCCTGCACTAGACGCAGGCAACGTCTTTTACAAAACAATTCAACGCTTTGTCCCAGGTTGCTGGAATGCTGGCGTAGTTGCTGGAGCTAAAATTCCGGTGCTACTGCCTAGCCGCGCTGACGACGCTAAAAGCAAGTTGATGAGCATTCTAGTGGCAGCCTGGATTGCCTCTAATTCATAGCCCTAGCCTCTAGCTGACAACAACGCGCCCCAGATCTTTACATAAAATCACTGACTTGACACATGACCAGCTTCTGATTACGACAAGCTGCCTTCTATTATCTGGCGCCTTGCCGCCGCGGCTATGGGCTCCCTGACAGCACCTGGCCTTGCCAGCCAGCGCCACTCGTTAGGGCCTAGGCGTGGTACAAGTCTTACTGCCAGCTCAACCGGTGTGGAAGGATTTCTGACCAGATTAAATACGAGCTGCCTTGAAGCCAACCAAGTGCGATTTTGGGCTATAAATTCAATAGCTTCCTTTGAAAGCCCAGGATAAGCCGAGTATTCTGTAATCTCGTCCAGCCCCACATCTGGATTTCCAACTACCAAACGATGCAGGTTTTTATTGGGGTCACGAATCAAAAGCTGGCGGACAGTCCTCTTGCCGTACCTGGCAAGTTTTTGCTTTTCGGGAAGCGACAAGTTTTTAATCCTGGCATAAACATCAGATGATTCAGTTTCCTTACCAGTCACTTCTGCGTCATCCGAGGGACTTGGCTCCACCTGCTCAGATGAAACTTCTTGTTTAACAGCTTCTGAATGTACAGGCTCTTTTACAGCTGTGTCCTGTTTAGTTGCAACCTTAGCAGGAAACGGCTTTCCTACCATCCCAAAATCCAAAGAAGGGTCTATCAGTGTGTCCACTAACTCAACCAAGCGGCCCTCGCCACTTGCAGACAGGTTGGGAGTGCGGCCGGTCTGCTTAGTTGGCAAAACTGGCGGCTCAGCTTGCGCAACCGCCACACCCAAAACTTCTGCAGCCGACAAAATTGGCAGCGGAGCCGCTTCTTCAATGGCAGGCGCCACCGATTGTTTTGTGGGCTCAGCGACCACCTCGATATCGATATCTGGCGGAAGTGGATCAGCAATTACAGCTTCAACCTCAGTGACTCCAATGACTTGGACTTCAGGGATATCCTTAAATGCAGTAAGCGGAGAACTAGCGGTTCGATCCGGCTCAACGGTACCAACCAGCTCAGCCTCAATACCGCCAGTCATCCTTCTACCAGTGGCCTGAACCGTTGCAGGCTTCTCATGGTAGGTCTGATGCTGGGGTTCAGTGTGAAAATAGGGAACATCAGCCCTGACCGAGGGAGATGGCTCCTGGATCATGCGCAGCACACCCTCGATATCTGGCATTGTATCTAACTGAACCAAAAACGAATCTGCAGACAGCTCCTGTATAACCTTTCCTGGAGAAGCAACCTTGGCATCGCCTGGAAGTTTCAGGATAACGGTGACATTTACCAGCAGTCCTGGGCTGGGATGCCCAAACACTGGGCAAACTGACAAGTTGAGGTAGTCCCGCCGCACCTCATAAAGTCTTGACATATCAGACAAATCAACTTCTATCTGAATCGGACTAGCCATCAGTTCCCGCCGGTATAGTGGAGCAACCAGTTACTCACCTAGTTAAGGTTACGGCCAAGTTGTTGATATGGCAAGTAGTTTCACGAATTATAGTGGCCAATTCAGTCACTGTCGTCTGATTTCATTTCTGGAAACTCAGCCCAATTCGGCTGAAACGGTGTCAACAATTTAATCACGTGCGCAAGCTGGTCTGGAAAGTCGTTGCGAGCTTGGTCGTCAGGCAGATTTTCCTTTACAGTATCAAGCCATTTTTTATACTCGTGTACAAAAAATACGTGTCCAGGAAACGGTGAGCGCCACTTGTCATTTTGCCTAGCCATAGGAAAGCCATACTCGGTTCCACCCCATTTGAAAAAGACTTTGGCCGTCCCGTTTTGAACGTTAACCGCTACAGCAAGGGGCTCAACTTCGGTAGTGTTGAACTTTGCAAGCTTAGCAAGAGTACACATCCAAAGGGCGCCACGATCATTTAGAGGGATATCCTTCAATTTTGGGTCCAGCATTGATGGGTCCAAGATCTTGGTTAACGCCTCAAATGCACCGTTTGCCTTCTGGGTGTGATACTCACGAAAGGCAACAAGATCACAGGTTTCGTGAGATTTTAACATTTGCTCAAAATCCGCCAACAAGGCCTGTTTAGCCTTTTCTTCTTCTTCCGGAGTTATTTCTTTGCCAGGCAGTTTGCATCCCAACACAAAAACCATGAGCACCAAGGTAAGGCCAGTAACACGCTTAAACATAAAATCTCCTCAAAGAGGGCATTTGGATTGTAGCACCAAAGAACAAGCCCTGCCCTTGTACCTGGCCCTGCTACAGATCTTGCTAACTAGCGTGTTCATGCTCCTGATTGTTAGTTCTTTGTTGCGTTTGTTCTCTTCGTTACAGTAGTAAAACAACACACTGCAATGTTTTGCAAATCAGTCTACACTTCCGTGGGCCACATGGAATCTTGTATGAGCCTGGAAAAACTGACTCGCAATCAAAAAATCGCCGTTGCATTGGTCCTTTTCGCTGCGGCTGCCCTACGCGTTATCTATGTGATTCAATACCTTACAGTCACACCATTTGCCCATGCAGTTATCAGCGACTCCGCTTACTACGACGCATGGGCCATGCGAGTGTTGGCTGGCCAAGGATACGGTCCGTCGCCATATTACATGGCCCCACTTTATCCTTATCTCTTGGCAGGCATTTACTGGGCTTTCGGGCATAGCCTACCAGCCGTAGCCTGGATTCAATCCGCTTTGGGCCTGCTTAACCTCACAATGATTTATGCGCTTGGCAGGCGAATCAATGGGCACCCAACTGGCTTACTGGCGATGATCTTGGCCACGCTTTACGCACCTCTGATGTTCTTGGAGCCAAAGCCATTAACCGAAACTGTTACGATCACCCTGTCACTTGCCTCACTGTTGGCGCTGTACCACGCAATAAACAAACCTAAATTCCTGACTTATATCGTTGCAGGAATCCTTTTGGGTCTATCGTGTCTGGCTCGCCCAAACATGCTTTTAAGCACAACTCTTATCCTTGGATTTTTGATTGTTAGGCACATTATCAGCTCAATCAAGTACAAAAAAGAACATACCAGTTCTAACAACAAGGCCGCCCATCTGGCTGCCCTTGCCGTCACAATTGCTGCCGTCATAGGCCCTGTAACCATTCGAAATGTCACAATTGGTAATGACAAGGCGCTAATTACTACAAACGCAGGCATAGTATTTGCCCAGGCAAACCACCAGTTCGCCGATGGAATAGCCACAGTACTGCCTGGATTTACAACCAAAATCGAGGACCAGCAGGAACAAGAACTTGCTTTAGCTTCAAAGGCCCTTGGACATCCGGCAAAACCATCGGAATCGTCCAAATACTGGATGAAACAAGGCTGGTCCTGGATCCTCTCAAATCCATTGGATTATCTGAATCTGCTTGGACGGAAAATCCTTTGGTCCCTACACCCACGTGAAGCCAGAGACGTCCACACACTGGATTTCGAGGCCCAGGCAATCCCCCTGCTGTATGCCTTGCCAATTCCCTTCCCATTACTGTTTGGTTTCGGACTGTTTGGACTGATAGCGATTAAGCGCAAGACGATAACCTGGATTTCAGCAATTTACGTTTTTTCAATAATGGCCGGACTAGTTATCTTTGCAGTCAGCTTCAGATATCGTGCGCCTGCAGCACCAGTCTTGGCGATTTTTGCAGCTGCTGGAATCATTGAAGCCTTCAAACGAATCTTGGCGTTGGATTTTAAGGGATTAATCCTGCCATTGGCATGCGTTCTCCCTGTGTCAGTGGTGTCTTTTGTAAAATATCCCATTGAGGCAATCACCGCTGAGGCACCTGCTAACTGGGGTGCTGGATATCTGACAGCAGGCCAAGTTGACAAATCCATGGCCTACAGCTTAAGGGCCTTGGAATTAAACCCAAACCTTGCAACAGCACACTATAACCTTGGCCTTGCATTCCACCGAAAAAACGACTTGGAGCAGGCCATTTTTGCCTTTAGCAACGTCACCAGAATTCACCCACACAACGCCCAAGCCCGTCACAACCTTGCAACAATGCTTGATGAGGCTGGCCAAACCGAGCTTGCAATACAGGAGTATCATCAGGCCCTCGCTTTAAAGCCTGACATGCCAAAAACCAACTATAACCTTGCGTTAGCCCTGTACACCATTGGTAAGTACGACGAGTCGTATGAAGCGCTCAAACGGGCGATTGAACAAGGCGTAGACATAGACCCCAGATTTGAACAGGCATTAATCAAAAAACTACCGTCAGATAAGGAATAATTGGCCAACCTCTAGTCCACCAGACAATTCCAAGATATGATTGGTCAAACTTTCTGGAAGGTGCCAGTATGATGAACATTGCGCTCTTTGGCCCGCCTGGAGCTGGTAAAGGAACCCAGGCAAGGCGCCTCGTCGAACGGTATGACCTTTTTTACATTTCTTCAGGTGATTTGCTGCGTGAAGAAATCAAAGAGGGGACTGACATTGGCCTAGCCGCCAAGGGAATCATCGAAAAGGGCGGTCTGGTTTCCGACGAACTTATCGTCAAACTACTGGAAAAAACAATCAGGAAAATTCGTAAACAAACTAGGGCTCGCGGATTTTTGTTTGACGGTTTTCCAAGGACCTTTGTGCAGGCCTACATCCTTGAGGGATTGCTGCTTAAAATGCACACCTCTTTGATGAATCTGTTTAGCATCGAGGTCCCGGCTGACGTCTGTGTTGAGCGACTCTTGGGCCGCGCCTCTATCGAAGGGCGCGCAGATGACCGCCGTGAAGTCATTGATTTCCGCTTAAAGGAATACAAAGAAAAGACTGAACCAGTCCTGGATTTTTACCAAGAAAAGGGCATCATGATTCCAATTGACGGAATGAAAAGTCCTGATGAAGTCTTTGAGCAGATCTGCAAAGAAGTCGACAATTCTTTAAGACAGGTCCACTTGAATGTTGTCGTCCTTGGGGCGCCAGGGTCAGGCCGAAGTACACAAGCTAAAGTACTAGCTGAGGAGTACAACCTTCACTATGTAAACACCACTGATTTACTGGCAGAAGCAGCCAGACGCGACACACCACAAGCCAAGCAGATCGGAAAAATGATGGAACAAGGCATCTTGATTCCAGATGAAATAGTTATTAGGGAAGTTGAAGGCTACATCAAGACACACCCTGACAAAAACGGAATGATCTTCAAGGGTTTCCCACGAACATTGGTACAGGCTTACATCTTGGATGGCCTTTTGCGCAAAATCGGCCAAAGGGTGTCCTGCGTATTAAACATTCAGGTGCCCACCTTGGAACTATTCAAGCGCCTATCAAATCGAGGCCAATCTGAAAAGGGCCAGCGGTATGATCAGTCTACCGAAACGATAGTACGGCGTATTGAAGACCATGACCGTTACGCCTGTGAAATAGCTCACTACTACGAAAAGTCCAGAGGCTTACAGGTCATCGATGGCAACGGAACCCGCGAAGAGGTCTACGAACGTATGGCCGCTCAGGTTGAAGAAGCATTTAGGCAGGCCAGGTAGGGGCAGGGACAGGCGGCAGGGGCAGGGACAGGGACGGGGGTGAAAGTGGCGCCAACGCGGCTTACTCAGCATCGCCGCTTCTGCAACTGGGCTGCATATCAGCGGTTGTAACTGGATTACAGTTTGCTGGGGCCTTGTCAGGCAGGGTTACTGCGTAGGCATCTCCTGGATCTACTGGAAAGTCTGTACTAATGACATGTGCACCGCTACGTAACGCGATTTCTAGGCGCCTAGCTGCTGTTTCAGCGTCTTGCACCGGACCTCCAACGTGAGTCCGCACCAAATAGCCAGCTTGGACGGCCGCGATAATCTCAGCCTCGTCACGTTCGGGATTACCATACTCCAAGATGGCGCTCCAAGGCTCATCCTTACCACCTCTCGCAAACATCACCCGCCCTTCTAAGTTTGGATGTTCTTCAAGATACGTAGTTCTGTTTTCTTTGTTGTCCAACATCAAAAACATCACCTTACCACGCGCCTCGGCCAGAGTCGGCCACCCATCCGCCTCCAAGGCTTCCCTCAATGTCGCATGAGAACCGCGCACATCGTCAGGAGTGATTATTCGGTCATCACCCAAAACGGCCCTAATTGCTGCATCAACTCTATCAATTCCATTGTCGGACAGGTCCTTCCCAAGTATTTCCTTGGGCTCAATCAAGATCATCAGCGGCACATGCCAAGGATGGGAATCGGACCAATCCTTTACCAGTCCCAAGCAAATGTCTAAGGACTCGCAAGTAGTTTGATCATCGAAAAATGGTATGTGGTGAACACTAAACCCACCTTCAGCCCTAAAATAAATATCCAGTTCAATGGAGCGAACCATCTGAAACTGCAATTGTTCGTCAAGTGGCGCATGAGTGTATTTCCATTGGGGAAGAGCGCCTTCACCAGGGTCAATATGATAAGAATTATGGGTCCCAAGCAACTGAATATGATTTATACGCAGCTCGTCGTCTCGCGAGTGCCAAGGTACCGCGTTCAAAGCATCCACAGTTGTAAACACATCCCCAATGTCACAAAAGTCAACAGCCAAGAAATTTACCTGGCGACCACTAGCGTTGCGACACCCTAGCGTACGTTCTGACAGAAAGGGATTGAAGTTAACCTGTTGCGCTAGGTCAGGGGATCCAATTGGCGCCGACAAAAAATGATTAAGGATAAACAAGGGGTTATCCTCATCACCCTTATGGCGATCACATTTCATGTCCTCTTTTCGCTTTGCAGCAAAGTGGTTTTCCCACGCATGGTCGCTCTGCGCCATGAACCAGGGGGCATCACCACCCTGGAGGTCAAGGGTAAACACCACCAAACGGCGTCCGTCATCGATCATACTGCCCAAGGTAGGCCATGCCTCGCCTGGAACTTGAGCATGTAAAAACGGTCCCAATCCGGCCTCCTCAAACGTCTTTATGACCTCATTACCAGGCACAAGGTTTTCAAGGATTAGCGTTACCACCTCACGAGGATTAGCCAACAGCCAATCGCGCAGTTCGACTAGGGCATCAGACAGACGTTTACTGCCAAAAGCGCATGAACCATGACACAACCAGGGGCTTTCAGGTTCTTTTTTTTCGTTATCCCACACATACAGGTCAATCATCATCGCTCGAACACCAGCATTCAGTTGATTGAGCATGTTCCAGCCTTGATTGGGGCCAGCCCATCCATCTTCTTCGTTAGACATGGCATTATGTGTGGTCACAAAAACTGTAAAATCAAAAGGCCGTGAGCACAGGTCCTCGGATCCATTACACCTGCGGTCCGGTGGCAAAACAACATCCGTCAATACATCAGCTACATCATCCCCTGAAACATCAGCATCTGCGGCATCCAAGCTGTCAGCCACATCACCCCCTGAAACATCAGCGTCGGCGGCATCCAAGCTGTCAATCTGGTCCAGCCCCCAAGTGTCACCTTCATCTAGGTCAGTGTCTGCCAACACATCTGTATCGGATTCCCTGTCAATGATGTCTTCAGTGGCCCCATTACTACCACAAGCAACCAGCATCATGAGCAAAGCCGCTAAAACAAGAGGTATTTGTGGTGATTGTTTTTTCAAGATATCCCCCGTTGCAAGGCCAGACATTGCCAATCGAAGGTCACGCAACATCAATTTAACATCTTTATACATATTCAGTATGGGTGTCAATCAGTGTTAATCCTGCAAATTCATCGTGTTAATTGGCAAAAGTGGGGGCAAATGAGTATTTAAAGATTCCTCCTAAGTCCCCCCTGACCACTTTGTCAAAAACGCCCACCACTTCAACCAAGTCCACCTTTTTGGCCATTAGCCTCATGGCTTTTGCAAATATCAGCAGTTTTTAAGTGCCTGAAAGAAATCTGGATGGGCTATACTCCAGAGAAGGTGTCCTACACCAGATTGCAACTTTTCAGGAGTCCAGAATGCACAAAGACATAACTAAGCGTTTTCCTGAGCATATCCTTGCCCAATTTCCACCTGCGCCTCGTGGTCCTTGGGCCGACGTACCCGATAAGGACTGGGAAAACTGGCATTGGCACCTGCAGCGACGTATCAAAGACGTCGAGGGTATGGAGCAGGTAATTAACCTGAGTGATGATGAGCTTAACGCGGCGGAAGCTACGAAGAATCTTTTCGATATAGGGATTCCCCCCTACTATGCCGCATTGATGGACCGCAATGACCCAGGCTGCCCCATTCGACTACAGGCGACCCCCAGAATGGCGGAACTGACGCCAGAAGAATGGGAAATGGAAGACCCCTTGGCGGAAGAACGTGACATGCCTGTCCAAGGCGTCACTCATCGCTACCCAGACCGGGTGCTGTTTTACATAACTCAAAACTGTGCAATGTTTTGCCGCCACTGCACCAGAAAGCGCAAAGTTGCCGATCCTTCAACTGCCGCAAATGACGAACAAATTGATGCCGGTATTGAGTACATCGCCAGCAATCCAAAGATACGTGACATCGTTGTGTCCGGCGGTGATCCTATGACCTGGAGCGACAACAAACTTGAAAAACTGTTGTCACGCCTAAGAGCCATCCCACACGTCGAGATTTTACGAGTCGGAACCAGGACCCCTGTTACCCTACCACTGCGCATCACGGAAGATGTGGCGAAAATGCTGGCACAGTTTCACCCCATCTATGTAAACACTCATTTTAACCATCCAAAGGAGTGCACCAGAGAGGCGTTCATAGCCTGCCAGCGCCTAGCCGACCATGGAATTCCGATTGGAAACCAGATGGTATTACTAAAAGGTGTCAATGATGACCCAGCAACAGTCATGCGCCTGAACCACCTACTGTTGATGATGCGGGTAAAGCCGTACTACATCTTCCAATGCGACTTAAACCAGGGCAATGCCCACCTACGCACAACCGTAGATAAAGGCTTGGAAATTATGGAAAAACTACGAGGCTGGACCAGCGGTCTGGCAATTCCCTACTACGTCATCGACGCCCCAGGTGGCGGGGGCAAAGTCCCAATGCTACCCAACTACGTGGTATCCAGAGAACCAGGCAAAACCACGATCAGAAACTTCAAAGGCACCGTCCACGTCTACCCAGAACCCCACGAATAACCCCCATGCCCCTGTCCCTGCCCATGCCCCTGTCCCTGCCCATGCCCCTGCCCCTGTCCCGCCCTTGTCCCAGGCCCTGCCCATGCCCCTGCCCCGCCCTTGTCCCAGGCCCTGGCCCGCCTTTGTCACTGGCGCGGGCCCCGAAAAATCGCTAAACTTTCGAACCTTGCCGTTGATACAAAGACAGGAGTACTCCAATGCTAAAACTACAAAGACACGGCCTCTGGGTCGCCATCGTAGCAACAGTGACCTTATTTGCGTGCTGGTCCGCATCTGACTCCACGGACGACAGTAACCAAGGCGAGCTAGACGCCTTC
>Ga0209719_1000606_pt1 | contig 50975 bp, 49 predicted proteins | sample AD_JPNAS2_MetaG_FD_184421 | JGI IMG/M metagenome (GOLD analysis project Ga0209719, IMG submission 184421) | Active sludge microbial communities of municipal wastewater-treating anaerobic digesters from Japan - AD_JPNAS2_MetaG (SPAdes) (version 2) | ecosystem: Engineered > Bioreactor > Anaerobic...
ATAGATTTATACAACAAGTATAGACCGCATTCATCTCTCGGAGGAATGACTCCGGTTGAGTTCAGAATGAGTCAGAATGTTTACAAAGAAGAATGATTTTACTTTACAGTTTTAGGGGTTCACTCCATTTTTCTATATAAACTCTCATTAGAAAATCCGGTGATAACTTTCTTTTCTTCTTAGACAGTTTTACGATAATAAAAATAATACTTTACATAATTTTTTAGTAAGCAATTCATTTTCAAAATGAAGAATTATCAGTCAATGAAGATTTTAGCAATTATTGTTACATACGGCCAAAGAGCTCATCTGTTGACCCGCGTGATTGAATCAACAATAAGAGAAGGAATTGATAAAATTATTATTGTTGATAATGATTCATCTCCAGAAAGCAAAAAGAAAATAAATGTTCTTTCAAAAAAGCATTTTCCAAAAATCCATCTTGTTTTGAATACTGCAAATACTGGTTCTTCCGGCGGATTTTCTACCGGTCTGAAAACAGCACAAAAATATCCTGATTACAATTATTATTGGTTGCTGGACGACGACAATATGCCGGAAATAAATTCTCTTGAAAAACTGAAACTTGCTTATTCTTATTTGGGAAATGTCAGCAAAAACATTCTCGTGTCTTCAAGAGCTTCCTCAAGAAAGCAGGACATGGAATCAATCGTACAGGGGAAAAACAAAAAATATATCAGCAACAATATTTGCGGTTGGACCTTCTCTCAAAAAATTAAAACTTTATTTTATACAATAAAATCTTATAGAGTTAACTTTTTTTTACTTAGGAACGAAATTGCTCCTTATGGCGGATTATTTTTTAACAAAAGTGTTATAAAGAAAGTAGGATATCCGAAGAAACAGCTCTTTGTCTATGCTGATGATCATGACTGGACATACAGGATGACAAAAAAAGGATTTTCTATTGTTCTATGCAGCGAAAGCAAAATTAAGGACATCGACAATAGTAAAGTTTCTATTTCCAAAGATAAAATATATTATCAAGTAAGAAATCATACATGGCTCAGCAAACGTTTTATAACAAACAAGTTCTTTTTTTACTGCAACTGTATTGTTTATTGCTTTCTTTATCTAATTTTAAAACACTTTTATCATTGTGCATTTAATTCTAAATACAAGAATATTCCTTACTTTATTACAATTAAGGCCTTTTATGACGGCATTAATTTAAAAATTGATTGAGCAAGTTTAACTGAAATATTAATCCCGCGAGGCTTTTATGTTTTCATTTCCTTATACTGAATTTTCTTCCCGTTTGAACCACATGAAAAACTTTCTTTCCGACAAGGGGATATCTGCCGCTGTTTTCAATCAACCTTCTGAACTTTATTATTATTCAGGTTCGGTCATTCCGCTTTATCTCGTCATACCGGCAGAAAGCGATGCTTTCATTCTTGCGAGAAAGGGTGAACAGAAACTCAGACAAAGTGTTTCACACATAGAGACTCTTTACTTTACAGGAAGCAGTGATCTTAAAAAAATCTGGTCAGACAGAAAACTTGATACCGCATCAAAAATCGGATTTACACTTGATTCGACATCATATTCATCAATAGAAAGAATTATTAAACTTTCACCTTCAGCCTTACCATACGACCTCTCATGGGATGCAAGATTTCTCAGAATGAAAAAAACCCCTGCAGAGATAGAAATAATGAAACAAGGCGGTAAAATTGCAGCAAGAATCCCCGAAATTGTAAAAGAGAATTTTACGGCAGGAATGACAGAACTTGAAATCAGTCTTTACATCGAAAATTTTTTCAGGCTCAACAAATCAAGCGGACTCAACAGCAAACAAGAAGCTCTCGTAGTTTCTCCTGGAGTATGCTCTTCCGGCATTAACACACTTTCTGGCAACAAGTTTGACGGTATTTGTTCAGGAAAAGGGATTTCACATGCCAACCCTTTCGGGGCATCTGATGATACCATAAAGGAACATGATCCCATTATTTTCGATTATGCATTCATTCTCGAAGGTTACCATCTTGATATCACAAGAATGGCAAGTATCGGAAAACCTTCTGATAAAGTTCAAAAAGCATATCAAGCAATGCTCACTATCCATAAAGAAATAATTTCCATGATAAAACCCGGAGTTATCTGGGAAGATGTTTTTTTATATGCAGAAAAAAGAGCTTCTGATTTCGGTTATTCAAATGAGTTTATGGGACTCGGTTCTGACAAGGTTCGTTTCGTAGGTCACGGTGTTGGTCTTCTTCTCGACGAGCCGCCGTTTCTCGCACCGAAAATGAAATATGAAATAGCCGAAAACATGACAATCGCCATCGAACCGAAAGTATCACTCGAAGGAATCGGCGTCGTCGGAATTGAAGACACTATTCTGGTAACAAAAGACGGTGCGGAAATAATTACTCCCGCACCGTACGACTATATTATTCTTTGATTTTTTGAATCAATAAAATTTTACCAGTGATAATCCGTAAGTATAATTTTCACCCCAATCCTTGAAAACAAGAAAAATGGAATTATCACTGCTGATTGCATTAATATAATCGACAGAGTAAGATGAGAAACCTTGTCCTCCGGCATAATTCCATTTTCCGGAAAAGTATTTCATGCAAGAGCATCTCAGACTTCCGCCTCCTACTTCTTCTTTAAAAAAGGCGAATAATGAACCCTGACAAAACACAAGTTCTCCGTTTGCTGCAGACATTTTTCCATTGCATGGAAGAGGACCTAAATCCTTCCAGGTTCCTTTATTAAATAATTTAACTGCCGGTTTTGAATTAATCGTTCCGTCTCTGTATAAAACTGCAATTCCGTCATCAGTTTCTGCAAGTTTCGGATATGTTCCGATGTCAGAAGAAATTCCTCTACTGCCGAGATATTTCCAGCCATCCGTCGAATCAAAGTATCTGACCGATGTTTTTCTGCTGAAAGATTCATCACAATAAGAAATATAAACTGTTCCTGTCTTTGAAATCAGAAGGTCAATGTCAGAAACATCACCCTCACTTGCGGCAGAACTTCCAAGCGCTTCCCATATTCCGGTTCTTAAAGAACATACATAAACGACTGCACCGCCGACACCGTAATCTTTGCACGCAGCATAAAGCTTTTCGTTTTGAATTTTGATGTTAACATAATTTACTGTGTCCGAAGAAATGCCTTCACTCGATCCGAGAAAGCTCCACGAAGTACCTTTTCCGCTATATTTTAAAACAACAAGCTTACCATCCTGAGCGGCACTGCGCATCGCCAGATAAACCTTTCCTGAATCATCAACCGCAATAGATGTAAACATGGCCTTGTCCGAAGAAGTATAAATACTTTCCCAAGTTTGACCATCATCATCAGATTTTAAAACCAATGGTGAATATTTTGTTCTGGAAGATGAATACTTATCAGCAACATACACTCCGCATGCAATATAAATTGTTTTTTCATAAACAGCAATAGTCGGATCAATTACAAATCCTCCGGCAAAATTACTTTTCACATAAGAAAAAACCGGATTCGGATTCTGATAATTGAAAATTACGGATTTTCTTTCTGCAAGTACCGAATTCTTATCTTTTATGAAAAGGTATAGAACTCGTGAACCGTATCTCTCTTTATCCTGTAACACATAATGCGACGGTTTGACCGTCTGCCATCTCGAATCATCTCTGTTCGGCATTATAGACTGATTATCGTCTTCAGGTTTTCTTTCATGAATAAGATAACCGGTAACCTCACCGCTTGTTTGAATCGAAAAAGAAATATCCGGGGATATCGTCGGATTATCCCCCTCAATCTTAAAAGAATCAATGCTTGCTAAAGATTCGGGTTCAGTAGAATAATTTTGTTCATCACATCCCGCATTGAATGCTGTAACGAGCATTATTATCCAAAGAATAATTTTGTTTTTCATGGACTTTCTCCTGCAATCGCATATATTCACAAACCGCCTTTTTAAATTCAAAACATTGAATAAATTAAGCAGTCTTTGTGTTTATTGATAATGCGAAAACAGAATGGAATATTTTTCGGCATGGTTTCCCCTTTTTGTTTACGCGACAAAAATTGAACAACCGCCATGGTATTCGGACTCCGGATATGATTGAAATCTACCCGTTACCGTAGCGCGACTGTGTCCGGTTTTCACGGACTTCCCCATTAATAGGGCGGTTGAATACCTGCAATGTTCTAACTGATAGTTTATAAGTCTATAAAAAAACCAATTCATAAGCTTATTTTACTTAACTTATAGATTTCATGAATACAGCAGATTCCGCTTGATATAAATATTTCTCTGTGATACTCTATTTTTTCTGAGGAAAACAATGCAAAAACTGGACAATGACCTCATGTTTGAATTTATGGAAAGCGTATCAGAAAAGTGCCGGTCTTTCATAACCTACCAGTCGATAGGAAAATAATCTTTCAGAAACTTTCCGCACCAGTGTTTTCCGGTGTTGATGCCGTCAAAAAGCGGATCCAAAACTCGCGCGGCTCCGTCAACTATATCAAGCGGCGGCTGAAAATCATGAAGCTCCTTTTTCATTTCAGACAAATGAGCCGGATCTTCATCCGTTACCCATCCTGTATCAACGGCATTCATATAGATCCCGAACTTTGCAAGACCGGAAGCGGAAGTATGCGTAAGCATGTTTAATGCAGCCTTTGCCATGTTGGTATGAGGATGACGGTCTATTTTCGTGAACCTGTGGAATTTTCCTTCCATCGCTGACACATTCACTATATGCTTCTGCCCGGTAAAATCGCGTTTCATCATTTCAGACAACCGGTTACAGAGGACGAACGGAGCAACGGCATTTACCAGCTGAAGTTCGAGCATTTCCGATGTTGGAATTTCTCCAAGGCGTAAACGCCAGCTGTTAACCTTCCGCAGATCGACCTGCTGCAAATCTGCATCCAGTTTACCGCTTGGGAAAACAGCCTCAGAATCCGGAGAATAATCGTAGGCGTAAGGAATCTGCGAAAGCTTTGCAGGAGCTCGCAGACCTATGCCCGGACTCTTTTCTTCCCATTTTACCGGAATATTTTTTTCTTCCGCAGAAGCTATTTGCGAAAAAGCATTAAGTCTTCCGGTACAATCGTGATAATGAGAAAGAAGAAGAGCGGCATCAGCATGAAGTTCAGCTGCGGATTTCATTTCATTTTCAAGAAGATGCGCGTAAAAGCCCGGAGGACGGCGCACTGTCTGCGCGGCATTGTTTATAAGAATATCCATACGGTCATAATTAGATTCAACATAACTGCAGAAAATTTCGACACTCGGAGTATGCCTGAGATCAAGTCCGTAAACATGAAGCCTGTCCTTCCACTCATGAAAATCTTTCTCTTTCGAATAACGCAAAGCCGAATCAGCAGGAAAACGCGTTGTTGCTATTACGCGCGCGCCGGCACGAAGGAGCATAAGAGCCGCGTGATAGCCGATCTTCAAACGTGAACCGGTTATGAGAGCTGTTTTTCCTCTCAAATCAGCCGACTGAAATCTTTTCGAATAATTAAGTTCCGCGCATTCCGGACACATTGAATCATAGAAAAAATGAAGGTCATAATATTCTTTGTCGCAAATATAACATGTTTTAGGCAAAGATAATTTCTTTATAAATTTGCTTTTGTCTGAAAGTTCAATCTGCAAAGGTGCCGAAAACACAGAAGACTCTCTGGCGCTTCTGATGCCGGTTGCGGCATTCGCTGAACGGACCTCTTTTCTCTTTTCTTTCTTTCGATTAATTTTTGCTTCTTTTTTTCTTTTTCTGTCATCATTTATGTCAGGACGTGACAGTTTTCCCGCAGCCTTGATAAGAGCTATTCTCTTTTCATCAGGCACTTCTGCCAGATAAGAACTGTTTTCAAGAAGCTCATTCAGCAAAGCTGTTGCTTCTTCAATTTTCTGAATCGAAGGTTTTTCTTTAATTACTTCAGCAGACATTTAATTCCTGTTTCTACTTGAACTCGTCAAAAAGATGTTCGAGCCCGTTAAGTTTTATTTCATACGCCGCAGCCATCATCTGACCGAGCTCTCCTTCGGGCAATCCTTTTTGTTTAAACCATATATAATATTCTTCGGGAATATCTATGAGCCGCCTGCCCTCATATTTTCCGAAAGGCATGCGGTAAGTTCCTATTTTCAAAAACTGCATTGGATCAGAAATCAATTTTTTATTTCCCAGCTTTTTTATTTCTAAATGAAAGAATGTAAGTCAGACCGTTCTCCGAAATAATATCCACGCTTCCCTGCATTTGTTTCTCTATTATGCTGAAAATCGTCGTCATCCCGAGAGAAGCAGTTTCGCGGACATCAAATCCTTCAGGAAGACCCTTTCCGTCATCTGATATTATAAGTATAAGAGCACCGTCTTTTTCTTTTTTTAATGATACAGTAATGCGGCCTTTTTCTCCAGGCAAAAAAGCATGCTTGAAGGAATTTGTGATAATTTCATTGATTACAAGTCCGAGCGGAATAGCCGAATCAATCGAAAGTTCAGTGTCAGCAATTTCAAAAACAACAGCAACATTATTATTTGCAGCAGAGTTATAATTTGCAATCAGGGAAATCAGCTCTTCTATATATTCCTTAAGATTAATCTTTGAAAGATTTTTGGACTGGTAAAGTTTCTCATGGACAAGCGACATTGTCTGTATTTTAGATACGATGTTTTTCGCGAAAGCGGAAACTTTTTCGTCTCCGATTTTTCTAGACTGAATCTGGATAAATGAAGAAATAATCTGCATGTTGTTTTTTGTTCTATGATAAAGCTCTCTTATCAGAGTTTCTTTTTCATTCACTGACGCGGCTAAAGCTTCTCTATCTTCAATCGCTGAAGTAATATCCTTACACAAAGATACTGTTGCGAGAAGCCTGCCGTCATCTGAAACAATGGGAGTATTCGTCCATCCGCAAATTACTATCTTTCCATTCTTGCGTGAGTTTTCTATAATAGTATAAACGCTTTCTTTTTTTCCCGCAATTATCTTCTGAATATCCGAATAATGATCAGCAGAAGTTTCTGTCATCAGAAACCCGGCCGTCCTTCCCTTCACTTCCTCTTCCGTATAACCGAATATTTTTTCAGCTGCCGGATTAAATTCAGAAATAAGAAAATTCTCATCCCACTGAATAACGCCGGTCGGAGTATTTTTTATATGCGAACGCAGTTTGAATTCGGATTCACTTAGAGCTTCTTCCGTCTTTTTTCTGAGATTTATTTCTTTGCGGAGTTTTATTATCCACATAAATAAAATAAAACATAAAGCTGAGGCTCCTAGAAAAATTTTCCAGACAAGACTGTAATCAAACTTATGTTCATACCGTATGGGAACCCATTTATAATATATGGCGTTTCTTTCTTCTTCTGAAATCGAATCAAGTGCTTTATCAAGTATACGGGCTAAAATCGGCCAGTCTTTTCTGACAGCCATTGCCTGTGCATTTATATAAGGAGCTTCGCCTGCAATTTTCAAATTATGAATTTTTAGCTTTGCCATGTAATAACCGGTAACAAGCATATTGTCTATAAAAGCGAAAACTTTTCCTTCACTTAAAGAAAGCAGACCTTCTTCTGCGCTGTTAACTTTAACAAGATTTATCTGCGGAAAATCTTTTGCAATCCACTCGCCCATTGCATATCCGTCAACCACAGCGACATCTTTGCCCTCAAGCTCCTTCAACGAAGAGATATATGTTACATCTGAGTGAGTAACTATAACAATAGGAATTTTCATGTAAGGCTTTGTAAAAGCCCAGAATTCAAGCCGTTCTGGAGTAACAGTTACGGAGGTGGTCATATCAATTTCGTGTTTTTTCAGGCGGGAATAGGCTTCCTGCCATGAAAGTCCCGAAATACGTTCAAATTTGATCCCAAGCCTTGATTCAATGACAGTCAGGTAATCACGAGTGATTCCGGCGCTTCTTCCTTCTTCATCGGTAAATTCGACAGGCGGCCATCCCGGATCCTGAACAACGGTTATTGTCTGATGTGTTTCCAGCCATTCCCTTTCCTCCAGCGAAAGCCCGATACTCTCTTGAGCTGAGAGTTTCGCTAAAAACACACTGAATAAACTCAAAAAAAGAGTTAATAGCGCTTTTTTGGATAAATTCATATTATGTTGCCGTTTCATATAACAGATTAATTACATTTTCTGTTAATAGTCAAACCAAATTAAATCTATTATGTCTTGACATCAGCTCTTTTGCTATTACTAAAGAACCATGAAAAACACACTATTTATTTCAATCAGCATTATGCTGTTTATTTCTGCAAGCAGATGCTCCGACACTTCTTTCGGCAATGACTTATGGGATAATGTAACATCCTCTAAAATTACATCTGACAAACAGATTACTTCTTTTTCCATAAACGGATATAAAGCAAGAATAAACGGCACTACTATAAAGTCCGTTCTGCCAATAGGAACATCTGCTACGTCACTAGCACCTGTTATAACTCATAATGGTGCCGCAATTTCTCCCGAATCCGAAACAGCTCAGGATTTCTCCAATCCAGTAACATATACAGTAACCGCCACAGACGGAACGACAGAACAATATACTGTTTCGGTAACAGTTCTTGACGCAGCCGGAATGAAAAATGCAAATCTCTCCGTTCTCAGAGTAAAAAAGGGAAAGCTTCAGCCTGCACTAAATGATTCCATAAAGGATTATCTCGACGCCCCGATTCCTTTTTCTGATTCTGCAAATCCCGCGTATAATGACAAACAATCCAATTCGCTTATAGCAGATCCCGAAATACTGATAGCAACCATGAAGATGGAATTAGAAAGTAACGGAAAAGTTTCCGTAGAAAATGCCACTGAGCATGTTTTTCCGGAGATAGAAGTGGGGCCTAATAAGGTGACTATCATAGTAACTGCCGCCGATAAAACAACAACGAAAAAGTATACTGTAAACATGTACCGCGCCATACCAATCTTTAAAACCGGCGCCGGAGAGATATCGGGATATGACTTGAATCCGCTTGAAGACGGCGCGACACAAAGGGGCGTAAGCTGGCCGGAAAAGAGGTTTAGTATACAATCATCTACCATTACTGCCAATGGCGAAAAGAAAGAAGAATCAGTTGTTATAGATAATATGACCGGATTAGTTTGGCTGAATCAAACAACTCAAAGCTCCACAGATTTGTCATCAGCATACAGTTATCAAGATGCAGTATCAAACGCTTATGGTATTCCAAAATTTGCTCTTTCTCCATACGAATGGCGTCTTCCAAATATTCGCGAGATTAGAAGTCTGGCAAATTACTGTAAAGACGGTAATAATTATCTAAACGGTGTCTTTAAAAATTACGGCAATAATTATGTATATTGGTCATCTACAACTTATATGGGAAGTACTAATAAAGCTTTCCCTTTTGAAATAATGAACAACCGGTCTATTTTATCAAATGTTGATGAAGATAAATATTTATTTGTAGTCAGAGGAAATTCTCGAGTTTTACCGGCAACAGGACAAAAACAAACTGATCCTTATATACTTGGTGATGACGGAAACTTGCAGAAAGGTGTCGTATGGCCGGATCCCCGTTTTTATAAATATAACGACGATGCAAACAGTCCAATAGTTGATAATATGACCTCTCTCATGTGGTATCCTTCTTCCTTTTTTGTACCTGCAGAATCTGAAAATTTTTGGAATTCATCTTTAACTACAGTAGATACAAAAAATCAATATGGTTTTTCAGACTGGTTTATTCCGAACGTGAATGAAATTGAAACTTTAACTAATTACTCTTCTGATAGTCTTGATTGGCTCAATTCGTATATTAACCTCATTAGTACACCGCTATGGACTTCAACATCCTTCAGTGAAGTAGAGGCATATGCTCTTAATTATAATGCTCAGTTTATTTCATATGGATATAAAGATTCTCTTAGCTACTACGTTCTCCCCGTTCGTCAGGCAAAAATAATAAATTATTAGGACAACAAAATGGTAAAACACATAGTAATGTGGCGCTTAAAAGAAAATTCGTGCGGCAACAGCAAAGAAGAAAATAAGAAGCTGATAAAAGAAAAACTCGAAGCACTTGCCGGCCGAATTGAAGGACTCATCAAAATTGAAGTCGGTTTTGATTTTTCAAACACTGAGAGCAGTTATGACATCTGCCTTTATTCGGAATTTGAATCAAAGCAGGCGCTGGATAACTATCAGGCTCACCCCGAGCACAAGGCTGTTATGCCTTTTATTCTCGAAGCGAGAACTGACAGAATCGTAACCGATTACGAAATATAATTATTTTCTCTCGGAATTTTTTCCGGAAAGAGCCGAACTGACATCAGAAATCTTTTTCTTTTCGGAAAAAACGCTTCTTCTGAAAAAAGATGCCGTTTTCATTGCGCGGGAAACTGTTTCCGCGTCTATGAGACCATCTGAATTCAATCTTCCCCATATCTCATGCGGACCCTGACCTATTCTCCAGAATGACACATTGCGGATTTCTTTTCTTCTGTATAGCTTAAGTTTTTCTGATAAAGAGAATTCATTGTCAAAATAAATAACTTTACGCGATTTTCCGATTTTGTAGACGAGAAACGGATTGCGGCTGTTATAAATCTGTGTCCGTTTTTTTGACGCGAGAATCCGTGTTTCATTGTATCTGACGGAACGGCTCGATCTCTTCGACCATTCGCGTCCGTACAGAGGAAGCCCCATAATCAGTTTTTCTTTCGGAATTATTGACGCAGAATATTCAGCGACTTTTGCACACCATTCGTATGATGCTACAGGTCCGGGCTTGCTTCTGCTCCAATGCTCATCATACGCCATGATGATAATTCTGTCGGCAATGTTTGATATTAATGAATAATCATAAGCGTCATCAGGCGAAGAGCTTCTCTTTGCAGGAAGCGCAACACTCAAAATTTTTTCTTTTGACAGCATTTTTTTCAAATCAGAAAGAAACGAAATGAAATCATCTTTCTGCGCCGAAGCAACGTGTTCAAAATCGATCTGAACTCCGTCAAAATCTTCCGATGCTGACACAATCGAGTTAAGAAGATTTGCCCTTTTTTCAGAATCTTTTTCAAGAATGTCTTTAGTTAGAGAGCTTCCGGTAAGCTCGGAAATAACAATATGCACGCGGGGAAATCCCTTTCTAAGATCTATTCTCGGACGAGGTGTTTTTTCAGAAAGAGTTCCGTCTGCTTTCACCCAAAGGCTGAAATAACCTATGTCGGAAAAAGGCTCTCCGCCTTTAAGCATCTTCTCTTCGCCGCGCATAAGATATCCCCATACCTCGCGGAAAGGAATAACTTCTTCCTTTATTTTATTTGAAACAGATTTTACACTTGGCAAAATCACAAACGGGAAAAGTAATAATATTAATACTGCTGTTTTTTTCATATATTCCGGATACCGTATTTTCGGCAGAAATTCCGCCTAGCTAGAAAGAATTGTTAAGGTATTTATTTTTTAAATCAACATATTTTCGGGCAGAATCGGTTATTGAAAACAATTCTTCATCCGTAAGACTTCTGATTGCCCGCGCGGGAGAACCTATTATAAAGGAACGCGGCGGAAATTTTTTATCCGGCGCAACTATTGAACCCGCGGCAACAAGCGAATGATCGGAAATTTCTGAACAATCAAGAATTATTGATCCCATTCCTATCAGGCAATTATTTCCGATGACGCATCCGTGAATGATTACATTATGACCGACAGTCGTATTGCTTCCGATAAATGTACCTTCATTTCTGGTGTTCACATGAATAGTCGTAAGTTCCTGGATGTTGCTTCCGCTGCCTATTTCAATTCTGTTAATATCGCCGCGTATTACGGAATTATGCCACACGGACGAATCTTTTCCTATGATGACGTTTCCGATCACGCGGCTTCCGTCCGCGAGAAAAACCCCCTCTTCTATCTCGGGAGTTTTTCCTTCAAACTTATAAATCATTTAATATCTTTGCTTCCTTCGTTTCCGACAAGACCGAAGCCTTCAAATGAAACTTCACTGAACCACGGAAACTGCGTTCCAATCAGAGGAACATTAATAAAATCATTCATTTCGATATGAATCCACCTGAAACCGAGACGTCCGTCTATATTTTCCATAGGAAGAAAACCCCATTCACGGCTGTCCGAACTGTTATCCCGGTTATCTCCCATGGCAAAATAGAATCCTTCAGGAATGGTGATTTCTCTGAAAGCGTCACGGGTCATGAGCTCATACCCCATGTCATCTTCTTCTTTCTTGTTTTTAATTTCTTCCAATTGAGCAAATTCATTTTCAGGATTTAACGGATCTCTATAATCTTCAAACCTTACCAGATGTTTTATTCCGAGAAGATCTTCTTCATAATAAACAAAATTTTCTTCACGTTTAATAAACTTAAGCGGAAGAAGTTTTCCGTTAATTGAAAGCCTGTTATTCTTCATGGATATTTTATCGCCAGGAACACCTACTATTCTTTTAGTGTATTCAGGAACATTGTATATCCATTTCATGAAAGGAATGAATCCTTCATCTTTTTTATCAGCCCCGATTACGTTTTTTCCCGGATATTTAAAAGAGATGATTTCTCCTCTCTGCGGTTTCTGCCATCTTATCAAGTGCGATGTCGAAAACGGAATTTTGAGGCTGTAAGCAAGCTTGTTCGCAAAAAGATGATCGCCGACTCTTAAAGTGGTTTCCATCGATCCGGTCGGAATTCTATAGTTTCCGAAAACCGAAGACCGCAATGCAAGAAAGAGAAGAATCAAAAGAGCATACTCTGTTAACGTTTTAAGAAATGCCACTTCCTTCTGCGGAACCCCTTTTTGTATCAGAAATCTGCAGACTGGACCGAATTTTACAGCTTTACCTTTCTTTCTTGATTTAATTCTTTTAAAAAATTTTTTTATTTTATTAAGCATATTTTCTCCGCTACGAAGCAATACTAATTGTTCTTTAATCTCATGAGTCAAGAATAATATTCCGGCTCAAATCCGCTGATATTTCCCAAGGATCAGAAATTATGACAAATAATCAGTTTTGATTCTTCCCATTGATCTATAAATATTAGTTTTCACATGCGGATTTTTCTCTGCCAATTCATTTATAAGTTTCTTAATAAAGTGCCTGTTCTCGCCTTCGTTGAAAGGACAAGGACTTATCTGAACTCCAAGATCAAGAAGCTCAGCATATTTTGCCACATCCTTTTCATCAATTTCGGCAAGCGGTCTAATTATGTGAAGCTCTCCTCCGAAAAGAGAAACATTTGCCGGCATGGTTGAAATATTTCCGTGAAAACTCATATTCATTAAAAGTGTTGAAATCATATCATCCAGATTGTGCCCTAAGGCCAATTTTGCGCAGTTCAATTCGCGCGCAAGTTTGAAAAGCGAATTTCTTCTGTGAAGAGCGCAGACATAGCATCTGTCCTTTGCCTCATCACGCGACAGATCTATTTCCGCCGTACGGTGAATGAACCCGACTGAACGCTCTTCGCAGAATTCTTTAAGACGCAATGGATCTATTTTATTGGGTATTCCGGCAAGTTCGATATATGCGGCAGTTGTTTTAAATTTTACGGGGATTCTCCGCATTTTCTCAGCAAGAATATCTATCATCGCGAGAGAATCTTTTCCGCCTGAAAGCCCTGCCAGAACATGATCATCCGGATCGAGCATTTGATATTTGAAAATAGTCTTACCCGCCTGCTTGCGGATATCTCTGATGAGTTTTTTTTCTGAATATTCCATAAAGTCAAAAGAAAGTACACGTTTAGGCTGGCAATAAATATTTGGCTTAAAAAAAGGAAACCGCCGAAGCGGTTTCCTTTAAAATTACATTGTACTCAATATTGCCTTTTTCTTTTCTTCAAAATCCTGAGGAGAAATGAGACCGGCATCCAACATATCCTTAAGTTTCTTAAGTTTCAGCATTGGATCATCCTGTGAAGCGGCCTGACCCGCTCCGGCTGCAACTCCGGCCATATTTTGACCGAAGCCCATTCCAACGCCCATACCCATCATCATTCCCGGCGCCCCGTCGTTTCCGGCGGCAGTTTTCATCGCATCAAGCTGCTGAAGCTGTGCGAAACTAACACCTGCTGCGGTTGCCGCCTGAGCTTCCGCCTGCATATCCGCAATGCGTCCGATTCTGCGCATTGTATCTTCATCAAAATCGGTTCCTTCAATACGAAAATCAGCAAGTTCGAAACCAAGAACTGAAAATTCTTTCTTTAAGTTTTCTTTGACACCGGCAGAAATTTCTTCACGCTTTTTATCTATCTCACCGTAACTTAGACCGCTTTCGGCAAAATAATCAACTATCGGCTGTGATAAACGCGCTGAAATAACAGGTCTGATATCATCGGCATAAAAATCATCACTTCCGCCTACAACGCTTACAAAGAACAGTTTAGGATCTGTAACTTTGAAAGAGTAGTTTCCTCTGGCGCGAAGTCCTACCGGAAATTTATAGACAGGATCATTGTATTTTATTACCGAAGGCGTTCCCCATTTCTGATCAAGAAAAACAGTTTTTCTGTAGAAATACAAACCGACTTTGTGTTCGCTTTCAAACGCCTGAAGAAATTTTGTCAGGTTCGTCCAGAAAGGAATATTCGCCGTTTTCAGTTCATAAAGACCTTCTTCGTCAAAAACGCCTTCAACCTTACCCTGATAAACAAAAATACAGCCCTGACCGGGACCTACAATTAACTTAGAGGCATTTTTAATTTCATCATTATTCCCGCTCCAGCGGTAGAAGATTGAACTCGGATCCGGATCTTCCCACTGAATGACCGAACGAAGCTGACCTTTTACATCTGTGAATTTATCAAATAATCCCATGTTTCCTCCGTAGAATTGGGCTATAATAGAAAGGATTTCAGCAAAATCAAGCAATATTATTTTTCCAAAATCACTCTGCTCTTTCCCAATATAACACAAAATACGGATTTGACCAATGACTAAATCCTCATTTTACCTATTATGGCTTGACATTAACAGTTTTAATATTACTAAAGAACCATGAAAAACATAGTGTTTATTTCAATCAGCGCCATGCTCCTTTTTTCGGTTGCAGCGTGCTCAGATACTGCTGTCGGCAATGATTTGTGGGACAATGTTACGTCTTCAAAGGTTACATCTAATAAGCAGATTACTTCCTTTACCATTAACGGATACAAGGCAAGAATAAGCGGCACTACAGTAAAAGCAGTTCTTCCAAAAGATACACCTGTTACGTCACTTACTCCAGTTATAAATCATAATGGTGCTGCCATCTCTCCGGAATCTGGAACAGCTCAGGATTTCTCCAGTCCTGTAACATATACTGTAACAGCAACAGACGGAACTACTGAAAAATATACTGTTTCGGTAACAATTCTTGACGCAGCCGGAATGGCAAACGCAAATCTCTCCGTTCTCAAAGTTAAAAAAGGAAAACTCCAGCCGGATTTTTCTTCTTCACAAATAAGCTACCTCGACGCTCCGATTCCTTTTTCCGATTCGGCAAATCCTGCTTATAATGCAAAACAATCCAATTCGGTTATAGCAGATCCAGAAATACTGATTGCAACAATGACAATTAATGGAACTCCTGTTGAGAATGCACAAGAATATTTAATATCTAATCTTGCCGTCGGGCCGAATAATGTAGAAATTAAGGTAACCTCTGCCGACAAAACAACAACCAATACTTACTCTGTTACAATGTACCGTGCCATACCTATTTTCAAAACCGGTGCGGGATATTATTCCGGCATAAATCCGCTTGAAGACGGCGCGACACAAAGAGGCGTCAGCTGGCCTAATCCGAGGTTTAAAGATAATGGAAACGGAACAGTAACAGATATAATGACAGGATTGACATGGCTTAAGAATGCAAAACAATTATCTTTAAAGAAATATGTAGATGCTGTATCAACAGCGAAATCTTTGAGCGGTTCTTACGGTTATGAGGACTGGGCTCTACCAAATATAAACGAAATTCGCAGTCTTATCAATTTCAACGAATCTCCTCATGTATATCTAAACAAATTTTTACAAAATTTTAGCAATATAGAATATTGGTGGACATCAACAACTTATATTAATGAATCTGAGAAAGTATATAGTTTGATAGTAAATAATGGTGTTTTTTCGATAGACGGAACTAACGAAACTCTATATGCTTGGGCTGTTTCGGGTGAATCAAAAAATTTACCCAAAACAGGGCAAATTGAATCTTATAATCTTACCCCTGGATTTGGAGATGATGGTGATTTAGAAAAAGGAATTACTTGGCCGATTCCACGTTTTCATTCTAATATAGAAGGGACAGTTATCGACAATATGACGTCTCTAATGTGGGTCAATAATCAGATATACGCTAAGAAAGGATGGATTCCAACTCTTGAATATATTAACGAAAATATGAACACAGGTATTATCGACAATTACGGATTTGATGACTGGACTATTCCGAATGCAAAGGAAATCGAAACATTAAGTAATTTCGGAAAAGCGGACATTACATGGCTTAACGAATCCGGTTTATTCGTAGTGGCGTCTGGTAAATGGATATGGACATCTAATCATTCAACATCTTCATCCAGTCAGGCAAGATTTTATAATACAGTTGCCCAAGCTGTTTTACATAATTCAAAAGATTCTGATCTATGGGTTCTCCCCGTTCGTCAGGCAAAAATAATCAATTATTAACACATTACTTTAAAACTTCAAATTTATCAAAAAGCCGTTAAATTTAACGGCTTTTTCTATTTATTTACAATCCCATATTCTTCAGTCAAAATTGAAAAGACTCAAGTTTTATGCTTGCGTCTCATTCGCGTTAAACTATCATTGACGTGGGGTTTAGCGTCCAAAAGACAGTCATGTTAAAATTGATATTAATTCTCAGCATCTCTCTTTCTTTTTTATCCTGTTCGGAAAAAAAAGAAATTAACAAGGTCGATCTGAAAAATATTAATTCGGACGGGTCTTTTGATTACCGCAGAATCCTCGATAAAGAAATAAAAACAGAAAGAGAAAGAGCTTACGTTCCTGAAGATGATTATTTTAAAGATTGAGAGGGGTAGATGATAACTTTTTTTAACAAAAACGTACTTATTGCCGGAGCAACCGGTCTATCGAGAAATTTCGCTCTCGATGTCGCAAAAGACAGGGCAAATGTCGGAATTTTTCATTCTGACAAAAACGAACTTATAGAACTTGAAAGAGAACTAGGCAATCTAAGAATCAGAAATTACGGCTACAAATGCGATCTTTCTTCCAAAGAAGAAATCGCTCATGCAGTCCTTCTTTACAAAAAACAATTTGAAATGGCAGATTATATTCTGATAAACATCGATCTCCATGACGGAAAAGATATAATCGACATGACTTTTGATGAAGTCGAAAAAGAAATATCATCTTCAGTTGACGGAACAATCTGCCTAGTTAAGTATTTTATTCCGGAAATAGTAAAAAAACAGAACGGAGGATTCATTTTCGCCGTTAATGCGAAAACCGTATCTCCTGTCGGAGCGGCTGCTCTCGGTGCCATCGAAAAATTCAGCGCTTACCTCAATTCTTTTTTTCACTCAAACGGACTGAAAGATGTTTTCTCAACAGTTGCCTATGTATCAGGAACAAAACCTAATGCTTCAGAACTGCTTAAAAAAGCAGTCATGAGCGGAAAGAAAATAGCGAGAGTTTGACTTATGATGAAGAGTAAAAAGACTTTTATTTCGATAGCGGCATTTGTCGGAATTTTGTCTGCAAATTACTTTTGCTGCGCACAGAGCAATGATCAAAACGCATTTGGAATAACAAACGGAGATTCACCTATAAAGAGCGATTCTGATGTTGTCAAAATGTCAGAAATGCAGGATGTTTTCCGGAAGATATACGAGCTTTATGAAAGCAGAGTAGTTTCAATTTATACTGAACAGACTGTCCGCATTCCCCGAGACATGTGGAGTGAGTTTTTCAACATTCCAACTGAACAGAAACGTACCGGTCTGGGAACAGGATTCATCATTTCTGAAGACGGATTCATCTGCACGAATTTCCATGTCATTTCTCCGGACGGAAGACAGGTTGTCGACAAGATTACTGCTGTAATAGAGGACAAAGAGTATTCTGCAGAAGTCAAAGGCTACGACGAACACAAGGATCTTGCAATTCTCAAAGTTAATGCTTCCAGGAAATTTAAACCGGTTTTCTTCTCCGATTCTTCTACTGTTAAAGTCGGAGACTGGGCAATTGCGATCGGAAATCCTTACGGATTGTCAAAAAGTTTCACAGTAGGAAATATCAGCGCGGTCGGAAGAACAAATATCGACGAAGAAGGAATTCCTTATCTTCAGACCGATGCGTCGATTAACCGCGGAAATTCAGGCGGCCCTCTGATAAACATCAGAGGAGAAGTTATCGGAATTAACCGCATGATTTTCTCTCAAAGCGGAGGCTCTGTAGGGCTGGGTTTTGCAATTCCGGTAAACATATTAAAAGAAAATCTCGAATCACTGAAAAAACAGAGAAGCTATCAGAAAGGCTTTATCGGAATATCTCTGGCGCCTCTAACAAAAGAAGTTGCAGTCCAAAACAGATGGAATTACAATTACGGAGTTGTCGTAGACAGTGTTGTTGACGGCGGTCCGGCTCAGAACGCCGGACTTATGAGAGGAGACATTGTTTTCGGTGTTAATGGAAAAAAAATTACCAGTGCCAATCTTTTAGTCAGTGAAATAGAACGCGCAGGTGCCGGAGCAAAAATAGAACTTGATGTCTGGCGCAGAGGGGTAAGAATGAAATTTTATCTCACAGCAAAAGCGAAATAGAGGGTAAAATGAAATTTAAAAATATTCTCACTCTCACCGGACTTGCTGTTCTGGTTTATGTACTTTTGAAATACATAATTCCGGCAATTTTTTCAATAGCTATAACACTTTTTTGGATAGTTATTTATGCTGCAGCAATTATCATCGTTTTCGGAATTCTTTTCTATATTTTCGGAAAAGTATCACGAAAAAGAAGATAACTCAGCATTTTAAACGGCTAACTTAATATTTACAGGATTTTCAAATGGAACAGCACTTTTCAAAACCGGAGAAAAAGATTTACTCTTTTCTCTGTCTCATTACTATCTTAGGCGGAGTTTTTTTCGGATATATTGTTTCCGAAGTTAAGAATTTTTCAGGGCTTCAGAACCTTAAAAAATTTCAGCCGTCGGTTCCCACCAGAGTATATGATGTAAACGGTGAACTGATAGCCGAAATATTCAAAGAACAGCGCGATATTGTCGATTTTGACGACGTACCAAAAGCAGCGGTAAACGCATTTCTCGCTACCGAAGACCAGGAATTCTATGAACACTTTGGAATTAATCCTCTTGCAATAACACGCGCGATGGCAAAAAATGTTCTCGCCGGCCGTATAAAACAGGGCGGATCTACAATCACGCAGCAGCTTGCAAAAAGACTCTTCACACAGGGCGAAAAAAAGTTCTCAAGAAAAATACTTGAAGCAATACTCACCCTTCAAATTGAAAAATATTTTTCTAAGAACGAAATTCTTGAAATGTATTTTAACCAGATTTATCTCGGGCATGGGTGTTACGGACTAAACGCCGCATCAAAGCTGTTCTTCAACAAAGAAGCAAAGTATCTTACAGCAGCAGAAGCTTCCGTTCTCGCAGCGCTTCCGTCTGCTCCCGGCAGATATTCACCGCTTGATAATCCGCATAATGCTTATGATAAAAATCCTGACATATTGGGAAGAATGGTCAGTGAAGGATATCTCACACGGGAATATGCCGATAAGATTTATGAAGAATTCTGGCCGAAATACATAGATTCAATTTTGATGGAATTTCCGACAAAAACGGCTTACACAAAGATTGAAAATAACGCTCCTCATTTTGTTGATTATGTCAGACAGATTCTTGAAAGCAGATTCGGCAGAGAAGCGGTTTACGAAGACGGCCTCATCGTTTATACCACTCTTGATCTGAAAAAACAATTCGCGGCTCAAAAATATCTTGAAGAAGGTGTTGAACGCCAGGATATTATTTCATCAAGAGCAAATAGCTATTCTAACGGCGGTGTTGACAGAGGTCTTTTCGGAACCTATTATACACTTAGAACAATTTTCAGCCTTCCGACTGTTCTTATTAAAAATGATATAGAGACTATTCTCCGCAAAAAAATCATAGATGATGAAATCGATGAAATGGATATACTTACTTTTTTCAGCGATTCTGCGAACCTCAATAAGACAGCAGAAATATTCCGCACAGGAACAGCTTTAAGTATTTCATCTTCATTGAAGGTACAGGGAGCTCTTGTTTCACTTGATCCGTCAACAGGTTACATCATTTCGATGGTCGGTGGTTCTGATTTTTCAGTCGACAATCAGTTTAACCGCGCGGTGCAGGCCCGCCGTCAGCCGGGCTCTTCTTTCAAACCTTTTATTTACGGAGCAGGAATTGAGTCCCGTGTTATTAATCCCGGAACAGGAATATCAGACGCCCCTCTTCTGAATATCGCAGCAGACGGAGAAACATGGTCACCGGATAACTATTCAGGTGATTTCTCAGGTATGGTACGTGTAAGAAGAGCATTAGCCGCTTCGATAAATACTGTTTCAGTACGAATTTATGACATGGTTGGTCCTGAAAGAATAATAGATTACGCTGCTAAAATGCTCAAAATTCCGCCTTCGCGATTAGGGGCAAATCCTTCTCTTGCTCTGGGTACGGCAGAAATAACACCTTTTGAAATGGCTCAGGGATATGCTATTTATGCAAACGAAGGAAGAGATGTCATTCCATTTGCAATACGATACGTTCTAGACCGGGACGAAAACGAAATTGCAAATATTGAAGAGGAAGTTGCTAATATTCTTGCAATTAAAGAAAAAGAGAATACAATACAGATAATTGGAAAAGATGTAGCTTATGTAATGCGTTCTTTGATGCAAACTGTTGTTGACGCAGGTACTGCTGCATCAACCATAAGAGGAGATTGCGACTTTCATGAACCTGCCGCTGGTAAAACCGGATCAACTACAAGTTTCGCAGATGCTTGGTTTTGCGGATTCACTCCTGCAGTTGTTACAGTCGTGTGGGTTGGATACGATAAACCTTTCATGACTCTCGGTCGAGGTCAGGCCGGATCAAATGTTGCAGCTCCGATTTGGGGAATGTACATGAAAGATATTTATAACGGAATGCCCAGCAGACAATTTCCGCCTGAACCGGATGGAATTGTCAAAATCGGATTCTGTGCGTATACTGGAAAAATCCCGGGACCTAACTGCAAGGAACTTTCAGGAGATATCAGCGTAAAAGGCGGCGGACCGAAAGAATGGTGTGACGGCAGTCATGGAAAAATGAAATCAATACTCGAGAAATATCTCGAGAAAGAAGGGCTTTCGGGCGGAAACAGACGCTCGGGAGCATTATCAGATTAATATCAGGAGAATGTTGATGTATAAACAGGGCGATAAACTGGTTTACCCTATGCACGGTGTCGGAATAATCGAGGCAATTGAAAAAAAAGAAGTTTTAGGACAAAAACTTGAATTTTACATAATGACCATTGTAAATAACGGCATGAAAGTAATGATTCCTGTTAAAAATGCCGATCAGGTTGGACTTCGTCCGATTATTTCAAAAAATGAAGTTAAGAAAGTTCTTACAATTATTTCTCAAGGCGAAACGGAAAGGGAAGACGACTGGAAACTTCGCTATCAGAACAACATAGATAAAATAAAAAGCGGATCAATCTATGAAGTATCAAAAGTGGCAAGAGATCTTTACCGCCGCGGAAGAGAAAAAGAACTTTCAATTATGGAAAGAAAGCTTTATGAAAATGCTTACAATCTTCTTATTCACGAAATAGCTCTCGCAAAAAGTATTGATATAGAAGAAGCAGGAAACGTTGTATCAGAAGCATTGAGCCCGAATTGAAAGGAGTTGGAATGATTAAGTTATACAGATTTCTTTTCGTATTAATAGGAATGTCTTTCGCGTATTTGTTTTTTTCTGTCTATTCGCCGTTTTATGCGGCAATAGCATCAGGAATAGGCGGTATTATTTCATTAGTATTTCTTATCATAATTGAATATGTGTCGCATTCTTTTTCAGCCCGTATTCTTTTTTCTTCTTCAGTTGGACTGCTATGCGGATTAATAGCCGGATTGGTAGTGTCTGTTTCTCTTTCAGCTGTAGAACTTCCTCTTAGCGGCAGAGTTATCGGCATTCTCAGATTTTATATAGTCTATATTTTCGGTTTTGCCTCTATGATTTTTATGGCTGTTAAGAATGAAGATTTTGCCCTTTTTGACAGAATCATTCCTTCAAAAGAAGGCGGAAGTGACGGAACTATTTCTTATAAAATTCTTGATACTTCTGTTATAATTGACGGACGAATAGCTGATATATGCGATACCGGTTTCGTTGAAGGAGTTCTTGTAATTCCAAATTTTGTTTTAAATGAACTTCAGATGATTGCAGATTCCGCTGACTCTATTAAAAGGAACAGAGGCCGTAGAGGTCTTGATATTCTTAATAAAATGCAGAAAGATCAGTCAATAAAAGTAAAAATTTCGGATATGGATTTTCCGGATATTCCTGAAGTTGACTCTAAACTTGTCAAACTGGCAAAAGTCATGAATGCAAAAGTAGTGACAAATGATTTTAATCTCAATAAAGTTGCGGAATTTCACGGTGTTCATGTTCTCAACATTAACCTGCTGGCAAATTCTCTCAAACCGGTTGTTCTTCCCGGTGAAGAAATGAAAGTCAGCCTTGTCAAAGAAGGAAAGGATCAGAATCAGGCTATAGGATACCTTGAAGACGGAACAATGGTTGTAGTTGAGAATGGACGGAAAAAAATGCATTCAGAAGTTGAAGTAACAGTTACTTCAGTCCTGCAGACGACAGCCGGAAGAATGATTTTTGGACGCATTAAAGATTAAACTTCTTTCAGTATATTCCAGCCCGAGAGAAAATTCTCTTTCGGGCTATACTCACAAACTTTTAGTTAATAAATATTTTCCAAATATCAAAGCAGATGAAATATTTCTTTCAAAATCACCTATAAGTCCTTGTTCTGCATGTTCTTTTTGCTCTAAAACTGATCAATGCTCAATCGATGACATTATGAAAGAATATTATAAGCTAATCATGGAAGCTGATGTAATAACCGTTTCATTTCCTCTTTATTTTTCTACAGTTCCCGCTCAATTGAAATTATTTATAGACCGGGCTCAGCTTTTCTGGGAAATGAAAAAGCGTAATGAATTTGTAAAAAAGAAAACCGGTATAATTATCGCTGCAGCCGGAAATAATTATAATGATATGTTTCACTGCGCCGAAAAAACAATGCGACACTTTTTTAAAACGGTTAATGCCGAGTATAATAAGGAGTATTCTGTTTTTATTTCATCAACAGATGATTATTCATCAGAAGAAAACAAATTACGTGCCGATAAACTTATCAAGAAAACTTCACTCGATTGAAAAAACATTTATATCGTCTCTTTTTTTCCATCCGGATTTTTTCCAAAAATTATTTCCGGATTCATTGTTTTTAAATACGAATATATGGCATTTCTCAATTCCTTTTATCTTAAGCGCTTCAATGGATAATGATACCAGTTTCGTGCCGATATTCATTCTCCGGTATTCATTTTCTACGGCAAGATGATAAATATAGCCTCTTCTTCCGTCTGTTCCGCATAAAACAGTTCCTACCAATTTATCTTCATCAAAAGCACCATAGCTGAGTCCATGGTTCAATTTTATAAATGATTCAAATTGCTCCAAAGTATCGGCATTTGAGAGACTCATTCCTTCAGTTTTTTTCCAGAGAAAAAATGACGAATCATAATCTGATTTAAGCAATTCTTTATATGTTATTCTCATGATAAATTATAATTGCATTTGGCTAAATAAAATTGAAACGTCAATACAAAATGAAAAAAAGCATTGACACGCAACACTTGTTGCGCAACATGTGTTGCGTATTGATTGTTGGTGCTAGGGAGAAAAAATGCCGCCAAAGCCCAAATTTTCAAAGGAAGAAATAATACAAACGGCAGTACGAATAGCGGAGGAAAAAGGATTATCAGCTATAACCGCACGAGAATTAGCAGATAGGCTTTCAGTTTCAAGCCGTCCGTTATATTCTTATTTTGAATCCGTTGATGAATTAAAAAATGAAGTTGTAAAGAGAATCATGAAGATATTCACAGATGAGTTGTATAAAAAAAGGCCGGATGCTAATCAATTTCTAAGCATAGGTCTCAATTTGATTACTTTTGTAAAAAATAATAAGGAATACTATAACATAATAAAGCATGAAGGAGCAAAGTTTGTTGATCTAAAGGAAGTTAATGCTTTTGCAGATCTTGCCGTTGAAAAAGTTTCACATTCCGCAGAGTACTCAGGATTTTCAAAAATGAAAATCAAGGATACTTATCTTAAAATGGCTATTTTCTCGCATGGATTGGCGGATTTTGTATTTAACGGGCATATAGACGGCTCAGAAGAATTTGTCCGAAGATTGCTGGAAGAAACCGGAAAAGCAATAATGAAGGATTCTAATTAAAGAGCATTTGATATTGCTTTAAACTATTTAATTGATTATATATCAGATTGCTCTTTTTATTAAAATAAATGAAACAAACAACTTGTTATTGAATCATAATTGTATCAGTTAAAAGGAGATTTTTAATGAAGACAGCATTGGTTTTAGTAGATATTCAAAAAGACTTTTTCCCGGGCGGAAAAAAAGAATTATTCGGTTCAGAAGAAGCTTCATCAAATGCATCAAAACTTCTTTCAGCCGCCAGAGAAAAAAACATGAAAGTCATTCATGTTAAACAACTATCAAAAGATTCCGGATTTTCTTTCTGTCTTCCCGATTCCGCAGGAGCCGAAATACATCCTTCAGTTGCACCGCTTGAAGGAGAAGAAATATTAGTTAAGAATTCTTCAAATGCCTTTAAAGGAACAGATTTTGATGAAATATTATATTCAAATGATATTTCTAAGCTGATATTTTGCGGAATGATGAGTCATCTGTCAATCGACTCCACCATTAGAGCAGCAAAAGATTATGGTTATGAATGTGTTCTTGCTTATGATGCTTGCGCCGCCTGTGATCTTAAATTCGGCGAAACCAGTATTCCTGCTTCAGCAGTTAACGCCTCATTTGCAGCTTCCCTGCATGAAGCCTTCGCTGAAATTTGTGAAACAGAAAAACTTCTAAACACAATTTAAGCCCCCCACTGCTCTTCCCGTCATTTATTTCGAGGGAAGAGCTTTAACCCCTAATTACAAAGTAACTGCTAATTCTTCTTTCTTATTTTTTATCATAACCGTGATTCTTTAAGTTTTATGAATCATTTTAATCATTCTATTATTTCAACATGCAAATTTTGCCTTTTAAACCTTTATTATTGATTTTCTTTTTTATTTATTATATGCTTGTCAAATAGTTCCTTTCAATTTTCAGTGACATCAAATATTTCGGAGGTGAAATCACCATGAAAAGAATTGAAGAATGGGCAAACAAACTTATTGCCAGCAAAATCGACCCGGATCTATACTCGCGGTATAATGTCAAACGCGGTCTCCGAAATTCCGACGGAAGCGGCGTTCTTGTAGGTTTAACAGGAGTTGGAGATGTTCATGGTTATATAGTCGACGAAGGTGAAGCTTCCCCGGTTGAAGGCCGTCTTCGTTATAGAGGAATAGATGTCAAAGATCTTACTGTAGGATTTCAGAATGAAAAACGTTTCGGTTTTGAAGAAACGGCTTTTTTATTGATGTTTGGTTATCTTCCCGAAAAAGATGAACTCAAAGATTTTTCAGACTCAATCGCTTCTAATAGAGAACTTCCGGAAGGATTCAAAGAAAACATGATATTCCGAGCTCCAAGCAAAGACATCATGAACAAAATTGCACGCTCTGTTCTCACATTATATTCATATGATGAAAATCCTGAAGACCGTTCCATCAAAAATGTTCTCAGACAATGCATAGAACTGATTGCCCGTTTTCCAGCTCTTGTAGCATATGGTTTTCAGGCTAAGCAGCACTACTTTGAAGGAAGCTCTCTTTATATTCATAATCAGCAGGAAAGTCTGTCAACTGCTGAAAACTTCCTGAGCATAGTAAGACCTAACAAAGAGTACTCAAGCACAGAAGCAGAAATTCTTGATCTTGCTCTTGTTCTTCATGCAGAACACGGAGGAGGAAATAATTCTACTTTTACAGTTCATGTTGTCGCGTCTACAGATACTGACACTTATTCATCAATTGGAGCTGCTGTCGGTTCCTTAAAAGGGCCTAAACACGGTGGAGCAAATCACTCTGTATCCATGATGATGCAGGATATAATGACGAATGTTAAGGAAGTTTCTAACGAATCCTCATTAAAAGAATACATCAGAAAGATCTTCCGCAAAGAAGCTTTCGATAGAACCGGTTTAATTTACGGAATGGGTCATGCAGTGTATTCTCTTTCCGATCCGAGAGCAATTCTTCTCAAAGCAAAAGCTAAAGAACTCGCAAAAGAGAAAGGAAGAGAAGAGGAATTTTCACTTTATGAAGAAGTTGAAAGACTAGGAAAAATAGTATTTGAGGAAGAAAAAGGATCTAAGGTCATCTGTGCAAACATTGATTTTTATTCAGGCTTTGTATATGATATGCTAGGCATTCACCCTGATCTTCATACTCCGATTTTTGCTATGGCTCGCATAGCTGGATGGGCTTCGCATTTGATAGAAGAAATTGTAAGCGGCGGCAGAATTATGAGACCTGCTTATAAATATGTTCTTCCGCCTCAAAAATATGTTCCATTAAATGAAAGATAAAAAACCGGCTATGCCGGTTTTTTTTATCCATTAATATTATTGACACTCTTTAAATTGTTTTTATGTTTTTAGAGAGGTGAAGAAATGAAAAAATATATATTAGCCTTTATAATGCTCGGAATGATGCTTAATCTTTCAGCTGAGGATAAATCCGTTGTTGACGGTAAAATTGGAACATCTCACGCCAAAGATCCCGGAAGATTCGGTCTTCAGCTTAACTTTTCTTATTATTTAGAACTAGATCCATTTTTTGCTCTCGGAATCGATCCGTCTTTTTACTGGATACGCTGGAGACAAAGACTGGACGGAATTACTACCGAATCAGGAATAGACGGATCGAAAGTTAAAGATACCGATGCTTATATGTTTCCTATTTTGGGAAGCGCTCAGATAAGACTGTTTAACCTAAAAGAAAAACTACACGGAGTTATGCCTTATTTCAACATTGGTCTTGGATATTCTCCAATGCTTCTGACTTATGAAAATTCTTCCGGCAAAAGCAAAGCAGATTTTTTCGGCGGCTTTACATGGCAGCTTGCAATAGGCGCTTCTTTTTCTCCTGCAAAAGAATCGAAAATACAATTTCTTGCTGAAACAGGCTACCGCTCTGCAAAACTAAAAAATTCTGATGATATAGAAATAGATATGTCAGGCTTCATTTTCAATGCAGGGATACGTTATCCATTCTGATTACAGAATGATTTTTACCGAATCTCTGACTTTTCTCGCCTTTTCCCGCGCTTGCTCTATCGAATCTCCGAGCGCAAGCGCAACTCCCATTCTTCTGTGTCCGTTAACCTCAGGTTTTCCGAATAATTTCAAAGAAGTATCGGGAAAAGACAATGCCGAATCAATATTTTCAAATGACACATTTTTTGAATCACCGTAAACCAATAACGCAGCCGATGCGGCAGGTCCGTATTGTCGTATATTAGGGATTGGCAAACCTAATACAGCCCGAAGATGAAGCTCAAACTCTGACATGTTTTGAGAAATCATTGTAACCATTCCTGTATCATGAGGACGAGGAGACACCTCGCTGAAATAAACATCATTTCCTTTAATAAATAATTCTACTCCGAAAATTCCAAAACCCCCGATTTCATCAGTTATGGCTCTAGCAATAGTTTTTGATTTTTCAAAAAGCTCTTTGTCCATCGGCTGAGGCTGCCATGATTCACGGTAATCGCCTTCAGACTGAACATGCCCAATTGGATCGAGAAATGAAGTTCCGTCTTTATGGCGGACTGTTAAAAGAGTTATTTCATAATCAAAATTAACAAACGCTTCAACGATTACCTTGCCGGCGCCGGATCGGCTTCCGGATTGAGAATAATCCCAGGCTTTTTGCATATCGTCTTCAGTCTTAATTACACTTTGACCTTTTCCTGATGAACTCATTATGGGCTTAACAACACATGGGATACCTATTTCTTTAACTGAGCTTTTAAAATCGGAATAATTATCAGCAAAACGATAAGGAGAAGTTTTAAGATTAAGTTTTTCTGCGGCAAGACATCTAATCCCTTCTCTATTCATAGTCAGCTTTGCGGCATTCGCATTTGGAATAACGCGAAAACCTTCTTTCTCAAGTTCAACAAGTGCATCTGTGGCAATTGCTTCAATTTCCGGTACAATAAAATCAGGTTTTATTTCATAAACTGTTTCTTTAAGGGCTTTTTCATCAAGCATATTGAAAACTCTGAAATCATTTGCAATTTGCATCGCAGGAGCTTTTTCGTATCTGTCGCAGGCTATCACATAAATTCCAAGACGCATGGCTTCAATTACAACTTCTTTACCGAGTTCCCCTGAACCCAGAAGAAGCATTTTTGTTGAACTTTTTCCAAAAGGCGAACCCAATCGAACCATAAATCCTCCGTCTTTAATCAAATCCAAATTCATTTCAGAGAACTGTCAAGAAATCAATACCGAAATAAACTAAAATCTGCCGATAATTTAGAGAAGGTATTTTTATGGAAATTTCGTTTGATAAAGTAAAAGAGCAGATTGAAAAAGAAACTGCTTTTCTAGTTGAACACAAGGCAGCTTATCCGCCTAAAATTTCCTTCGAAAAAGGAGGAACGATTGTATCATTTTCCGTTCCTTCTTTAAGTGAATCAAAGATTTTATCAGTTATAAGTCTTATGAAAACTCATCTTGAGAATATAAGAATTCATTCTTTTGGTGATGGCTATTATGCTTTTCAGGCAATGAACAAAAACATGTTCACTACAGAAAACATGCTGGATAATTATAAAATTGAAATTTCAGGTCTTTCCGCTTTCAAGATTGAAGTAAATAGAAAAGGAAATTTGTCGCAAGAAGAAATAAATCTAACAATTGAAATATACCGCTTATTTTTCGCTTCTGCTCTTGATGCAGATCCTTCAGTTCTTCTCAGCAGACTTGGAGCTTCAGTATATAAAGACAATCAGGAAATCGGATGGAATTACATTGCAGGTTATGAAGAAGTTAAAAAAACCATTCGTGAATCAATTATTATGCCTCTTAAAAATCCCGATGTATATGACTCTATTTCAAAATTAACGCGCCGAACATTTGAGTCAAACAGACCAAAGGCTATACTTTTCGAAGGTCCTCCGGGAGTCGGAAAAACAACTATAGCCCGAGTCATAGCAGGAGATGTCAGAATTCCTCTGGTCTATCTTCCGGTTGAATCAATAATGTCAAAATGGTACGGACAAAGTTCTCAGAACCTTTCCAAAATATTTGATTTATGCGAAGAGCTTGGCAGCTGTATTCTTTTTCTTGATGAAATAGACTCTCTAGCCGGAAGCCGCGATCAGAATATGTTTGAAGCAACCAGACGGATTTTATCAGTGCTTTTAAGAAAACTAGACGGAATTGAATCAGCATCAAACACAATCACGATCGGAGCAACAAACCGAAAACACGATCTTGACTCAGCACTAATCAGCAGATTTGATCAATCTGTTTATTTCCCTCTTCCGAATTCAAAGGAACGTTCAGCAATTTTTGCTAATTATGCAGTTCATTTGAATGAAGAAGAACTGCATCTGCTGGGAGATAAAAGCGAAGGACTTTCAGGCAGAAATATTAAAGATGTTTGTGAACATGCAGAAAGAAGATGGGCGAGAAAACTAATTATTAAAAATGAAGAGATTTCACCGCCCCCGGTAGAATATTACAAGCATGCAGTAAACATGAGAAATGCTTCTGATGAATAATTATTTTCTGATAATTTGTTTAACTTCCATACGTACACTTACAGGCAAAGGGTACTCTTCGACATAGCCGCTTCTTAATACAAACTGAATTTCTCCTTTTACCGGAAGAGCTTTTTTAAGATGTAATTTAAACTCATTCTCTTCAATCGGCTGAGTCATGGGATGCAATGCTATATTTTTTTCAATTCCTGCAATTCCTATTTTTAAAAAATCAGCTCCCGCAGTCATTAAATGTGACGGAGTTTCTTTCTCTGTTGCAATAATTATCCATGTGCCATATGAAGACAGCTGTTCTTTTACTGCCTTCATAGAAGATTCCCTGAAAGATTCAGTAAGCGCATCTTCTCTTGAATAGAAATTTCTAACGACAAAATTGGCAATTCCTCCGATCTCCATTCCAGAGGGAGTAAGACCGTCTCTTTTAGTTCTAATTTCTTCATCCGACCAGCGGATCCAATCAGCCAATTCTTTTACAGCATCTTCTCTCTTTGTCTGAACCATATTTGATTCAAAAACAGCCTTCTCTATCAATTTACCTTCTTCACTTTCTCTGTCGAAGTAATAAACTTTTGATACAACATCAGATTTAAGTTTTTCTTTGTCTTCCGCACTTAACGGCTTTGACAAATGTCCCTTTCTGACAATTCTTCTCTTTTCAAGAAGAATTGATTTTTTGCCTTCAACTTTCCCCTGAGTAAAAACTATTTCCGCTATAACATCATCAAAATTATTTTTTGCTACAGTTGTAATCTTTGCATGCAATCCGTACTTTTCAGAAGCAATTTTTACCGCCTCGCAAAAAGCACCTAGCGAAATAATCAGCTCCCTGTTTCCCGGATCAACAGCTCCAAGAGCTCTATTCTTATCCCATCCTATAATCCATTTATCTTCAGATATTATTCTTACTGTCCACGGTTGGGTATTGTGACCGCTCGGAGAAAGAGAAGCAAGAGATAATATCTTATCTGAAACACTGCCTTCTGCACTGTCTTTAAAATCCCCTCTTGTCAGGCCTCCGCATGAACATAGAAGTAAAACCATCATCAAAATACTTGAAAATACCGCTTTATTTGTCTTCATATCATTCCTCATTTATAATTAAATGAATTTCAACTTTTCAGTCAATAACGAAAATGATTATATAAATGCAGGTTTCATCATTCACCAAAAAAGAGTTTCCAGAAAGGATCTTCTTCAGGACAAATAAGTTCAGTATCAAGTTTTCTTTGTCTGACAGTATTTTTTTTGATTGATGAATCAAACCTTCCCAATATCCAGCTTTCTATACCATTTGCTTTCAGTAATTCCATGACTTTTTTTTCTTTACCCGGTTTTACTGCGGCGAGAAGAGTCCCTTCACTGATGGCTTCCCATGGATTAAAATTAAGCTCTTTTGAAATCGAATAAATATCATCAGGAATATCTACTCTGTCAAAATCTGCAAAAACCGGAATACCTGAAGAACGGTACATTTCCCAAAGTCCTCCTATTACACCTCCTTCAGTCGCATCATGCATCGCATTGACTTCACCTGTTTCAAAAGCCAGAAGTGCATCTTTCACGACAGTTATCTCATTTGATCGTCCGATAAGATTTTTTATATTTTCATCTGATATTCTTCCTTTTAGTTTAGCCTGTTTTAATATCGCAAGGAGTGCGGAAGCTTCAATGGATGGTCCTTTTGTCATAAGAATGCTGTCTCCGTCTCTTGCTCCGCCGGGAGAAATCCATTTATCCGAATCTGCAAAACCCCATACACTTACACCTCCGACAGTAGGAACTGTTACTGCTCCATACCATCCTGTATGCCCGCCTACGATTGTTATTCCGAGTTCTTCAGCTGTTTTTGAAATTGATTTAATTATTGTTTTCGTATCCTCTTCAGAAAACGATGGAGGAAGAAGAAGAGTGTATGTCATAAACTGAGGTTTGATTCCGGTAACGGCTACGTCGCTTGCCCCTATGTGAACAGTAAACCAGCCGAACGTTTCAAGAGGAAGACCTGGCGCCGGAAATATCGGGTCTTCGGCTATGGCCATTACCCTTCCGTCAGAAAGTTTTAAAACGGCAGCATCAAGACCTGCTCCAGGACCTACGATAACATCATTCGAACATTTACCGAAGGAATTTCCGATAAGATTTTCCATTTTATCAGGTGACAGTTTTCCAATTCGATTTTTATTCATGGCTGATATGGTCTCCAAGAATTTTTCTTACATCGTTAACTTTTCCTTCAAGCCTTCCTTCAGCTCCTTTTCTATCATCAATGGTTATATGAGTTAAAACTCTAGGTGCCTCTTTTAATATTTCATTGTGGCATTTCATTATTACAGAAAGAACTTCTTCCTGTTTTCCTTCGACTGTAGTCTGCATAGCTCCTAGTTTATAAGGAAGCCCGGATTTATCGATGATAGAAACTGCTTTGGCAACCAGTTCCTTTAATTCTTCGCCCTCACCGATTGGAATGACAGAAAATGATGCTAACATAAAAAACTCCGCCGTAAATATTTCCGGCGGAGATGAATGAACAATCGTAATGACCGTCTCCCTTCGGCAGAATTACCTGCAGCAGGTTCATCGGGTATAATCTCAGACTTTCGCCACCCCGTCGGATGATATCTTTCTTTCTGAAAAGATAAATGAAGTCAAGCGAAAAGCTTCATAAAAATCATGAGTTGATAAAAGAAAAAATATCCTTCTTCCATCTAGCAGGATTACTTAAAAAAATGGTTTCGTGTTCTGCATCATCATATTCCAAGAGTATTTTTTTTGAAGGAATATTTTCATAGATGAGTTTCATTTCATCCTGACCAACCCTGTTGTCGAGTTTTCCATGAAGAAGCAAAACTTTTGATTTCATGTTAACAGCATAATCAGACGGATTGTGAGAAAAACCCCAGAACCCGTGCTGAACACCTCCCCAGAAAACAATCATACCGGCAATAGGAAACTGAGGAACACCAAGAAGATTAAATCTATTGCACACAGTTCGATAAAGTGTACTGAATGGGCATTCAAGAATCACAGAGGAAGGAGATATTGAGTAATCACTGACTGCCTTCATAATTGCAGCTGCACCCATCGAAAAACCGAAAAGAATGATGTTTTTCTCTTTCTTAGCAACATAATCATAACATCTTTTTACCTGTTCTGATTCATCATAACCAATAGTAGTTTTATCGCCTTCAGATCCGCCTGCTCCCATAAAATCAACCAACAAAAATGAAAAACCTTCAGAAGCAAAAGCTTCAGCTCGATCAAGCATATTTGATTTCTTTCCGCCGTATCCGTGAAAAATAATAACTGTTCCTTTAGACTTCTTATGATTGAACTCCCAACATTCAATTTTAGGATTATTTCCAATAATTATTGTTTTATAATCATAAGAAGGAAACTTATTATTTTTAGTCCTCGGTTTCTTCATTCCAAAAACAAGTGTCTGAAGTTTATCTTTCATACTTAACGAAGCAATATCAAGAGGAACATCTTTTTCTTCACCCTCATAATGGGTGAAACCATATGACTGCATAAATGCAATCACATTCATAAATAAAAAAACAATGAAGATAATAATCAGCATTTTTCTTAATCTTTTCATTTTACTCTCCACAACAGACAATTAATTCTTTTCAGAATTAATTAGGTCAACATAATAAAAAAACCGAAGATGGTATCTTCGGTTTTTTTATTTAACATCTGATTTTATAAATCAGTTAATTTTAATACATCCGTTTTTAATTTCAATATTGGCTCCGTCTTTTACTGTAACGTTTCCGCATGATGTTTCGATAACGCATGTATTATCTCCTCCCTGTATAGTTACAGTAGAAGTTCTGCTGCTGCCGAATTCAACAGTCTTAGAAGATCCGGAAATCTTCACTTTCATAACATGTGTGTTTGAATCCTTATTGTAGTATCTGATTGTTACCGCTGCATCAAGAAAAGCGGCCGAAAACAATAGAGCTGAACACAATAAAATGATTTTTTTCTTCATAGTTTATTTGCGGTTTTTATTTCCATACTCTCCTTTTTGTATGATAGATTATTTATTAAACATTACGGGAAAAAAAGTCAATTCCAAAATATAACGGAAAATAATCCATAAATACTAAATAAAAGAATTTTTTATTGTTGAGTAATTACGTAAATATTATTTTGATGATCAATATTTCAGCAAGGTTCACCATGAAAAAATATTGCCGAATGGCTCTTCTCTGTTTCATTTCAATTTTCATTTTTACAGGCAGTAGTTTTATTTTAAATTATCAGCATCTAAATGATTTATTTGATGATAAAATAAAAGTTTTCTATTTCTTATCAGTTTTATTTTTAAATATTCTTTCTATGTTTTTTGTTCCTTTTCAGGGGACTATTTCCGATAAAGGATTAAAAAATATAAACTCCCACAAGTTGTCTTTATTCTTACTTCAGTTTTTACCCGTCTCAATTATTATCACTTCGTCTATATTTGAAAAATACAATCAATTTGTTTTATCAAATTCATTTATTCCGGGATTGATCGGAAACATTATTTTTTTAATCGGCTTTTTCACAATGAACTATTCCGCATATATCCTTGGCAAACAATTTAATGTAAACGTGACTATAATCAAAGATCATCAACTGATTATAAAAGGTCCTTACTCTTTAATACGTCATCCGCGTTACCTAGGAATACTATTGACTTTTACAGGAATACCTCTCATTTTTAACACTTATCTGCCGCTTATTTTCTCTATTTTGATTCTAATTGTTTTATTGTGGAGAATACGTGATGAGGAAATTCTTTTGGAGCAGACGTTTAAAGAACAATGGATATTATATAAAAATAATTCAAAAAAGTTAATTCCGTTCATTTGGTGATAAAGGGGGTATATATGATAAGACGATGCAGTGATAAAGATTTCAATGATATTTACGAAATAATCAACGATGCAGCTTCCGCCTATAAAGGAATTATTCCGGAAGACAGATGGCATGAACCATATATGAGCGAATCAGAACTTCGTGATCAGATTTCTAACGGAGTTGATTTTTCATGCTATACTTCTGATAATAAGATTATAGGTGTAATGGGGATTCAGGATAAAGGAGAAGTTCAGCTTATCCGCCACGCGTATGTCCGGACATCTAAACGCAATATGGGCATCGGCGGATTTCTTCTGAAACATCTGATATCTTCTTCTGAAAAGCCTGTGCTCATAGGAACGTGGAAGGATGCGGTTTGGGCAATAGGTTTCTATCAGAAAAACGGATTTTCTCTTGTTGATGACAGAAGGAAGAATCTTCTTCTTAAGAAATTCTGGGGTGTACCTGAAAGACAAATAGAAACTTCAGTCGTTCTCACCGATGGAAAATTCGATCTGAGCTTATTATGAAGCTTGACCGTCTTTTATCTATTGTTGTAATTTTACTGAATAAAGACAGAGTCAGCGCAAAAGAACTCGCATCAAGATTCGAAGTAACCACAAGAACTATTTATCGTGATATCGATTCAATAAACATGGCCGGCATTCCCATAATTTCATATCCCGGAAATGATGGAGGTTTCGGAATAATGGAAAACTTCCGGCTTGAGCGCCACCTATTCACGGAAGACGACATCATCGAAGTTCTTTCAGCATTGAAAGGAATATCCGGAATCATTCAAAGCGAAAGAATCAGAAGTGCAGCCGATAAATTCAGTAACATGATAGAAAGCAAAAGAAAACCTGATTTTGACGATGATGGAATCATAATAGACATTAATCCCTGGGGTTCAGAATTAAGTATAGATATTGATTTCCGAAGTATTTACTCAGCTATACTTTCTAAAAAACGAATATCGTTCAGTTATACAGATTATAATGGAAATTGTTCATCCAGAACAGTTGAGCCGATTAGTCTGGTTTTCAAAGCTTATTCATGGTATCTATATTCATATTGTACCGATAAGAATGATTATAGAATTTTCCGTCTTTCCAGAATTTCCGGAATAAAAGTATCAGACGAATGCTTCTGCCGAAAACAAAAAAAATATCAGTCAGATTATATAATTAAACCGGATACTGATATTACGATAAGTTTCAAAAATTCTTTTGAAACTCAGATCGCTGAATTTTTCTCACAAAGCCGGATCAAGCAGTCCTCCGAATTTTCTGAAGTCACATTTAAAGCACAAAACGAAGAATGGCTTTATAAAATTTTACTCAGCATGGGAAAAGACATAGAAATAGTTTCTCCGAAATCAGTTAGAGAAGGTTTCAAAAATTACTTAAAAGATATATTCTATAAATATTCTTCTACTTTGTGATCACTTCAAGAGCACTGTCGATAAAACTCTTAAAAGAAACAGGCATATATATACCTAAAATAATTACTGCTGAAACAAATATAATCTGAGGAATATAATTTCTCAATGGGAAACGCGTCTTGTCAATATTCAATGGCGCTTCACCGACACATATTTTAAGAAGACCAAATGCAGCACCGTAAACGACAGCTGCAAGCAACACAAAGAGAAGTATAATAAGACCATATGATTCCTTTTGCACAAGCTCCTTAAAAAGAAGAATCTCGCTGACAAACAATAATCCCGGAGGTGAAGCGATGATACAGAAAAAAGAAACAATCCAGATAATTGCGGACATCCTGTCTGTTGAAATCAATCCGCTTACATTGAAAATTTCTTTACTGTGATACCTTCTATATATATTTCCGGTGGTTAGAAATAATGAAGCCTTTGTTAGCGAATGACCAAGAGCATGTATAAGAGCCGCAAATAAAGCGCCTCCCCCGGCATATAAACAAAGTGATAGAATACCCATATTTTCAATAGAAGAATAAGCAAGTAATCTCTTATAGTTTTTTGTTTTTTGAACAAAAACAGCTGCTGTCAAAACTGAGAGAACTCCCATGACAAGAAGAAGTGTCGATGAAAAAGAACGTATTCCTGCAAGTTCGGTAATTCTTGTAAGTTTCATTATAGCTAGAAATGCCCCATTCAACAAAGCACCTGAAAGCATTGCAGACACTGGCCATACAGCTTCAGAATGGGCATCCGGAAGCCATGAATGAACAGGAGCCAGTCCCATCTTAGTTCCGAATCCTATCAAAGCAAAAGTATATCCGAACTTAAGCCATGTCTTATTCATCAATGGAGCATTATGATTCATCTCATAGAAAAAAAGATCAACTGAATGAGTTGATGCGGCCGAAAGAAAAATTATCCCTATAAAAGCAAAGGCTACACCGATTGAGCAAATAAATATATATTTCCAAGCCGCTTCAATCGAAGAATGCTTCTTCTCAAAATAAATAAGCATCGCACCTGAAAGAGTTGTTGCTTCAATAAAAACCCACATCAAACCAAGATGTTTGCTCATAAGAAGAGCATTAACGGCAAAAACAAAAACAAGAAGATTGAATGTATAAAATGAAGAGTCCCGCTTATTTCTTTCTTTGAGAGCGTCAATGCTGTGAAAAGAACTCCCAATAAAAAGAAAACCGGTGATGATTAAAAATAATCCGCTTAAATTATCAACTGCAAAATACTTTTCAGTTCCGTGATACAGAAAATTAAATTTACTGAAAACAAGAAAGAAAATAATGACCGTTTGAACTATCGACCATACGGGCAAAACATATACAGAGAAACCCTTATTACGTAAAACAATCGACATTAATGCCAGCAAAAGCGGAAAATAAATAAGTAATTCGTACATACTAATCCTTCAATCTTGAAATATCATCAATATCGTGCTGATCAAAATTTGTTTTAATTCTGTTAATAAAAATACCAGCCAGAAACACACCGATAAAAATATCCATGGATACCCCTAAATTAACTATAAAAGGCATTTCTTTTGCTGCAGAAAGAGACAGCAGAAATATTCCGTTTTCAAGAATCATGTATCCCATAATATGAGTTATCAATTTCTTTCTAGTCGCGATTATAAAAAATCCTGTAAGCATTGCAGAAATAGAAATTCCGAAGTAAAGAGGTTCAAGAACGGCATTTGATGAAGCAGAAAGATAAGCAGTCAAAAAACCGAGAGTTAAAATTGCCGTTACAATAAAAAGTGAAGTGAAACCTGAAAAATATGACTCAACATCGCTTTTTATCTGATTCTTTCTTATTGTCTTTAGCAAAAATAAAGGTATCATAATTGATTTAAAAAGAATTGTTTCAACACCTATTATTATAATAGAGGTAAAAGAAATGTCATGGGCGTTTCCTGCCGCCACCATAAAAAGCAGAATTCCCTGAAGCATGAGCATTTTAATATAAGATTCCAAACGGGCGGTAGTTGAAATGTAAAGGAGACTTACGCCTATTAAAACAGCGGCTATCGCGCTCATATTACACCTCTGAAAATTTTTAAAAAGGAAATCGCCATAACGAAAATGGCAACCGAAACCATTGTAAAAACAAAACGCGGAACATGACTCATCTTCACCCTCGCGAAAACTGATTCAATCACTCCTACAATCAGAGCTGTTCCAGCGATAATTGCAAAGAACAGGAGTATATATCTGTATCCTACCGTCTCCTGAGGAATCAATACCGAAGCAATGATTGAACTTATAACACACATCTTAAGGCCGGAAGTATAGTTTATTAGAGCCAGCGACATACCGGAATTATCAAGAACCATCACCTCATGGATCATTGTCAGCTCAAGATGTGTCTTTGGATCATCAAGCGGAATTCTTGAACCTTCTGAAAGAAGCATAATGAAAAGAGCGACTATTATCGGCGCACCGGTAATGAAACTCCAACCGGTCGAACCTTGAATGACAAAAAGAATCTGCTGAAATGAAAGAAACCCTGTTGCATAAACTATAGTTGTCAATAGCATCATATATGCGGGTTCTACAAACGAAGTAAATGATGCCTCACGTGCTGCTCCCATACCCTCGAAACTGCTTGCTGTATCCATCGCTCCGGCTATTGAAACAAACTTCGATAGACTCAGAAGATAAGCGAAGAAAATATAATCTCCATCAAAGCTGATTATTGAAATTCCGTAAGGTCCAGGAACAACCAGAGCGGCAAAAATAACCGCAACGAATGAAGCAACAGGAGCAAAGAAAAATATATAAGTTGTTTTTGAACTTATAACTTCAGTTTTTCTTATAAGCTTAACAAAATCATAAAACGGCTGAAAAACCGGAGCTCCTTTTCTGCCGCACCAGATATTTTTTAGCTTATTTATGAGACCGATATAAATGAAAGGAAAAATGATAATGTAAATTCCAAACACGGCATATTTTAAAATAATTTCTTTCATTTCAGGCTCCCGCGATAATCCAGATTACTGCAGCTAGTGCAAATATTAATCCGTATAGAATATATATCTGAGTGTTTCCTCTCTGAATGTTTGAAAAAACAGAAAGGGCATGCCGGAAGTATTTCATAAGAGGATAATATATTTTACTTTCAAAAATATCAAAAAAACGCGCGGCAAAAAAAGCTTCCCGCGGGAATATTCCGGATACAGATGCTTTTTTGTCTTTCTGCTGAATAATTCCTGAAATGGATGATGAAAAATTTTCTGAGAAACCGAAACCTGTATATTGAATACGGCTTGAAGGTTTATCATATCCGCATCCCCATGTATCGGAAATTTTTATCTTATTTCTTGAAATCAAATATCTAATCAAACACATCAAAAGAATAGCTGAAGAAAGAAGAATCGAAACAAATGAAAGATTTTTAAACAGTTGAGAAATATATCCAAAAGAGGCATAAAAATCCATTCCGAAAATATCAAGTAAAGGCCTTGAAACAAGTTTCACAAGAAATTGCGGGAAAATACCGCTTACAAATGAAATCAGTGATAATGTAATAAGCGGTAAATAAGACGATACGGATTCTTTTTCAAATTTATGCTGGGATCTTTTTTCTCCCAAAAAAATAACACTGAAAGCTTTAGCAAATGTTATCAAAGCTATCGCTCCGCTCAAAGCAAGAAGAGAAACGGCTAGAACGCTGAATGCGACATTGCCGGCAGATGGATTCTTTACAATCGCTTTTAGTAATCCAATGTAAATTGAAAATTCTCCTGCGAATCCGGCAAAAAGCGGAATTCCGCAGATTGATAGTGATGCAATTAAAAATGCAGTTCCGGCAACAGGAGCATATTTCATTACTCCGCCGAGTTTTTCAACATCGCGCGTGCCGGTTATATTCTCAACAACTTCAGCTGAATAAAAAAGAAGCGGTTTAAATATTGAATGATTCAGAGCATGTATCAGCGCACCCGCAAAAGAAAAAATACCGGCAGTAGTATATCCGTAATGAAATGAAATTATTCCCGATCCTATTCCTATTCCTATTATTCCCATATTCTCTATGCTTGAATAAGCTAAAAGACGCTTTATATCACGTTGAACAAATGCGAAAATTATTCCGTAAAAAGTGGTCGCAAGAGAAACTCCCAAGACAGCATAACCGCACCACAATGGAATATCCCCGAACGAAATGAAAGTTCTCATTATTCCGTAAATGCCGAGCTTCATCATAAATCCCGAAAAAGCAGCGGAAACATGGGCGGGCATTTCAGGATATAGATGAGGAGCCCAGGGATGAAAAGGAACAAATTCAGCCTTAAAAGCAAATCCGCAAAAAAGAAGAATAAACATGATTCCTTTAAACTGATGAGGAGCCGATAAAATAAAAGAGGAAGTATCAGCGGATATATACAGAAATGCTCCAAGAAGAAGAAACATTCCTATATGCATAGCAGCAAGATAGTTTATTTTAAAAGGAAAATCTTCAATCTGGGAATGATTCAGCATAATCAAAGCAAACGACGAAAGAGTCATTATTTCCCAAAGAGAAATAAAAATAATGCTGTGCGAAACGGTAACGGCCAAAATCATAGCCGAGTAAAATATGGACAAAAAGAAAAAATCAAACCTGCTTGAATGTTTTTTTTTCACTGAGTTCGTGAAAGCAGAATATGAATTAAAAATAAATCCGCAGGAAAGGATCAAAATAAAAAATGAAGACAAAGAATCTATTTTAAATATAACTTCCTTGAAAGGAAATGAAAAAATAACTGAAATACTTTCTCCCGTTAAAGAAGAAAAAAGAAGATAATTAATTGATGATAAAAGTATTATAAAAGATCCCGCAATGATCAAAAGGAATGAAACAATTTTTGAAATCTTTTTCGGAAGAATTACCGACAATAATCCGCCTGCCGAAAAAAGAACAACCGATAAAAATATCTTATTCATACTTTTTCCCCATAAACCTGATTAATGCATTAATAAATGTAAGTGGATGCGGAGGACATCCGGGAATATAAAGATCAACTTTGTGCTTATTAAAAAAACTTCTGTCTATATCCTTGCTTTCTGCGAATAATCCTCCGCTGATAGCACAAGTTCCCATAGCAATAATAATTTTTGGTTCAGGCACGGCAGAAAACGTTTCTTCAAGAGCATAACTCATATTTGCTGAAACCGGACCGGTTATTACCACTCCATCCGCATGACGCGGAGAGGCAGTCACTTCAATTCCGTAACGGCCCATGTCAAAGTTTACATTTCCGCAGGCATTAAGTTCCATTTCACAGGCATTACACCCTCCTGCCGAAACAGAACGGAGCTTTAATGACCGGCCGAAAAGTCTTTTTATTTCATTTCTCGCATTAATTGAATTTGAAAAAAAAGATTCAAAATTATCGCCTTTCTTAATTATTAATTTATCTCTTAAATCTGTTCCGGTTTTATGTTTATTCGAAAATTTAATTTTACTTTCTTTTTCTGCACACCCTCCGCAAAAATTACACTTACCCAAATCAAGTTCTATTTTATCTGAATCAATTGCAGAAAGAGGACATTTGCCGGCAATTTGCGATATATCATCCTTTGATGCAGTTTTATCAATTATTGGAAAACCTCTGAATCTTTCATCAAGAACTGATCCGGTTATACTTCTAACATATTGAATTCCGTGACGTTTTCTCGCATAAAGAAAATCAAACATAATTCCTCACAAATCGAATCCGCAATATGACAAATTGAAACTTTTATTACATACGGGGAAATCAGAGATACCGTTATCTCTCACGGCAAGCTCCAATGCGCTCCAATTATTGAATGATGGATCTTTAATCTTATAAAACTGCGGAGCTCCATTTGAGTCAGTTATAAGAATGTGCGCTAGTTCTCCTCTCCATGCTTCAACCATTGAAACACAGAAAGAATCAGGCTTAAGAGAAAAATGTTTATCGTCTCCGCAACCAGATAAATCATAATCAGATAATAAATTAATGGCTGTTTCAAGAGATTCAACAGCTTCAAGATAACGTAAGTATGCTCTAGAAAAAAGATCTCCTTTATCAAGAACATGTGTTTTGAATTTTAATTCTTTGTAAAAACCCCAGGGATTATCCGTTCTTACATCGCGTTTAATTCCGCAAGATCTTGCAGCCATTCCGACTACATTAAGCTTAATCATTTCATTTATATCAACGACACATGTATCTTCAAGACGCGAAAGAACAATCGGATCTGAGAAAAAAGCTGAAGAAATTGCATTAATATCTTCAATTACCTTTCTTAGGTTTTTTACGGCTTTGTCAGCCAAGTGTTTTTCAATCGAAAACCTGTTTGAACCAATTCCTACAAATCCTCTTCCGAATCTGTTTCCGCCAAATGATTGAGAAGTATTTATAACAATAGTTCTTACGGCACCATAAAAATCCGCACCGGAAATATAAGCTATATCTCCTGCAATTGCCCCTAAGTCACCTATATGAATAGCAGCCCTTTCCAATTCGAGCATCAAGGCTCTTTGCACTTTAGTTTTTTGGTCTATTTCAAAATCACCGAGAGATTCCAATAAACCTGCATAGGCACTTGCACCTGCAACTGCGCTGTCTCCGCAAACTGATTCGGCAAGAGATCTTTTTGAAAAAATATCGCCGTTTAAAAATAGTTGTTCAATTCCCCGTGTTTGATATCCATGCATGATTTCAAGCGAAAGAATATTTTCTCCCGCACAATTAAATCTAAAGTGACCAGGTTCAATTACTCCAGCATGAACAGGACCTACAGCAACTTCATGTGTTTCTGAACCGTTACATTTAAAAAACGGATAATTTCCGTTGATTTTTCTTACCGGCTTCAGCCATGGATGACCAACCGGTTTAATTTTATAGTTTTCATAAAGTTCACGTTCAAACAAATGAAACTGTGGAAATTTTGCAGTTAAAGAACAATATTCTGAATCTTTTTTTAGAATTGTTGAAATAATAGAGAGTTTATCGGATTTGTCGTCTGAAAGGACTGTGTATATTTTAACTGAATCTCCTTCAGGTACGCCGAAAAAAGCGCATAATCTAAATTGGTCAAAAGGAATGCCGCCGAATTGCTCTATATCATATACCGGAATATCTTTTATATAAACCGGAAAGCAATTCGCAGATTGAAACGGAATATTCATCTCCATCTCCGAAGGTCAATTTCAAATAACATTAAGCTTAAGTTAACCGTGGTTTAAACCCGTACCGCATGCAGTCAATTTCTTTTTAAAAAAAGAATCCGCCTCAAGGGCGGATAAAATTGTCAAAATTCTTCTCATCTTTTTGAGGCAAAACAGGAGAATTACACTTTAAGGATGTAATACTTATTGATACAATCCTATAAGACTATTAAAGTAATATATTGTCAAGACAAATATATTCTTTTAGGCTGTTATTAAGAACTATAATACACTATTAGAATGTTTACCTTTTATTGAATTTTGCTAATCTAATGCCGGCTGATGTTATGAATATAAAACGAATTTTCGGTGAAAATCTTAAGCATTACAGAAAAAAACTCGGACTTACTCAGGAAGAATTGGCTGAAAAAGTCGGAGTCGGAACAGTTCATCTCGGAAATATTGAGACGGGTAAAAAATTTGTTTCAGCCGAGCTGCTTGAAGCATTATCAACAGAACTAAAAGTTTCGCCTTCAGCTCTTTTTTATTCTCCCGAATCAACTTCTTACGGTGACAATTTTCTCGACAAACTCGACTCCATTGTAAATGAGCACCATGAAAAATTAAAAAAAGAAATCAGGGACATGGCCAAATAGATCATAAAAATTTCTTCTTCATCAAATAAGATCAAAACGCAGTATTGATTTCCGCAATGTAAAATTTCTTCTTATTAAGACTAAGCTTTAGTTTTTATTTTGCCGGTTTTTGTGCTTAATTTAAGCTGTGATCGGGAGCCGCTTCAAATGTCTTTACCGATGATGTTCACCTCTTCAGTACAGCTTTGCCCCGAAGCGGCTCTCCTTTGATAAACTATTAGATATTAGCAGATAACGATGCCATCTCTCTAACAGCAGGAATTTCTTCGGAAATCCCGCGAATAACAGTATCATCACTAAAGTCGGAAATTTTCTTTTTGATTTCAAGAAGCCTTGAAAAAGGAAGTGGAGCTATATTCTGAAACACAGGATCCAGTGCAGACTCAGAAACAAATTGCTGCAGATAAAATCTCTTTACCCTGCCGAGTGTTTTTTCAATTTCGGACAGATCTTCATCAGAACAAAACCCGTCAACACAGGTCATTCTCAATTCGTAATCAACAGACGAATTCTTTATCAAGTTAAATGACTCATTAACTTTATCAAAATCCGCATTAACACCAGTAATGACAGGATATTTCGACGGCGATGTCTTAATATCAAGAGCAACATAATCTATGCCCAGATCAAGAGCCGTTTTAAGTTTTTCCGGATAAAACCCGTTTGTGTCAATCTTAACCAAAAGATCCGACTTTTTGAGCAAAGAAATAAACTCAATTACATCTTTCTGAAAAAGAGGTTCACCGCCCGAAAGAACAACCGCATCGACAAGACCTTTCCGTGAAGATAAAAAAGCAAAGATATCCTTTTCGGATATCCCTCTTTTTTCTTCCGTGCTGTTTACCAACTCGGAATTATGACAAAACCCGCACCTCAGATTGCATCCGCTTGAAAAAATCACCGTAGAAATCTTTCCGGGATAATCAATCAGAGATGTCTTCTGAAGACCTCTGATCTTCATGCGTAGATTTTTTCTTCGACTTGTTCGGGAAAATACATCAATCTATCAGAAAATTCTTCCTGTTTTCCTCTGTTCCACTGATTTACAGGTCTGAAATATCCCACAACCCTTGAATAAACTTCTACCGGAATTCTTTTTTCCTTTTCCATGTTTCCCCCGTTTTTTGATAATAGAAACCCAATCCCTAAAAGGGTCTGAGACAAATATAGTTCATTTTTAAATTGATGCTATTTTTTTTTCCGCATTTTCATCCTGCAGAACAATTCCGAATCTTTCTAAATCTTCCTTGCTGTGTTCGTAAGGACAAAATTTATGCGCACCGGGAATATACCCGTGAATTGGACAAATCGAAAATGTCGGAGTCAAAGAGAAATACGGAAGATGATAGTTTTCCGCAATCTTTTTTACTAGAGCTTTTGCCATCTGAGGATCCTGAATGTTTTCACCAAGAAAAGCGTGAACAACAGTTCCTCCGGTAAACTTAACCTGCAATGCGTCCTGATGGTCAAGAATATCAAAAATATCATCTGTATGATTTACAGGCAGATGAACAGAATTTGTATAATACGGAGCATTGTCTCCTGATGTAATAATATCAGGAAATTCAGCCTTATCATTCTTTGCGAATCTGTATGAAACCCCTTCAGCCGGAGTAGCTTCAAGATTATAAAGATTTCCGGTTTCCTGCTGATAAGACATTATTCTTTCTCTCATATAATCAAGAACTTTTACAGCAAAAGCTTTACCTTCTTTTGTTGAAATATCTTTTCCGAAAAGATTACATAGAGCTTCATTCATTCCGACAAGCCCGATGGTTGAAAAATGGTTCAGCCAGAACTGCTTATTTCTTTCGAATATATCTCTAAGATAATGTTTCGTATACGGATACAGATTGCTGAGAGTGAAACTCTCAAGAACCTTTCGTTTTATTTCAAGGGACTCTTTCGCCAAATCCATGAGTTCAGCAAGACGCTTGAAAAACTTATCTTCATCTTTAGTAAGATACGCAAGACGCGGAAGATTAATTGTTACAACACCTATACTTCCGGTTAACGGATTAGCACCGAAAAGTCCGCCGCCGCGTGAACGCAATTCACGGTTATCAAGTCTCAGCCTGCAGCACATAGAACGGGCATCTTCAGGCTTCATATCGGAATTAACAAAATTGGCAAAATAAGGAATTCCGTATTTCGCAGTCATTTCCCACAGCTTATCAAGCTTCTTATTATTCCAGTCAAAATTTTTACCTATGTTGTAGGTAGGAATAGGAAATGTGAAAATTCTGTTCTTTGAGTCGCCTTCAAGAAGACATTCGCAGAAAGCGGCATTGAACATGTCCATTTCTTCCTGGAATTCGCCGTATTTAGTATCAAGATATTTTCCGCCTACGACTACATAATCATCTTTAATATTTTCAGGAACAATCAAATCAAGAGTCACATTGGTAAACGGAGTCTGAAATCCTACCCTGGTAGGAATATTCATATTAAAGAAAAATTCCTGCAAAGACTGTTTAACTTCCTTGTAGGTAAGTTTATCATAACGGATAAAAGGAGCAAGAAACGTGTCGAAATTCGCGAATGCCTGAGCTCCTGCTGATTCTCCCTGTAGAGTATAGAAAAAATTCACTATCTGCCCTAGAGCCGTTCTAAAATGCTTAGGTGCCTTTGATTCAATCTTTCCGACAACTCCTCCGAAACCGGATAGAAGAAGATCTTTTAAATCCCAGCCGACACAATAAGCAGAAAGAAGACCCAAGTCATGAAGATGAACATCGCACGAATTATGAATGTCTCTTATTTCAGGCGGATAAATTCTTTCAAGCCAGTACTTTGCAGTTAACGCAGAAGCAAGATGATTATTAAGCCCCTGCAGGGAATAACTCATATTGCTGTTTTCTTTAACTCTCCAGTCACTGCGGTCGAGGTAATTGTCTATAAGATCAAGCCCCTCATTCATGAGAGTTTTGCTGTCACGGATTTTTCTATGCTGATCTCTGTAAAGAATATACGCCTTTGCTACCTTAGCGTGACCCTTCTCTATCAGAATTTTTTCAACAAGATCCTGAATATTCTCAACAGTCGGAACTCTGCCGTCTTTATATATTATCTCAAGAATATCAACAACCGAACGCGTAACACCTTCTGATTTTTCATTGTCTGTTCCGCCTACTGATCTGGCTGCTTTAAAAACAGCTTCAGAAATCTTTTTCGGATCAAACTCAGCCAACCGGCCGTCGCGTTTTAAAATGAATTTCAGTGATGAACGAAGTTCTGGCATTATCAACCTACTACATTGTATATTCAATATTTAAACGAAAGCAATAGAATCCCGGCTCGCAAAAAGCGATTCTCCAACTTCTCTTTTATAGGGTAATGGAGAGACTACTTTGCTGATGACGAAAGTCAATAAAAAAATTATGTCTCGTTTTTTATTTTTATCAAGATTTTTTTCTAAATACCGATAAGCTCTAACAGACATAGTTTTCTTATTGGAGATGAAATCTGTCAAAGATATTTTAAAAAATTTTTGAGGTGCTTTTTATGAAGAACAAGTTTTTTATGACAATAAATATTTTTCTATTTCTATTTGCACTAATTCTTCCGCTCAATTCAAGCTCCGGATACGATAAAGGTGTTGTTGAAAAAATTAAAATCTCCGAAAGCGATCTTCCGGAGGGATTCATTTTCGGTAAGATTCCAAATTTCGCAAAATCAACTCTTCTTGCAAATCCATGGAATTTCGACCGCAACGCAATAAACAAACTGACAAGAAACATTTACCCTGATGCTGAATCTTCAGCCGTAAAAGATATTCATATTTCAATTATAGCTAAAGAATCTTCTCCTTATAATGATGATATCGTATGCTTTATTATTCTTTTTAAGGATGACACAAGTTCAAAAAAAGAGATTCTAAAAATTGAAGAATTTTCAAGAAACAATCAGGACAGAGTTCTCACAGTATCAAAGGACAATCTCTCGGTTATACTGCTTGTTGACGAAGTGAATAACTTTCCGTATATAACTAAAATGGCAAAAGAAATGGAAGACAAGCTTAATTGAATTATTTATCATTATCCCGGAATTCAATAAATTCCGGGCCGCTTCCGTCATAAACAAAAGCTGTTTTCATTTTCTCTCTTATTTCAATCGAACTCATAAACTTATTCTTTCTATGATTTCTTGTTTTAATTGTAAGGACGTCACTTCCTGGTGTAAAATAAAAAAACTTTGACTCGGCAAAACTGAGAAAATAATCCTCTCTTATCGCCGCTATGTTTATAAAATGAGTTCCTCCGAGAGAATTTATCTTTCGGTTCTTCCCCTTAAAAGTTGAAGGAACATGAGTGTGTCCGAATAACCAGTAATCAACACGCTGCTTTTTCAGAACTTCAGTAAATCTTTCCGAATCTACCACATTACGGTAACTGGGATAATTATATGAAAATCCGGTTCCGCCCAGATGCGAATGTGTTATCGTGATTATTATATTTGACTGATTTTCTTCAACCAGCTTTTTCCACCAGAAAAAAGCTTTATCTGATATATCCGTACCGGAAGAATTTTTTTCATCAGAAAGAAGAATAATTAATAGATTGCCGAAGCGAACGGCATAATGCATCGGTTTTTTCGTATACTTAAAATACAATGGAATATTGCGGGCATCATGATTTCCGATCATTTCATAAAAGTTTTTTATATTAAGAGGTTCAACCGTTTTATAAAACCATTTCCATTCATCATCATGATTCTGCGAACTTGAAAGCTGAACCATGTCTCCTGCACACACAGCTGCGTCAACCTGAAGTTTGTTTTTGATTACATCTTCAACCGTTATTTCAAAATCTTCTCTTTCATCGTCATTGCGCGGCTGAATATCAGCAAAAGTCCAAAGCACAAACTGCTTTTCTTCTTCGGCAGATATTTTTTCATGAAATGATATAGAAGAGATTTGAAGCAATACTATTAAAACTGCAAATCTCTTCTTTATAAAATTCAATTTATTTAGGCAAGCCAAAGGAATGTCCCGGTCCGGAAGGAATTGAATAATATTTAAACGGAACCTGCGAAAGTCGACAGGCAACACTTGAATGATCGGAATACATATCTTTCACGACTTCAGAAAAATTTATGGACACACCGGCATAAATTCCCCTGCGTTTATCGTGATCATTTCCTGCCTTTCTATCATAAGTAGTATAATCTCTTGAGTAAAACCCAAGATCAAGCTGTATGTATCTCATAAAATTAGGTATATCATATCCTATATGCTTAAAACCTGCAAGCTTGAAATTCATCATATATATATATCCGCTGTAATCATTAACAAAAGTCAGAGTCCTTTTCAAACCCTTATCTTCATCTCTGAAAGCCTTTGTCGGGATATATCTAACAGTAACGCCTAGAAAAGAATCCAAAGTCGGAGAGTAATCTAAAAGAGCTCCGAGGGCGATACCTGCATAATCCATAGCTAGATCCTGAAAACAGAATCCGTACTGTGAAGAAAATCCGTCTCCAACTTCAATAAGAAAACCAACACCCATTGTCATTCCGATTGAGTAAACCCAACGGTCTGAAGGAGAAGTATCTAAATGGTCATAAAGAGTAAAGAGAAGTCTTTGAGTAACATAATGAGCATAAAAATGACCCCATTTGTCCGCTCCGCCGAAATCCGTTCCCTGGCCGAACCATCCTTCATCTTTTGAATAAAAATCATGGTTATTTTCCCAGTCCCAAGCCTTGATTCCAAATAGAAGAATTATTGGAGGAGTTGCGCCGGTTATTATATATTTTCCGTATCTTCTTGCGTTATAGCTAAGATTGAAATATTCGGTTTCAGGGTTATAATATCCCTTTGGAGATTCATCCGAAACAACAACAGCAGTACCCGAATTTTCTTCCGGTGCCTGAGCACTCAGGTTATTCAATGTAAGCATTGAAAGACAAATAAGCAAAATAAACTTTTTCATTTTTTTCATCCGTTTAAAATTTCGCGGTCATGCTAACTCGTCGGCTTTTTGTGTCAATAAAGAATGTTAAACTTTTATAAGTTCATATTCATTATTCCCGATGCCTATTTCCACTGCATGTTTGATTCCTGACTTCCAGTTTGTTTTAGGGTAAATATGATTAAATTTATCATTACCTTCAGAGTAACCCGTTTTTTCCAAAACAGAACCCGTTGTCATTGCAGAAGAGTTAACCATATCAGCACATGCCGCATCAAGAGCGACCGGATCTTTTGAAGCAGCTATTCCGATATCACGGACTATTGCAACATCATTATGTCCCCAGCAATCGCAATTCGGTGAAACATTCATTATAAAATTTATATGGAAATGCTGTTTGCCTTTTAAAACAGCAAGCGTATATTCAGAGATTTTTTCCGTGCAGGTTTCAGCTCCTTCATTCCAGACTACTTGAGCAGAATCGAACATGCACACAGCTACACACTGTCCGCATCCGATGCATAAATCATAATTGATTGAAGCTTTTTTAACAGAATCAAAAGCTATTGCTTTCTGTGAACAATTCTTTACACAAACACCGCAGGATACACATTTTTCCTTTTCTATTTTAGGTTTTGAAGCAGAATGCATTTCCATCTTGCCGCCGCGTGAACCCGAACCCATTCCAAGATTTTTTAATGCTCCGCCGAAACCTGTCATCTCATGTCCCTTGAAATGATTAAGAGATAAAATAACATCAGAATCGGCTATTGCACTGGCAATCTTTGCTGTTTTGCAGTGTTTTTGATTTATTTCAATTTCTCTATACTCGGTTCCTTTTAGTCCGTCGGCTATAATTACATTGCAGTTAGTCGCAAGATAATTAAAGCCGTTGGCATGGGCTGTCCAGAGATGATCAACAGCATTCGCCCTTTTCCCGACATAAAGAGT
>Ga0209719_1000608_pt1 | contig 50914 bp, 40 predicted proteins | sample AD_JPNAS2_MetaG_FD_184421 | JGI IMG/M metagenome (GOLD analysis project Ga0209719, IMG submission 184421) | Active sludge microbial communities of municipal wastewater-treating anaerobic digesters from Japan - AD_JPNAS2_MetaG (SPAdes) (version 2) | ecosystem: Engineered > Bioreactor > Anaerobic...
CAGGTTGGCGAGCGGGGTGTTGGTGGTGGCGGGGGTGAAATCGGCCACGTCCAACACGGCGGCGGCGGCGCTGGTTGGTGGCTCGTCGGGGCGGGTGCCGGCTTCGGCAGCATGGTTGGTGGCAGTGGCGTGGGGGGGGGCGGTATCGGTGGTGCCGGGCAGGACAATTACGGAGCTGGCGGGGGCTTCGCCGTTTTTGAGTTTGGCCTCTTTTTCGGCTTCGACCTGCGCGCGGTACTCCTCGGCCCAGGCCAGATCGCGCGCTTCGGCATCCGGTGTGATCAGGCGGGTGCGCCAGTCGAACATGAACCCGAGCATGACAGCCTCCACCACCAAAATAACGATGGCCAGCAGGAGGGTGATGGGCTGGATCAACCCGGGGCTGGGTTCGAGCCGCGTGTGGGGCGCAATGATTTCCTGAAACTGGATGAGGAGCCCGCCGAGATCAAGCTGATCGTCGTGGACAAGGCGCACGGTATCCGTGAGTGGCGCGCCATTGCGCAAGATGGCGGCTTCCGGCGTGAGCGCGGAAAGAAACACGCCGGCACTGCTTTCCTTGAACTGCGCGTGGCGGGGGGCAAGGGCGGGGGCATCGGTCAGCACCAAATGGCAATCGGGATCGCTGCCCACCGTGGTGAGCGCTTGGCGGACCATGAGGCGCTTGCCCGCGTGGCGTCCGGATAGAAAAACCAACCTATACATGCCGCCGGGAAGTGTGGAACAAGCCCCGCGGCTTGGCAACCTGAAATCGGCGCGCGGCGCGGGCGCGGTTGAGTTTTCCGGCGGCGGGGCGCGGAATCCGGTTGCTTGCGGGCGGCGGTGCAGTTAGGATGCCATTATTGGTATAGGGTAGAGATTGCGCAACATGGCAACTTCGTGGATCACCGGCGTTTGCTGGCAGCAAAACCGTTTGGAATGGACGGTCTTGCGGCGTGCCAAGGAAACGTGGGAGGTGGCCGATGCCGGCGCGGTGGATCTGGTATCCGGCGCGGCAGGGGAGGCCGTGGATTGGGCCGCCGCGATCAAGCCTTATCTCAAGAAGTTCAAGGGGCGGGTGATCGTGGCGCTGCCGACGGAGCGGGTGCTGTTGCGCGTGGCGCTGTTGCCGAGCGTGGACGCACTGGAATTGCGCGGCATGGCGGAATTGCAGACGGACCGCTTCTCGCCGTTCCCGGTGGAGATGGTGGCCACGGGCGCCGAGGTGCTGGCGGCAGCGGGCACGTCCTCGCTGGTGGCGATGGCCGTAGTGCGCAACGACGAAGTGGCGGCGCTGGGGCAGATTTTTCAGGCGCATGGCGCGCCGCCGGATGTGGTGGATGTGGCGGCGCTGGGTTGGTGGTGGGGGCTCAAGACGCACGGCCAACTACCGGCGCACGGCACCCAGATTGTCCTGCGCGCCGCGCCCGCTGGCGTGGAGATGGTGGCGGTGCGCGATGGTTCGCCGCTACTCTTCCGCGCATTGCCGGGATTCCCGCCGGAGCCCGCCGGACCCGCGCACGAGGAATGGCTGGCGGCCTGCGTGGAAGAAGTGCACGATTCGCTGGCGGCGCTGGAGACGGAGTGGGGTGGCAGCGGCGGGCCCACGCTGCATATTTATCACACAGCCGACTGGCCGGCGGATTGCGCGGAGCGGTTGCAGAAATCATTGGGGCTTGAAGCCCTCTATCGGCATCCGCTCGATGAACTACCGACGGTGGCCGAGGGCATTGCACGCCGCGCGGCGACGGCTGGAGGCGGGTTGGTGATGGACTTGGCGCCCGATGCCTGGCGCGAGGCCGATGCCACGCGGCGCACGCGCCGCCGCCTGCTGCGCACCGCCACGATTTTCCTCGTGGCCTGGCTGCTGGGCGTGGGCGGCTTCCTCACGCTGCTCAACGTGCAGCGCGGCCAACTGACGCGCTGGCAGGGGCAGGTGGCGGAGTTGGAAAAGCCCGCGCGCGAAATTCGCAAGCTGCGCGCCAAGACGCTGGAGTTTTCGCAATATGCCGACCGCAGCCACTCCGCGCTGGAATGCCTGCGTGTGGTGGCCACCGCGCTGCCGGATGGCGTGGAGCTGACCAAGCTCGATTATCGCAAGGGGTCTTCGGTATCGCTGCGGGGCGAATCCGACCAAGCGCAAAAAGTCTACACCTTCATCCAGAGCCTCGAGCAGGTGGAGCTGTTCCCGGGGGTGAAGTCGGAAGGCATCAACACGCGCAACACGCCGCAGGGCGAGCGCTCGCAGTTCGGCGTGAGCATCACGCTGCCCGCCACCGGCGGGGAGGATGAGCCATGAAGTTCGCCGCGCGGGAGCTGAATCTGCTGGGTCTGACGCTGGGCGTGATTGTCCTGGGCTTGACCTATTTGTGGCTGGAGCCCAAGTTTCAGGAATGGACGGAGTTTCGCGCCGAGCGCGAAGAACTCGCGGCGCGCCGCGATGCGGCGGAGCACCTGCTGGCCAGCCGCGCGGAAGTGGAGGCGCGCTTGGCGGAATTCCGCGGCGGCCTGCCGGTCTATGCGGTGGGCAAAAAAGCGGAGGCGGAATTGCTGCTGGGCTTGGAACAAATGGCGGGACAACACCGCCTGACGCTGACGCGCCGCAACGCGGGCGCGGAACGGCAGGCCGGCGACTTGTTCGAGACGGCCATCACCTGCGACTGGGAAGGTGACTTGCCCGCGCTGGTGAACTTCCTCTATGCGCAGCAGTCACAGGGCGCGGTGTCGGACGTACGCCAACTGTCCGTGCAGCCTGTTGGCGGGCGCGATGTGCCGGCCGGCCACCTCAAAGGAAACTTTACGATTGATTACGCGTACCGCCGGGATGCCGGCGGCGCGGAGAGCAAAGCGGATGCCGCCCCCGCGGCGCCGGAACCACCCCACCCGGAAGGCCCATGATGCCCACTCGCCTGTCGTTATTCACCCGTGGCACCACCTGGTTGCTGGCCCTGGCCTTTTTCTGCGCCTCGCTGCCGGCGCCGGTTTTGGCGCAGGATATGCCGCCGGTTCCGTCGGAGGCCGAACCGGTCGAACCGGCTGAGCCGGAGACGGCAGCCGTGGACGAAGAGCCGGCCGCGCCGGAAATCGAGGTCCTCTCGCCCGGCGCCGCCGCGCGCGAGCGCATTCGCCAATTGCGCGCCGGGGCTGGCGGAGCCGAAGCGCCCGCGGCCAACATGATTCGGGCGCGCACCCCCGCCGGCGAGGAAGCCGAAGCGGTGGGCGAGCTGTATAACCTTAATCTCAAGGAAGCGCAGTTGGATGTGCTGCTCGACCGCTACTCCGAACTGACCGGCCGCACCATGATCAAGGCGCCGGGCATCTCCGCCACCTTCACCTTCAAGGCGCAGGAAAAACTCACCCGCGCCGAAATGCTGCAAGCCATGGACAGCCTGCTCTCCATGAACAACCTCGCGCTGGTGCCGCTGGGCGCGCGGTTTTACCGCGTGGTGCAGATTGACAAGGCGCCCACCGAGGGCATGGCCATCCAAAAGGAAGCGCCGCTGGGCGGCATGCCCGACAGCGATATGCTCATCAGCCAGCTCATCAGTCTGAAATATCTGGAGCTGGAAGACGCCAACACCATCGTGCAAAGCATGCTGCACGGCTACGGCAAGGTCCAGCGCTTTGACCGCATCGGCAGCCTGCTGGTGACGGAAACCGCCGCCAACCTCAAGCGCATCGCCGAAATCCTTGCGCTGGTGGACCAGCCCACCGAGCTGAAAGTGGAAACGCGCGTCTATGAAATCCAGCACGCCAAGGCCGCCGACATCGCCGCGCGCCTTAATGAGCTGATCAGCGGCAGCCAGGGCGACAAGCCGGAAGAAGTGCCGCAGGTCGCGCAGGCGCCCGCCGCCACCATGGTGCGCCGCCCCGCCAACATGATCCGCGCCCGCCAGCCCATCCCGCAGCCGGAAGTCGCCATGCCCGACAGCGCCGCGCTCGAAGCCGCCATGGCGGAAAAAGGCATAATTCAGGGGAAGGTGAAAGTGCTGGCCGACGAACGTACCAACATCATCATCGTCATTTCGCGGCCGTCCAACTTCACGTTCTTCGACAAGATCGTGGCGGTGCTCGACCGCACCGTGGAGCCGGAAGTGATTGTGCAGGTCGTCGCGTTGGAGTTCGCCGACGCCGAAGAAATGGCCAGCCTGCTCAATGATTTCATTGGCGCGGCCAAGGCCGAGAGCGAAACCGCCAAGCCCGGCGAAAGCCGCGACAGCACCGATGGCCGTGCCCGTGCACTGGAAGATTTTGTCCGCGCCCGCGCCGCCGCCGCCGACCGTGTGCGGCAGGCCGCCGGCGAAGCGGCGGTCAGCAAGATCGGCCAGCTTTCGGCCAACACCAAGATTCTGGCGGACAAGCGCACCAATACGCTGCTGCTGATGGGCACCAAGGGCGATATCGGCGCGCTGCAGGACGTCATCCGCAAAGTAGACATCATGCTGGCGCAGGTGTTGATCGAAGCCGTGATCCTGGAAGTGAACCTCAACAACAACACGGCCTACGGCGTCAACTGGCTGCAGAAGTCCATGACCGCCTACAACCAGCGCATGGCCGGTGCCAATGGCGGCGTGAGCGTGCGCGAGCCGATCACCTCGTGGGGCGGCCACTTCGGCAACAACAACTTCTCCTCCGTCGCCGGCGACACCGTCACCCGCGCCTTCGGCGGCGGCACGGGGTTGAGCTACTTCTTTACGTTTGCCGATCTCAACATTGACGCGGTGCTCAACATGATTGCCACCTCCAGCGAGGGGCGCGTGCTAGCCACGCCCGTCATCCTCACCACCGACAACACCGAAGCCAGCATCATGAGCGGCCAGCAGATTCCCATCCGCACGGGCGACACCACCAGCGGCGGCACCATTCAGTCGGACTACGAATACAAGAACGTCGGCATCCAGTTGAAGGTCAAGCCACGGATCAATCCGTCGCGTTACGTCACGCTGGAAATCACGCAGAACGCCGACACGCTCGGCGACAGCGTGGATGTCGGCAACAACGGCAAGATGCAGGCCATCAACAAGCGCGAAATCACCGCCTCCATTTCCGTGCCGAGCCGCTCGACCATCGTGCTGGGCGGCTTGGTGCAAACTGATTATCAGAACGCCAACACGCGCGTGCCGATTCTGGGCAGCATTCCGCTGCTCGGCGCGCTGTTCCGCAGCGAGGACACCACCCGCCACCGCACCGAGCTGCTGGTGCTCATTACCCCCTACGTGCTGATGACCCCCGCCGAAGCCCGCGCCGAAACCGAACGCCTCCACGGCGCCTCGAATGTCGCCGCCGAGGATTGGTATCGCGGCTGGTCGGACAGCTCGCTGGCGCCGTTCTCCCCGCAGCGCCTGCGCGAAATGAAGCAGGAAGAAAGCCGGCAGGCGCGTGCCAAACTGACCACCAGTGGCGAGCAGGCGCCCCCCGTGGCGCTGATCGAGCCCGCGCCGCCCATGCCCAAGCCGACGCCCGATGCCCAAGACCCCGAAACCTTTGGCCGTGAAATCGAACGCGCCATGAGCGCGCTGGCCCAGCAGCAGGAGGCTGACGCCGGCCTCGCGCCGGCGGACGATACGCCGCTGCCCGCGCCGGAAGAACCCGCCGCCGCGCCCTATGTGTTCGATCCCGCCGTGCCCGCCGAGCCAGCCACCCGGCCCGCGCCGGAAAAACCGCCCCGCAAATCGCGGCTGTCCCCGGCGAGTGGCCGCGCGAAAAAGCAGGATGAAAAACCCTCCATGTATCCTGCGCCGCAACCCCCCAACGGAGACACGCCATGAACGAACAACCCACCCATCTCAACGGCGCCGCGGAAATCCGGGAAGGCGATATTCTCTTTGACTGCCCGCACTGCGGCAAAAGCATGGCCATTGAGGCCGCCGGCGCAGGCCTCATGGTGCCCTGCGCCGATTGCGGTCGCCAAGTCCAGGTGCCCATCCCCGATGCTTCCACGCCCGCTGCGCCGGTGGCCGCTCCGCGCCCCTTCAACGGCGCGGAGGACCCGCAGGTGCTGATCGAGCAGTTGGATGCCGCGCTGGCCATGGCCAACCAGCAGAACGACCGCCTGATCGCCGAAAAAGAGGCGCTGCAAGAACGCCGCGCATTTCTGGAACATCTGCGCGTGACCAATGCCACGCGCCTCGAACAGGCCGCCCGCGAGCTGGAAAGCATCCAGGACGCGCTGGACCGCACCATGGCGCTGCTGGCCGAAATCCGCACGGAGAAACCCGTCTAGGGCGCGCGATGGCCGGAACGGCTTCCAGCCGCCTCGGGGCCTTGCTTGCGGCCACCGGGCTGTTTACCCCCGAGCAAATCGAAGAGCTCGTGGGTCGCCAACGCGAAGACGAAGGCGTGCTGACCGCCACCGTCGTCGCCCGCGAATACGCGCGCGAGGATGCCTTCCTCGCCGCGCTCGCCAAGGCCATGGAGATTCCGTTCGTCCGCGTGGGCGATAAACCCATCCCCGGCGAAATCCTGGAAAAGATTCCGACCAAGGCGGTCTTCCAATCCAACGTCATTCCCGTCGGCATCGAGAATGGCGTGCTGCGCGTGGCCACCAGCGAACCCTTCCGGCCGGGCCTGGCCGATGCCCTCCGCCTTGCCGCCGGAATGCGCATCAAGTTTGCGCTGAGCCCCACGGCCGATATCGAAAAGGCCACCAAAAAGTTTTACGGCGTCGGCGCGGATACTCTCGACCGCCTCATGGCCGACAACCAGTTGGACCTTGATGCCGATTCCGGCCCCGCCATTGGCGACCTGAGCAATCTGGATCAGGACGCCAGCGTGGTGAAGTTCGTCAACCAGGTCATTTGGGAATGCCACCACGACCGCGGCACGGATATCCACATTGAGCCCATGGAAACGGACCTGCGCATCCGTTACCGCATTGACGGCGTGCTGCATCCCACCCCGCTGCCACCGCAAATGAAGCGCTTCCAGTCCGCCATCATCAGCCGCATCAAGGTCATGGCCGGCATGGACATTGCCGAAAAGCGCCTGCCGCAGGATGGCCGCATCAGCCTGCGCATCAAGGGCGAGGAAATTGACGTGCGCGTGTCCACCATGCCCACCGTCTATGGCGAAAGCGTCAGCCTGCGCCTGCTCATGCGCTCCAGCGGCATGTTCGGCATGGACAAGCTGGGCCTCTTCCCGGACGACGCCGCCACCCTCAACACCCTCATCCGCCGTCCGCACGGCATCTTGCTCGTGACCGGCCCCACCGGCTCCGGCAAATCCACCAGCCTCTACGCCTGGCTCCACACCATCAACTCCGTGGACAAGCGCATCCTGACCGTCGAAGACCCCATTGAATACGAAATGGCCGGCATCAACCAAATCCAGATGAAGCCGGAAATCGGCCTGACCTTCGCCGTCGGGCTGCGCCACATTTTGCGCCAGGACCCGGATGTCATCATGGTCGGGGAAATCCGCGACCAGGAAACGGCGGACATCGCCATCCGCGCGGCGCTCACCGGTCACTTGGTGTTCAGCACGCTGCACACCAACGATGCCGCTGGCGGCATCACGCGCCTTGTGGATATGGGCATCGAGCCCTTCCTCGTTTCCAGCTCGCTGGAAGCGCTGGTGGCGCAGCGCCTCGTGCGCCGCCTGTGCCCCGCCTGCAAGCGCCCGTGGACCGTGGATGTGCCCTTCCTCGAAAGCCTCGGCTTCCCGATTTCCAAGCTTCTCACCGGCACCATCTATGAACCTGTCGGCTGCGAAGAATGTCGCGGCACCGGTTATGCCGGCCGTACCGGCATCTATGAAATTCTCGTGATGACCGATGCCATCCGCCAGATGGTGGTGGAGCGTCGCGCCGCTTCGGAAATCAAGCAACACGCGCTGGAACACGACATGCACACGCTGCGCATGGACGGCTGGCGCAAGGTGCTCGCCGGCATCACCACGTTGGAGGAAGTGATCCGCGTCACGTCGGAGGATGAAGCCTAGCCGGCGCCCGCCGCCCGCGCGCCGCAGCCGCCATGGCCAAGTTTCGCTACATCGCCAAAACCCGCACCGGCGAGCGCCAGGAAGGCGTGCTGGAGGCCCCCGACCGCCGCGCGCTGCTGGCCCAACTGGGCCGCGCCGGCCTCGTGCCCATCGCCGTGCAGGATGTGCAACCCGCCGCGCCCGCCCCGGCCCCCGCCACGCCCACCCCCGCGCCCGCCGCCACCAAGCCGCGGCTGCTTGGCCGCAAGGAAAAACCCCGCCGCGGCTGGCGCTACGAAAAAAGCATCCGCTCCCGCGTGCGGATGAAGCTCTCCGAGCTGTTGCTTTTCACCCACGAACTCTCCGACCTGCTTGCCTCCGGCATGACCCTCGGCGCCGCGCTGCACGCGCTGGTCCAGCGCAAAACCGGCAAGGCGCAGGACACCATCATCACCGACCTGCGCGACGAAATCGTCTCCGGCTCCAGCCTCTCCGCCGCGCTGGCCCGCTGGCCGGACAGCTTCCCCTCGCTATACGTCAGCATGGTCAAGGCCGGCGAAGCCAGCGGCCAGTTGCCCGGCGTGCTGGAACGCCTCGTGCGCCACTACGAGCGCGCGCAAGCCGCCCGCGAAAAAGTCAGCATGGCCCTCGTCTATCCGCTCATCGTCACCATCGTCGGCCTCGGCGCGATGGTCTTCATGATGACGTTCGTCATCCCGCGGTTCTCGGCCATGTTCGCCGAACTCGGCGGCACGCTGCCGCTGCCCACCCGCATCCTGATCGGCCTCAGCAACGGCCTCATCCATTACGGCTGGGCGCTGCTGTTGGCCATCCTGCTCGGCGGCGCGGCCCTGCGCCGCGCGCTGCGCACCCCCGCCGGCCGCGAATGGAAGGACCGCTTCCTGCTGCGCGCGCCGGTGGCCGGCAGCATCATTCGCGCCAACGCCTTCGCCAACTTCGCGCACACGCTGGGCACGCTGCTCGCCAACGGCGTGCCGGTGCTGCAAGCGCTGGCCATCGTGGAAAACACCGTGGGCAACTCCATCATTGCCAAGGCCATCAACGAGGCCAAGGACCGCGTGACCGATGGCTCCACCATCTCGCGCCCGCTGGCGCAGGACGGCATCTTCCCGCGCCTGTTCACCGACATGCTCGCCATCGGCGAAGAATCCGGCGACATGACCGGCGCGCTCGAACACATCGGCCGCCGCTACGACAACGAACTCGACCGCGCCGTCAAACTCTTCACCACCATCCTCGAACCGATCATGATGCTGCTGATTGCCGTCGGCGTCGGTTTTGTCGCCATCAGCATGCTGATGGCCGTCTTCGAGCTGACCAGCGGCCTCAACACCTGAGCCCCCGCCGATGATGCTCTTCGATACGCACGCGCATTTTGACACCTTTGCGGCGGAGGGGCGTGTGGCGGAGGTGTTGGCCCGTGCGCGCGCGGCGGGGGTGGAGCGCATTTGCGCCGTGGGCAGCTCGGAAGCCTCCAACGAGCTGGTCGTGCAATTGGCCCAAAAGCATCCCGCGCAGCTTGTGGCCGCCGTGGGCTACGATCGCGACCAAACCGACAAGCCGCGCGACCCCGCGCGCCTCGCCACGCTGGCCCAGGCGCCCGGCGTGGTGGCCATCGGCGAGATCGGCCTCGATTACTATTATTCCGCGGAGACTGCACCCGCCCAGCGCGAGCTGTTCGGCGCCATGCTGGCCGGCGCCGCCGCCGCGCGCAAGCCCGTCATCGTCCACAGCCGCTACGCGGACGAGGACACCATCGCCATGCTCGGCGAGTTTTCCACAGTGTGGAAAAAACTTTTCCACACCGTGGAAAAAAATGCCGAAACTTTTCCACACTGTGGAAAAAATGCGCCCGATTTTTCCACACCGTGGAAAAAAGTTTTCCACAGTGTGGAAAACCTGCCGCCCGCCGCAGACGCGCCGCCCCCGCCGCCACCGGGCGTGCTGCATTGTTTCACGGGCGATGCCGCCTTTGCCGCCGAATTGGTGGCGCTGGGGTTCATGATCAGTTTTAGCGGCATTGTCTCCTTCAACAACGCGGGGCCGCTGCGCGAGGTGGCCCGCCAGATTCCCGCCGGGCAGTTGCTGGTGGAAACGGATTGTCCGTATTTGACACCCAAGCCCTTTCGCGGGAAAGTGAACGAACCGGCGTATGTCGCGCGCGTGGCCGAAGTGGTGGCCGAGGCGCGCGGCGTGCCCGTGGCGGCGGTGGCCGAGCAAACGTGGGCCAACGCCTGCCGCCTTTTTCAGATGGAAGGTTGACCATGAACGAAAATAAACAGCGGTGTGCCATCGGCGTGGATTTTGGCGGGACATTTGTGAAGCTGGCCCGCGTGGATGAACACGGCGTGATTGGCGCGCGGGCGAGCTTTGCCACCGCGGGCCTTGCCGGCGTAGCGGGCTGGCTCGATGCCGTGGCGCGCCACGTGGATGCGCTGTTGGCCGACATGCCGGCGGATGTGGAGTGGCACGGCATCGGCGTGGGCGTGCCGGGGTTTGTGGATTACGCGCGCGGTTTTGTACACAACCTGACCAACGTGCCGGGCTGGTCTGCCGTGCCGCTGGCGGAAATGCTGACGCAGCGCTTCGGCAAAACCGCGCGGGTGGATAATGACGTCAACGCAATGGCCGTGGGCGAGTGCACGTACGGCGCGGGGCAGGCCTATCAGCACGCGGTATTCATCACTCTTGGCACGGGGGTCGGCGGCGGGTTGCTAATCAACAAGGCGCTCTACCGTGGCGCGTATTCGCTGGCGGGCGAGATTGGCCATGTGTCCATTGACCGCAACGGCATTGTGTCGCCCACGGGGCGCGGCGGGGTCGAGCAGTATGTGGGCAACAAGCGCATTGTGGAGCGTGCGTTGCAAGCGTTGGATGCGGGCCGCACGAGCCGCATTCTGGAGTTTGCCGGCGGCCGGCGCGAGGATATCACCCCCAAGGTCATCAGCGCCGCCGCGGCGGCGGGCGATGAACTTGCCGGTGAGATTTTTGATTTTGTGGCCGACTGCCTCGCCACGATGATGGCTTCGGTGGCCTATCTGCTGCAGCCGCAGGCGTTCATCATCGGCGGCGGCATTGCGGCGGCGGGGCCGGTGCTGTTCGATCCGCTGCGCCGCCATTTGAATGAACGGTTGAGCCCGTACTTTGCCGAGCGGTTGGTGATCAAGCGCGCCGAATTGGGCAACGATGCCGGCGTGATCGGCGCGGCCACGCTGACTTTCTTGGAGTGAGGCGGTCATGAGCCGGTTCTGGAAGCGCAAGCGGGTGGGTCTGGCGCTGGGGAGCGGTGGCGCACGTGGCTGGGCCCATCTGGGCGTGCTGCAAGCGCTGCGCGAAAAAGATATTCAGGTGGACCTTGTGGCCGGCACGAGCATGGGCGCGGTGGTCGGCGCGTTTGTGGCCGCGCGGCGCGAGGACGCGCTGCGCGAGCTGGCGGAGTCGCTCGACTGGCGTCGGCTGCGGCAATTTTTCTGGGAAATCTCGCTCTCGCGCTCAGGCCTGACCGATGGCCGCCGCCTGCTGGAAGAAACTGGCAAGTTGCTGGGCGTGCGCGATTTTCGCGAGCTGGCGCTGCCGTTTCGCGCGGTGGCCACGGACCTGTACGGCGGCGGCGAAGTGGTGCTCAGTTCCGGCAACCTGCTGCAAGCGTTGCGCGCGAGCATTTCCATCCCCGGACTGTTTTCCCCGGTGGTGCTGGGGCGCCGCACACTGGTGGATGGCGGGCTGGTGAATCCCGTGCCGGTGAGCGTGGCGCGCGATATGGGCGCGCAGATGGTGATTGCCGTGGATATTGTGCAGGGGCCCGCCGGCGTGGCTAAGCCCGCCCCGCGTCGCACCAGCGAACCGTCGGCGCCGGCGCCCATGCTGGCCGCGCCCGCGCCCGCCCACGATGAAGAAGGCGATGGCGCGCTGAATGCGCTGGAACGCTTCCTGCTCGACATCGAAAAAAAGGCGCGGCGCGTCAAGGCCTCGGTGGCGGAGGCGGTGTCGCGCCCGGCGGTGGTGGATATTCTGGTGCAGTCGGTGCGCATTGCGGAGTCGCGGATTGCGCTGGCGCGGCGACAGCTTGAGCCCCCGGATATTTTGATCGAGCCCAAGGTGGGCAATATCGGCGTGCTGGAGTTCCAGCGCGCGCAGGAAGCGATGGCGGCGGGTTACGCCGCGGCCCGCCAAGCGCTGGCCTGATGGGTCGCCGCGCGGCGGATGCCGGTGCGGCGCGGGCAAACAAACACCCCGCGCGCCGGGGGGCGGGCGGGGCGTGGACGGTCACGCGGACCGAAGGGCCAAACCGCTTACTTGGCGGTGGCTTTGCGCAGCAGCGCCGCGGCGCGCGCTTTGCGGCGCGTGGCGTTGTTCTTCTTGATGATCCCGTGCTTGACGGCTTTGTCGAGGCCCGAACAAAACGCGCGGTAGGCGTCCATGGTCTTGGGCGCTTCGGCGCCGGCGGCCGCGGTCAACAGGCCCTTGCGCAGGGTCTTGAGTTGCGACTTTTCCCGGGCGTTGCGCAGGCGGGACTTCTCAGATGTCTTGGCGCGCTTGATCGCGCTCTTGATGTTGGGCATGGTTGCTTACTCCTCTTCCAATTGAAAAAGCTCGGCCAGTCTAGCGGCAGGGCGGGGGATGTCAATAGTTTTTCCGGCCGTTTCAGCGGACGGGGCAGGCGCCGCCGGCGCAGTCGTTGCCCATGTCCACCGCGTCTTCGGATTGCGCCTTGAGGCTTTCGAGGTCCAGCGGTTTGAGGCTGGCGACGTAGGCGTCATAGACTTCCTTGGTGACGGGCTGCTGCGGGAGGTAGGGGTAGCCGAGGTCGGCAGCGGTTTTGAGCGGATCGGCGCGCAACAGGAACGACACGCCGACATAATGATCCCAGTACTGCAGCAGCCACTCGATGATGGCATCCACTTCCGCGGGGGCGTAGCTGACAGTGATGGAGCAGTTTTGTTCAACGTAGTTATCCATGAGCAGCTTGTAGCGTTCGAGCTGGTCTATGGCGGTCTCGGTGTTGACTTCCAAGCCGTTGACAGTTTCAAAGTCCACGTCATCCCACGCCACGGGCAGGGTGATGATCCAGTCGCCGGAACCGTTGGGGTGGGACATGATGGCGTAGCCGGCTTCGCGCAGGACGTTGACGAGCGGATCGTGTTTCACAAACGTGACGTTGTTGAAGATGTAGCGCGCGAGCGGTTTGTGAGCGCCTTCGGTGGTGTCGTAGCACTTGGAGATGGTGCCCTCGGGCTTGAGGGTGGTGACGTTCTTGGGGCGCGGCAGGCCGAGTTCATCGGCCATGGAATAGGCGCCCATGATGGCGGCGTTGCGCAGCAGGCGCAGCTCGTAGGGGCCGAGGTCGGGGCGGCGCACCACGCCGGTGAGCGACACGCCGCACAGGTGCAGGAAGTCGTTGTTCTCGTGCCACGAGTGCTGGAGGATGCCGTCCTTGAGATTCACGCAAGTCTGGCGGTAGTTGGCGCGCGCGATGATGTAAATGGCGCGGTGCATGCCGCTGGGGTTGTCCTTGAACTTGGCCAGATCAATCGTGGTCAGGTTGCAGAAGGCGCGATTGCCCAGCAGGATTTCCGCGCAGGGGTTCACACCGGAAAACCACGGCGCGCGGTTCAGCGCGGCCGCGCCGTTGATGAAGCCCGGCTCGGAACCGCCGCTGGCGAGCATCAGATCAAAAATACCACGCAGCTCCGCGCGCGTCGGTTTTTGGTAGAAGACGAGGGAGTTGTTGGACATTCCGCGCTGCGGCTGGCCTTTGCTCCAGTAATCTTTTTTGCACACTGCGAATTCCTGCCATTCCGGCGCGCCATATTCAAACAGGCTAATTTCCGCCGAGCGGCGCGTGCTGAGAATGGTGCCCAGCCAGTTGCAGATGTCGTGGATGTCCATCTTGCGCAGGAGCTGGCCGGCGCGGCGATTCATGATTTCAATGATGGCGCGGTAAGCCACGGAGATGGTTTCATCGCCTTGCCCAATCCAGCCGTAGCCGGTCAACCGCGTGCCGGCGGGGCGGATTTCGGAAAAATCGAGAGTAAGTTTTTCGGCGGTATATTTGCCGGCCAGGAGTTTGCCGACGGATTTGGCCCACGCTTCGGCGGTGTCGCCCACGCTGATTGTCCATTCCTTGGTTTCGGGATTCCAGGTTTCCAAGTTGGTCTCGCGCCCGTTTTTATCCTGCCGCGTGGAGCGGATGATTTGCACATCGAGAATTGGCTGGGTGAAGCCGCTAATGCCGCCGGACTTGGGCGTGACGCCCACGCCGCAGCCCTGCAGCAGCAGCCAGAGCGCATCCACCATATCGTCCACGGTTTGGATTTCCAAATGTGCGCAGTTGAATTGGCAGGCCTCGCGCACCTTGGCGATTTCCGTGCCGCCGAGCCACAACGTGCGGCCGGCCACGCCAACCTTGCGCGCCAGCAGCAGGCCGCGGAGTTCTTCCAGCTCGGCCTCCTGCGTTTTGTTCAGCGGGCGGCGCAGTTGGCGTTTCCATAGCCAGCGCTGGTGCTCAATGACGCGGTCCACGGTTTGCGCCCAGGTTTCAAACTGGGTGCCTTCTTCATTTAGGGCGCGGTTATAGGTGCGTCGCGTCAGGATTTGCGCGCGCAGCGAGGGTTGGTAGGTTTCGGCCATGGTGGTCTCCAAAGGGGTGGTAGCGTCAAAAAAATCAGGCGAATTCTAGGGCAAACGACCGGGTGAGAAAAGCGCCTTATGCGGGCGGGGTGAAGGTGGTGATTTGTTCGTTGGGCAGCATTTTGCGGAACTGCCGCCAGCCGTGGAAATTGCCGTGCTCGCGCGGGTGCTGCCACGAGGCGGGATCGGTGGCGTCGCGCAGGCTATCGGGGGTGGCTTGGTGCTCCATGGGCGAGGCGTGGAGCGGGCGCGGCGGGCCGTGCGGATCGCCGGCCAGCTTGGCAAATGTGGCGAGGTCTTTGGCGATGTCCGGCGTGGTGCCGTCGTGGTTGAGATAGGAAACGCGGGCGCAGCGCGCCGCCGAGCAGCGCCGCGCGGTGTCGAGGCCGAGGGCAGCTTCTTCATCGGCGGCCACGTAGGGCAGGTGCCATTGGCCGGGCGCGAGGCGGCGCGGCGTACTGGCGTGCAGCGCGTGGTACATCTGACGGGCCAGCTCCTGGATTTCCGGTTGGGCATCGGGGTGCCAGCGCAGGCCGAAAAAGTTATCGAACGTGGTCGCCGACACCAGCACCGAAATGGAAGTGAACCACTCCAGCGGGCGGTTGGCCCATTGCTTGTGCAGGCCCAGCTCAGCCAGCTCCGCCACGCCGGCGGCGCAGGCATCGGCCATGCGGTCCCAAATGGCCTTGGCGCGGGCGGCCTGCTCGGGGGCGAGCGGCGTACCGGCCTGCATGCCGGGGATGTTGGCATCCCAGCGCAGTGGATATTCGCGCTCCAGCGCGCCGAGCCGCCGCGAAGGGATCGCGCGCGAGCTGCTGGCGTTGCGGGAAAAAACGCGGTGGGTCATGAATTCGGCGTGAATCCAACGGGGGTACTTCAACGAGAGGGTGGCCAGCCGGATCCCCTGCGGCGAAAGGCTGTCGGCGATGATCTGCACGGAGATGCTCATGGCCTATGGTGTAGCGCATCCGCTGGCCCAGGAAAAGGACATTGTCCCGCCGGCGGCGGGAGGGCATTCAGCGCACCGGGACGCGGAAGGTTTTCATCACCGGCAAATGCTGCAAATTGTTGGCGGAATCATCCCACTCGACCGGCGGGGGCAGCGGATTCCACAGGCGCGAATCGAAAACCATCCCGTGCGGAAAACGCTGTTTGTTCAGCACGGTGGCCACATGGTACGGCGCCAGTGCGGGGTTGGGCAGCACAAAGTCGTAAGGCCGGTTGCGCGTGGAATTGGTATTGGGGTTGCCTTCTTGATCCGCGGGGTGGTGCGTATCGTCAAACCACTTGGTCAATTCGGCCAGCGCGAGGGCATTGCGGCCCGCGATGTTGAAATCGCCGCAGAGCGCCACGTAGTCGCCGGCGGGAAATTGCTTGCGGATGAGGCCCAGCAGATGGCGGGCCTCCGGGATGCGTCGCTCGGCACGGTTCTGCACCAAATGAACGCTGACCACATGCAGTGGCTTCGGGCCGGGGATTTGGATGGTGGCCCACGCAAAACTGCGGTTGCCAACGTAGGGGTCTTCCCACTGCCCAAACGCCGTAATGGGAAAACGGCTGATGATGCCGTTGGGGAGGCGCGCGCCGCCTTTTTCCCGCGCGAAATAGTAGCTGGGGCCGAACAGCCGTCGCACGAGGTCCTGCGTGTTACCGCCCTTGTAGTTGAATTCCTGAATGGCCAGCACGTCCGGCTTTAGTGCCTGCAAAATCCGGATGCCAGCATCTTCGTAAGCCTGGCTGGTGTTATCCGAGAGATTGGCCGTGGCAATCGTGAAGGTGAACGTGCTGGCGGGCGCCGCCCCCGCCGCGGCCACGAGCCAAATGCTTGTCAGTACACCAATCCAAAAACGCATGAGAAGAAGGAGGATACCCTAAAGCCGGCCTAGCGTCCATGCCGCCCGGACAAAACTTTGCGCAGGATATCTTCCAACGGCATCTCCGGCGTGATTTCGCCCGCGATATCCTTGACCATGCGTTGGGCGTCAGCCTGCTTGTGGCCGAGGGAAAGCAGTGCGAGGAGCACATCGCGCAGCTTGGCATTGGTGGGGCTGTCGGCTTCGCCGCCGGCCAGCGCCGCCATCATTTCGCCCTTGCCAAGCTTGTCGCGCATTTCCAGCACGATGCGTTCCGCGGTTTTTTTGCCAATGCCGGAAATGCTGCTCAGCCGTTTGATGTCGTTGTTGGCGATGGCGGCCTTGATGTCGCGCACCGCGAGGCCGGACAACACCGCCAGCCCGAGTTTGGGGCCGATGCCGTTCACGGAGGTCAGTTGCAAAAAAGTGTCGCGTTCGGCTGTGCTCATGAAGCCGAAGAGCAGGTGGGCGTCTTCACGGATAACTGGCACGGTCAGCAGGCGCACGGGTTGGCCGGGGGCGGGCAGGCGGTCATAGCTGCTAAGCGGGATGGCGGCTTCGTAGCCCACGCCATGCACATTGATGACCACGCGGGTGGGTTCCTTCTCCTCCAAAATGCCATCCAGAAACGCAATCATCATGCACCATGCTTTCCTGCGCCACATCTAACCACGCAAAGACCCGCCGCGTCCAGAGGGTTGGGCGGGTCTTGGCGGCTGTCCGACCGGCGGACGTGGCCCGGTGGTCAAATCAGGCGTTTGCTTTTTTGGCGAGCCGGGCGCGTTCCTTGAGCCGTTTGACGCGGCGATCACGGGCTTTGCGCTTCACTCGTTTTCTTAATTGTTGTCCCATAAGGCTGTCCGTCGTATCAAAAGCGGGGAGGCCGAGTCAAGAGCGGCGCATTCGGATTTGAAAGCAGGGACGGGATTTGGAACAGTCGGCGAATGAACACGAAGCGGCTATTCGCGGGGGTGAAGGTGGCGGCGACGGCGGCGCTGCGGGCGGAACTGGCGGCGTGGCAACAGGCCCTGCGGGGGGAGCGGATTCGCTGGACGAGGCCGGAAAACCTGCATCTGACCATTGAGTTTTTCGGGGCGACGGAGGAGGGCCGGATTCCGGAACTGAAGGCGGCGCTGGCGCAGGCCGCGGCGGCAACGAAGACGTTCGCGATCAAACTGGGCGGGGCGGGGACGTTCGGCGGCGCGCGGAGCCCGCGGGTGTTGTGGCTGGGTGTCGAATCGGCGGGGCTGGAAGAACTGCATGGACGGGTAGTGGCTGCGCTGGCGGGGATTGGTTGGAATCCGGAGGCGCGGGAATTCGCGCCGCACTTGACGCTGGGGCGGATCAGTCGCCTGCAAGACACGCGCCGGTTCGGCGAGGCGCTGGAAAGCCGTCGCGCCGGAGTCCTGCCGGAGCAGCCGGTGAACGAACTGGTTTTGTTCGCGAGTGTGACCGGGCGGTACGTGCCGGTCGGGAGCTGGGGACTGGGCGGGGGCTGACGTTTTCATAACCCGCCCCGGAGAGGGTACTACGGGGTTTTGAATTTCTCCCGCCAGGCGGCCGGCTCAGGGGCGACGAGCAGCCAATGCGGGCCGACCGGTTCGGCATGGACGCGAGCCGGGGCATTGGTCGCGAGGCGTGCCCAGCGGGCATTTTTCACAAGGTAGTCCGTCGGCCGGCCACCCAAGGCCGTGGCTTTCATGTGGTCCCAGATCGCGTCCGGATCAACGGCTTCGATAGGCCGGCGCAGGTGGAATTCCAATCCGTTCAGCCGCTGGTTGCTGATCGAACATAAAGCGTGTTCTTCGTGCCTGGCGAGGACGGGCGCCAGAATGGCGGAAAGGCGGGTCATGTCCTGGGAACTGGTGATGAACAGCGTGGCGGATTTGGCGATGACGATGCCCGCGAGCAGAACGCCCGCGCACCCGCCGGCGACCCGGGCGCGCAGGCGGCCCTGGGCAATGAGCACATCAATCATTCGCCCGAGCAACAGGCACAACGGGACGAAAAGGGGAACCAGGTATAAGGCGAGCCGGGATTGGCTGATGGAAAACAGGACGAATGGAACCGCGACGCCGGCCAGGAGAGAGCGGCGCGCGGCCCGGTTCCACGTCCGGCGCTGGTCGCTTGCGGCCAGCCAGGCCTTCAGCGGACGGGCGCGGAACAGGGCCAGCGGGAGCCATGGGCCGGTGCCCGCCACGAGGATGGGGAGATAGACGAAAAACACAAACCATGCGTTGGGATTGCGGTGCATTTCGCTGGTGAAGTTGCGCGCGATCATTTCCTTGCCCAGCCAGTAGGAAGTCAGGCCGGGGTTGAGCCGGGCTTCGACGAAATACCAGCCCAGACCCAGCAGGATGAAAATGCTCAGTCCGAGTCCCAGATTCCAACGGCCCGGCCGCCAATCATTGGCACGGCGCAGGTGAATCCAAGCGACGGGCAGGCAGACGGCGGGAACCAAGAGCGCGGGGGGACCCTTGGTGAGGAGGCCGAGGGCGAGAAATAGCCACATGCCCAGCAGGGAAAGCCGGCAATGGCTGGCGTAGCCATGCCAGAAGGCCGCAAGGGCTCCGGCAGTCCACAGCGCCACGAGCATGTCCGTGGTCACGGAATGGGCGGCCAAGGCGATGAACGGGGAGGTGGCAAAAATAATGCCGGCCCAGCGTCCGGCGCCCGAACCCCAGATGGAGGAGCCCGCCAGCCAAACCGCGCCCGCCGCCAGAACCAGCGCGAAGACCAGATAGGCGCGCACGCCCCACGGATTTTCGCCGAACAGGCGTAAGCCATAGATGATCGCCACATACGTGAGGGGTGGCTTGGTCCAGTGGGGTTGGAGGTTCAGGATGGGATCGTCGTAGTCGCCGGAAAGCATGGTTTCGCGGGCGGTTTCCGCATAGCGGCCTTCCGTGGATTCGTAGAGTCCGCGGCTGCCCTGGAATGAAGCCGCGCCGATGAAGGCGAAGAGGAGCACCAGCCACAAACTCCGGAAATCGAACGCGCGCGCGGCCGCAGGGGGAGCAACCGCGTTCGCGGGAGAAGCCATGAGGCGCCAGGCGCGCTAAGGAGCGCGGCTTTTCTCGTACCACGCGATAGTTTCGCGCAGACCTTCCTCAAAGCCAACCTTGGCTTTGAAGCCGAAAAGTTTTTCGGCGCGGGAGGTGTCCAGCATCCGGCGCGGTTGGCCGTCGGGCTTGGTGGCATCCCACACGATGTCGCCTTGGAAACCGGTGAGGCGCGCGATGAGCGGCACGAGGTCCTTGATTTTGATTTCAAAGCCGGCGCCGATGTTGACGGGCTCGGAGGAGTTGTAGCGCTCGGCGGCCAGCACGATGCCTTCAGCGGCGTCGCCGGCGTAGAGAAACTCGCGCGAGGCGTTGCCCGTGCCCCACACAACGATTTCCCGCGCACCAACATCGCGGGCATCTAGGCACTTTTTGATGAGCGCCGGAATGACGTGCGAGGAAGCCGGATCGAAGTTATCGCGCGGCCCGTAAAGGTTGACGGGCAGCAGGAAGATGGAGTTGAAGCCATATTCCTGCCGGTAAGCCTGCGATTGGACCAGCATCATTTTTTTGGCGAGACCGTAGGGCGCGTTGGTTTCTTCGGGATAGCCGTTCCAGAGATCTTCCTCGCGGAAGGGCACGGGGGTGAACTTGGGATAGGCACAAATGGTGCCAAGGGCCACGAACTTTTCGATTTTGCGTCGGCGGGCTTCCTCCATCAGGAACAGGCCCATGGCCATGTTCTTGAAGTAGAACTCGCCGGGGTGCGCGCGGTTGGCGCCGATGCCGCCAACCACGGCGGCAAGGTGGATGACCAGGTCGGGGCGAAAGTCGTCATACATCCGTTGCACGTTGGCGTGCTCCACCAGGTCGTATTCCTCGATGCGGGGCACGAAAACGTTGTCGCGGCAGCCGCGCTGGCGGAGCCGCTCCAGAATAAAGCTGCCGAGGAAACCGGCGCCCCCGGTCACGACGATGCGCTTGGATTTGAGGTCGAGCATGGCGTTCTCCTGAAAGCGCAAAATAGCCCAATGGCCGGGCGGTGGAAAGGGAAAAGGTGGAGTTGCCACCGGCGGCGATGCCCGGCATACTGGCGGGGCTATGAAGACACATTTCAATGGTTTCCGGTGTTTTGCGTGCGGGGCGGAGCAGGGGGCGGATTATGCGGGCTATGTCTGCCCACAATGCGGCGGCAATTTGGAGGTGCGCTATGACTGGCCCCGGCACGCGCCGGGTCGTTGGTGGCTGGAGCCGGCGCGGCGGGATATTTTCCGCTATCAGGCGTTGTTGCCGGTGTCGCGGTTGGAGTTGGCCTCGCCATTGCGTGTGGGGCAAACGCCGTTATATGACGCGCCGCGGCTGAGCGCGGCCACCGGCCTCAAGCACCTGCTGCTGAAAGATGACGGGCAAAACCCGAGCGCGTCATTCAAGGATCGGGCGGGGGCGGTGGCGTTGGTTCGCGCGCGCGAAATCGGCGCGCAGGTGCTGTGCGGCGCCAGCACCGGCAACGCGGGCAGTTCCATGGCCTGCCTCGCGGCTAGCGTGGGAATGCCTTGCGTGATTTTTGTGCCGGAAAAAGCGCCTGCCGCCAAGATCGCCCAGTTGCTTGTGTTCGGGGCCAAGGTGTTCGCGGTGCGCGGAACCTATGACGACGCGTTTGATTTGTGCATGGAAGTTTGCCGTCAGCGCGGTTGGTTCAACCGGAACACCGGGCACAACCCCTTCACACGCGAAGGTAAAAAAACGGCGGCTATCGAGCTCTATGAACAGCTCGGACGGATGCCCGATTGGGTGGTGGTGCCCACGGGCGATGGCAACATCATCGCCGGCATCTGGAAGGGATTTCAGGATTTGAAGGAAGCCGGAATTGTCGCGCGCACACCTAAGATGCTGTGCGCCCAGTCAGAGGCCAGCCAGGCCATCAGCGCCGCAGTATGGGCGTTGCAACAGACCGGCCAAACCAAGCCCGATTGGGCCAAGGTGCAGGTGGCCGCAGTACAGGCCACGACGGTAGCCGATTCAATCTCCGTGGATATCCCGCGCGATGGCCTTGCCGCGGTGCGCGCGGTGGTGGAATCCGGCGGTGCGGCGGTCGCCGTCCCGGATGCCGAGATTCTGGCCGCGATTCCGGAACTGGCGCGTAGCGCGGGCGTGTTCGCGGAACCGGCGGCGGCCTGCGCTTGGGCGGGGCTAAAGAAGGCCGCGCGCGATGGCCTGGTACAGCCGGACGAAACCGTCGTTTGCATGCTTACGGGCAACGGCCTGAAGGATGTGGCCAGCGCGCGCAAAGTCGCCGGCGAACCCGTCGCGCTCGACAACAACATCAACGCCGCGCTCGCCGCCACCGAAAATATCTGATGCCCGTGCCGCCAACTGCGCCGGTAATCCCTTGAAGTTTATTAAATTATAGGACCGACCCCTTAGCCAAAGGGGTCGGTCCTATAAATTAATAAAAAAGCACGCTTATGTTACTGGATACTGCGGACTGTGCGCCAAGCGTCATGGCCCCAGTCGCCTTTTCTGGCTTCTTCCAATTTCTTGAGAAAAGCGGCAAAGCAGGTGGCTGTTCCCATGCCCAGCCGCGCTTTGATCCAGGTGGTTCTCATGCTGGTGTTGCGCCGGACCAGCCAGGCGAGGGCAATCTTCTCCGGACCGTTCATCCGCAACCCGGCCAGCTCGGCTTCCGGCCAAGGGGTCGGTCCTATAAATTAATAAAAAAGCAGCGCTTATGTTACTGGATACTGCGGACTGCGCGCCAAGCGTCATGGCCCCAGTCGCCTTTTCTGGCTTCTTCCAATTTCTTGAGAAAAGCGGCAAAGCAGGTGGCTGTTCCCATGCCCAGCCGCGCTTTGATCCAGGTGGTTCTCATGCTGGTGTTGCGCCGGACCAGCCAGGCGAGGGCAATCTTTTCCGGACCGTTCATCCGCAACCCGGCCAGCTCGGCTTCCGTAATGCCCAAGGCTTTCAACCCTTTGGCAATCCATTGCTCGGCGCAGGCCTCATCGTGTGCCTGGACCTCCCCGCCACTGAACGACTGGCGGCGGGCATTTTTCAACGCACCCCCGACCCGCTCCAGCAACTCCTGCCGGAACTCCTCCCCGCCCATGTGCCATCCCCGCCGGATCCTTTGCCAGGCTTCATCCGCCTTCCAAGGCTGGGCACTATGACGGACTTCCTCCACCCGTCCAGCCATATATCCCGCATATTTTCGCCGCCCGGCTGGCGTATCGGCCATTCCCAGCTCCGACAATACTCGATGAAAGTTCAACCACTCGGGCTGCGCTGCTTTGCCAACATAGGCCGGATAACTGCTCCACGCATAATCAACCAGCCGCTGCTTGTCGAAATCATATCCCCGGATGCGGACCGGATTAAGGTGGATGTAGGTTGCCAGAGTCGAAAAATACCCGCTGCCCGCTTCCACCGGGATCGCCTTGTACCGCCCTTGGAACAAATGCCCTCGCTCACGGTGCCTTGCATTGAACCGCTTGGTGTAGGTGCTCTGCACCCACTGCATTCCCACCACCAGATTCGGTTCCGGCGTTTCCAGCAGGAGATGATAATGGTTCCCCAGCAGCGTGTACGCATGCACCCGCCATCCCGTGCGCTGGCAGACTTCGCCCAGCGTTGTCAAGAACATCGCGCAGTCAGCATCCCCCCGGAATATCTTCTGCAAACGGTTTCCCCGGCTCATTACGTGGTAGACCGCCCCCGCATATTCCACTCTGGGTTTTCTTGGCATGCGCCCTTTACATCATTTTTACCCGTACCACGTCAATTCATTTTATTAATTTATAGGACCGACCCCTTTGGTGGGATGGACGGGGGGCGGAAGCTGCGGTAGATTTGTATGGATATGCATACCCACTTACTGTCCAACCGGTTGGCTGTTGTTGTTTGGCGTGGCGTGTTTTGGGCCGTGGTGCTGCTGGCTCTGGGCGGCTGTTCCAAACACCGGGCTGGAGACGCACCGCGGCCGGTGGACCCGGACCTGGCCCATCCTGTGTTGAACTACGCGGCCATCGCACCCGGCGTTGAGCATGCGGAATACAGCCGAACTCAGCCCGCGCCACTATCCTACCATGTTGTGCGGGCGGATCTGACCCAAGGCGGCCTGTCCTTGGCGGTTCTGCGCACCGCCGCCAGTTCCGGTTCTGAACGTGGTTCGCTGCTGGAAATGGCACGGGCCATCGAGACGCCGGAGCGGCGCACCGTTGCGGCGATTAGCGGCGATTATTTTGGCAATGGCATGGCGGGGACGTGGGGCATTCTGCTCGTGGATGGCCGCTTGCGGTACTCGCCTTCCGGCCGTTCCGCGCTGTTAATTGACGCCAACGGGCGGCCGATCATTGACCGTCCGCAATCCAGAATCCAGATGCAGGTTGGCGATGATCCGGCCTGGTTTGAGATTCGCGACATGAACCGCCCCGGCCAAGGGGAGGAGCCGGGACTCCACCTGTATGCCCGTTCGTCTGAAGTCACCCATGTGCCGGCCCCAAAGGGCGCCGTGGCCATTGCCGCTGATCTGCCCTTGGCCGGCGGTGACGTCGTGGGAACGGTCACGGGCACCTTTGCCGCCGAGGATTCCTTTCGTTTGCCGGAGACCGGTCTGGTGCTTGCCGGCGCCGGCGATGCAACAAAGTTGCCGGCCGGTTTGCGCGAAGGCGCGAGTGTCCGAATCCGCACCACAATTATGCCCGCCGCCCGGGAAGCCGTCGGCGGCGGGCCGCGGATTGTTCGTGACGGCAAGGTCAGCATCGAACTGGAACCCGACGGCATTTGCGCCGCGGAGGCCTCGTATTTGAAGCGGCGTCACCCCCGCGCCGTGGTGGGCTTGGCCGGTGGCGGGCAAACCGTACTGATGGTTCTTGTCCGGGGTCGCTGCAACGAAAGCGAGGGCATAAAGCTCGATGATTTGGCCGACCTGCTGGTCGGCTTGGGCGCTGCCGATGCGATCATGTTCGATGGCGGCGATTCCGCCACCATCGTGGAAAATGACAGTTATGTCATCCAAGGTCGCGCCGGGGCACGGCACATGTGCGATGGACTGGCCATCCAAGCGCCGCGGACGCCAGAGCAGGCCGTGGCCGGGAGCGCGCCATGAGCGTCCGCAGCTTGAGCCGCTTGGCGCTGATTTTGGGTGGGGCGCTGCTGGCGCTCTCCTTCTTCCTGCCGCTGGGGTACCATTCACCGGGCGAGGAGTTCCTGGCCACGGTGGATTCGCTGACCTCTGCTGAAAGTGCCGGCGAGTTCGTGGTTGCCGGCGGGCTGTTGATCGTGATCGCCTACTCCTACATTTGGGCGGTGCTGGTGGCTTTGGCGGCGCTGTGGAACTTTGCGGGAAAGCGCCGCGCCTGGACGCCGGTTCATGTGGCCGTGCAGTCCATCGGCGGCTTGACGCTGATGACGCTGTGCATCTTGCTGCTGTCGTTACACGATCCTTGGCTGCCCGCCAAGTTCCAGTGGACCGGCGCCAGCCTGCCGTTGGTGATGCTCGTGCCGTTGTGGGCGGTCGCGTTGCTGGCTGCGCCGGTCCGCCGCGAATGGGTGGTGGTGGCGGTCGGCATGTTCCCGCAAGTGCTGTTCCAGTTCATGCTGGCCGGGGTGAGTCTCAGTCGCGAAGGCCAGGCCCACGGCTTCGTGATCGGCGGCATCGGGGCTCTGCTGGCCTTGGCCGGCGCCATTGGCCGTGCGCGAATGGGCGCGTCTCTTATTGGAAAGTAGGGGCGGTGGCGGGGGACCAGCGGACGGTGAGGGGGGGGGCGGAGGGGCGGGTGAATTCGAGGGCGTAGTCGCCGGGGGGGGCATCGAGCCGGCGCGCGAAGGTGGCACCGTTGAGTTGGGCCAGCATGGTTTGCAGCAGGTTGAACGCCGGGCGAGGGCGCCAGGCGGCGGGGTCGGTGTCGTCAATCAAACCGAAGCCACGCGCGACGAGTCGCCACCAATAGACGCGGGCCACGTGACCGGAGGCGAGGGTGAGGAGCAGGTAGCGGGCCATGAAGGCGGCGTAGTCGGCTTCACTGACGGAGGGATCGTTTTGGCGTGGGTCGCGCGTTTCGTAGGGGGAGTTGACAGGCGACCACACGCCGGTACCCAGAAGGGGCCAGTTCACTTCGGAAATGAGGATGCGGTCTTCCGTGAGGCCGTAGGCGCGGGCATAGGCGCGGAGCAGCGCGCATTTGGCGACGGTATCGAAGGGGCCCTGCGGATTTTCCGGCGCTCCGCGGCGGTCCACGTAGAGGTGGTGCGAGAGGGCGTGGGGGCGCTGCTCGGCGGGGATGCCGCCCAAGAGCGCGCCGAGGACGTAGGGCTCAAAATCAATGCAGGCGGGGCCGGTGATTTTGGCTTCCGGATACTGAATGGAACAGGCGTGAACGGGTTGGAGCAGTTGGCGATATTCGCGGAAATCCCACACGCCCCACTTGGCGCGGTTGATGGCGTGGCCCACCTCAAAAAAGTCAGCGTAGGAATGGGCGCGGTCGAAGGCCATGGACACCATTTGCCGCCAACCTTTGGGGTCGCGGATGGCGCGACGGTCCTGCACCAGCGCGAGGCTGACAAGGTGCCCTTGGCGGTGCAAATGGCGCGCCTGATCGAGCGTCCATTGCCAGGCCGCCGGGCCTTGGTGGTGATAGAGTCGCAGCAGCAGCGGCATGGGATGCCCACCTTGCAGTTGCGCCAGCCATTCCAGTTGGCGGTCCCAAGTGTCGGGTTCAGGTTCGAGGGTCATGCCGATGGCGTTGGCAAACGGCACCGGGCGGGTGAAACTTTCCTGCCGCAGGCGGCGATATTCGTGCTGGATGGGCCAGCCTTTGACCAAGGCGCTGTGCAGGGCGGCTAGGACATTGGCTGCGGGCAGCAGTTTGCGGCGGTCGCGCGGCGTATAGGCGGGGATGGCTTGCGCGGAGCGGTCATCCCAAATCCAAATTTCTCGGCCGCGCAGGGGCTGGGGTTGCGCGGCTTTTTCGCGGCGGATGCGGGCTTCGCGGAAGGGATGGCGCAGCGGGCGCAGGGCGGTATGCCGGGCAAATGCCGCGCGGGTGCGCTGCTCGGCACGGGCAAACTCCGCGGGGGGGGCGTAGCCATGAAAATACATGGCGTGGAACACGCGGCGGAAATCGGAAGGCAAATCCAGCCGCGCGAGATCGGCGCCGCGTTGGGCGGGGGTGGGGTTGGCCGCGTGCGCCGCGCGGTTGAGATCAAGAAACAGCACTTGCCATGGCCGCGTGGCGTTGGGAGTGGGCCGCAGAGCAATGTTTTGGTTGCCGAGATCGCGGTGCAGGATGCCGGCATCGTGCAGGGCGCGCACGGCATCGGCGACATCTTGCAGCAGGTCCATCAGCGGGGCGCACAAGGGGGCGTGGGCGTAGATGCGGTTCAGTTCGTCGCGCAGGTTGGTGAGGTCCGGCTCATGGCGGGCCACGAAGCGACACTCGCGCAGGCGCGCGCCTTCCCAGCGTTCCACCACGGCCAACGGCGCCGGGGTGCCCACGCCGGCCTGTTGCAAGGCGAGGGCGGTGCGGAACGCGCGCTCGGCCTTGCTGCCGGCGCGGCGGGCCAGACGGTCGCGCCAGGCCGCTTGCGGGGCATAGGTTTTGACGACGGCATCCACCGCGCCGCCGCCAAGCGGCAGGGTAAGGCGGTCCACTCGGTGCCGGCCGGGCGGGACGAGGGGGGCGCCCTCTTTTTCCACCAAATAGGGCAGTTGGTCGAGGGTGGGCAGGCTGTCCGGGTGGTCCCAGCCGGGAGCCACGAGGAAGCGCCGGGCGCCGCGCGACTGCCAAACGGGGTCAGTCATGGTGGCCGTGGTCACCTTGAGGCTGGTGGTGCTTGATCCACAGCTCCATCAGCTTGGCATATTTGATGAACACGCCGAAGGTGGTCATGACCGCGATGATCAACCCCTGCCGGCCGTCAAGGATACCGCGCTTGATGAAGAGCGACTTGAACAACCGCCACGGCGGGCGGAAAACCAAGTCGCGCCAGCGGAACTTTTCCCCGCGGGCGTATTTTTGGGCGGCGGAAATCGTGGAAAAGCGGTTGAGGGTGTTGAGGTGGTCGGTGACATCGTCGTAGGTGAAATGGTGCAGGGGGAAACGGAGGGTTTTGATCGGGCCATCCACCACAACGCGGTCGTGGGGTTCTTCGCCGGCGCTATGCCCGCGGTCTTTGAGGAATAGACGCAGCTTGATGTCGGGGTACCACTCGCCGTGGCGGATCCATTTGCCGAGGTAATAGACCATGCGGGGGAACTGGTAGGCCACAATCTCGCCGGGGCCGCGCGCGAATTCCGCCTCGATTTCCTGGCGCAATTCGTCGGAGACGACTTCATCGGCATCCACGAACAGAATCCACGGGTAGCGGGCGAGGGTGCGGATGTAGTTTTTCTGGGCGATATAGCCTTCCCACGCGTGCTGATACACGTGAGGGGTGTACTGCCGGGAAATCTCGAAAGTGCGGTCGGTGCTGAAGGAATCCACCACGATGACTTCATCGCACCAGGTTAGACTGGCAAGGCAGGCGGCGATTTTATCTTCCTCGTTGCCGGCCGTGACGCAGGCGGAGATTTTGAGATGGTCCGGGCGCATGGTGGGGTCAATGTGCCGCAGGACGCGGGTTGAGACCAGCAAAAAAGCTATTCGCCGAGCGCCAGCGCCAGCGCGCGTAGCGCGTAGTGGGTGGCGCGGGTGGCGGCAGAAATATCGGCGGAGTCGGTATCCGTCCAGTAACCGGTGCCGTCAGTCGCGATTTTCTGGCGCTGGACCAACTGGTGGAGGAGCGCCTCGCGCCACGCGACGGGTTGGTCATCCGTGATGAAGACAATGCGTTGACCGGCCTCGGCCAAGGCGGCGGCCAGTGCGGCCAGCGAGGAATAAAGGCCGGGGGGGGCGTCGGCCAGCGGCGCCACGAGGAGAGGGAGGAGGGGGGCGGGGTCTGCCGCGGGTTCGGCATCGGCTGACGGGGGGGCGGGGTTTGCGGCCAGCCATTGCGCGGCGCGGTCGCGGGCCGCCAGCGCTTCGTTGCGGACAGAAATGGCCACGGGCCCGGCCTCCGGCGCCGGCTGGATTTGCGGCGGCGGCGCAGTCGCGGCATCCAATGCGGCGAGCACCGTGCGGGCAATCAGCTCCGCACCTTGCGCGCTGGGGTGGACGCCATCGGGCAGCAGAGCCAACCGATTGGGAAAGTTGGCCGAAATATCAATCACGCCTGCGCCGGCTTGCGCGGCCACGGTGCGGATGGCAGGATTCATGACGTTGCGGATGGTGCGGTTGGCTTTGCCCTGCAGGAACGCGGGGGCCAACGGGGTCAGGGTGCATAAAAACAGGCGGGGGGGGATGGGTTGGGCCTGCCAGAGGCGGGTCAGCGCCAAGAGGTCGTCGGCATAGCTCGCGGCATGGTCAGGGTAGGAGAGATCATTGATGCCGAGCATGATGACCACAATATCCGGCGCAAAATCCTGTGCGGCGCGGCAGGCGGGGGTGTCGGTCCACGCGAGGTAACTGTTGTGGAGGGCGGTGGCGCCGTTCACGCCAAAGTTGCCGGTGAGGTAGCGCTCCGGCGCCAGCCGTTGGAGCACGACGGGATAGGCTTGTGTGTCGCGGTCGGTCAGTTGGTCGCCGTAGGTGATGCTATCGCCCACGCAGGCCACGCGGAGGGGGGGGGCGGCATGGGCCAAGGCAGGCATGAGCAAAGTCCAAACCGCCAGCCAGCGCGCCTTCATGGCCCGGGGATGTCGCGTTGGGCGCGCGCACCGAAACGCAGCCAAGCCCGAATGGCGTAGGAAATGAAGAACGAGACGAAGCCCGCGCCGATGATGGCGAAGCTCAAGTTGCGGCCATCTCCGGCGGCGTCTGCCTGATGATGCAGATAGAGGAACACGCCCACCAGCGAGGCCGCGTAGCCGAGAATCCGGGTGATCCAGTAGAGTCGGATGATCATGCCCGGCAGTGTACGAGGCTGCCCCGCCGAGGGCAAACGGAAATGCGTTCGCTTACACCAGATTTCGTTCGACTTCATGATGGGCAAAAGGTAGGTTGGAAGTGTGGAGGCACGTGTCTCCAACCGAGGATGCAACTGGATGGATGCCCATGAATAGAACAAGCAGGCGTGCAAGGGGTTTCACATTGATTGAGTTGCTGGTGGTGCTGGCCATCATCGGGGTTTTGGCCACCATCCTGCTGCCGGCCATCAATGGCGCCATGAAGAAGGGCAAGGTGGCCCGCTGCAAAACGGAAGTTGCCGATCTGGAAGGCGCCATCAAGCGGTTTTACGCGGAATACAACAAAATGCCGCTGCCCAAGGGGAGCAAGTTCGGCGATGCCGAAAACGGCTTCACCGATTTGCAGCAGGCCCAAATCATTCAGGTGCTGCTCAATCTGGACGATGGCGGATGGCCCGGCGGCAAACGCAACACCAAGCAGATGCCGTTTTTGGATATCAGCCCCTCCGCATTCTGGATTGCCAGTCAGAACCGCTACGCCAAGACCATTGTGGAAATGGAAGCGGCGCTGGCGAGCGGGCAGCCGTATTGCGACCCGTGGAAACAGCCTTACGGCATTTTGATGGACTTGAACATGGATGACCGCATCACCGGCAGCAAGTTCGCGCCGGAAATCCGCGCCAAGGTGGCTGTGTATTCCATCGGCGAAAATGGTGACGGCAACAACCCGCTCTATCGCACGTGGTAAGCGCGCGCGTGAGGAAGAGGAAACGACACATGAAGGCAGGCAGACAGCAACGGCAAGGCGGATTCACGCTGATTGAAATGCTGGTGGTCATTGCCATCATCGGCATTCTGGCGGCCATTACGGTGCCGGGAGTTGGCAAGGCCCGCAAGGTGGCGTTGAAGCGCCGCGCCATGATGGAGATGAACAGCATCAAGCTGGCGGTGCACCAATTCTATGACGACCACCGCTACATGCCATGGGGCGACCCCAACGCGCCGAACCAGGCGCGGGTGGGGGACGATGTCTGGACCGCCAGCGGCGCCGACCAGGCCCGCGTGATTCAATGGCTGACGGGCGACAACCCCAAGAAAAAGGCCTATCTGCAAGTGCCTGACAAATCGCGGCCGAGCGCGTCATCGTTCCAATTCAACGACCCGTGGGGCGAGTATTACCGGATTGGGATGGACCGCAACATGGATGGCGCCATCCGGCCGGATGGCGGCTCCGGCGGCGGCGATTATGTGCGCGATCAGGTGTTGGTCTATTCGCTGGGCGACCCGGATGCCCGGCCCCGGACCCCGCTCAAAACATGGTGAGCGCGTACGAGAGACCGATGGACAGCGACAGGATGAAGAGGATGCAACGGATGAAAGCCCAACAACCCAGAACCCGAACCGCCGCCCGGCAAGGCTTCACGCTGGTGGAAATCCTGGTGGTCATCACCATTTTGGGGATTTTGATGGCCATGATGGTGCCCGCGGCCGGCCTGATCATCAAGCGCGCCAAAGTTTCGCAGGCCAAATCCGATGCCGGTGTTGTGGTGGCCATCATGATGAAGTACCGCGCGGAATATAACCGGTGGCCGTCCTTTGCCAAATCGCAGGGCACCTTGCGGACGGATGGCGACTGGGTCAAGGCCATGAGCCCCAAGCCCGGCGGCGGTTTTGATGAAAACAATCCCAAGCGCATTGTCTTTTTCCAGCCGGGCGCGGGAGCCTTGGATGAAACCACCGGCGCGTTTGTGGACCCGTGGGGGCAGCCTTTCGTTTATATGCTGGACATTGACGGCGATGGTCAAATGGACGACCCCAGCGGCAGTGCCCAGAAGATGGGGGCATCCATCTTGGCGTGGTCCGCCGGCCCGGACCAGGACGAAACCACCTTTGAAGACAACCCGGTGAGCTGGAAATGAGTACGCGCTGCAACAACCGGGGATTCACACTGATCGAACTGCTGGTGGTGGTGGCCATCATCGGCGTGCTGTTTGCCGTGGCGCTGCCGGTGTTTGAAAATGCCGGGCGCAAGGATACGGAAAAAGCCGCGTTCAATCTCATCACCACCATGCGCCTGGCCCGGCAGCATGCCATCAGCAAGCGCCAGTGGGTGCTGGTGGTGTTTCCCAACCAGGACGGCGGCAACTATGACGAGTCCGGACCCAACGGCATTGACAAATGCCTGCGCGCTTACGCCGCCATCGCCGTCACCAACAACATGGACGGGTTCGACCGCCCCGCGCAGATTCCATCCAACATGAAATATGCGTTCATTTCGGATTGGAAGTACCTGCCCGAAGGCACTTATTTTGACGACGATGAAACGCTGAACGGCAACTATCTGTTCAAGGAGCGCGGGACGGATTTCCGGTATCCGTTGGATCCAGCCCGGCCCAACTCGTCGCCGACGCGACCCATGGGCGTGGTGATGTTCCGCCCCAACGGCCGGGCCTACAAATTTGCCGGCACCACCGGCACCGGCAAATATTGGCAAGACACGGACTACTCCAAGATTTATGTGACTTCCGCCAAGTATTATGAGCGGCAAAATGGACGGCTGGTTGGTCCGAATGCCATCCCCGGCGGCACCAACACCGCGGTGGAAATTCGCAACAAGACCGGGCAGGTCCACATTTGGGACGGCAACTAGGGGAGCGGTCATGAAGCACACAGCCAACCCGAAATCAACCAGCCGCGCGGGCTACTCGCTGGTGGAAGTGACGCTGGCCCTGCTGGTGGTGGCCATCGGACTGACCGCCACATTCGCGCTGTTTCCCGAAGGGCTGCGCGCGACGCGCTCTGCGGTGGATGATGCGGAAATCAGCCTTTTTGCGGACTATGTCTTTACCACGCTGGACCTCACCGCGGCCAAGTATGGTGGCAACTACGGCCCCAATTGGACGATTGCCAAGACGGATGACTTTATCTCGTTGATGCTCTCCACCCTGCCGTCTGCACAGGACAGTTTTGAACTGAAAGACGGCGGGCGTACCGCCAACTTCTATTGGATGCCGGATTATTACGGGCTGGATCCCGGAAAGTTTTCCGGCACGGATTACAACGCCAACAGTTTCCGGAGCGCCAAGTTTTGGACTTCGGCCTTCACGTATACCTTGGAAATTGTGCTGGGCACTTGGAAGGGCCACGGGCAAGGCGTGACCACGTGCGCCGTCCTCAAGGTATGGCCCGGAGAATATTCCGGCAGCGGCAAACCGAAGGGTGAGCCGCGCACGTTTTATCGCGAAATCATCCCGATTCGGTAAGCGGAGAGCGTATGAGAATGAAGCAGGCAACACACGGCACCCCCCGGGCATCCGCCGCGCGGGTCGGCCACCGGCAGGGGTTCACCCTGATTGAAGTCCTGGCCGCCATGGCCGTGCTGGTCATTTTGGTGCTGGCCCTCACGCGGATGTTCATGGAGGCCACCAGCATCACGCGCCGCGGCACCTCTGCTTTGTTGCGCAACAGCACCGCGGAAACCGCCATGGAAACTTTGCTGCAGGATGCCGAGGGCATGGTGGTGAATGACCGGCTGGCCTGCTATGTGAAGGCCGATACCGCCGATCCCAACGGTTTTGGCTTTGACGATGTCTGGTTCATTTCCACCTCCGGCGACCAGGACGACGATTTGCCCTACGAATATTTCCACTATTTCGTGACCAACAAGATTTATACGAATTCGTTGGGCGCGCCCTATGTCCGGTTCGACCTGATGAAAGAACGCATGATTTTTGCCGTGGGCGACGATATCAAATATGGCTCCGGCACCCGATTTTACGCCATGGAAACCAACACCGTGCAGTGGTGGACGCGCGCGCGCAACATGCCCGGTCAGGTGTGGGACCGGCAGGTGCTGGCGGACAACGTCGTCCGCTTTGACGTCTATTGCACCGGCTGGGACGGGCAGGCGTGGATGGGCGGTTTTTCCGGCGTGCATGAGTTCGACAGCACCCGCGGGCCCAGAGGCAACATCGCCCTCGCCGGCATTCCGCCGGCGGCATTCGATATCTATTTGCAAGTCACCAGTCCCGACACCGCCATCGAAAGCGGCATGGCGCTGATGGCCGGCGTGCCCAACGATGTCCAAACCAAGGCGCGGGAAAAAATGATTCGCGATTCGTCTTCGCTGTTCGGGAGGGCGGTGCCGATCATCGGCGCGGCCCGCTACGTCACCGTCACCACCTATGGAACCAATAACACGGTCTATTATGAAGATTAGTTCGGATTTGCACGTGCGCTCCGGCCGGCCCGCCGCAACCCGCCGCAATCAGCAGGGCGTGGCGCTGATTGTGGTGCTGGGCTTCTTGAGCATCATGATCATCATGGCCTTGGCGTTTCTGACGCAGGCCCGCGTGGAGCGGCAAGTGGCCAGCGCCACGCTGGAAGCCATGCGCGGCCGCCAAATCCTCCGCACGGCGCTCAATGCTGCCATGAATGATTACAGCGTTGAACTGGCGGCGCATCAGTTGGTCATGCCCCCGGTCAATACGGACTACGACATGTTCACTTCCATCCCGCCCAAACCCATCATGGGCATGGGCGGGCGCACCATCGGCCAGGATAATATCGAATTGCTGGTGGGCGAAGTGGAAGACTGGATCCCGCGCAAGTACTTCAACCCGCCATACAATGCCAAAACCAGGGTGCCGGCCAACGCCGAATGGATTTTGGTGCGCGATGATCCGTCATCGTCGCAACCCAGTCGGATTCTGGGCCGCTATGCCTATGTATGTTTCGACATGAGCGGCGGTGTGGATGGCAATCTGGTCGCGCGGGAAAGCGAAGTGGCGGGGCAGGATGCCCGGGTGGCATCCAACCGTATTCGCCGCAGCGTGCGGCAGATGCCCATGGGGCTGCTGCCGGAGGCCGTCAACCCGTCGCAGTTCAAGAGCTACCGCCGAGGGTGGAAAGGTTTTGACAGCCTGCAAACGCTGATCAAGCTGACCGATGGGAAGGCACAAGATGGCAACGATGGCCACACCCGCTGGCAGCCGGAGCGCAAAGAGATTTTCGGTGCCGGTCTGGCCTCCAACTTGGTGAGTGATGTCGTGCCGTTCAGTTTGTCGGTGTACCGGGGCGGGCGTTATAGCCGTTCCAGCGCCACATGGTCCAAGCCGGAGTTTTGCGGTGCGGCGCCATGGACCACCGTGCTGAGCCCCATCCAAAGCCAGTTTGCGCCGGGGTGGCAGGCGTGGGTGTCCAATGCCATCATGGATTTCACCAGCAGCAGTCCATATCCCATCGGCACGGATTATCCCTCGCCGAAAAATGTGCCGATGTTCAACGAAATCAACATGTCGTACCGGCTGCTGACACCGGAGCAGGACCCGGTATCGGGCTGGTACAAATACACGGTGGAAGTCACGTTGACGGTTGAGTTCTGGTATCCGTTCCCGTCCGAAGACAACGTGCGCAGCGGCACCTACAACATGCCGCCGCCGACGCTGACGGGCGGCGCGGCGGCCGGCGATGGGCAGATCTGGATGCAGATGGTCATGCCCACCGTCGCCCCGCCGCTGGTGGCTTTTGATCCCAGCGCCGCTCCGCCGGCCGCGTTGAGCGTGGAGGCCAAATACAACAATGGTCGGCCTTATCTGGCCACCGGCACCACCAATTTTGTTTATAAAATTCCATTGATCCGGCCGGTACCGCCCAGCCCCGCGCCGCCGGACTACAATCCGGCTTATCCCTTCCCGAACAACGTGTCGCCACTGCTGGTCAACATGGTGCAGGTCCGCAAGCCGATTTATCTGCGCGCCGGTACCAACAACGTGGACATGATTCCGCCGGGACTGACCATTCAGCCAGTCGCCGCCAACGTGATGCCCGGCGCGCCCGTCACCAAGGTGTATGTGCAGGAAGTGACGGATCCGCGTTTGAACCACATCCCCGGCCAATGGGTGCTGCAAGGTGCGCCGTCGCTGGAAGCCCGGAACACGTGGGGCGGTTCCACGCTCAACAAATTCATGGCCGAGGGCACCAATCTGTATTGCCGCAACGCACCGATGGAAACCCCCGCCGATTTGGGCTACATCAGCACCGGCAAGGAATGGGAGACCATTGATATCTGTACGCCGGCGGCGGCGGATGTCCTCGCCAACCTGATCGCGGATCCCAATCTCTACGCAACCTTCTCCAGCAACAAGGTGTTCTATACCAATGGCACCATCAACCCCAACACGCGCAGTTCCAACGTGCTGGCCTGCGCATTTTATGATTTGGCCACCCAGGAAACGCCCAACACCAAGACCGAGGTGGTTGGCGCCAATCCGCTTGACGAAGCCACGGCCCGCCTGCTGGCGCAGAGCATCATGGATAGCACGGTGTCCGGCACCATTGATAACGCCTGCCAAGCCGGCAGCGACTGGGTCCGCTGTGCGGCCATGCAGCAGGGCGGCGCGCTGGCGGCGATTCCGTTGAACAACAACCAGCGCGAGTCCCTGGTTCGCAACACTTGGGGATTATTCAGCCCCGACAACAGCCTGTTCACCGTGGTGGTCGTGGCGCAAACCATCAAGGAAGGGCCCAACAACGTCGGCACGTGGAATGCGGCGGATGACGTCATCACCGGCGAACGCCGCGCGGTCGCGCTGGTCTGGCGCGACCCGTATAAAAACGGTGTGAACCCGCACCACGAAATGCTGGTGCGCATGTTCCGCTACCTGAACGATTAACCCCCCGCTCGCGCCGCCGCGCGGCGGTTGGTTCGTGGGGTCTGTTTCTTTCGGCGTTTGGGGTGGAGGATTTCTTGTGGATTTTGGCGGCGCCAAAACCAACCGACGTCTTTTCCGCCCTGGCGCGCCGCCGCCGCAAAGCGGCGGCAGAGGCCAGAGGTCAGAGTTCAGAGGTTTTTCTGTGGCCGGCCTCGGTGAGGCCGGGGCTGCTGGTTCGGCGGTTTTTACCTGAAATCTGAACCCTTTTTTTCTGCTGGGTCCGATGGTTTTCCACACTGTGGAAAAATCGGCAGCAAAAGTTCCACACCGTGGAAAAGTTTTTTCCACACTGTGGAAAAATCAGGCCCAAAAGTTCCACGCTGTGGAAAAACGGGGCCAAAAAGTTCCACACAATGGAAAATAGACGAGTGCCGAGCCCAAGTCCGCAGGACGCCGGGCGAACGCGAGTTCTATAGCGGCCGGCACAGCCGGACGAGCCTGCGAGCCATAGCGAGCGCAGCGGCAAAGTTTGCCGGATTTTCCACGCAATGGAACAACTTTGAGGAAAGTGTATCCCGCGCGGGCGGGGTTTTCCACACTGTGGAAAAATGAGGCGGATGGATCTTGCGGCTACTGAACCCTGAACCCTGAACCCTGACCTCTGACCTCTGCCGCCGAGCGTATCGCGAGGCGGCGGTGCGGCGATGCGGGTTTATGGGCCGTGGGGGTCCACGCGGTAGAAGGCGCGCGGCTTCACGTTGGTGCTCCACTTGACGTTGAACATGCTCTGGCTGGCGGCGTTCAAGGTGTGCGTGAAGTTGGTGCTGGTCCATGAGTTGATGGGCATGAGCAGGTTGGTCGTGAAGCGCACATAGAAGTTGGTGACCGGGTCAAAGAAGTCGTTGCCTTCGGTTTGCAGAATTACGTTGGTTGTGCCCAGGACCATGTTGGTGATGAAAATGCGGTCCGCAATCGGGAATTGGTGGTGGAACGGATGGAGTTCGGCGCCGGCCCAGTTGGTGTACACGGTGCTGAGGTTGTCGTTGCCGTCGTCGGAGCCGAGGAAGACGGGTTGTACGCCGGCCTTGTTGGGATAGACGGCAATGAAGTATTCCATCGTGTCCAGACGGCGGTAGGTGCGGGGTTGAATCTGCGCATACACATAGCTGTAGCCGTCGGCATCCTGCGAGCCTTCGCGGAGGGACATGGCGACCTGAGTCCACGGGTTGCCGCTGTCACCCAAGCGGTGATAGAGCGTGCCGGTGGGGCTGAGATAGGCATTGTTGGTGTAGCCGTAATAGACGCCGACGATGTCCCAGTTGGCGGCGTTGAGCGGGTCCAGCATGTAAAACGCCGCGGCCACGTTGGTGTTGAGCGGGGTCACTTTGGTTTGCTGGTCGTGCCAGGCATAGGCCCACACATTGGTGGGCTGGGGCTCTTGCAGCACTTGGCCGTCGTTGGGTTCGCCGATGGTCAGGTCGCCCAATTCCCAGCCGAAATCTGGGTAGGCGGAGCCGGTGCCAATCAGGCCGACGGAGTTGGTGTCTTGCGGCGTCTGGCTTTGCGGGATGCGGTCCGCCCCGCTGGCATAGCCCACGTAGGACAGGGAGTAGATCAGGTTGCCATACAAATCCACCAGCCGGATCACGCCCACGCCATCGTGGATGTGGTCTTTGTATTCCACCGCAAACGGCTGCACGCTAAGCGGCACCAGCGTGGTCAGGTTTTGATTAACCGGATTGCTTCCGGCCAATTCGGCATCGCCAATCACATAGAACCCGAATCCGTTGTTCTGGTTGCTCAAGATGGTGCCGTTGGGAATGGTGTAGGTGGCGTAGATGGGCTGATTACTGTTGGCGGCAATGTCCAAATCCGCGCCCAGCGCCAGTTGCAATTTCCAGCCGCTCAAGTCGGAGCCGGCCAGCCCGCAGATTTCCACGAACTCATGGTTTTGACCGGTCCAAGCAAAATAAGGATCTTCATCCAAAAACACAAACGGTTCATTGGTGGAATAGGAGGCGTAGCCCAACTCATTGATCCAGACTGAGCCCTGCTGCACGGCGGAGATGAAGTTGGTCCGCGTGGCGGTGGTCAGTTGGTTGGTGGCATAGCCCGGCAAGTTGGTCACGGCGCCAATGCCGGCGTATTGCACAGTCACGGTGTACATGATGCGGGTGCCGGCGGATTGGCCCGGTATCGTGCTGGTGGCGACGTAGTTGCCGAAGTGTTCGCCGGGCACCATCGGCACGGTGTTCCACGCGCCATTGGCGATGCGGTAGCGCCCGGTCACCGACACAATGGATGCGCCGTAGCGGGTGACGATATCCGCGGCCAACGTCAGGGGGGTGTCCACCAGCGGCGCGGGCGACAAACCGGGCACCACCATGACTTCCGGTCGCGGTTGGGGCGTGCCGATGCGGATGTCATCCACCAGCACGCGGGAGGCGCCGGCGCTGTGGTACAGGCGCACGTAGTGGTTGCTGGTGTCGTAGAGGAACAGCGTGGTGGTTTCGTAGGTGATGGATTGAATGTTGATCGTGGCCAGCGTGGTCCATGTGGTGCCGTCGGGCGATACCTGCATCTGCAGGGTGGGGTTCGTATCGCTGGCGGCCCACTTGCGGGTGCGGAAACTGACCGGGCCAAGGCCATCGCGCAGGTAGGGGCTGACGATGTAGTTGCCCACCACGCTGTTGAGGCGGGCCACCTGGCCGACATCCGCGTTTTGCGAGTCCACAATGCAGTCGGTGATTGCCCAGCCTTGGAAGAGCGACACGCCGGTGCCGTATTGGCTTTTCACGGGCCAGCCATCGAAGTTCTGGTTGCGGTAAATCATCGGCAGCCGGATTTCGATGCTGTCCACAATGGCATCGGCAAACGGCTTGGACGGATCGCTGATGATGCGCGCCTGCGCGTTGGGTGCATCCATGAACAGCCAAGCGGAAAAGGTGGTGCCCGTGGTGGCGGTGAACGAAGCCTGCGTGGTCCAGTTGGAGCCCGCGTTGGTGGTGGTTTGCAAGACCAGATAGGCAGTCTCGGAGAAGTCCGCCGCGCGCGCCCAGAAGCGGGTCTCGCCCAGGCCGCCATCAAAGGACGGCGACACCACGCAACTGTTGCTGGCGCCCAGCAGCGCGGCGCGGGTTTGCGAGAGGCCGTTGGTGGTGATGCTGGCATTTTGGATGGCCCAGCCATAGCGCGCGTAGTTGCCGGGAATGGTGTAGGACGGGTCCACCCAGCCCAGGAAATCTTCCGTGCGGCGCGTGCCGGTGAGTTCGCTGATGACCACTTCGTCAATGCGGAACCGGTTGGTGGCGCCGCCCGTTTGCCGGATGCGCAGATAGGTGGCATCGGCCCGGTTGATGGCGGCCACATAATAGGCAAAGTTGCTGGCGGCCACGCTCGCCAACGTGGCGTTGGTGATCCACGGGCCGGATTCAGATGACGCGGTTTCAATGACCATGGTGACGGCCGGGCTCATGGATTCAGTGCGCCACCAGAAGCTGACATCGCCCACGCCGCCGGAGAGTTCGCCACTCATCAGCGTGGCGTTGGTGTTCATGATCAGGCTATAGCCGGCGGGGGTGTAGGGCTGGTTGGGGTCAATGTAGGAAATGTCGTGCGTGCCCAAGCCGGTGAAATCGTCCTTGCCGGAAATGATCCACTCTTCCACCAGCGGGAAGGCGGCAGTGACGCTGCTGACGGTACCGGTGAAGATCGTGCCCTTGCGGGTGAGGGTGTGGTCTTGGGTGTTGCGGCTCCATGCCGAGCCGGTGGCGTTGGTGCCCACCTGCCCAACGCGATCCTTGACCGTGCCGGACGCTCCGCCCTTGCGCAGCACGATCACATCATCGCCGTTGAACGTGAGATACTTGTTGGTTTGCAGGCGCAGTTGGCCGGTGATGGCGTCATCCGGCTTGTACTCCGCAGGGGTGGAGGGACGGCCCACCACCAGGGTGGTGCCCGGCTGCAACACGCCGGAGAGTGCAATGGTGACGGTGGCTGTTGTGGAGCCGTTGTCGTACTGCTGCAGCACGTAATTTTGCGCGGCCAAGTCCAGGTTGCTCAAGGTGCCGTTGTAAATCTCGATGGCCTTGTTGTTGCCGGTGCCTTCGATGTATTGCGAAATGAACACATCCGCCGCCGGTCGGCCGGGCTGCACGTTATACACCGTTTTGCCGCTGGTGATGGACCAATCCGGGGCAAAGGCGCCGTAGGATGCCAGCGAGCCCCACGAATCAAAGTTTTGCGAGCGCGAAGCCACCACGCGGAACTCCGCATCATCCACCTGCATGGTGGCGCCGCTGTTGGTGGTGGCGCCGGAGCAGAGGAACACCACGTGCGCCTTGGCGGCCGTATTCGGCGCAGTGCCTTCCACGGAGTATTTGACCCAATTCGTCGTCAAACTGCTGATGTCACGAATGACATCCGGCCCGGCGATGCCGTTGGTGACGTCCAGCCACTCAATTTTGATTTGCATGGTGCTGGCGGACCAGTTGGGCGTGGCCTTGAGCCAGGCCGACGCGCTGTAGGTTTTGCCGGACGTCACCGCCACGTCCTGGGCGAAGGAGCCGTAATCGGTCCACTCTTCGAACCATTTGCCATGCACGGCCCCGCACCAGTTGCCGGCGTGCGGACCAAACCCATCGGCGACCCGCTTGGGCCACGCCTGCCACGAACCCCAGTCCACGGCGTCGCCGCCGTCGGGCTGCGTGGTCAGTTCAAAGCCGGGGTTTTTCAACAGGTTGATGCCGGAGTTGTCGGCATACATCCGGCGGACGGAGAACGCGCCGGAAACGTGGTCAAACGTGATGCCGTAGCGCCCCGGCGTGACGGCGTTGATGGTGGCATAATTGGTCAAGGCGTTTTGCATGGTGCCGCTGACCGGCAGCGTGAAGTTCGGCGTGCCGTTGGTCACGCCCCAGATGGCCGCGCCGTTGTTGGCCGCAAAGCGCAGCGTGACCGGGCCGTTATTGGTGATGTGGTAATCCGCCGTCCACTGGCTACTGTTGCCCACGCGCATCATGTTGGGTGGCGGCGCGGCCATGCTGATAAAGTTGCCCTGCGCCGCCATGGTGGTCACCACCACTTCCTGCGTGGCCGTTTGCACAATACTGAAACTGGCGTTGCTGACGTTGAGCGTGAAGAAGAAAGTGCCCGGTGCAAAGCCGGCGAGCGTGAACGATGATTTGCCGCCGGCGTTGCCGTTGGTGATGGGCCAGGCCAAGGTTTGCGCTTCCGTACCGCCCCACTGGATGTTGGGGTTTTCGTCCGGCTGGAACTGGAATGCGGTGGATGATTCCAAGGTCAGCGAGCCGCTCCAGAGATAGTCCTGCGGCGCGGGGTGGTTGGTCAGTTGGCTGTTGATGTTGGGCTGCCAGTTGTTGAAGTCGCCCACCACTGCCATGTTGGCGAAAGCCGGCAGGGGCAGTGGCGAAGCTCCCGCCCATTCCATGCGGAACTCCAGCGTGGAGTCGTTGAACGTGAACCGGTACAACCCCGGAGTCAGATCGGTGAACGACAGGTTGCCGCCGCCGGGAACCGGCGCGCGGCCCACGGCCGGCACGCGGGCGACCGCCGCCGCTCCACCCCAGTTGGTGGTCCAAGTGCCGTTGGCCGTGAACTTGAATTCGCCGCTGCCGGAGGTGACTGTCTGCGTGGTGACCCATGTATTATTCGCCACCAGCGTCATGTTGGGGGTCGAAGACCACACATTGGTGAATGCCGAGCCCGCCACGGCCATGGAGGAATATGGCGAGGAGGCCGCGCCGGCCATGCCCGCAGCCCCCAACAATGCCATTGCGATGATTCCGGCTTTTTTCCTCATGGTTACCTCAATCCGGGGTGGGGCATATCATGTTTTACCCCTATAAACAATACTTCGTTTGGTATCTGTTAGCAAGAAGCGCGCGTCGCTTTTCGGCGTCCGGGTTTCCCTTCCCCGGCATTGGTCGGCGGCGTCCGGGCAGCCGGCGCCGCGCCACATTTCTATTGGCCGAAGCGTGCGGGAAACAGTAGATTCACCGTGGCAGTGAATGCGCGAGGAGTGCAACCATGAAGAAAACGGCATTGGCAAGCTTGTGGATTTTGGTGGGGCTGGCGGTGACCGCCTGGGGCCAGGCCACGCTGCCGACCTTCCATTCCGGTCCGTGGTACGGGCAGCCACTGCCAACCGGCTGGACGCAAAGCGGCTTGGGCACCGACTACAAAACCGATTATGACAAAGATGGAGGCTTTGCGGCCAAATTTGACGGTTCGGGCGACTGGCTGCAAATCCGCTACAATTCCGCGGCCTCAACGGTGTCCTATTATGCCATGGGCAATGGCACCAGCGGCGAGTACGTTTACAAGGTTCAGGAGTCGGTGAATGGGGCCTCGTGGACGGATGTGGTCACCTTCAACTCCGGGAACCCTCTGCCGACCAGCGCCCCGGCCCAATACACGAACAGCCTCAACGCTGCCTCCCGTTATGTGCGCTTTATCTATGTCACGAAGGCCACCGGCAACGTGGGGTTGGATGGCGTGCTGGTTTCCGGGCCCTCCCTGCCGACCATCACCTTCACCCCCAATGGCACGAACAGCGCGCCGGTCAGCAATCAGTTCTCGATGGCGGTAGCCATCACGCCGGGCGGCGCGGGGCTCAAAAGCTGGAGCATGGCCCCCGCGTATGCTGGCCCCGCAACATTGACCAACGGCACGTTCACGTTCACGCCGGCCGCGACGGACAACGGCAAAACCTTCACCGTGTCGGTGGTGGCCTCCAACGTGGTGGGCACCATCACCAACACGGCCAACATCACGGTGTCTGCCTATGTGCCGCCCGTGCCGGTGATTCAATTTTCTCCCGCCGCGCCGTACAGCGTGATGGCCACGCAGACGCAAAAACTCGGCATCGCGGTATCGCCGTTGGGCAGCGGCATTGCCAATTGGACGTTGTTGCCGGCGTATTCCGGCACGGCCACGCTCACCGGCACCAACTTCTCTTTTATCCCGGCAACGAACGATGCTCCCGCCAACTATACCCTCACCGTACTGGCCACCAACACCTTCGGCACCACCACCGGCACCGCCACGATAGCCGTGGCCGAGTTCGTCCCCCCACCACCCCCGGGCGCCTATATTTGCACTTTCGAGGATGGCAGTAAAACCGGCTACGCCTCCGGCGATGTCACCCTCAGCAACAAAGTGTGGAACCTCACCGGCATCTTGATTGGTTCCGATGCCGCCGATCTGAAAATCGGCAACAAGGCCGCCCGCCTCAAATATGATCCCACGGATGGGGATGAAACCATGACCATCCAAAGCCCGGTGATGTCCAACGGCATTTCCACGATTTCATTGTGGTATGGGCCATACAGCAACCACGGCAACACCGCGCCGACGCTGGCCATTGAAGTCAGCGAAAACCTATCCAGCGGCTGGATCGAGGTGGGGCGGGTGAATGCCGGTGCAGTGGAAGTCCTCACCTATTATTCCGCTGATGTGTTCATCAACACCCCCCTCTACGTCCGCATTCGTGCGGTTGATGGCAACGGCGGCCGCAGTTGCAATTTTGACAACATCACCATCACCCCCTTCGCCATCCAGCCGGTCAGTCCCTACGACGCATTCCTGCTGAAATACAACGTGACGCCGGGGGATCCCGGAACATTGCCGGGCGATGACTACGATGGCGATGGCTTCACCAACCAGCAGGAATTCGACGCCAACACCAATCCGTACGACGACGCGTTGCATCCATAACGCGGTGCGTTACGGCGCGGCAGGGGGCTGGAGTCCCGCCTTGGGACACCCAACAATTCTGTTGATTTTGTAGGGTTTTTGTTGGGCGGGAATGGTTGAGGGATGAAACTTTCCCGCCGGGAACGGCTGGAAGGTCTGCGACCATTCCAGCGCTACAATTCAGTCGGAATCGGTTTTTGGGGTCACGACACTCTCAAACGAATCGTCTGGTTGCATCCATAATGCGGTACGTTACGGCGTGGTAGCCGGATTGAGTTTCGCCTTGGGACACCCAACAATTGCGCTGATTTTGTGAGGTCTTTTGTAGGGCGGGAATGGTTGAGGGATGAAACCTTCCCGCCGGGAACGGCTGGAAGGTCTGCGACCATTCCAGCGCTACAATTCAGTCGGAATCGGTTTTTGGGGTCAGGACACCCCGAAACGAAATCGTCCGGTTGCTTCCGTGACGCGTGGTGCGTTACGGCGCGGTAGCCGGCTTGTCGCCGGCGGGGGTCAGGCGCAGTGTGGCGGGGGTCAGCACAATGTCCCGAATGGTGACCGAGGTTTTCCCGGTGTAGTGGAACTCAAAACAGATGGGGTCCGCCAAGCATGACGGCAGCAAACTGTTGTTCCTGCCGGGCGGAGTCAAGCAAGGTTTCCACCAGCGGCTGCCGGGCGGGCACGGTGAGCAGGCGAAAAATATCGCCGGGGATGGGGTCTTGAAATGAGTAGGAGACCGTGATGTCGTAGAGCCCGGGGGGGAGGGGCAGATTTGGGCCATAGAGGACGCGGCCGGCCGGCACGGTGTCAGGCCGGAATTGCACGCCCGGTTGGCCGGGCGTGGAGTGGCCGGTGTGGAAAAGCAGGGCGGGGGGGATGTGGATGGCATTGTCCACATCGGGCGCGGGGAGGTCGCCCGCGGTCAGGAGCGCGGCGGAAAGCTGTACCGGGCCGGCGGCAGCATGGGCCAGTCCACCCATGGGGCTGGGTAGTTCGGCTTGCAGCCAGTCGGGCAGGCGGGGTACGGGATGGGTCACGCTGGCCACGCCATCCGCAGCGGGGGGGATGACGAGCGGCTGAGTGGAGCCTTCGGCCAACCGCAGCAAATAGCGCAGGTCCGGCGCGGGGAATACGGGGGCGCGCAGCGTCAGGCGGGTGGAGTCGTTGACGGGGATTTCCTTGGGCGGGTCCCAGCGCCATTGCAAGGCGGCGGAATAGAGCGCCTCGGTCCAGTTGGCGTGGGGGGTGTGCTCAATGGGGTGTTTGGGGAGGATCCGGAAGGCAAAGGTCAGGCCGTCATCGGCCAGCAGGGCCAGGCGGGGGTGGCCGGTCAACGCGCGCAGCGTGGCGGCGGCGGGGAATGGGGACACTTTTTCAGGGAAGGCGTTGGCGTGGAAAATCAGGTGGCGCACGCCCATGGCCAGCAGGTCATCGAGTTGATCGTCAGTGGCATGGCCTTGGTTGAGCGACTCGTATTTCTTGAAGACATTGGTGAAGTAGCCGGCGGGGACGGCGGGGGCGTAGCCGTTGACGAGGCGCACGCGCGACGACATGGTGGCGTATTCGTAGAGGCTGGCCCAGTGCGATTCACCGGGCCACAACGGCAAGGCGAGGGCGTGGGGGGGGCGGCCGGCGTTGGCGGTGTCGTCGTGAGCCACGGCTTCATAAGCGGCGTTGGGGCCGGGCAGTCGGTCAAAATTGGGATACACCATGCCCATGGATAGCATGAACGATCCCGCAGCCAGCCCGCCGCAGAGCAGCCAAAGCGCGGCGCGCGGCCAACCGCGACGAGCGTGGTTCACCTGCGCAAGTAAGATGGCCAGTAGCGGGCCGAGCGTCACTGGCAGCAGGCAATAGATTTTCACCGGCTGGCGGATCATCGAATATTTCGGCACAATTTTGCGGATGACGCGGATGACGATGCCCTCGTGGGGGCCGTGAATGCCGAGTCCCAAAATAATGATGCCCGCAGTGGCCAACAGCAGGAAAGGCACCGCGCGGCGGGCCAACGTGGAGGCAGCGGCATCCGAAATGGGTCGGCGGAGGTTCCAGACCCAGCAGGCCATGCCGACCACCAGCAACAGCAACAGCGGTAGGCCGACATAGGCATGGTTGGCCATGCCGGTGGCAGAGGTGGAAATCAAACCGTGGGCGGGCGGGGAATAGTTGGCCATTTCGGCGAGGCTGCGCCCACCGGCCATGACGGAGCCCGCCAAGTGACGGTTGGCAAGCGCGCTCACCCCCGCCGCCACCGCCACCAACGCGGCGCAGGGCAGCAGCGGCCACACCGCGCGGCGAATGGCGCCGGGCCAATCCCGCCACGTGGGCGCGGCCAGCCACAACGAGAACAGCGCAAACGGCGGCGCGGCCAGCATGGAAAAATAGAATACGTGCAAATCGGTCATCAGCGCGCACAGAATCATCAGCCCTGCCAGCAGGCCGCCGCTGAAAGCGCGGTCGCGGATGGCGCGGTCAAGGCCGTAAAACAGCAGCGGCGGAAACGCCATGGCGTAACCAGTGGGCGAGCCGGAGAAGAGCGTAATCCAACGGTAGGGCAGCGCGGTCACCAGCAGCGCGGCCAGCAGCGCCACGGAGCGTGATGTGGTGAACCGCCGGGCCAGCAGCCCTGCGCCGAGAGCACCCAGCAGCACGGAGGCCAAGCCGGCCGCATTCCAGCCGGCGGCATGACCGGCCCATGGCGCCAGCGCCATATACACCAGCGAAAAGGGCAGATAGTAGAGGTCCGGCTGCACCCGCTCGGCATCGTTGCCGAGATTGAACTCATAGACGTTGTGGAACAGCGGCGAGCGTCCGGTGAAGGCATCCAGCCCCAGCCAAAAGTGGTAGAGCAGTTGCAGGTGGTCGCCGGCGACCAGCGGCGTGGGTGCGAGGGTGCGGGTGTGGTTGTGGCTATGGGGAATGGCCTGGTTGAAATAACGCAGCAGCGGCATGGCCGCATAGAGCCACACCAGCAGACCGGACACCAAGAGCAGGCCGGCAAACCCCAAACGGCGAGGACGCGGATTCATGCGGCCAGAATAGAAAGCCGTGCGGGGCGAGGCAAGCCAAAGACCGCGCGCCGGCGGGCCTTACTTTTGCCCCACGATGCGCGGCTCGGTGCCGTTGAGCAAACGGCGGATGTTGGTCCGGTGCTTCCAAATCACCAGTACGCCCATCACAATGAGCGCGCCGGTCAGCAAGCGGTTGTCCGTGCCGTGCAGGGCCACGTGCGCCACCGGCACGGCAATGGCCGCCAAAATGGAGCCCAGCGACACCCAGCGCGTCAGCACTACCGTGACGGCAAACACCAAAAACCCGATGCCCACAGCGGCCGGCGCAATGCCTAGCAGCATCCCCGCGCTGGTGCTGACACCCTTGCCGCCCTTGAACTTCAACCACACGGGCCAGTTATGCCCGGCCACCGCCGTCACGCCGCAGGCCAAACCCAGCCAACCGGGCGCGCTGTCCACCAGCAGCGGCAACGCAAACGCGGGCACAAAGCCTTTCACGGCATCGAGGACAAACGCCAAAATGCCCCAGCCTTTGCCCACGCACCGGAATACGTTGGTGGCGCCGATATTGCCCGAGCCCACCTGCTGCAAGTTGATGCCCTTGAGCCGGGCAATTAGCAGGCCATTGGGCACCGCGCCAAGCAAATAGGCGGCCACCACCAGCAGCGTCAAATGAAGCGGCGAGTTTGTGATCATGCGCCACAAGATGCGCTGGCCGCCGCCAAATGGCCAGCCGAAAGCGATGAAATTCGTTCCACATTCGGGTTGACTCCGCACATATTCCAGTACAATCTTTCCGATGGCAATATTCGAAGGGCTCATTATCATGATTAATCCAACGTTGGCGTTTATGAGTCTTCCCAGCGGAGGGGAGTGGATCATCATCCTCATCATCGCTGTCCTGATCTTCGGCCGACGCCTGCCGGAAATCGCCCGGGGAATCGGCAAAAGCATCACAGAGTTTAAAAAGGGCATCAAGGACGTCGAGACTGACATCAAGTCCGTTGACGAACCAGCCAAGAAGGCCGACGAAGTCCCCCAAAAGGAAGAGCCCAAGCCCTAGGTCGCGGACGGTTCGATTTTTCGCTTCTTCTGCCAGAATCGGCAGACCAGCAAGCCGCCCTCGTACAGAATATAGAGCGGGACCGCCAGTGCGACTTGGGAAATCACATCGGGCGGCGTTAAAACCGCTCCGATAACGAAGGTCCCGAGAAACACATATTTCCGCGCTTCGCAAAGCGCCGCAAATGAAACCAGCCCCATCCGCTCGGCGAACACGATGGCGATGGGCGTCTGGAAAGCGATGCCAAACACCAGCGCCAGCACGAGGATGAAGTCCGCCGTCTTCCCCACCCCCGGCTGATAGGTGAGGTAGTCAATCCCAAGGTCGAACTTCATAAAGAATTTAAACACCCATGGCGCGATAACCAGCAGAAAGAACAGCACGCCGACAGCGAACAATGCCGCGCTGGCCGGGGCGACCATATGCACATACCGTCTTTCGTGCTTGTGCAGCCCCGCCGAGATAAAGGCCCATAGCTGATAGAAGACCCACGGCGAACTGATCAGCGCCGCCAAGACCATCGCCGCCTTCATGTAGACCAAAAATGGCTCCGCCGGCTGGACAGCCTGCAATCGCACCTCGATGCCCGCCGCCTCCATCGCCACCTTGTACGGCGACAAAATGACCCCTGCGAACCATTTGCCCACCGATAGCGAAGCAATAAACGCCACCACAAATCCCCCCAGCGCCTGCCCCAGCCGCAGCCGCAACTCGTCCAAATGCGCCCCAAAACTCATTGCCGAGGGGTTGGCAGAGAAATGATCGGTCTTGTCATTTGAATACTCTGATCTGGTTCCAAAGGGCATATCGCCATCCTCCCTTTTGGGCACCCTCCAGTCGATGCAAAAAATGAAGCAAATCCCCCCCGAACCCGCCTCAAACCAAAAGGCTAATTATTCTGGACACTACCATCTGCGGTACAGACGGTCAGGAAAGTGGTCATGATTTTCCCGGTGAAAATAAGGAAAGGCGATCCGTTTTTGAAAAACGGCTCAAAGGCGGTTTTTGTGTTTGACCGGAACCTCTAATGGGCGCCCCCTTACCTTACCTACGGGACGACCCCATTCCTGTGAAACGTCAACACCATGTTTGGCGAATTATCTTTAACGTCTGCGGGGAAAACAACAAATAAAGCACTATCAGTCCTATCGAAAAGCAATTCCACCTTTTCTTTCAGTAGCGGGGTTTCTCCATGCCACTGCTCTAGGCTTCCAGAGGGAACATTGAATACATGTTTGATGTCAAGTGCCCCAAGTTCATACCTGATGTCGCCAACTAGCTTCAGCATTAATGACCAATCATTTGGCGCTGCTGGCTGCCCATAGCTATACATTTGCATAGAAAAAGTATCGTCTTCCGCAATAGCAAGCGTCCATATCAGTGGATCCCACATCTCGTTATTCACAGAATATGACATCCACTGGCCTATCGCATCAATTCGCTTTTGTAATGCCTCCGCCATGTCATGATTAGGTTGCACATATCGAACCGATTGCCTGCGATATTCTAAGGGCCAACTCGTTTCATCTTGTTTATACCGAAGGGTCAGTTTGCTAGAGCTTATCGATATAGTAATTTCATTGCCGACAAGCCCTTCTATACTTTTTGTCAAAGACCATACGTCAGGATTAGCCTTTTCACCTTGCCTTCTCACATATTCTTGAATGTTGAATTCCGCCTTGTCGGGAAATGATAAATGTATAATCGCGATTAGTTCATTGCCATTTGCATCACGATATACTTGGGACACCCAAGAGCTTGACGACATAACAGCAAAAGCTTCATTTGTGTCATCACCGTATGCACAATTAAGTGCGCACACATTAATCAAGGCCATATTATAACATATATGTACAATATGTAGAAGATATTTTCTGATATTCATATTTAAACACATCGCGCATTCCTTAATATTGTAGAAGCACAGGATCATTTCCGCAGCTTTCTATCGGATGGAGTAAATTTTGTGGTGAGCTCCGTCCTGGATGTAGACGGACAGGCGGTTCAATCAATGGAATTGAAGATACTGCAGCCAACCATCGAATAAATGTATTGCTATTATTGCCAGGCGGCAGTTCATACCGAGAATTTGGCCAGTGTTGAAATACTCCGTTGAAGCCACTTTGCTCAGCGAACCCGTATGTGGTCGCATTTGCCGATACTCTCCCCCATTCAGACGACACATCGCTTTTATAAACTACAATAACGTGTTCAGTGGCCCTTGATCTTGCGTGAATAGTTGAAATGTCAACAAAAATTATACCTGATGGAACACCAAAAAAACACCTTTGAACCGCCCAATCACCGCCATCCCCATTTTTTAAAAGCTCCCACGCTCCTGTTCGAGAATATCCAGATCTAAGCAGCTCAAAGGTCGTGTATTGAACTCCTTGTTGCAACTCAATGATTGCTGTCGAAGGGATCGAAGGGATTGGCTCCCATCTTTCAATTGACAAATGGCCAAACCATTGGTTCCCACATATATTTACTAATCGACTACTTATGGCAATAAATTGTTTGGCGTGTCCCAGCGGCGAATGGCCAGTTCCTGAGAACACAGGCCAGACTAATAGAGAAAATACCGCTGTAATTGATAACATATGGAAACGAGTGTGCCTCACGATAGGGCCTCCATATCCGCGTGAATTTGCCAGCTTTGTGCTCTGAGCTTGCCTTGGTCGTAATTCACGGCTTGGGGATCTACTTGGGCCAGATCCATGTCTGCGAGTAAAAGTAATGCCTTGGCGTCCAGATTCCATTCATCCAGTAGCCCGACTGCGGTTCCCTGCGCTTCGCGAATCCGCGTCGCACATTGTTTGCTTTTCTCGTAATTGCCCTGCTTGAAGGCTGAAAGGGCCATCCAGTACCATGCCTCGGCGCTCAGGGGGTGGGTTGGGGCCACCTGGGTCATCCGCTCGAAAAGGGCTAGGCCGTCGTCTGAGCGGTTGATCCTCATCAGACGCCGTGCCAAGGGTACGCCGACGTATGGGAGCTGTTCACTTGGTGATGCGGGATCATCGAGGAGTTCTCGGGCGAATTCCTCCGCTTCCGGCATCTTGCCGGATCGGGCGTAGGCTTCGAACACCAATTCCATGTAGCCCCAGAAATCGCTGCTTTCGGACCAGAGCCAAT
>Ga0209719_1000611_pt1 | contig 50667 bp, 44 predicted proteins | sample AD_JPNAS2_MetaG_FD_184421 | JGI IMG/M metagenome (GOLD analysis project Ga0209719, IMG submission 184421) | Active sludge microbial communities of municipal wastewater-treating anaerobic digesters from Japan - AD_JPNAS2_MetaG (SPAdes) (version 2) | ecosystem: Engineered > Bioreactor > Anaerobic...
AAGTATTGACTGTTAGCAGTTCTGATCTTTCCGTCCAAAAGAATTACCGCTTCAGGGTGGGGACGCCCATTTCAGACATCTTGTCACTTGCAGGAGCTTTGGAAAAGGACGGGAACCTTTCACCGCAATTTGCCAAAGTGGTGAACGGGGGGCCTATGATGGGCAAACCTGTTTCCAACCTGGAAGCGCCAGTGATGAAAAGCACCTCGGGGCTTCTGCTCTTTACAGAAAAAGAGACAAAACGGAAAGAACCAGGGGAATGCATCCGTTGTGCCAAATGTTTTGAAGCGTGTCCCATGCGGCTGCAACCCTATCTTTTGTATCAGCTGGCCCTGGCGGGCCGCACGCAGGAACTGGAAGAACACCGCGTTTTTGATTGCATTGAATGCGGATGTTGCCTGTACACCTGCCCGGCACACCTGCCCCTGCTGGACCAGATACGCATGGCCAGGAATGCCTCTTTGAAGAATAAACGCAAGAAATAATATGGACAAACTACTTGTTTCACCGGCTCCACACCTGCACAGCAAAGAGAACACACGCAGGATCATGCGCGATGTGATCATCGCCCTGATGCCTTCTGTTCTTGTCAGCGTTTATTTTGCAGGACTCAGTGCTTTGCTGGTAATTGTTGTTTCGGTTGCCGGTTGTGTTCTCCTGGAACACCTGATTGTCCGGTACCTGATGAAGAAAAAAACAACGGTGCATGACCTCTCTGCTGTGGTGACCGGATTGATACTGGCTGTAAACCTGCCGGTTTCTTCCCCCTGGTGGATGGTTCTTATTGGATGCGTTGCCGCCATAGGGATCGCAAAAATGACCTTTGGGGGACTGGGGCACAACCTGTTTAATCCTGCCCTGGTGGGCCGTGTTTTTCTTTTGATATCGTTTCCTGTGCAAATGACCAACTGGTCCCTGAACAACAGCATTTTCAGGCCCGATACATGGGAATTGCCAAAAGGGCTGCTCGGGGCTCAGGGACAATTACTGGATGCAACATCAGGAGCCACACCCCTGGGAATCATAAAAGAAGGACTGGCAAACGGGCTTACCATGGAAACATTGAGCCAGCAACACGATTTTTCATACTGGCAAATGCTTTTCGGACACATTGACGGATCTTTGGGTGAAGCTTCAGCTTTGGCTGTCTTGCTGGGATTTGCCTACCTGCTGCTCAGGAAAGTGATCAAGCCCCTGATTCCGGTTGCCATTCTGGTGACGGTGGCTGTTTTTTCCGGAATCCTGTGGCTGCTGGATCCTACCATGAATGCCGATCCCCTCTTTCACCTTCTTACCGGGGGATTACTGCTGGGCGCTGTATTCATGGCAACAGACTATACCACTTCCCCCATGTCTCCCTTAGGGATGCTCATCTATGGGATGGGGATAGGGGTGATGACCATGATCATCCGGGTCTGGGGATCTTATCCGGAAGGCGTTTCTTTTGCCATATTATTCATGAATGCTTTAACACCCCTGTTAAACAAGATAAAACCAATCCCGTACAGAAAGGAGGTGAGCCTTGGCTAGAGAATCGAATTTCAAGAACATGTTCCTGTGCCTGCTGATCATTTGCTTTGGAGGATCGGCACTTTTAGGCGGTGTATACCTTATTACATATGAACCCATCGTGGCAGCGCAGGCAGCCAGGGTTAACCAGGCGCTGGGCGGTGTATTGCCACAATTCGACAACATGCCGGCCGAGGAAGCTTATCAGGTTGAGGCTGACGGTAAAAAAATGACAGTTTACCCCGGCACCTTGAACGGAGAACTTACCGGGGTGGCAGTAGAGGCAACCACAACAAAAGGTTTTGGAGGCCAGATAAAAGTTATGGTGGGATTCCTGCCCGATGGCACCATCAACAACACGGCCATCATATCCCATACCGAAACCCCGGGATTGGGAGATAAGATAGATCCCCGAAAAAGTAATTTTTCACTGCAATTCAACCAGAAAAATCCTGAATCTTTCCGGCTTGCCGTTAAAAAGGATGGGGGCCAGGTTGATGCCATAACAGCAGCCACCATCAGTTCCAGGGCTTTTTGCGATGTGTTAGTACTGGCTTACAAGGCTTTTAGACAATCAATTCAAAAAGAAGGAGGCGACCAATGAGCAGGCTTAAAACCTTAGTTAACGGCATAATAAAGGGAAATCCCACTTTTGTGCTTGTGCTGGGTATGTGTCCCACATTGGGGACATCCACCTCTGCAATCAACGGAATGAGCATGGGCCTGGCAACCACATTCGTACTTATGTTGTCCAACCTGGTCATTTCCCTTGTTGCAGGTCTGGTTCCCTCAAAGGTCAGGATACCTGCCTTTGTGGTGGTAATAGCCGTTTTTGTCACCGTGGTGCAATTGGTCATGCAGGCTTACGTTCCGGCACTATACCAGACACTGGGGCTGTTCATCCCCCTGATCGTGGTCAACTGTATCGTGTTGGGAAGGGCAGAAGCCTTTGCCAGCAAGAATAATCCGTTTGATTCTTTCCTGGACGGCCTGGGCTCGGGACTGGGATTTACCCTGTCGCTTACCGTATTGGGAACGGTGCGTGAACTGCTTGGATCGGGCTCTTTATTTGGTATTAAAATCATACCAGGAGATGCCATTCTGGTCTTTATCCTTGCCCCCGGCGCCTTCATAGCCCTGGGTTACCTTATGGTGTTGTTCAACAAGTTAAAAAAGGCTTAGTGGTATGGAATACATAATCATCATTATATCGGCGGTTTTTGTCAACAACATTGTGTTGAACCAATTTTTGGGCATATGTCCTTTTCTGGGCGTATCCAACCGGATATCAACGGCCACAGGTATGGCTGCCGCTGTGGTTTTCGTAATGACCCTTTCAACCCTGTTCACCTACCTGGTCCAGTATTATATTTTAGACCCGCTAAACATAGCCTTCATGCAGACAGTGACTTTTATCCTGGTCATTGCAGCTCTTGTGCAGATGGTGGAAATCATCCTGAAGAAAATTTCTCCGGCACTCTACCAGGCCCTGGGTATTTTTTTACCGCTGATCACTACAAACTGTGCTGTTCTGGGTGTAGCTATACTGGTGGTGACAAAAGAATTCAGTTTTGGAGGGACTCCGCATATGCTCGATTTACCGCAATCCCTTGTTTACACGGCCTCCATGGCACTGGGCTTTGGCCTGGCCCTGATCATTTTTGCCGGCATGCGTGAGCAGATGGACCTTGTAGGGATTCCAAAACCTTTCAGGGGAGTGCCCATATCGCTCATCACGGCAGGAATCCTGTCGCTTGCTTTTATGGGATTTTCAGGCATTGTATAAAAGGACAGCTATGGAAACTATAGAAGAACTGGAAAAATACGTCAAAACAACCGAAGGCTCCCGTGACCAGACTGCCTGGTATAAGCTGGGCGGATTATACCGCCAGCAGGAAAACTGGGGTAAAGCCCTGAATGCTTACGCCAGATGTATGGAACTGGGTGCATCCAACGCTGCCCGCGAAGCAACAGAAGCCATTAAACGTATCCTGGATTACAGGAACGAGGATTGGATGCCATAGACAGCGACCCTGTTCATTAGCGTGGTAAAACCATAATCCATCAAACGTGTCGCATCCTGTGCCCTTGCATAGGAAGAAGGGGCTTTCATGACAACAGCAATCACCCGTTTGTCTGCCAGGGTCGCTGTTGCCGTAATGCAAAGGCCGGCCGCCGAGGTATACCCGGTCTTGAAGCCGTCGCACCCGTTATAATAGTAGGTTTTTCCCGGCAACATATTGTTGGTGGCCCCGTATACGGTTCCCCTGAAATTCAGGCTCGTGAGCGAGGTGTACTCCAGGATCACCGGGAACCGGCGGATAAATTCACGGGTGAGTAAAGCCATGGAACGCGGGGTGATCTCGTTTTTTGAAGACATCCCGGCAGCATCGAAATAACGGGCTTCAAGCTTGAGGGAATCGGCATACCGGTTCATTATAACTGAAAAGTCCGTTTCTGTGCCCCCGGACAGGTATTCCCCTAAGGCAACCGCACAGGCATTGGCCGATACAACACAAAGAGCCCCGATCATTTCATCTACAGAATACGTGAGATATTGATTCAGGGGAACATTGGACTCACCCGGATTCACAGAGCGTTCTGCTGCATTTGCACTGATGGGAATCTGCGAGTCCAGGGACAAATATCCTTTTTCTATATGGTCAAAGACAATATACATTGTCATCACTTTTGTCATGCTGGCCGGAACAAGGGGGTAATCGGAACCATGGGTGTACAGCGCTTCCCCGCTGGCTGCATCTATGACAATCGCACCCTGGCAGCTCAAACCCAGGGACACCGGCTTGTCGTGGTCTGGTTCCGGATTGGGAATGGGTGTTTTTTCACAGGATGTGAAAGCGAGTAAAAGGACAGAAAGCAGGGCAGACAGATAGAATTTCATGGTATCAAAAGTAGGTAAAATTCCATTACCTTTGTCTTATGAAGAAGTTGACCCGGATACTGTTATTACTGGCCGTGTCGTGCAGCACACCCGATTATTTTAAGGTTCAGGACCTGAATACGGGGTGGGAATTCTGGAAGGACCAGGAGCCTGAGGCGACCCGGGAAGTTTTTCTTCCCCATACCCCTCAGCTGGAACCCTATGTGGTGAACAATCAGTGGCAGGGGATCTGCTGGTACCGGAAAGTGGTGGATATTCCACCGGGAAGACACGTACTGGTTCGCTTTGAAGGAGCCATGAATGTGGCTGAACTATGGGTGAACGGCCATTATGCCGGCAGGCACATGGGTGGATACCTGCCTTTTGTCTGTGACATTACCCGGGTGATGAAAGAAAACGGGGATTTTTCCGGGCAGGCGGAACTGAAACTCCGTCTGGACAACCACGATAATCCCATAACAGGCCCCAAACCCATTGAATTGCTTGATTTCAACATGTATGGCGGGCTTTACAGGGATGCCCGCCTGATCATAAAGTCACCGCTTCACATAACCGATCCCATTCTTGAAAATACGCCGGCAGGCGGGGGTGTTCTGGTTACCTTCCCTGCTGTTTCACAGGACTCGGCCATTATTGAGGTCCGGACACATATCCGGTACAGCCCCCTAGATGAGGACCGGGCCGAGGCAAAAACCTTCCTACTGGAACAGTCACTCCTGGCCGAAGACAGCCTGTGTGCCTTTTCTCGACAGGAGATCCGCCTGGAAAGCGGTCAGTCCCGTACCGCCCTTGATTTGCTCAGGGTGAAGCAGCCTTCACTCTGGAGCCCGGAACGCCCTTATTGCTATGATCTGGAAACGCGAATCATTATGACCGGCCCGGGGGGAGGTAACATGGTCGTTGATACACAGCGCACCACCGTGGGGATCAGGGAAGTGGTTTTTCAGGGGAAGGAACTATTTATCAACGGGAACAAGACTTTTCTACGTGGGGTAAACCGCCACCAGGAGTATCCGTATGTAGGTTATGCGGTACCTCGGAACACGCAATGGAGGGATGCCGTAAAGATCAAGGAAGCCGGTTTTAATCTGGTACGTCTGTCTCATTATCCGCAATCCCCCGATTTCATGGAAGCCTGTAACCGGTTGGGATTGTTTGTGCTGGATGCTATCCCCGGCTGGCAATATTTTTCTGACGACCCGGCTTTTCAGGCACAGGTCATAGAAACAGCGAGGGATATGATACGCAGGGACCGTAACCACCCGTGTGTACTGGCCTGGGAAGTATCCCTGAATGAATCGTGGATGAGTGAAGATTTCATAGACAGGATACTGGAAGCTTCCCGCAGTGAAATGCCGGTCCCCATTCATACTGCCGGCTGGCAGGAATACGGGTACGATATTTTCCTGCAGGCCAGACAGCACCGGCTGGGACATCCGCCCGTCAAAACCCCTAAACCCTTGATTGTTTCTGAATACGGGGACTGGGAATACTATGCATTGAACGCAGGATTTGCCCAGCAAAACTGGGAAAACCTTCAACCGGCCGAACGGTCCAGCCGCCAGCTCAGGGAACATGGACAGAAACGCCTGCTGCAGCAGGTCACAAATATCAGGGAAGCGCATAGCAGCAATTACAATGTGGAAGCCTGTGCCGACAATTACTGGGTCATGTTCGATTACAACAGGGGATATGCCGATGACCTGGAAGCCTCGGGGCTCATGTCCCTGGAAAGGCTCCCCAAATACTCCTGGCATTACTTTCGCTCGCAACGTTCTCCCATGGAACACCCCATGGTTTTTATTGCCGATTATTGGGAAGGAACAGATACCGCATCGGTGAAAGTACAGGTGATGAGCAACGCAGAGCAGGTGGCATTGTGGCTGAACGGAAAACTGGTAGAACGCAGGGAACCGCCTTTTACTTTTATTGTACCCCGATATGAAAAAGGCTGGCTGAAAGCCGAGGCATACTGCGGGGAAGAGGTTTGTGCCCGCGACAGCGTTCATACCCCCGGTGAAGCGGTTGCGGTGGAGTGCTATCTGGACACAGGCAACATCCCTGCCGCTCCCAACGATCTGCTCTTTGTCTACGCAAAAGCTGTAGACCACCATGGTCACCCTGTGCCATCGGCAAAGGGCCGGGTGGTATTTACCCTGGAGGGACAGGAAATGTGGCTCATAGGGGAAGAAGTTGATGGAAACATTGGGCAAACACTCCGGACAGAAGCACCCCTCAGGGCAGGCATAGCCTTTACCCTTTTACAGCTTACACCCCTGTGGGATGGAAACGAACCGCATATTTCAGTAACTTTGAAGCCATGAATCATAAGATCCGGACACTTATTCTTTTATTGACAACAGGCATCCTGGCTGTTTCGTGCCAGGGAGAGGGGGGCTATCCCGCAACGTACAATTTCGGGTCCCGGGCCAACATTACATTTAGTGAAGTAACCTCAACCAGCACCCCCGGCCTTAGGGAGCTGGCTGAAATGCTTACCCAGAAACGAAACGACATTCAAAAAGACTTTCAATTTGACTGGACGGTTACCAGCTCGGGAAGCACCCGGGAAGCAGCCATGGAAAATGCTGTTGGTAAAGGCATTGCCAGTTTTACTTCAAGCATTGTGACCAACTTTGACCTGGAAATGCAAAGTTTTGAGGAAGAGTTTGCTACCAGAAAACAGGAATTATCACAGGACCTTTCCCGGGAAGCGGGTTCGGTAAAGTTCACGGTGCATTTGTACCTTACAGCCGAAGATGCCGTTGCCCAGGCATACGAAATGCCTCTGGCCGTTTCCAGAACGTATACCTTTGAGTGTCGCGGTAAAAACGAATCCTACTAGAGTACTGGCAGGATGCTTATGATACGCACGTCCTTGACGGGTCTGTCGGCTGCTCCGGTTGGAACAGAAGCGATCTTGTCAATGACTTCGATTCCTTCCGTAACTTCGCCGAACACCGTATAGTTACCGTCCAGCTGGCGGCAGGCTTCCGGGCTGTGTACGATATAAAACTGAGAGCCGGAAGAAGCCTTTTCCGGATTGACTGCATCGCCTGTCCTTGCAGCGGCTATCGCTCCTTTTTTATGGGTCAGTCCCGTCACGAATTCTGCGGGTACGGTATAACCGGGTCCACCCGATCCAAGCCTTTGTCCTGCAGCGGCTGTACGAGATTCCGGGTCACCGCACTGGATCATAAAGCCATTGATCACACGATGGAACAGGATGTTGTCGTAAAAGCGCTCGGATGCTAGTTTTACAAAATTGTCCCGGTGCTGGGGTGTTTCGCTATACAGCCTGATGATCATGGATCCTTCGGTCGTTTTTAGTTCAAAAACAGGATCTGCGGACAATGTTGCCGAATCGAAAGCCGGTTGCGGGGCGGCTTGTGTTGTTTCATTTGCTGTTGCTCCTGTAGCTTCTTTGGTTTTTTTGCCCGTATTGTTACAGGATTCCATGCACAGTACACTCATACCAATCAGAATTATTAACGTAGTTTTTTTCATATTGCTGAACGTGATTATTTCTAAGCTTTCCGGAAGGCGAAGGTAGCGTTTTTTTTTATATTTGTATTTATGAAAATCAAGATCATTAACCACTCTCCTTACCCCCTGCCTGAGTATGCAACCCCCCTGTCTGCGGGCATGGATCTGCGGGCACATATTCCCGGGATCATCACATTGCAGCCACTGGAAAGGGCCCTGGTTCCGACCGGTTTGTTCATTGAATTGCCTGCCGGCTATGAAGCGCAGGTCAGACCGCGCAGCGGCATGGCCGCCCGCAAGGGAATTGGCATTTTGAACAGTCCGGGGACCATTGATGCCGATTATCGCGGAGAAATTGGCATCATTCTGGTCAATCTTTCCGGCCAGGCAGCGGAGATCGTGCCCGGTGAACGGATAGCACAACTGGTAGTGGCTTCACACCAGAGGGTGGCATGGGAACCCGTGGAGCAACTGGAAGAAACAGAAAGGGGAAAAGGTGGTTTTGGATCTACCGGTCATAAATAATCATTAGCCTATGGATCGTCTTGTCGCACTATTTGAAAAGCATCCCGATATATGCACCGACACCCGGCAAATCCGTCCGGGTTGCCTGTTTTTTGCACTTAAGGGAGAACGTTTTGACGGGAATATGTTTGCTTCCCAGGCCCTGGAAAAAGGAGCAGCATACGCTGTGGTAGATCAATACCGGGGGACCGATCCACGCTGTATAGTAGTACCCGATGTGTTGAAGGCTTTACAGCAACTGGCCGCAGTGCACCGCAGCCGGTTCACAGGCCCGGTCCTGGCCCTGACCGGGTCCAACGGAAAAACCACCACCAAGGAACTCATTCACGCTGTGCTTTCTGTACGCTATAATGTGACGGCCACGCAAGGTAATCTGAACAACCATATAGGGGTTCCGCTGAGCCTTCTTAAGATAGGCTCCACAACTGAAGCCGGACTGTTTGAGATGGGAGCAAGCCATCCGGGAGAAATAGCTTTTCTGACAGACATGGTAAAGCCCAATGCCGGCCTGATAACCAATATTTCCGGAGCTCACCTGGAGGGATTCGGTAACCTGGAAGGGGTTAAACAATGTAAAGGGGCTTTGTATGATTACCTGAACGCCCATGCGGGAACCATTTTCTACAACGCAGATGATCCCGTGTTAACGGAAATGCTGGAGCATAGAACGATCCGCGATCACGTCATACCTTACGGAATAAGCAAACAACCATTACATACCTCACTGGAGGATGGTGTATTGGTTATCACAGTGTCAGGTTATCCGCAAATCAGAACGCACCTGGCCGGGTTATACAATACACCAAATGTACTGGCAGCCCTGGCAGTGGCCCGGTATTACGGAATTGAAAACACTAGGGCCGCAGAAGCCGTTGCCAGCTACATCCCGTCCAACAACCGTTCACAATGGATCAAAACCGGGCGCAATGCACTTATAGCAGATGCATACAATGCCAATCCCGTGAGCATGTCACTGGCTTTGAAAAACCTGGATTCGATCCGCGAAGGGAAAAAATGCGCCATCCTGGCAGATATGCTGGAACTGGGGGCTTATGCGCATAAATCCCACCGGGGCATTGTAGAGCAGGTGGAACAGATGGGACTTGACCAGGTGTTCTGGGTAGGACCGCTATTTTCAAAAGCCGTGCAGGATCTTGGGGCTGCGGGAATGTGCTTTGCCAGGGTAGAAGACCTGATCATGCACCTGGGCCGGCGTCCACTGGAGGGAGCAACGGTTTTGATCAAAGGATCTAACGGGATGGGACTGTCAAAACTTATTGCATCCGGAGTTTGCTGAAGGTCACTTTTTTGAGGGAAAGGAAAAACCGAAAAACTATACTGCCCTTGTATATCACTCCTGAAAAATCCCGGGCGGGTTCTTTTTTTGTCCGTTCCACAGAATGTCTCCTAGTCCAGAAATGGTAATGCGCTTTCCACACAGAACCGGTAAAAGACCATTTACCCTGGAACAGATAGGCAACGGCCGACAGATGATCTGCAAGCAGCCTCAGGGCTATGATGTGTAAAACCTCGGCTTTGCCAAGGTTTTTGTACATCATCAGCAGGTTGTTCCTGTAATTCAGATACAGCTTGTGCGGGGAATCATTGGGGAGGGTACCTCCGCCCACATGAAGGATTTTTGATTCCGGAATCACAGCAATGGTATAACCTGCCCATTGAGCACGCCAGCAGAAATCGATCTCTTCCATGTGTGCGAAAAACTGGTTGTCAAGACCTTTCAGACTGCGGAACAGGTCCGAGCGGACCACCATGCAGGTGCCGCTGGCCCAGAAAATGCGTGCCGGATGATCATACTGCCCCTGGTCCGTTTCAATGGAAGTCAGGATACGTCCCCTGCAAAAGGGAAACCCCAGCCGGTCAATGTATCCTCCGCAGGCCCCTGCATATTCAAACCGGGCAGGATCTGACCAGGACAAGATCTTTGGCATGCACACTCCGCAGCCGGGATGGGTATCCATGAATTGTACCAGAGGCGGCAGCCAGCCGGGTGTCACCTCTACGTCTGAGTTGAGCAGGATGAAATATTGTGCTTCTATTTGTTCCAGGGCTTTGTTATACCCCCCTGTATAACCCAGGTTGCGGTCAAAAAGGATCAGTGGTATATCCGGAAAGTGTTCCCTGAGCCAGGAGACAGACCCGTCTGTAGAGCCGTTGTCTGCCACATACAGGCTTACCCGGTGTTCGGGAGTCCTTTCTATGAGCATAGGCAGGAAACGTTCCAGAAAATGCTGACCGTTCCAGTTCAGGATCACTATGGCTACTTTCGGCATCATAAGACAAATGTAAGGGTTTTTCGTAAATTCGCCTCATGAAACGGAAAGTGGAATTGCTGGCTCCTGCAAGAAATCTGGAATGTGCCCTGGAAGCGGTCAATCACGGTGCCGATGCTGTTTACATGGGGGCAGGCAGGTTCGGGGCCCGGGTGGCGGCAGGCAATTCTATCAGCGAAATTGAACAGGCAGTCCTTTATGCCCATCGTTACGGAGCCAGGATCTTCATTACCATGAATACGCTTTTGTTCGACAGCGAACTTGAAGATGCCGTCCGGATGGCTCACGAACTTTACAACGCCGGAGCCGATGCCCTGATCATCCAGGACATCCGCCTGTTGTATCTACGCCGTCAAAAGGTATTGCCCCCGTTACCCATACATGCCAGCACGCAAATGGACAATGCTTCTTTGGAAAAAGTGCTGTACCTGGAGAGGGAAGGTTTTGACAGGGTAGTACTGGCCAGGGAACTGGCTCCCGAACAAATACGCAAGATCAGGGAAAAAACGTCAGTTGAACTGGAATGCTTTGTGCACGGTGCTTTGTGTGTGAGCTACAGTGGCAAGTGCTATATTAGCCAGGAAGATTGCGGCCGCAGTGCCAACCGGGGGGAATGTGCCCAGTATTGCCGTCTTTCCTATGACCTGGAAGATGCGGAGGGATCTGTGTTGGCCAGGAACAAGCACCTGCTCTCACTGAAGGATATGGATCGCTCGGCACGTTTGCAGGAGTTGATTGACGCGGGAGTATACTCTTTCAAGATCGAAGGCCGGTTGAAGGATGTCTCTTATGTGAAAAACATTACGGCTTATTACAGGCAGCAACTGGACCGGTTGCAAGGGCAAAAAACTTCGCTGGGAAAATGCACATTATTTTTCAAGCCCGATCCAAGAAAAACTTTTCACCGCGATCAGACCGAATATTTCCCGGATAACGGCCGCTTTACTTTACCTGTTCATCAGTGGCACACTCCCAAATCAACGGGAGAATACCTGGGAACGATCAATCGTGTTTTTCCCGGAGGATTTGAAACCGATGCAGTCGTCAACACAGGTGACGGACTTTGTTTTACACTCCCTGACGGCACCTTTTCCGGTTTTGCCGTGAACAAAGTCGAGGGAAAAAGCATTTTCCGGGAAGGTATTCCACTGAAAAAGGGAACGGAAATATACAGGAATTACGACCGGATGTTTGAAAAGCAACTTAGGGGAAAAACAGCAGAGCGCCGCATGGATATGGACATAGAGATAACAGCCCGGGACGGAGGATTATTTCTGACCCTGCTCCGTGAAACACTCCCGGGAGAACCGCCTGCCCCGGTAACCGTTCCTCTTGATTGTGTCTTCCGGCAAGCGAAGGATCCCGTTAAGACCAGGGATTTTTTGACAGCAACCGTCTCCCGTATGGGCGACACTCCGTACAAGATACACAATGTGGTGTTTAGCCCCGAAGATTTTCCCTGGTTCATTCCTGCCTCTGCACTGGCCATGGCTAAAAGAGAAGCCCTGGAGAAACTCGAGCAACTGGTACAATCCAATGCCCGGGGCTTTCGCGATACCCGGGACTCAGGTCAACCTGAACAGGATCCGTTGCTTGCCTTACAAAATTTATTTCCTTCGGGATCATTCCCGACAGCGGCGACTCCCATAGGAGAGGAAACCCCTCTGATGATCTGCCGGTATTGTCTGAAACAGGCGCTGGGGTATTGTCCGCGCGAAAAAAAGAATGCACCGGGAGCCTTACAGGTACCTCTTTACCTTATCAGGGGTCAAAAACGTTTTACTGTTACCTTTGATTGTCAGGAGTGTCTTATGCTGGTGGGAAGGGCCGCATCGAGCAGGCGTGCCAGACCCCAGGAAATGAAAAAGTAAATCACTGAGATCACGATCAGGGGAAAAAAGGCGTCAAAGGTACGGCTGCGTATCAAATCGCTGGCTTTGGTCAGATCCTGCACCGCTATGTATCCTACTATGGAAGTGAGTTTGGTAAGTGCAATGAGTTCGCCTTTGTATATGGGATACACCTGCCTGATGGCTTGAGGGAGAACAATATGTATGAAGGTGCTTATCTTACTGAATCCCAGGGCGATTCCCGCCTCTGTCTGCCCCCGGGGAACGGATTGGATGGCAGAACGGAACATTTCCGACACGTAAGCCCCGAAGATCATGGAAAAAGTGATTACAGATACTGTTACCCCGGTCATCTTCGTTGTGGCAAAGACCACGTAGTACATAAGCATTAAAAGCACTACCTGTGGAATGCCTCTGAAAAAAGCAATATATCCGGAAGCCAGCCAGCGTAGTATTTTTCGGTGGCTCATGCGCAGGTAGCAAATGACAGCCCCGGTCAGGGTGCCTCCCAGTGTAGACAGGACGGCTATGAGCAGGGTGATCTTCAGCCCGACCCATAAAAGAATATACCGTTTCTCCAGGATGATATTGTTGTAGAAACGTTCCTTCAATCCCTGGCGGGGCTTATCAACCGACATACCCTGTTCCAGCCTGGAACGCAGCGTTATCATGGAAGAATAGGTTGTCAGGTAGGTTTCGGAAAAGGAATATTTAAGAGTCCTTTCCGGTGTTACCATGATGTAATTGACCATGATGTCCATTTTCCCGGCCAACATGCCTGCCAGCATGCCGCTAAAATCCGAGATCACAAAGACCGGTTTTCTTCCCATCCAGGCAGCAAACCGCCGGGTCAATTCTATATCGAATCCTGCAGGCTTGTTGTTCTGGTAAAAAGAGAAGGGTACATCCATACACGTGGTGCCTATCCGTAACACCTCCTGACTTGCTGTGCTTTCAGGAAAATCAGGCATGGTGTTACCGGATTCTTCCAGCCACCGTTCTTCCATTTGTTTATGGGTGCCGTTATCCTGGATTTCTCGCAGGAATTCATTAAACCGGGGCAGAAAAACAGTATCATTCAACGGGAACCCGGCCGAGACGGCAGTGGGTGCGACCCATTCATCCAAAAATGCCAGGTCCGTGGCCTCTTCCAGGATGTAAATACAGGGCGGTCGTGCCAGGAACACAACATCACAGTCACCGTTCCTTAACAGGGAAAGCAGGTCGGTTGTATTGGCAAGCGGTAAAATTCTAGCTTTCGGGAAACGCTCTCTTGCATAGCTCTCCTGCCATGTCGCTATGAGAACCCCCATGCGGATATCCGGATTATCCAGGTCCTCTATGGTTTTCAGGGAGCGTTGTCCGTACAGGGCACTGGATCCGGCCATCACAAAGAGCAGGGCAGCAAGCAGTATTCTCTTCAGCAGTTGTTTCATATCAGGAGTGTTGAGCGGGTTTTGGCGCAGACCTTTCTGAAAAACGGGATAGCAGTACGCCTGTTATGATCAGGATCAGTCCGATGACGGTAGATGCAAATATAGGTTCACCCAGCACATAATGGATAAGAATGAGTGAAAGGAAGGGGAACAGATAGATCAGGGAACTTACCACAGCGGTGTTTTTTGCCAGTTTGAGTGCTTTGAGCCAGACAACAAACGGAACGGCCATTTCAAAGATCCCGATGTAAACCCCCGACAGGATACTTTTCAGGGGAGCGGGTGAAACAGGGCCCGTTCCGCTTTGCAACGAAACCAGCCCGCTGAGCACTAAAAACAGGGCAATGTAAACCCAGGCAAAGAGAAAATTCATGAGCAGTGATATCTCATCGGGCAATGTGTTTTTCATATTGATCAAAAAATACACGGCCCAAAGGAAAGCACTGCCCAAAGCCAGTACAACTCCCCAGGGATTCTTTATGATCAGACCTTCCCGGAAAACCGCAATAGGGTCTCCCTGCAGGGCAATCACCAGTGCCCCCGCAAAACTTATGACCATGGCCAGTATGCCTGCCCAGCGGATCTTCTGCCCCAGGATGGGAATGGATAACAGGACCAGGATCAGTGGCCAGATCATGTTCAGTGCCTGGGCCACCTGTGCCGGCAGCAGGCTGTAAGCTTTGAAAAGGATAAGGTAATAGAGGAAAGGATTCACAAGTCCCAGAAAGGCACTCCTTTTCCAGGCCTTCCAGGGTAGGGCAAAAAAGTCGCCACGGTATCCTCCTGCACGCAACAGGATGAATAACGTGGCGATAGCAGCGGTGGTGGCTATGAAAAGCATGGATGCAGGTGTCAGTCCTTCCAGCGCCCATTTGAAAGCCGTGGCCACAGTAGACCAGCATGCTATGGCAATGGCGGCATAAAAACCGGCCGACCTGCCAAGTATATTTGCTATTTTGCTACCCGTTCCAGCCATTTAACCATAGACAGCATGGTAATCATAGATATGAGACATACTACAACAAATACCGTCCAGGTAGCCCATAAGGGAATATGTGAATACATCAGGCCTCCTATGAATAGCAACTGGTTTCCGACAGCAGTGGCGGCAAGCCATCCTCCCTGCATCAATCCCTGCATATGAGGCGGGGCGACCTTGGACACGAATGACAACCCGAGCGGGCTGATGAACAACTCGGCAACAGTCAAAACAAAATACGTCGATATCAGGACAAAAGGCCCTACTTTGGCAGATTGTGTCAGCCCTCCGGCTGCCTTGACATCACTGAAAAGGGGAAGGTTCACCGATGCAATGGTCATGATCAGGTAAGCGGCGGCGGCAATTCCCATACCGATGGCGATCTTTTTGGGCGTGGAAGGTTCCATCCCTTTTTTGTTCAGCCAGGAGAAGAACGGGACGATCAGCAGGGTCAGCAACACTACAAACAAAGGATTTACAGATTGGAAAATTTCTGCTCCTACTATGCGTGTAAATCCAAGGTTGATGTCTATCATGCTCAGGTCTGTGTAGTCGCGCGCAAAGAAAGTCAATGAGAGGCCGTTCTGGTGGAAGGAAAACCAGAAGAAGATCACAACCGCGAACACGGCGAACAGGGCAAGAAGTCGTTGTCTGACCTCGTCAACATCCATTTTGGTAACAGTAGCGGCAGTTTTATCTTTTGCAGCTCCGTCTTTTTTAACATCCGGCAACCTTTTTTTAGTGGTTATGAATATCACAAGAGAGATGACCATGGCCACTATGGCTACGAAAAATGCATAATGGAACCCTGTGCTGAATACGTCCAGGTACCTGTCAGCGAATGCGGCCAGGTCGGTTATGGGACCCTGGGTAGCCTCTGCGGCGGCCAGCGCGAATTTATCCACGGCTTCCCCGGCCAGTTCTCCGGCACGGAACTGGTGACAAAGTGCAGGCAGTTCGGCATTGTAGACCAGGCCGTGCGACTGCAGCCACCAGTTTCTTACCGCAATGGCAAAGAACGGGGCAAAAATGGCACCAATGTTGATGAACATGTAAAAGATCTGGAACCCGGTGTCCCGTTTGCCTGCATATTTTGGGTTATCGTACATTTGTCCAACAACAGCCTGCAGGTTACCTTTGAACAGGCCGTTACCAAAAGCAATGGTAAACAGGCCCGCGCAGGTAATGGTCAGATACAGGGGCAGGTTGGGAACGGGTGTGGGGGTGGGCAACCCTATAAGCAGGTATCCAACGGCCATCATGATGATACCGGTAAGGATGGTTCCCTTGTAGTTTTTTGTTTTATCGGCAATGACACCCCCGACAAGGGCTAAAATATAAATGAGTGCATAGAAAATGGAGTAAATAAGTCCGGTCGTAGTTTCGCTCAGGCCGAATTTAGCCGATAAAAACAGAGACAGGATGGCCATCATGGTGTAGAAACCGAAGCGTTCGCCCATATTGGCCAGCGCAGCGGCTATTAATCCTTTGGGTTGTCCTTTGAACATAGTAGGTGGTTATTTTTGGTTTATACCCGGCAAAAATACGATAAATTTGGTAACTTTGTCTGCCTATGAAGGCACTATTTTCGCAGCTTGGATATTTTGCCCTTTACACGATTGTTTTCCTGTTAAGTCTGCTTCCACTGCCTGTGCTCTATGGCCTTTCCCATGTTCTGGTGGTGCTGCCCGCAAGAATTGCAGGCTACCGCCGCACGGTGGTGATTACCAACCTGGCCAGGTCTTTTCCTGAAAAATCCTACCACCAGATACAGGATCTTGTCCGGGATTTTTACCGGTACCTTGGCCGCCTTATTGCAGAGACTACCTGGCTCTTTTCTGCATCGGGAAAAAGCGTGATGAAACGCTTTTCCATAGAAGGGGGAGAAGTGCTGGAGTCCCTGAAAACAAAAGGCAAAAGTGTTGTGGTGATGCTCCCGCACACCGGGAACTGGGAATTTCTCAGGGCGTGCATCTGTCCGGCCAGCGAAAGTGTTGGCGGCTATGACCAGAAACAATTGCATATGGTCTACCAGCGGGTGAATTCGCCGTTATTTGATAAATTGATGCATACCATTCGCAACCGGTACAAGACCGGATGGCACCTTCTGGAAAGCAGGCACGTTGCCAGGTATATGGCAAAGCACCGGAAGGAGCCCGGAATCTATGCCATGATCTCGGATCAGTGTCCCGGCCCGGCAGGAAAAAGCATTGCAGTGAGTTTTCTGGGTCAGCCTGCACTCATGATAGCAGGGCCCGAAATCCTGGCGCGTAAATTCGGTTTTGCAGTGGTTTACGGCATGATCCGGCAATCCGGGAAAGGACATTATGTAATGCGTTTGACCCCGATAGCAGAAAATGCCGCCTCACATGAGGAGGGTTATGTAACCCGCCGGTTTGCCCGGCTCCTTGAAGAGGATATCCGGGAAAATCCACCCCTTTGGCTTTGGAGCCATAAACGCTGGAAACGGACACCGCCATTACAAGGCCCGATATTTGCATAAAAAAACATAAAAAATAACAGTATGAAAAAGCTGATTATCTTATTACTGGCCATAAGTCTGTGGGTTCCCATACAGGGACAACCCGTGACAGAAGGACAACAGATCCCCCAGGGAGCTGTTGTCTACAGCCTGCCCCGCACCTGTGTCCGCATAGTGGCCGAAGCCTCCTATTCCAGCTTCAGCCCGGGACCCTATGCGCGTTATGCCCGCAAATTCCTTGGCATTGAGGCCGGTCAGGCGAAAACCACCACCTATGAGCTTTCGCGCATAGAAATGACACCCATGCTGGAAGCCGATCCACACCAGCTCTATGTGGTCAACTTATCTGCAGGCAATGCACAGCCCTGGTTCCTCCAACTGACCTCCCAGGGCCTGGTTTTTTTGTCCGACAGCTACGCAGCAAAAGAAAACCACTGGCGTTTCCCCTCCACGGACGGATCGCAGGAGGTTTCCGATGCCGGGATCATAGAAAATCTTAAAGAAGAACGCACCACCCTGTATCGTTCTCAGATCCAGGGACGTGAGGTTTCTGCCATTCCTGTGCAACAGACACAGTTGGTGGAAAAAACACTGGAACAGCGGGCCGAAGAAGCTGCCAGGAAAGTTTTTGAATTGCGCAACATGCGTTTTGCCATCATTACCGGAGACACCGATGCACTTTACAGCGGAGAGGCCATGGGAGCGGCAGTGGAAGAGATGCGTCGCATGGAAGAAGAGTACCTGAGGCTGTTTTTGGGAGAGACCATCACAGGCAAAACACATCTTTCCACCGATGTGCTGCCCGATGAGGAAAACACCCGTTATGTAGCGTTTCGTTTTTCTGAAACTGAAGGATTGCTGCCTGCCGGTAACGTGGGCGGAAGGCCCATCCTGCTGGAGATTAACACCGCAGCCGAAGAAGTCATACCCCGGTTTCAGACAGAAGAAGGCCGTATTCGTACCGGAACGCGTCTTTATTACAGGCAACCTGCGATAGCCCTGGTGCGACTCACCGACGGTCAGAAAGAACTGCTCCAGGCCCGTATCCCCATATACCAGAAAGGCCCCGTTTTGAACTTTATCATTAATTAAAAAATACATTTATGGACATTATCAACCTAAAACCCCAAAGGGTCTGGAAGCACTTTTATTCACTGACACAAATACCCCGTCCTTCCAAGAAAGAAGAGAAAATCCGTGCATTCCTGGCTGCATTTGGTAAAAACCTGGGATTGGAAACCATTGTGGATGAGACCGGAAACGTGATCATACGTAAACCGGCCACCCCCGGTATGGAAAACCGCAAGGGAATCATCCTGCAGGCACACATGGATATGGTGCCCCAGAAAAACAATGCCACCGAACACGATTTTGAAAAAGATCCCATTATTCCCAGGATAAAAGGTGAATGGGTCTATGCGACCGGGACTACCCTGGGAGCCGACAATGGTATGGGAATAGCAGCAGCAATGGCTGTACTGGAGGCCTCTGACCTGGTGCATGGCCCGGTAGAAGTGCTTATTACAACAGATGAAGAAACCGGGATGACCGGAGCCAGGGGACTTAAACCGGGCGTACTGCAGGGTGACATTTTACTGAACCTGGACTCGGAGGATGAGGGAGAGCTTTACGTGGGATGTGCAGGAGGGGAAGACGGCTCATTTGAAATGGAGTACCAGCCTTCTCCGGTTCCTGCCGGATGGAAAGCTGCCCGCATCAATATTACCGGGCTCAAGGGAGGACACTCGGGAATGGATATCATACTGGGGCGGGGCAATGCCAACAAGATCATCACGCGTATTCTTTACCACCTGATGGAAGAATGCAACATAGGCATAGCCTGGGTGGAAGGCGGGAACCTGCGCAATGCCATCCCGCGCGAGGCAGATGCCGTGATCTGTTTCCCTGTTGACAATACAGCATGCGTGAAAAGCCGGGTTGAAAACATGGCAGGCATTATTGGCAATGAACTCAGGCAAGTGGATCCCGCCCTGGAAGTCAACTTTACCTTGTGTGACATGCCCTCCCATATGATTCCGGGAGAAACGGCCCTGAAAGTGATCCGTGCTGTGTACGCTGCTCCCAACGGGGTGTGGGGAATGAGTGCATCCATGCCCGGCCTGGTGGAAACATCATCCAACCTGGCAATATTCAGGGCAAAAGACGGGAAGATTGCCGTTCATTGCCTGATACGCAGTCTGGCAGATACGGCAAAGGAAGACATGAGAACGGCCCTTGCCTGTTGCTTTGCCAACATTGGTGCCAGGGTCTCTTTCTCCGGGTCTTACCCGGGATGGAAACCCGATATGGACTCGCCCATACTCAAGGTGATGAAGGATATCTACAAAAACATGTATAACCAGGAAGCTAAAGTAAAGGCAATCCATGCAGGACTGGAATGTGGCATACTGGGAGGCGCCTATCCCCATTGGGACATGATCTCATTTGGTCCCACCCTGCGTTCCCCGCACTCTCCTGATGAACGCTGCCTGATCCCTACTGTACAAAAATTCTGGGACTTACTGGTGGAAACAATGAAAAATACGCCGGTAAAATAGCAGGTACTTCTGATATAAAATAAAATTTGCAGGGCTGCAGGAATTTCCTATCTTTGCAGCCCTTTATAATTTAAATTAATAAACAATCACTATGTTGAAACAGTACGAAACCGTTTTCATTTTAACTCCCGTTTTGTCTGATGTTCAGATGAAGGAAGCGGTTGCCAAGTTTCGTGATCAGATTCTCTCCTCAGAAGGTGAGATCGTTTACGAAGAGGACTGGGGGCTTAAGAAATTAGCTTACCCCATCCAGAAAAAAACCACTGGTTTTTACCATTTGATAGGATTTAAAGCAAATCCCGATTTTATAGCAAAGCTGGAACTCCAGTTCCGCAGGGATGAGCGTGTAATCCGGTACTTGACTTTCGCGATGGACAAACATGCCATTGCCTATGCAGAGAAAAAACACAGCCCGGCCAAAGAAACCGCCCCTGCCCCGGAAAAGGAAGAAAAGCCTGCTCCAAGGGTGAAGAAACCAGTTGTGGAAGATGATATTGAAATTGACGAGGAGGACTAGATCATGGCACAAAACAACGAAATTCGTTTCCTGAACCCCCCCACAGTTGAGGTAAAAAAGAAAAAATACTGCCGTTTTAAAAAGGCCGGGATAAAATATATAGATTATAAGGATCCCGAATTCCTGAAACGTTTTCTCAATGAACAGGGCAAGATCCTGCCGCGCAGACTTACCGGAACATCTTTGAAATTCCAGCGCAAAGTGGCCCAGGCTGTCAAACGTGCACGCCACCTGGCTTTACTGCCCTATGTAACCGATTTACTTAAATAAGGAGAGAGGCTATGGAAATCATTTTAAAACAAGATGTTGATAATCTGGGACATAAGGACGATATTGTAAAGGTCCGTAATGGATACGCCACCAATTATCTTATTCCCAGGGGAATGGCGATCATGGCAACTGCTTCGGCAGTGAAAATGCACCAGGAAAATATGCGTCAGCGTGCCCATAAGGAAGCCAAGGTACGTGAAGACGCCCAGGCACTGGCCGCAAGGCTGGCAGCATGCCAGATAAAGATCGCTACCAAAGTAAGCAGCAACGGAAAAGTTTTCGGTTCCGTAAATAACATTCAGGTAGCTGAAGCCCTTGCTGCCCAGGGAATTGAAGTGGACCGCCGCAACATAACCTTCACAGGGGCAGAAGCCTTGAAGGAAGTGGGTGTTCACGAAGCTGTCATCAAGATTTACCGTGAAATAAGTGCTACCATACAGGTAGAAGTTGTTGGTGAAGAATGAGCCAGACGAGTAAGTCATAAGGAGAACCCGGGGATCCCGGGTTTTTTTGTATCTTTGAAAATTAATATTTTTTTATGAAACAGGATATTGCCCTATTTGATCTTATCAGGAAAGAAGAAAACCGCCAGGCCAACGGAATAGAATTAATTGCCTCGGAAAATTTTGTCAGTCCCCAGGTATTAAGTGCGATGGGATCTGTACTAACCAATAAGTATGCCGAAGGGTATCCCGGTGCGCGTTATTATGGCGGTTGTGAAGTTGTTGACAAATCGGAACAGCTTTGCATTGACAGGATTTGTGAATTGTATGGTGCAGAGTATGCCAATGTGCAGCCCCATTCGGGAGCTCAGGCCAATATGGCTGTCTTCCTTGCCTGTCTGCAGCCCGGAGACACCTTCATGGGTCTTGACCTGGCACACGGAGGCCACCTCACACACGGTTCTCCAGTCAATTTTTCCGGGATTCTTTACCATCCTGTTGCCTATACATTAGACCGAGAGACAGGCGTTATAGATTATGATCAGATGGAGAGACTCGCCCTGGAACACAAGCCAAAAATGATCATCGGGGGCGGATCTGCTTATCCCAGGGAATGGGATTACGAGAGGATGCGCAAAATCGCAGACATGGTTGGTGCAATTTTCATGGTGGACATGGCCCATCCGGCAGGACTGATAGCTGCCGGACTACTTAAGAATCCTGTGAAACACGCACACATAGTGACTTCGACCACCCACAAGACACTCAGGGGGCCCAGGGGCGGGATCATTCTTATAGGTAAAGATTTTGATAATCCATGGGGGCTCACAACACCCAAGGGTGTAATCAGGAAAATGTCGTCGCTCATCAATTCCAGTGTTTTCCCCGGAGTGCAGGGCGGACCGCTCGAGCATATCATTGCAGCCAAGGCAGTGTCTTTTTTTGAAGCACTGCAACCCGAGTTCAGGGATTACCAGATTCAGGTGCAGAAAAATGCACAAGCGATGGCCTCGGCTTTCAAAAAGCGTAACTACACACTGGTGACGGGCGGCACGGACAACCACTTGTTGCTGATAGATCTGCGGTCAAAATTTCCTGAACTGACTGGAAAAGATGCTGAAAACGTACTGGTCAGGGCGGACATAACCGTGAACAAGAACATGGTCCCCTATGATTCCCGTTCACCGTTCAAGACTTCGGGAATCCGTGTGGGTTCACCGGCTGTGACAACACGCGGTCTCAAGGAACTGGATATGGAAACCGTTGTGGCCCTTGTAGATGAAGTGTTGAGCAATCTGGACGATCAGGCTGTCATTGACCGGGTTAAGAAAAAAGTTAAAGAACTTATGGGCGGGCTCCCCTTGTACGCCTGGTAAAAATAAATATAATTACTATGAAAAGAAATCCACTGACTATTGCCCTGCTGATTGCAGTGGCTCTGCTTGTGTCCGCAATAGCGGGAGCACAAACTCAAAAAAGGGGTTATACTGAAGCAGTCATTGGTACGGATATCAATGACATACTACCGGACGATATGATATTCATGTATCCGGAATTTCAGAAAGGCAGCGTGCATTTCCTGGACAGGAGCGTAGCCGAGGGGGTGATGAATATCTATTTGCCCGGATTGCAACTTTTCTTTATTGATTCCAATAAGGATACGCTGGTGATGAGAAATCAGGATGAGGCCCGGTTGCTCACGATAGGTCATGATACGTACCTGAGACATGACAAAACCTGGGTAAGGATCCTGGCTACGAGCGGAGCATCTGCCTTCTGCCTGAAATCAGTTTTGAAAATACACCAGGATGTGAAAATCGGAGCTTATGGAACGGCTGATGTCACATCGTCAATCACCAATGTCAATATGATGTATGGTGTGGAAGGTAATACTGCCATCCGGTTGAAGAGCCTGAGGCATATCCCGTATACTCTTACCCATTTTGGCTTACTGTATGATGGCAGCAAATTGTATATTGCCAACGTCCGGAATTTCAAAAGAATGTTTCCCGACAGAAAGGACGATATTGAAAAATATATCGCAGAAAACAAGCTGAACCTGGATGACGCAAAAGCTGCGTTACAATTATTCAACTTCCTTAATCTGTAGCTGTTTGCGTTGCAGAGCGGGTGTTATTTTTCTGACATTTTCAGGCATTCTAGCCGGCTTTGGAGGCATGTTTTCCGGCTTTGCCGGTGTTACAGGCATTTCATTTAGCGGGATGTACGGATTGACCCTGTTTTCCCTTTCCCTCAGACTAAGTTCCTTCACAGCATCTGTGGTCACACCCTTACGAAGTGTGGAAGGCAAAGCGTGAACAGCTGGAAAATATTTGAGAGTATAGGGGAAAAGCGGTTCTATGTACTTAGCACCGGGTTGTGCAAAATCTGCCTCAATAGTACGGGAGGTAATGGCATGACGGTCCATGGGACGGTCGGGCGCCCTCCAGTTGAAGCCGGCTAACCGCTCCTGGTCTTTTTTCAGATCGTAGAGCGGGATCATGTCACTTTTAATCGATGTTTTATAGATGATGCGTTCTGCCCTTCTGTTTTTAAGCCAGACGTTCATTTCGTCACATTCTTTAATATTCAGGGAAGTGATGATGCTATCCTCGGGAATATAGAAAAGAGCCCTGGCATTTTTTTTGGCGTCAAACCGGTAAATGTCGTTGTCACGAACGTGAGCATACATCAGGTCAGCCTTGATCTGGTGGAAAAACACCTCTTCTTCCTGAGATATAAGAAAGGCACTGGAAAGAAAATCAACCCGGTACAGGGAATCCCGGCTGAAACGGAACTGAATGCTGTCAGCGCTTAACTGGCTTTCCTGGTTCCACAGCACCGGAGAGCCGTATTGGCGCATCATTGAGTCTATACTGTTGAATACCAAGGAATCGCACACAGACTGGATGTCGCTTTTATACACCCTGACATTATTGTACCCATATAAAAAATGAACTTCTGTGGTATTGAAAAGGCTGTCACCCAAAAACTTGACATTGGATGACAGGATGCTGTCCACCTTAATAAATGATAATTGCGCATCAAGCAGGGTAGCTTTAAGGTCATTTACAGCTGCTTCTGTCACAGGATCCGGAACAGAATCTTTGGCTGGTGGAAGCGAGTCTTTCGCAGGTGGCAGGACGTCTTTGGCGGGCAAGGAAATAGAGTCGGGAAGAGCCATGGAGCCGGTTAAGGCGATGGTGTCGGACTGGTCAGTGGAATCTGCTGTGGTTGCAGGTTTTTTCCGCTCTGGAATTTCCTGCCTGTCAAAGGCACGAACGCGTTCCAGGGAGTCCATTTCTCCGTAAGTGGATGTATAGGCAAGGAGGGTATCGGCACGCATGAACAGCGAATCCCTGCTGTTGGTTTCACGATTGATTTCCCAAGCAATGAAAACGGGATCTTCTGTAACCTGCACCCAATCCGGTTCCCTCCGGAAATCCAGTCTGTCACCAAGAATATGAACCTGTTGGGTGGTGTCCCTTACCTGGACGTTATGACGTAATAATCCTGAGTTTTTGTTTTTATCGTAATGTACGTCCTCTGCCCTGATTTCCTGTTCTTCTGTTTGTATGAATACGTCGTGCATGAAATGGTACAACTCTTCATCTCTTTTATAGTTGCCTTCCCGGGCAGTGAGAAAGCCATCGGTATGCCAGGCTTGCACGTTGCCCCAGAATTCAGCCATGTTCAGGTCAGAATGATAATAAAGTGAATCGGCTTTTAACGTGAGCGTGTCGGTTCCCATTTCTACATGTTCATACAGGCAGAACAACTTTTCTTTGGAATAGTAGTACCCCCTGCGGCTTTCCAGTATGGTTCCCTGGTTATCTACCACACTGCCGCCATTATAAAAATAAGCGATACTGTCCTTAGTGTTAAAATTCAGATATTGTGTGCGCAGGCGATTTTCTTCCTTGTCTATGAGTTCGACCACCCTGCCCCGTACTTCGGCTATGTTCAGATCTCCCAGGTAATGTATGGTTTCTCCGGTCAGACGCGTTCCCTCCTGGATGATCTGGACGTTTCCAACAGCGTCGATGATGTTGTCTGCCGTGTTCCAGATAGCTGTATCACAGAGAATATAGGTATTATTGTGCAGGAAACGGGCAGGACCTGTTACTTTGCGGTAACTAACCCCGAAAAGTTCATACATTTCGGCCATCTGGGCACTGATAAGATGTACTTTTTCTTCCTCTGTCCTTTCCTGTCTGACCGTCCGGGCCAGCATGCCATTCCGGGCTGTTATCAACCCGGCCAGCAGGACAAAGAGCAGCAAAATCCGGATTTTTTTCATTATTTGATCCACCCTTCACGTTTGAAGGCACAATCCCTGAACAGAGGGTCAATACGGATATATGTAGTCTTTTGTTTTTCTCCTATGAATTTTTCTACGGCGTCCAGACGTGCCTTGTTGTTTGCCATTTCCTTAATGACGTTGTAATCGTCCTCGAGGTTGGCCACATGAGAAGGTATGATCTTGTCAAGGCGGATGATCTTGTAAATCACGTTCCCCTCACGTCCTTCATTGTCCCGGCTCTCAAACGGAACGGAAATATCTCCTTCCTTCATGTCCTTAAGCACATTATAATCGTTTGTTTTCAGCTGGTCTTTGTCAAAGAGCATGGATCCGGAATTTTCATCGGACATACGTCCCCCGTTGAGCCTGGAAGGCGGATCTTCTGAATATAACAAGGCAGCTTTATCAAAGGTTGTGCTGTCTGCTTTTATTGCTGTGGCAATACTGTCCAGGCGATCCAGGGATTTTGCCCGGTCTGTGCTAAGAACCTGGGGTTTGAGGAGTATGTGGCGTGCATTGAACATATCTCCTTCCCTTTCTATCATCTGAATTATGTGGAATCCATCGGGGGTTTCCACTATCTGTGACACCTGCCCCTCCTTGAGGATGATGGCTGCATCGCCAAAAGCCGGCCAGTACATTTGCTTGGCGGCCATACCCAGTTCTCCTCCCCGGCGGGCCGAGTAGGGATCCTGAGAGTACATGGTGGCCAAGGTGCTGAAGCGTTCTCCGTTAAGAATTCTTTCCCGGAACTCGAGTAAACGCTCTTTGACCATAAGGATGGCCTCCTCTTTGGGAGGGTAGAGGACAATCTGGCTGAGCTGGTATTGAGTGGGGATGATAGGCAGGCTGTCTTTTGGAGTGGCTTTGTAGAAAGCTTCGATATCCTTGGGAGTCATATCGGGAACTTTTTCGGTTACGGCATATTGCATGTCACGCGTGAGGCTTTGTTCCCGGAACAAATCCCTCCATTCCTGTTTGAGTTTGAAGATTGGCTTGTGGAAATAATCTTCCGTAGCTTTTTCTCCGCCCAGCCGCGTCTTGATGTCCTGGAGCCTGTTTTCCAGTTCCATTTCTACGTATTCTTCGTTAACGGTAAGACTGTCCAGCCGGGCCTGATTGAGCATTAGTTTGGAAACCAGCATGTTTTCCAATATTTCACATCTCAGGTTCTTGTCTGTGATGATCCCCTGCATCATTTGCATCTGAACTTCTTCCTCTATGGCAGAAAGTTGGATCATCTCGTTCCCAATGAGAGCAATCACTTTGTCAACCAGCCCGTTGTCATATCTCTGACCAAATGCAGAAACGCTTATCAGAAGGAAAATCAGCAAGCTTGCGGCAGATTTTTTAATCTTCATCTTTTCTGTAGATTTTTATCATTTGTTTGTTCCAGCCTTCTTTCAACACTTCAGTTTCCAGGTCTTTCAGCAATTGTTGTTTTCTTTTGCTAACAATGATCTGGCGTATCCCTGCTTCTGTCTGTTCTATGGGAGCAGGTTCGCGGGCCGGAACAAAACCGTCTACCCGTACAAGGTAGGCATACAGGCTGTCGCGCGTATCTATGTATCCGTCTTTTATTAACGCATGTATCCGCTCCATGCTTCCAACCGGCAAATCCTGTGCCAATTCCTGCTCCGAGAGCCATTTGCCATCATAATCGGTATAGATCTCGGCCGAGCTTTCACACAACAGTTTCAATTGTGCCTGGTCCTCTATTGTATTGGAGCGGTAAATGTTGCGGACCATGGGCAGGTAAGGCGAGTGGAGGCGCATTTTGATCAGGCGGAGTTTGAAGAGCGGGGAATCCAGCAGGAAATGCTCCTGGTTGTTATTGTAATAGGAAAGGATCTCTTCTTCTTCAATGAGTGTGTCTATGCGTTCTTCCACATATTTTTTCTGGTACCTGAAGACCAGCAGTGATTTACGGTAGTCGGCCAATTCCTGGTCCACGTCTTTTTCTTCTTTGGTGAGTTCAACCTCGGCTTTTTTTAACAGCAGGTTGTCTATTGCCCAAAGGTCAATATAGTGATTGACCAGGTTCATGGAGTCATCAGCGGAGGGGGCGTTTTTCAACAATCCCTCTACCTGGTTTTTGTAGAGTATCTCCTTGCCGATCTGGGCTACACGTTCCGGTTCGTTCCCGAACCACCGCCTTAATTGATGGCAGGAAACCAATGTTGTCAGACAAAAAAGGATGAGGATCCACTTTTTCATGGCAGGTTTTTTATCTGGAATAATTGGGCGCTTCACGGGTAATGGTAACATCATGCGGGTGGTTTTCCACTACACCGGCAGAAGTGATGCGTACGAATCCGGCTTTTTTAAGCGAAGCAAGATCTGGTGTCCCGCAGTATCCCATCCCGGCGCGCAGCCCGCCTGCCAGCTGATAAAAGACTTCGCTCAGTGTCCCCTTGTAGGGAACTTGGGCGACAATACCTTCGGGAACCAGTTTTTTAACATCTTCCTCTGCGTCCTGAAAATAACGGTCTTTGGAGCCCTGTTGCATGGCCTCCAGAGATCCCATGCCGCGATAGCTCTTGAATTTTCTTCCATTAAGAATGATGGTTTCTCCGGGAGACTCTTCCACTCCGGCGAACAGTGAACCGGCCATTACCGTATCGGCTCCTGCCGCCAGGGCCTTGACCATATCCCCGGAATACCGTACACCGCCATCGGCAATGATTGGGATGCCCTTGTCCTTGAGCGCTTCATAGGCTCCCATGATGGCCGATAACTGGGGAACCCCCACGCCGGCCACAACACGTGTTGTACAGATGGAGCCCGGACCAATTCCCACCTTGATGGCATCTGCCCCGCATTCAGCAAGGGCGAGTGCTCCGGCGGATGTGGCTACATTCCCGGCTACTATATCAAGTTTTGGGAAGGCTTTTTTTACGTTACGCACTGTTTCCAGGACGCTTTTAGAATGACCGTGTGCTGTGTCAATAACAACCGCATCAATATCTACCGACAAGAGTTTTTCTATGTGTTCCAGCGTATTGGCCCGTACACCCACTGCGGCTGCTGTACGTAGCCGGCCTTTACTGTCCTTGGTGGCTTTGGGATTGTCTTTGATTTTTTTTATATCCCTGAATGTCAGCAGTCCTATTAGTTTGAAATTTTTGTCTACCACAGGCAGCTTTTCAATCTTGTATATTTTAAGCAGCTTTGTGGCGCTGCCCAGGTCGGCCCCGTTGCGGATGGTTATCAGGTTTTCTCTGGTCATTACTTCTGTAATGGGTGTGGAGTCGTTATCCACAAAACGGAGGTCGCGATTGGTCACTATGCCAATGAGTTTGTGCTTTTTGTCAACCACCGGGATTCCGCCAATGCTGTTCTCGGCCATCAGGTGGAGTGCATCACCAACAGAAGCTTCGGGCCCAATGACTATGGGATCATAGATCATCCCGCTCTCGGAACGTTTGACTTTACGTACATGTTCCATTTGTTGTTCAATGGTCATGTTCTTGTGAATCACACCAAGACCGCCTTCACGCGCAATGGCTATGGCCAGGGTCGAATCAGTGACAGTATCCATGGCAGAAGACACGATAGGGGCACTGAGTATTATATTCCTGGAAAAACGCGTAGTCAGGTCCACTTCGCGTGGAAGAACAGCAGAGGCAGCAGGAAGGAGCAGCACGTCGTCAAACGTAAGCCCTTCAAAGAGTATCCTATCAGCTGAAGATTTCATGGCCTAAGATTTTTATCCAGCAAAGATAAAGAAAACGAGTGATTATGTATTATATTTGTCTTCATGAAAAAATGGAAGGTGGGTTTACTTGCCCGGGTAGCCATAGCCATATTACTGGGAATTCTGTCGGGACTGTTCTTTCCCACCTGGGCCTTACGGGTATTTTTGACATTCAATGGCCTTTTCAGCAATTTCCTTGATTTTATTGTTCCTCTCATCATTGTGGGTCTCATAGCCCCCGGGATTGCCGAACTGGGAAGGGGAGCCGGTAAAATGCTGGGAACTACTATGGCCCTGGCTTATGGGTCCACTGTACTGACAGGTTTTTTCGCTCTCTTTTCATGTAGACTGATGTATCCTGTTTTGCTTGGTGGCGCAGATACGGCCATGGCAATGACACCCCCTGCCGGAGAAGCCTTGTCTGCCGGTGAATCACTGACTCCTTTTTTTACACTGGACTTTCCTCCTCTCTTTGGAGTGATGCCTGCACTGGTCTTTGCCTTTATTCTTGGTTTGGGACTGACTGTTATCAGCAACGGGGAATCCTTAATGCAGGTACTCCTGGGTTTCAGGGAGATTGTGAACAAGACCATATCCGGAGTGATCGTTCCTTTGCTGCCCGTCTTTGTATTCGGCATTTTTATGAAAATGGCGGCTGAAGGTCATGTCGCCAAAGTTATGGGTGTGTTCATAAAGATTGTGATATTGATATTCATACTGACCGTTATCCTGCTGGTTTTTCAATTTTCGATTGCCGGCCTGGTTGCCAGAAGGAATCCTTTTACGATGTTGCGTACCATGCTTACTGCCTACGTGACAGCGCTGGGAACGCAGTCCTCTGCAGCAACCATCCCGGTCACATTGCGCCAGGCCATCAGTTTAGGCATAGATCCGCGTATAGCCGGATCGGTCATCCCGCTATGTGCAACGGTCCACCTGTCGGGGAGCATGCTCAAAATCACGGCTTGTGCCCTGGCCGTTATGATCATGATGAACATTCCTGTTGATCCGGCTGTTTTTGTGGGATTCATTTTCCTGCTGGCTATTACCATGGTTGCTGCGCCTGGTGTTCCCGGCGGAGCCATCATGGCTGCCATTGGAGTACTTCAGTCCATCCTGGGGTTCAATCCTGAGGCCATTGGACTGATGATCTCCCTGTATATTGCCATGGATAGTTTTGGTACGGCATGCAATGTAACCGGTGACGGGGCGATTGCCGTCATAGTCAATAAGATTTATGCAAAGGATTAGTGTTTTCTGCGGATCCCATACCGGGAATGACCCGCGTATAACAGAACAGGCAGAACTCCTGGGATCCATTCTGGCTGAAAAAGGAGTTGAACTGGTTTACGGGGGAACAAATATCGGACTCATGGACATCCTGGCCAACAGCGTGCTGAAGAGGGGTGGCAGCGTGGAGGGTGTGATGCCTTCGCTAATAGAGGAAAAACGCATAGCCCACACTCAGCTTACCAGGATGATACTGGTGTCAACTTTGGAGGAACGAAAGAAGAAGCTTATTGAAGATTGCGATGCCATAGTTGTTTTTCCTGGCAGTTACGGAACCATGGATGAATTGTTCTCTGCCCTGGTCCTCAAACAATTGGGAAAAATTGACAAGCCCATTGTTTTACTCAATATCGGGGGCTTTTACGATCCGTTGCTTACCCAGCTGGACCATATGGTGAACCTGGGATTCATGACGGAACTGTTTCGTTCACACCTTCAGGTTGTGGAGGATTGCCGTCAGTTGCATGTTCTTTGGGATTGACATAAAGGGCCCCCTGGAAAGTTTCGCGTTCTTCCAGCCTTTTTTCAAGCAGGCGCAGGATTTCCACATTGCGGATCAAACCCCAGGGATTAGAGTGTACAAACCGGGGCGGCACTTCTCCGGCCACCCTTTCAATGAATATGTCCGGTCGCAGCCGTTCCAGGAAATCGATAATAAAGTCCAGGTACTGATCAAGGGAAAAAGTGACAAAATCTCCGGGCTTTTGGGCAAACTCCTTTTCCATGGGTGTCCCTTTTACAATCTGCAGCTGGTGGAGTTTGAGGCTGGTAACGGGCAGTTCATTCAGAAGGGCCGCCTCGGCAAGCATCTCTTCCCGGCTCTCCCCGGGCAATCCGAAGATCATGTGAACCCCGGTATGTAGGTTCAGGGCAGCGGTGTCACGGATAGCCGCGACAGATTGTTCCCAGGTATGGCACCGGTTGATGCGCTGCAGGGTCCTGTTATAGCATGATTCCACCCCGTATTCCAGCATGACGATCTTTTCCTGTGACAACTCCCTGAAATATTCCAGCTTCCGGTCGTCCATGCAATCGGGACGGGTGGCCACCACAATCCCGCTGATGCGCAGGTCTTCCAGGGCGGGCCTGTATATCCTGCGAAGGTCCTCAAGTGGGGCATGGGTGTTGGAATAAGGCTGGAAATAAGCAAGGTAGCCTCCGGCTTTACGGTAACGGACACGATGGAATTCAATGCCTTCGTCTATCTGCAGGGTAAGACTTTTATCCGGGGTGCTGTAGCCGGGATGGAATGCCCGGTTATCGCAATAGGTACACCCGCCTGTTCCGGCTGTCCCGTCGCGGTTGGGACAGGAAAAGCCGGCATCAACGACCACCTTCTGAAGGCGCGTGCCGTATTTGTCAATGAAATACCCCGTAAATGACTTGTAGCGCCGCATAATGCAAAGGTAAAAAGTATGTCTTGTCAAATCAAAGATTTGCCGTAAATTTGTAGGATATGAAAAAGCAATTCAATTTTCTGCCGGCATTATTAGCCGCACTAGCCCTGCTGGCCGGATGCACGAAAGCCCGGACTCTGGAAAAACTTGCCATAATTTCCGAAAATGTGAAAACGGCTTTCGCCCCTGACAGGCGCGATAATGTTTATGAGGTCACCTTTGAACAATTGAAGGGTTCACGGGCCTTTGTAATGAAAGGTTCCACCACCGAATCCGGTGTGGCACCGGCCCTGACTGCAGCTGCTGCATCACAGGGGATAGAACTGGTTGACAGTCTTTTGGTATTGCCGGATAGCACTCTGGAAGGTGCCATTTACGGTATTACTTGCCTGTCGGTAGCAAACCTGAGGTATGAACCGAAATATTCAGCAGAACTGGCCACCCAGACGGTTATGGGAATGCCCCTGCGGATATTGGACAAAAAAGGGAGCTGGACCCGGGTCAGAACACCGGAAGGCTATATTGCCTGGGTTACTTCCTCAAGCTTGCAGGAAATGGATGAGGCTACATACGGAAAATGGATGAAAGCACCCAAAATTATAGTTAACAAACACTATACTTTGTTCAGGGAACAACCCCTCCCGGGAGCGCCCGTAGTTTCAGACGGTGTATGGGGCAATATCGTAGAACTGGAAGGACAGACGCCTTTATTTTACAAGGTCCGCCTGCCTGATGGGAAACAGGCATACCTCCCGCGCTTTGATGCGGAACCCTTCCAGGCGTGGGCACAGGCAGGGAATCCCCTGCCCGAGGATATCATTGCAACGGCCATGCAGTTTGTTGGTTTCCCATACCTGTGGGCCGGCACTTCTGTTAAAGCCATGGATTGCAGCGGTCTTGTAAAAACCGCCTTCTACCTGAATGGGATTGTGTTGTTAAGAGATGCTTCCCAGCAGGCCCGCATGGGTGAACCGGTAGACATAACCCAGGGATGGCAGAACCTGACCATGGGTGATTTGATATTTTTTGGACGGAAAGCCAGCGAAGACAAGAAGGAAAGCATTACCCATGTTGGCATATATATTGGAGACAGTCGTTTCATCCATTCGGCCGGAAGGGTCAGGATCAATTCCCTGGACCCGGCCAGTGATATTTTTTACGAAGGGTCCAACCGGTTGCTCAGGGCAGTCAGGATCCTGAATCACATTGATGACGGCACCCATGTTGTTTCTGTAAGGGAGCATCCCTGGTACGGGATTTCCGGTCAATAGTATACCATAAACATTAGAATACCATGAATGCTACAAGGCGCGATTTTCTGAAAACATCCATGGCAATGGCGGCGGCGGCGGCCCTTGCCAATCCGGCAAAACTGTTTGCCTCGGGAACTAAAAAGACAGGCCAGTCACAGAAGGCATCATCGTCAGAAAAGATGGTGCTCACTTTTGAACCTTTTGAGGCCAGGATGAAGCATGTCTTTACCATTTCGGGATCTTCACGTTCCACCACGCCGATCGTGCTGACCAGGATTTCATACCAGGGTCATGTGGGATACGGAGAAGCCTCGATGCCGCCCTACCTGGGAGAAAGTTCGGCTTCTGTAATGGATTTTCTGAGACGCGTTGACCTGAGCCGTTTCAGTTCCCCCTTCCAGATGGAAGAGATACTGACCTATGTGGACAATATAACAACCAACAATACCGCCGCCAAGTGTGCCGTGGACATTGCCCTGCACGATTTGTGCGGAAAACTTATGGGACAGCCCTGGTGGAAGATCTGGGGATGGAGCAACAAGAACCTTCCCAGCACCTGCGTTACGGTGGGACTGGCCTATGCGCCTGATGGAAGCATTGACAGGGAAGAGGTACGCAAAAAGACGCTGGAAACCCTTGATTACAACCTGATTAAGGTAAAACTCGGCAATACCGGGGAAAACGATAAAACCATGATCAACACCATCCGGGAAGTGACCAACCTGCCCATTGTGGTGGATGCCAACCAGGGATGGAAAGAGAAAGGTTATGCCCTATCCATGATAGAATGGCTGGCCGCCCGAGGTGTGGAAATGGTTGAACAACCCATGCCCAAACTTCTGTTGGATGAAGCGGCCTGGCTACGTGACCGGAGCCCCCTTCCCATTATGGCAGATGAAGCCTGCCAGCGACTGTCAGATGTCCGAAAACTGTACGGTGCCTACGACGGGATCAATATCAAACTGATGAAATGCACCGGCATGCGCGAAGCCCGGGAAATGATCACCCTTGCTAAAGCCCTCAATATGCGCATCATGATGGGTTGCATGACAGAAACATCGGTGGCCATATCGGCAGCGGCCCAGTTTGCTAGTCAGCTGGAATGGGCAGATTTGGATGGAAACTGGCTGATAGCCAACGATATATTTACCGGGATGAAAGTGGTAGACGGGTACATTACCCTGGAAGACAAACCCGGGATAGGCGTTGAACCTTTATAATATTTATATACCAAAAGTGTATGCCTGAAAATTTAAGAACATTAAAAAAAGACTTTGACTATCTGATTGACGAGGTAATCTCGGATTGCTGTACTTTCATTTATGTCAATCCGGACAAGAAAGAAGCCGAAGCTGTGGAGGTGATCAACCAGGCCATAGCCCTGAGGGATGAAATGTTTGACCGTCTGAACAAAATTCACGAAAAACCGGCAAAACCCCATATCAAGGCGCTAAAAGAAGATTTTCTGAACAGGATTGATGCCTTATTTGAAAAAATAAGTGAATTGGCAAAATAATCTGCCCGGAAGTCTTTTAAAAGGGCGCATATTGATTCTGGACGGGGCCATGGGTACTATGATCCAGCGTTATACCCCGTCTTTTCCCCCCGGGAACCAGGGGAACAATGATGTTCTTGTCCTGACACAGCCCGACCTGATATTATCCATTCATAAGGAATACGTCCAGACCGGAGCCGACATCATCACCACCAACACATTTAATGCAAACGCCATATCCCAAAAGGATTACGGCATGCAGGACCAGGTTTACAGGATGAATTTCCAGGCTGCCCGCCTGGCAAGACAAAGCGGTGCCCTGTTGGTTGCCGGTTCAATGGGGCCTACCAATAAATCGGCCTCCATTTCACCCGATATGAACCGGCCCGAAGTGCGTGCAACAGATTTTGCCACTCTGGTAAAGGCTTACCGTGAACAGGCCCGTGGTCTGAAAGAAGGCGGGATTGACCTGTTCCTGGTTGAAACCGTTTTTGATACACTCAACGCCAAGGCGGCCCTGTTTGCCATATCAGAAGAAGCTCCGGGCATTCCCGTGATGCTTTCTGCAACCATTGCAGACAACTCAGGCCGTATTCTTTCAGGGCAGACCATAGAAGCTTTCCTTGTCTCCACAGCACACTCCGGATTGTTCAGCGTTGGACTGAATTGTTCTTTCGGACCGGACAAAATGCTGCCTTTCATTCGCATCCTGTCCCGGTTCGCTCCAGGTTTCACCAGCGCACACCCCAATGCCGGATTGCCGGATATGTTCGGCAAATACACCCTTTCTCCCGACATTATGGCGCAGCAGGTAAAAGCTTATGTGGACGAAGGGCTTGTCAATATAATTGGCGGTTGTTGCGGAACCACCCCCGAACACATAGAAGCAGTAGCAAGTATGGTCCGGCAGAACCAGGCGCCACTGAGAAGGGTTACCGCAAGGGGAGATGAAAGCCAGGTGCAAAAGATCACCCTGAGCGGTCTGGAAATGCTGACAGTTCGCGAAGAACCGGCATTCCTGATCGCCGGAGAACGCACTAACGTGTCGGGAAGCCGTAAGTTCGCCAGGTTGATAAGAGAAAAGCAATACGACCAGGCATTGGAAATAGCACGGGGAATGGTCCGGGACGGAGCACATATACTGGATGTCAACATGGATGATCCAATGCTGGATGCACCCACGGCCATGAGGGAATTCCTTTTCATGCTGGGTTCCGATCCGGAAGTGGCCAGGGTTCCGCTGATGCTGGATTCTTCGCGCTGGGAAGTGCTCGAGGCCGGTTTGCAATGTGTCCAGGGCAAGTCCATTGTAAATTCAATAAGTCTGAAAGAAGGGCCTGGAGCATTTTTGCGAAAGGCAAAACTTATCAAACAATATGGGGCTGTTCCGCTTGTCATGGCTTTTGATGAGCAGGGGCAGGCATCCACCCGGGAACGTCGCATAGAAATATGTACCCGGGCCTTTCGTATGCTTGTGGAACAGGCAGGTTTTGAGCCCCACGATATAATTCTGGATCCCAACGTGCTGGCAGTGGGCACCGGGATGGAGGAACACCGCCATTTTGCCGTGGATTTCATAGATACAGTCCGGTATCTGAAACAAAACCTGAAAGGAGCCCTGGTCATTGCCGGGGTAAGCAACCTGTCTTTTGCTTTCCGTGGCAATGAAACCATCCGGGAAGCCATGCATGCTGTTTTTCTCTATCATGCCATAGCGGCAGGACTGGATTTGGCCATTGTCAAACCCGGAGCACAGCCCATATATTCTGAAATTCCGGAACCATTGCGCCGGGCTGTGGAAGATGTCATCCTGGACACAGATGCCGGGGCCACGTCCCGGCTCATAGAAATGGCAGGCACCATCAACGGCCCGGGACAACAGGAAGCCGGGGCCGTGACCCGCGAAGCCTGGCGGGACCTGGAAGCCGGGGAACGCCTGCACCATGCCCTGGCACACGGGGTAGAAGAATACCTGGAGGAAGACCTGGAAGCCCTGCACTCCACTCCGGCCATTGATATTGTGGAACATACCCTGATGGAAGGCATGAAACGGGTAGGCAGACTTTTTGGAGAGGGAAAAATGTTCCTGCCCCAGGTGGTCAGAACAGCACGGACCATGAAAAGGGCCGTATCCATATTACAGCCCCGCATTGAGGCGGAAAAGAACAGCCAGGTTTCCGGTGACGCAGCCAAGGAAACGGTGAAAGGTATCATTGCCACTGTCAGGGGCGATGTGCATGATATTGGAAAAAACCTGGTGATCCTGGTAATGGAATGTAACAATTACAAAGTGAGTGACCTGGGGGTCATGGTGCCAGCACACAAGATAGTGGAAGCCGCCATCCGGGAGCAGGCTGCCTTTGTAGGATTGAGCGCCCTGATCACTCCCTCTCTGGACGAAATGGTTGATGTGGCCGGTGCCATGGAAAATGCAGGACTGACCATTCCCCTGCTCATTGGAGGGGCTACAACTTCTGCCCTTTTTACTGCCTTGAGGATTGCCCCCCGTTACAGCGGGCCGGTCATCCATTGCCCCGATGCAGCCGGCGTGGTGCCGGTCCTGGCCGTTTGTACCTCAAAAGATCCCGGGGAACGGGAACATTATTTTACAGACTTACGCGCTTCCCAGAAACGGATGAGGGATGCCTACGGGGTGGCCGCAGCCAGGAAGGAATACCTGTCCCCCGCCGAGGCACGTGCCAACAAATGGGTTCCTTCGCTCTCCACTGCAGGGCAGGAACCCTGTCCATGTTGCGGACAGCACAGGGTGCCCGATGGTTTTGTTCCTCCTTTCATTGGGGTCCGGCATGTTGAGATTCCCTTTGAAAAACTACGCAAGCATTTGGACTGGGATACTTTCCTGCACATATGGGAGGTTCGTGAAAACAGGGAACAGGGAAAGATTGCCATGGAAGATGCCGTCCGTCTGCTGGATGACCTTATTGGCGGACAATACGGAAACATTGCAAATGCCCGGGCAGCCGCCGGGTTCTGGCCTGCCGTATCCACTCCGGATGATCATATCTTGTTTCTTGACGGAACTTCCTCCCGGCGTATCGTCCTGGATTTGCCCATGGAACGTGACCTGTTGCGCCACACTGACAGATCGCCGAATACAAGCCTTGCCGATTTCATAGCAACCGGGGATTCCGGACACACTCCGGATCATGCCGGCTTGTTTCTGCTGACGGCCTCCTCCCCGGAGCTGGAAAAGCTCGCGGAAAGTATGAAGAAGCGCGGAGATGTCTACAATTCGCTTATTTTGAGAACTTTGCTGGATCTGCTGGCAGAGGCTGCCAGCGAAACCCTGCACAATGACCTTATGGCTTATTCCTGCGGAGCGCCCCGCGGGATACGTCCGGCCTTTGGCTATCCTTCCTGTCCCGACCACACCCTCAAGCAAAGCGTGGTGGCACTGCTACAACCTGAGGATGACCTGGGCATTGCCCTCACCTCGTCCTGTATGCTGCAGCCTGCCGCATCCGTTTGCGGCATGTACATCAGCCACCCGCAGGCTCATTATATCACTGTAAACAAGGATCCGGGCCTATGAAGCTGACCGATATATTCAAGGTTTCCGAGAAAACATTTTCTTTTGAGTTCTATCCTCCCAGGGACGAGATTGCCGCTGTTGATTTTGGATTGAACATAGGGCAGCTCATCAAGCTGAGCCCCTCGTTTGTATCGGTGACTTACGGAGCGGGGGGATCTACACAGTCCCGTACCTTTGACCTGGTTGACTACCTGAAAAACAGGGTGGGACTCAATACCGTTGCACATTATACCTGTGTGGGCAGTACCAGGTCCAGAACGCTGGAAGACCTTAAAACGCTGCGCAAGCTGGGGTTGCAGAATTTCATGCTGCTCCGGGGGGATCCCGAGGTGGGGTCCAAGTATGGATTTATTCCCTGTTACGATGGTTTTGCCAATGCCACGGAACTCATCACTTTTGCCCGCGAGTTCATTGATGATTGCTGTATAGGAGGAGGAGCCTATCCTGAGGTTCATCCCGAATCGCCCAGCGCTGAAATTGATATGAAAAACCTGAAAAAGAAAGTGGATGCCGGTTGCGATTTTCTGATAACCCAGTTTTTCTTTGACAACAAGCGTTACTTTGATTTTGTGGCCCGGGCCCGTAAGGCGGGGATCAAATGCCGGATCATTCCCGGGATCATCCCTTTAACCAAATATGCACAGCTGGAGCGTTTTGTGAACCTCTCCCGCGCATCTGTCCCCCCGGCCTTTCTGGAACAACTGGAAAGCAACCGGTACAATCCCGATGCGGTCTACAAAGCCGGGATGGACTTTGCCATACGCCAGTGCCGTGACCTGCTCATGCTGGGGGCTCCAGGTCTCCATTTCTATACACTCAACAAATCCCGGGCGACCGTAGAGATCTACCAGACCCTAATGGTAAGGTAATAATGCCAGAGTACCACCCCTATGGCAACGGAAACATTCAGTGAGTGTTTGGTGCCATGCTGGGGGATTTCCAGGCACCCGTCGCAAGCGTCCACCACTTCCTGTCTGACTCCGTGCACTTCGTTCCCGAAAACCAGTGCGGTTTTCTGATGCCCTGCTGGACGGAAAGCCGCCAGGTTTCCAGCTCCCTCCACCTGTTCCACCGCCAGAACGGCGTACCCTTTTTCCTGTAGGGAACGGACTGCATCCAGGGTGTTTTCAAAGTACGTCCACTCCATAGTATTTTCCGCTCCCAGGGCGGATTTGTGGATTTCGGCCGAAGGAGGGCAGGCCGTGATTCCACACAGGCATACGTGTTCCACTGCGAAGGCGTCCGAGGTGCGGAAAGCCGAGCCAATATTATGCTGGCTTCGGATGTTATCCAGGACAAGTACCACCGGCATCCTTGGACTGTCAAGGAATTCCCGGGGGGATAGCCGGCGAAGTTCCCTGTTTGGAATTTTTCTGGGCATATGGCAAATGTACGGGATTTTAGTGTAAATTTGTACTATGCCAACCATGTATGTGATAAGCGGGTGCAACGGATCCGGTAAAACAACCGCTTCGTATACCATATTATCTGAAATGCTGCAGTGCAGGGCTTTTGTCAACTCGGACGAAATAGCGAGGGGCATTTCTCCGTTTGATCTTTCCAATGCAGCCATAGACGCAGGCCGGGTGATGCTCAGGAGGATTAAGGAACTTTCAGAAACCAGGGAGGATTTTGCCATCGAGACTACATTGGCTGTCCGTTCTTTTGCAAACCTGATAGGAAAAACCAAGAAAAAAGGATACGATGTGATGCTGGTATATTTCTGGCTCAACAGCCCCGACCTGGCGGTGGAACGGGTTCAGAACCGGGTAATGGCCGGGGGGCACACCATACCGGAAAATGTCATCCGACGCAGGTACTGGTCAGGGATTTACAATTTATTCAACATATACATGCCCCTTAGTGACAGGTGGCTGCTGATCAATAACTCAGACACCCCCTCTTCCCTGATAGCCGAGGGGCAGGGACCCCGGGAAATCAAGATCTACAATTCCCGGGATTACCAGACGCTTAAAAACTTATCGCAAACCCCCCTCCAGGTGCCAGATCAAGCGTAATCTTGTCTTTACAGGAAACCTCCCGTTCTTCTATCTTGTAGTCCGTGGCATGACGGTGGGCATTCACACCGTCCCTGAATATTTTTGCCTTGTAGGTGCGTCCCGCTTCCAGGAAAGACAAGTCCAGGGTGATGGTACGTGGGGTCCAGTCTGTCAGGCCTCCCACAAACCATTGCGAGTCCTTTCTGCGTGCAGATACTATGTATTTTCCCAGTTCTCCCTGCAGGATGCGTGTCTCATCCCATGCAACGGGAATGCGGGTAATGAAACTGGTCGTCTCCTGTTCTTTCATGTAGGTTGTAGGATTGTCGCACAACATGACCAGGGGGTTGTCAAAGACAACGTAGGTGGCCACCTGCCTGGCGCGTGTGCCGGCCGCCATGGGATTGTTGTATACCGGATGGAAATCCTGGCGTGTTGCATTGCGCATCCCGCCCTGTGTGTAATCGACAGGGCCGGCCAGCATTCTTATGTAAGGGAAAATAACATCGTAGGGGACCATGTCTTCCTGGCTCCATTTGGATTGTTCCAGTCCGAAGATGCCCTCAAAATTCACCACGTTCGGATAGGTGCGGTTGAATCCCGTTGGCTTGTACATGCCATGGAAATCAATCAGCAGTCTGTGCCGGGCCGCCGTTTCTGCAAGGCGATACAACATCTCCACTACAGGCTGGTCATCCCTGTCCATGAAATCGACCTTGAATCCCCTGAAACCCATTTGGGAATAGAAGCTGCAGGCTTCTTCCAGCTTTTCATCCAGTACGTAGGCTACACACCAGAGAATCAAGCTAACATTCTTTTTCCCGGCATATGTTACCAATTCCTGCAGGTCAATCTGCGGGATCACCTGCATGATGTCCTGACCTGCCGGGGGTGACCATCCCTCGTCCAGCACCACGTATTCAATCCCGTTGGCGGCCGCAAAATCAATGTAATATTTGTAGGTCTCTGTGTTGATACCAACCGGGAAATCCACTCCCGTGATCCCCCAGTTATTCCACCAGTCCCAGGCCACTTTGCCCGGTTTTATCCAATCTGTGGAACCTGTCCTGTTGGGAGCCCCCAGTGCATATACCAGGTCATTGACAGGCAATTCCGTGTCTTTTTCTGATACAGCCATAATGCGCCAGGGAAAAGAACGTGTTCCCGTGGTGCGTGCTATCACCTGGGAATAGCCTGTGGGGATAACCTGGCCGCGCACCGGTTCAGTCCTGGTTGTAGAAGGGATGGGCGCGAATACGCCGCGGTATTCATAACCACGGCTGGTCTTTTCACCCTTCAGGAACATGCCGGGATAAGACTCCAGGTCGGATTCCGTAAGCACCATCTTTATGCCATCATCCAGGCAGACCAGAAGCGGCAGGAAGGCCAGCCTGCCGAGCTCAAAACCGCTGACAGGGGTAACCGTGTAAACGTTTTCGAATGAATTATGAAAAGGGTTTGCCTCTCCCCGGCTGTAAGGAACGTAACAGGTATAGTCTTTTTCAAAAAGAAAGCCTGCAGATTCGTTCACGATGTGCAGGGAATCCCTTCCTGTGGTATAGAATTGGTAAGCGGCTCCCTGGTCATACAGGCGGAAACGAATCCCGAATCCTTCACGAAAACTGATATCCAGTTGGTTATACACTGCAGTTATCTCTGATTTCCTGTACAACGGGGAGGGGATGACTTCCCGTACATTGGTTGTTCTGGCCTTGGATATCCTGGCATTGGGCCCCAGGATTGTTCCATCTTCCAGGGTTAGTGAAAGGGGTGCGGATGAGACCAGCACCTGGTCTCCCCGGAGAAGGCAGAATGAGATATTTGCCTGTGTTACTGCCTGAAGTTCCAGTTTGCCGTCCGGAGACTTGATGGAATGGATTTTTATCTTAGCTTCCAGAATGCCGCCGGTCAGGCAGGTAAGGAATGCGAAAACTGCCAGGGTCTGCAGCCATTTTACCGGGTTGATTTTCATATCAGTATTTGTTATTGGTTTCGGACAGGGTAAATGTAAACGTATAATTGCCATATGGCAACATATAACGGGATTGGGGAAGAGCTCCCCAGGTGTTTATGCATCCCAGGCCCATCTGGCGCAGGTCTATGCAACATTGTGTTAGGTTTTCCTCCTGAAGATCCCGGGAATGGAGATTTCGCTTGGCCGGGCCGGAGTCCAGGCTTTCTATGGAATAATGAAGGGCCGACGCGGAAAACAGCGAATCCGAATCTACCCTCATGCCTGAACCGGCATTATCCAGCAGTTCCCACCACCGCAGGCCGGTACGAGTGCCGTTCTCCTGCGGACGGATATAAGGGTAGAACTGGCAGGATACGCTTTGACTGTAAAGGCCCACAAAAGCACTTCCGGCCCTGTCAGGGTAATTTTCACCGGGTCCCCTGCCATAATAAACCAGGCGGTTATATTTTTTTGGAGTGTTGAACCGGACCCCAAAGCGGAACATCGGAGGCATGTTGACGGCTTCTTCTGCAGTTGCGAGGGTTTCCAGTTCCTGGGTTATCTGCATCCCACCACTCGGCGCTGGCCTGTAGGTCATGGTCAGTCTTGCTTTGAGCTGCGGCAGTTCATATACTGCCCTGATAACATTATCATTTGTTTCAAATCCCTTGAATTCCATCTGCGGATCACGCCAGACAGCATATTTCAATTGCAGCGATGCGCCAAAATCGTTGTCGGTAGGAGCACGCCAGAAATTGGGGGTGATTCGTGATTTTTCCTCCAGCATGTTTTTGTCCCTAAAGAAAAGCCGGGTAATAAATCCGTCATGCCGGCTGAATTCTGCCCGCATGTTCCCAGAGCGGGCGATGAGCCAGTTTCTGTCGCTCTGGTCTATGATAAAAATTGGTTCTGTGGATTGTTCTACAGAGAGTTTTTGGGCCTCCGTGATATGAACAGGGAGCTGGGCCCGGGCCAGGATCGTACCCGCTGGAAGGAGGACCTCGGCTTTACGGGTTGAAAAATAAACGTTCAGGAATAATTCCCGGTCATTGTAAGGCTCAAGGTCGGATCGGCTGTATCCCAGCTCCATCACGCTTGTTTGTCCCGGAAGTGTTTTCAGGTTGTCTGAATGACCTTTCCTGACGGGAACCCCGTCGGCCAGCAGTTCCCATTCCAGGGAAAGGTGTGACAGGTCGCGGAAAAAGTATTCGTTCCTAATGCCAATCTTCCCGTTGGCCACATCCATATCCTGGACCCATACATTCTGATAATAATAGGACACTTCATAAGCGTGGGGATTGGGAGTGCGTGAAGGGCTGAATAGCCCGTTATTGTTGAAATTCTGATCGGATGCGTCGTAGGGGTTGTAATCCCCGCCGTAGGCATACACAAAATGTCCTTCCTTACGCTCCAGGAAAAGGGCCTGGTCAACAAAATCCCAGATGAATCCTCCCTGGTACTGCGGGTATTGGCGGATGATCTGCCAGTAATAGTCGAAGCCTCCCATGGAATTTCCCATGGCGTGGGCGTATTCACACTGTATCAGTGGCCTTTTGGGGTCGTTTTCCAGGTAACGGATACAGCTTTCGTAACCCATGTACATGGGGGCAAAAATATCCGATATTCCAGGCCGCGTGGCACGTTCATACTGAATAGGCCTTTTTTGAATATCTGCCTTGCGCAGCAAATCATAACCCTTAGTAAAGTTGTCACCATCTCCGGCTTCGTTGCCCATAGACCAGATGATCACGCTGGTGTGGTTCTTGTCCCTGAGGTACATCCTTTCTATACGTTCCGCATGTGCCTGCAGGTAATCGGGCCGGGCAGCCAGTGTCTTTTCCCCATAACCCATTCCATGGGATTCAATGTTGGCCTCATCGACCACGTAGATCCCGAAAAAGTCACACAAGTCGTACCAGATTGGTGAATTTGGATAATGGCTGGTTCTTACGGCATTGATATTGAATTTTTTCATCAGTTCAATATCCTGGATCATACGCTCCACAGACACGTAGTAACCTGTGGACGGGTCCATCTCATGCCGGTTAACCCCTTTGATGAGTATGGGTTTTCCGTTGACAAGCAATTGGGCGTTTTTAATCTCCACGTTACGGAAGCCCACCTTCCAGGGAATGAATTCCGTTTCCTTCCCGGTGCCGGTATCGGCCAGCGAAAGTACCAGGGTGTAAAGATGTGGCAATTCTGCCGACCAGGGTTGTGCGTTTTTTACGGTAAAAGAGCCGGTAAATATCAGGTGTTCAGAACCAGACAAGGATTTCAGCCCAAGGCTGTTGCCCCGGGGATCTATAAGCTCGGCCTGAACCAGCGCCTGGTCTGAAGCCCTGTTCAGGGTAACAGATATGTCCAATGTCCCGTTTTTGTAATTTTCATCCAGGACAGGGAGTAATGTAAAATCATGTATATGTGTCTTTTCCCGGGCATAAAGGAATACTTCCCGCCCAATTCCGCTCAGACGCCAGAAATCCTGGTCTTCCAGGTATGTCCCGTCGCACCATCGGTTCACTTTCAGGGCAATGAGGTTTTCTCCCGGCCGAAGGAAAGAGGTTATGTCAAATTCGGCTTCCAGTTTGCTGTCTTCAGAATACCCCGCATACAGCCCGTTGACCCAGAGGCTCATGTTGGAAGTGACCGATCCGAAATGAATAAAAACCTGCCTGCCGTCCCACGCCTGTGGAAGGGAAAAGGTGTGGCGGTAATAGCCGGTATGATTCTCAGCCAGAGGGACTACGGGAGGAGCAGACCGGTATTGATTAAACCAGGCGTAACCGTAATTCAGGTACAGCGGGTGGCCGTACCCGTTCAACTCCCAAAGACCCGGGACGGGCATCACGTCCCAGGATCTGTCATCATAACATACTTTCTGGAACCCGGTGTAACTCACCGGGGCATCCTTTGTCCATGCAAATTTCCACAGGCCGTTCAGATCCTTGAAATACAGGGAGGATTTCCGACATCCGTCAATGGCCAGAGAGCGTGTTTCATAAACATTATAGGAAGTACGCATGGGAGCGCGGTTGATCTGGTTCACTGCTGGATCCTGCCATTCTTCAAAGGCTTTGTGCAGGGGATAATCTGTGGTTATGTAGTCTACTCCAGATTGAATGAAATAATGAAAATCCTCAGGCCTGTTGACTGTCCACACGTTCACGCTCAAGCCAAGTTCCTTTGCGCGGGCAATCCACTGCGGTTTAGCCTTAAGGACCCTCATGTTGTAGTCCAGTCCGGTGTATCCCTTTTCCTTCAGCTGGTCAGGAGACAGGCTGCCGCCCAGGAAAGCTACCTGTGCATCCGGGTCTGACTGGATTACCGTCTCGCAGATATGGGAAGAAAAACTGATGTATTCCACTTTGTCACGCACACCTGCCCGCTCCACCAGTTCCAGGATCTTTGCCACGGCTGCCTTTTCAGTAGGCTTGTCGCGGTGGGCTTTGATCTCTATGATAAGTTTGGTGTGGTCCGATGCAGCGATAATGGGCAGAATCTCGTCAAGCAACGGGAGTGTTTCGCCGTTGGATAAAAGATGACCGGAGAGTTCGCGGTAGGAACTCGCATCCACACGTGCTCCGTTTAACACCGGATCGTGCACCAGCACCACTTTTCCGTCAGTAGTCAGGTACACATCTATTTCGGCTCCGTAGCAACGGGCATCAACGGCATTTTGTACGGAACTCCTGGAGTTTTGCGCCGATCCTTCCACCCTCCAGAACCCCCGGTGGGCTATTATGCCGGGCTGTGACCAAAGGGTAAGCGAAGGCAGCAGGGACAGGATAAGGGAGAATAAGAGATAGCGTAACATGTTATTTATTTTTGTAAATTGCCAATCCATTTGACATTCTGATATGCGAATATACGACATTTCACAGGAAATTTTCAGCGGTGACATATTTAAAGGAGACCCGGTTCCTGCAGCCACGCCGCTGTATCGCATCAAAGACGGATATCCTTATAATTTATCTTCCGTATCCATGTGTCTGCACAATGCCACGCACATTGATGCTCCTTCCCATTACCTGGAAGACGGGCTTTCAATAGACCAGGTACGGCTGGAACATTGTATTGGTCCATGCACGGTCCTGTCTGCCAACGGCCCGATTGATGAAGGGTTTATATCCCCGTTATTGGTCAGAGGAGCCAAGCGACTGTTATTCAAAGGAAAAGGGTGGCTTACCCTGAAAGCGGCCAAGGCCCTGGCAGAAAGTGAAATTGTTATGGTTGGGACAGAAAGCCAGTCCGTCGGTTACGGAGCCCAGATTGATGATGTACACCGTGAATTGTTGCAAAAGAACCTGGTTATACTTGAGGGGCTTGTCCTGAAGGACGTGCCCGAAGGCAATTACTACCTGATCTCTCTTCCCTTAAAACTGGGAGGAATGGAGGGGTCTCCCTGCCGTGCCGTACTGCTGGATTATCTTCCACCTGTGGATTGATCCGTTCCGAAAGCATAAACTATTTTTTGCAGGTATAATTCCCCCGGCCTGAGTATACAGTCCGGATATTGAGGGTGGTTGGGACTGTCGGGATAGTTCTGGCATTCCAATGCTACAGCATGTCGGTTCCTGTGTGGGATGCCGTTTTTTCCTTTTCCGTTGCCATCCAGCCAGTTGCCAGTATATACCTGTATTCCTGGCTGTGTCGTGTGCAGGGTTAGTGTCCTGCCACTGACCGGATCTTTTAAAAATGCGGCCTGTTGCAGGATTCCCTCTGCAGAAGGCAGGCACCAGCAGTGGTCGTATCCGTTGCCAATGCGTAATTGTTCATGATCCATGGCAATGTCCCGGCCTATGGGTTTTGGTAAGGTAAAATCGAAAGGAGTTCCCCTGACCGGGGCGGGATCTCCAAGGGGTATACTGGTGGGATCTACAGGCAGGTAATGTTGGGCATTGAGTTGCAGGATATGATTGTGGATGGATCCGTTACCTTCTCCAGCCAGGTTGAAATAGGTATGGCTGGTCAGGTTTATGATGGTCGACTGGTCTGTTATCGCCCGCAGCTCCAGTGTCAGGATATCGTCTTCGCTCCAGCGGAAAGTGGCAGTTACCTGCATGTTCCCGGGATAATTTTCTTCTCCATGAGGACTGGCATATGTGAACGACACGGCATCGTCCCCATCCTCTATTCTTGATACCCAGACCTGTACACACATGGACTGCGGCCCCCCGTGCAGGTGGTTGGGACCATTGTTAACGGCCAGCTGGTATTGTTTTCCTTCCAGGGAAAATGACCCGCGGGCAATTCGGTTGGCGTAGCGTCCCACCGTCTTGCCAAAATAGGGAGGATCCTGGAAATACTGCATCACGTTATTGTAACCCGGCACCACATCTTCAACAAGACCGTTACGGTCGGGTACACCAATGCCCGTTACCGTAGCCCCGATGTTGCATAGCTGTATGTAAGATCCTTTTTTATTGGTAATTTTGTAACTGACAATTGCCTCTCCCCGCGGGGAGTAACCATGAATAAACTGCGTTATTTCCATAATTCCAGTTATTGTTTTGAAAAAATAAAGATAAGAATAAAATGAAAACGTTCCTGAAAACGTCAACTTGTGTCTTTGCAATTTTGCTGGCTTCTTGTCAGCCATTCCATGATGCACCTCAGGGCCCTGATCAATACCTTGCAGGGATTCATAAGACCATTGACCTGAATTTGGATGAATTGTTCAACTCGTTTGGAGTCGAAGACTACCCGGAGATCACTTCCAAATTGGAATACATCATTTCCAGCCGGAATTTTCGTGCCTCTGTTATCACCTATCATACTACGGATCCTTTCGGAAATCCCGTGGTCGCAGACGGAACGCTGTATTATCCGCTGGATTGTGAAATCAGGGGCATAGTGGAAATGTCGGGGATCGCCCATATGAGCAAAGACGGTGGCAGCTCGGAGGATATACCGGTTCTGGAAGCTTTACCAGTCCTTGCGGGCTACGCAGTAATTCTCCCGGACATGATAGGTTACGGAAAATACGGGAATACCAAGCAGATGCCCCACCCGTTCATGATCAGGGATAATTTGGGCAAAGTAGCCTGGGATATGCGTATGGCAGCAAAGGAGTTTTTCAGGAAAATAGGGTACAACGTTCCCCGGAACACTGTTATTGCAGGTTATTCGTACGGAGGGGGTGTGGGGCTGGCCGTTGCCCGTTATTACCAGGAAAACCACCTGAATGAAGTATACGTGGAAAGGGTAGTGATAGGAGGAGGTGCCTGTGATCTGAACGCCACTTTCAGGGGTTTTGCGGATAATCCTATCTGTACCTATCCGCTTTTACCCGGTATCATTATGTCCCTGGACCATTATTACAACCTTGATCTGGACTACCACCAGATCTTCCAGGGACCCCTGGCAGACAATTATGCCACCTGGTATGACAAGACACGTAATGCCAGCGGATTGGTTTCATTAATAGGGGAAGATATGCGCAATTACATGCACCCCGATTTCTTTAAACCTATAGAAGAAAGGAATGCCGAATTCAGAAAATTGCAGCCAATCCTGAATATGAATTCCGCCGTTGACGGCTGGATTCCTTATATGCCCATCTACCTGTATCACTCCACAGAAGACCTGTACGTTCCACTGGAAGCTGCAGATTATACTTACCGGGAATTCAAAAAAGCAGGGGCTTATATTATATACAAGTCAGGCCCCGGAACACATGCTGACTGGGGAGTAGAGACCTTTGCAGGGCTTTTGCTTCACCTGGCGATCAAATAATTGTATATTCCTCTATGATCCTCAGGATTACCTCCGAGGCTTTTTCCATGCTTTCCAGGGGAAGGTATTCCATTTTTCCGTGAAAGTTGTGTCCTCCGGCAAAAATATTGGGGCAGGGTAGTCCCCGGTAGGATAGCTGGGCTCCGTCAGTTCCTCCGCGGATGGGATGAACAATGGGGGTGATACCTGCTGCCTTCATGGCGTTGGCTGCCTTTTCCACGATGTGCATATGAGGCTCAATCTGTGTGCGCATATTAAAATATTGGTCCTTGATTTCCAGGGTGACACAACGACCGTATTTCCGGTTCAGGAATCCGGAAATTTCCTGCATGAGCTGTTTCTTTTGTTCAAATTTACTCAAGTCGTGATCCCGGATGATATAACTCAACTCCGCTTCTTCTACCGTGCCCCGGAACGAGGTGATGTGAAAGAATCCTTCGTAGTGGTCTGTGAACTCGGGTCGTTGTTCTACCGGAAGCATGTTGTTCAGTTCTGTGCCGATGATCAATGCGTTGACCATTTTGCCCTTGGCATAACCCGGGTGGATGTTGCGTCCCTGGATGTGAATGCGGGCCATGGCAGCATTGAAATTCTCGTATTCCATTTCCCCGATCTGGCCTCCGTCAATGGTATAGGCATAGTCCGCCCCGAACTTTTTCACATCAAATTTTGCCACACCGCGGCCGATTTCTTCGTCGGGAGTAAAGGCGATCTTAACCGGACCGTGTTTTACTTCCGGATGTGCCATCAGGTATTGGACTGCAGACATGATGGCTGCCACGCCTGCTTTGTCGTCTGCTCCCAGAAGTGTGGTGCCATCTGTAGTTATCAGGGTCTGACCCTGATAGGAAAGCAGTTCCGGGAACTCGGCCGGATCCAGGTACAATTCCTTTTCCTTGTTCAACAGGATGGGTTTTCCATCGTATTGCCGAATGATCTGCGGACAGATGTCCCTGCCGCTGGCATCAGGAGCGGTGTCTACGTGCGCAATGAATCCTATGGCAGGAACTTCTTTGTCCATATTGGAAGGAATGGAAGCCATAACGTACCCGAACTCGTCCAGGCGGGCGTCTGCAACGCCCAGCTGGTGCAATTCCTTGAGCAGCACTTCCAGCAGGGCAAATTGTTTTGTCGTGCTGGGCTGTGTTTGTGATTCGGGATCCGAAGCCGTGTCAAAGGAGATATACCGGAGAAACTTGTCCAGGATTTTTTCCATAATATCAGGTTTATTTGTTCTTTGCGGCCCTCATGCTGCTGATGGCCAGGTATATGATGATGCAGGCATAAGCGACCAGAGAAAGGAGTTCACCGGCCGTTGAACTTTGCCAGGATGTATTGACCAGGTTGATTCCGGCAAAGCGCATGATGGCACTAACAACGCCCATGAGGGCTCCTCCGGCAATGAAGCCCGAAGCGAGCAGGGTACCCCGTTCCTTACGGTCTTCGTTAACCTGAGTTTCTTTACTGCGGGTGGAAACAAACCAGGCAACCGCCCCGCCCACGAGAAGGGGCAGGTTCAACTCCAGCGGAATGAACATCCCCAGTGAAAAGGCCAGGGCAGGGATCTTGAAGATTGTCAGCAATATGGCAATCACACCGCCGATACCATACAGAAGCCAGGGAGCGCCGCCTCCGGACATAAGTGGTTCAATGACCGCTGCCATGGCATTGGCCTGCGGAGCTACCAGTGCATTTTCCCCTGTAAAACCGTACGTTTTGTTCAAAACAATGATCACCCC